>Ga0209797_10000572_pt1 | contig 18498 bp, 16 predicted proteins | sample DOMMetBare3Fresh_2_FD_187472 | JGI IMG/M metagenome (GOLD analysis project Ga0209797, IMG submission 187472) | Wetland sediment microbial communities from St. Louis River estuary, USA, under dissolved organic matter induced mercury methylation -... | ecosystem: Environmental > Aquatic >... | reverse complement strand
CCTTCCCAGCCGATGAACATCACGGGGAAGCTCGACCCGAGTACCAGCACCAGCATGAAGACGACGAAGAGATTCAGGTACGCGAAGTACCGCGCGTACCCCGGATCCTCCTTCATGTACCCGACGCTGAACAGGTGGATCAAGCTCCCGACGCCGGTGACGATCAGCAGCATCACCGCCGAGAGCTGGTCCACCTGGAAGGCGAGGTCCACCTGGAGGCGCTCGACCGGGAGCCACGACCAGAGCCTCACGACGATCGGCACGTGCGGCGGCTCCCGCCAGAGCTCGAGGAAGACGCCCAGCGAGACTGCGAAGGCGCCGAGGAGGACGCCGGCCCCCACCACCGACACCAGGCCCTTGGCCCGCGGACGCCAGAGCGCCAGCGCGCCGTTCACCAGGAACCCCGCCAACGGGAGCGCGACAGCGAGCCAGACCGCGTGTATGAAGGTCATCAGCCCCGCAGCAGGTTGATGTTCTGGAGGTCGACCGACTGTCTCTGACGGAAGACCGCGAGGATGATCGCCAGCCCGACTGCCGCCTCGGCCGCGGCGACCGTCATGACGAACAAGACCATGATGTAGCCGCTCGCGCCGTGCAGCTGCGCCAGCGCCACAAAGGTCAGATTCACGGCGTTCAACATCAGCTCGATGCACATGAAGAGCACGATCGCGTTGCGGCGGAGCAGCACGCCCGCGACGCCAAGGCTGAAGAGAACGGCCGAGAGCCCGAGGGCCGGTCCGAGGAAGGTCGGTCCTGTCATCAGATCTTCCGTTTGGCGAGCACGACCGCGCCGACGATGGCGGCGAGGAGGAGGATCGAGGTGATCTCGAACGGCACCAGATAGATCTGGAAGAGGGGCGCGGCCAGTGCGCCGACCACGCCGCGCGCCGCCGCCTCCTGCCGGCTCAGCTCGCCCGCCGCGAAGACCGTCGCCGGGTCGGCCAGGACCGGCGCCTGTGCCAGCTCCGCCGCGAGCCGCCGTGGCGTGTAGCGCCAGAGGGCGAGGAGCTCAATCAGCAGCAGGCTGATGATCACGACCGTCGCACCGACGGTCCCCGGCCCGCGCATGTCGGATGTTGCGTGAGTCAGGTTGAGGAGCATGATGACGAACAGGAACACCACCATGATGGCGCCCACGTAGACCAGGATCTGGAGGATCCCGATCAGCTCGGCGCCGAGGAGGACGTAGATCGCGGCGAGCGAGAACATGGTGGACATCAGCCACATGGCCGACGCCACCGGATTCCGCTGGAGGATGCACAGCGTCGCACCTGCGACGGCCGCGACGGCGAAGATGTAGAACACGGCCTCGCTCATCTACTCTCCCTGGGGATCGCTCGGGTCCCACAGCGTCGAGACCGCGTGGGTCTGCGACTGGAGCCGCTCCAAGTCGTACACGAAGCGCCCGCGGCTGTACTCGGCGTTCTCGAAATGCACGCCCACGTGGATCGCCTCCTCGGGGCAGACCTCCTGGCAGTATCCGCAGAAGACGCAGCGGAACTCGTCGATCTCGTAGATCAGCGGGTAGCGGTTTCCCTGCTCGTCCTCCCCCGGCACCAACTTGATGCAATTGGCGGGACAGATCTGCGGGCAGAGACCGCACGCGACGCACTTGGACCGCCCCTGCTCGTCGGTCAGCATGCGGTGGGTGCCGCGCCAGCGCTGGGAGATGCTCCAGTCGGTGGTGCTCTTCTGCTCGGGGTACTGCATCGTCACCTTCGGCTCGAGCATGTGCTTGAAGGTGAGCGCCATGCCCTTGAGCGCGGCACGCACGTAGCTGACCTCGCGCTCGGGGCGCTTCATGACCTTGACGCCGATAGCCATCAGCCCGTCACCGTGGCGCGCTCGGGGGGCGCCTGAGAGAGTTGCTGCCGCCGGTTGGAGCCCTTGATGAAGACCCCGCTGTCCAGCAGCCCGAAGACGAGGAGGCCCATGACCACGTTGACGCCGAAGAGGCCCAGCGACCGGAGCTTGGGATCGGTGATCCCGGCGAGGTGCTCGATCCCGTAGATCGCCGTGCAGATCACCATGATGTAGGCCAGGGCCAGCGGCATCAGCACCTTCCACCCCAGTGCCATCAGCTGGTCGTAGCGGAAGCGCGGCAGCGTCCACCGGATCCACATCACGACGAAGATCCAGAACATCAGCTTAAGGAAGAAGAACCCGCCGGTGGCAATCGTCTGGAGCACCCCGCCCTGCTCGTCCCAGCGTCCGGGAATGTCCCAGCCGCCGAAGAAGATGGTCGTGACCATCGCGCAGACGGTGACGACGTTCGCGTATTCGGCGATGAAGAAGAAGGAGAACTTCATCGCGCTGTACTCGGTGTGGTAGCCAGCGACCAGCTCCGACTCGGCCTCGGGGAGGTCGAACGGGAGCCGGTTCGTCTCGGCGAACCCCGAAACCAGGAACACGAAGAACGAGAGGAAGAGCGGCAGGACGTACCACAGCCCCGCCTGCTGGTCGTGGATGATCACCGAGAAGCTCACGTTGCCGCTCAAGAGGAGCACCGGGATGAGGCTCAGCCCCATCGCCACCTCGTAGGAGACCATCTGCGCGCTGGCCCGGAGCCCACCCAGCAGCGCGTACTTGCTGTTCGACGACCAGCCGGCCAGGGCAATGCCGTAGACGCCCATCGAGCTGATCGCCAAGACGAAGAGGAATCCGATCGGCAGGTCGGCCACGACCATCGGCATCAGACCGTGATAGGCCAAGCGACCCAGGGGACCCAGGGTGAGGTCGAAGTCCACCGGCAGCGGCGCCGCGAACGGGATGACCGCCGAGAGCAGCAGCGCCGGAATGAACGAGAGCGCCGGCGCGAGAAAGAACAGCCACCGGTTGGCCAGCGCCGGATAGGTCTCTTCCTTGAGGATGTTCTTGACCCCGTCCGCGGCCGGCTGGAGCAGCCCGGCCCAGCCGACCCGATTCGGGCCGCGCCGGTTCTGCATCCAGGCGCTGACCTTGCGTTCCATGAGCGTGAGCAGCGCGACACCGATCATCATCGCGGTGAAGACGAAGAGCATCTTGAGGACGCTCACCAGGAGGAAGCCCCTCATTTCGGGGGTCATCGGCCGCCCCCATCGCTCCCGCTCAGGGCGAGCTCGGGCGCACCTCGCAGGACACGGCCGGTGTAACCCAGGTCACCGTGGCTCAGCCCGGCGAAGACGGGCCACCGCTCGCCCAGGAGCAGGAACGCGTCGGCGGCCGTGGATGGCGCCTCCGCGCTCGGCCCCGGCCCGGCCAGGACCTCGCCCGCGATCCACCACGCGGGGCGCGCCATCCCGGGCTGCGACTTGGCCTGCTGGTAGCGCTGCAGGCGCTGGTCGCGGTTCACGTACGTGCCGTTCTCCTCGGCCATCGAAGTCACCGGCAGCACCAGCTCGGCGTTCCGGAGCGCCTCGGCGAACACCGTGCCGAGCACGATCACGGCGCCCGGCGCCGCCGCGAGCGCGGCTTCATCGGCCCCGGTGAGATCGGCGTCCAGAACGATGACCACGGCCGCGGACGGCGTCCGCTGCAGCGCGGCTTCCCAGTGGCGCGTGTACCCCAGCAGCTCGGCGCCGGCCAGGTTCGGGGCCCGCTCCCGGCGGAGGGCCAGGTTCGGGATGCCGGGCAGCGGGGCCTCGTCGCCGAGCGGCACCTGTACGGCGGCCGTCACCTCGAAGCGGTCCACCAGCCGGCGCACGAGACCGAGCGACTCGGTGGAGGCGCGACCGGAGGCCAGCACCACGGCCGGGCCCGACGCGCCGCGGAGCACCTGCTCCAGCCGAGCCAGCGCGGTATCCCAATCGGTGGCGATGTGGCGGCCCCCGTCGCGAACCAGCGGCGCCTCGATCCGGTCGCCCCGGTTCATCCAGCGGTAGTTCATTCGCCCTTCGTCGCAGATGAAGTGCCGGTTGACCTCCAGATTCGGCCGCGGCCGGATTCGCACGACCACGTCGTCGCGCGTGTCGATGTTGATGTTGCAGCCCTGAGTGCAGCCCGGGCACACGCTCGCGGACTTGTCGAGATCCCAGGCACGCGCCTTATGCAGGAAGTCCTTGGAGAGCAGCGAGCCCACGGGGCACAGGTCCACGACGTTGCCGGACCACGGATGATCGAGCGTCTGCTGCTCGGAGATGCCGATGTACGCCCGGTCACCGCGCTCGGAGACATTCAGCACCGGCGTCCCCGCCACGTCGTCCATGAAGCGGACACACCGGGTGCAGAGGATGCAGCGGTTGGGGACGTAGAGGACGTCGGGACCGAAATCCTCGACCGGATTGTAGCGCTTGGCGTACTCGCTGTAGCGGGTGCCCGAGCGGCCTTCCTGGAAGACGTAGTCCTGCAGCTCGCACTCGCCCGCCTGGTCGCAGATCGGGCAGTCGAGCGGGTGGTTGATGAGGAGAAGCTCGAGGACGCCCTCGCGCGCCTTCTTGGCGCTGGCGCTGTTGACGTGCACTACCTGGCCCTCGGTCACCGTCGTGACGCAGGCCGGCATCAGTTTGGGCGCCTTCTCCACCTCCACCAGGCACATCCGGCAGACGGCGGGGCTCGGCAGCGAGGGGTGATAGCAGTAGTGCGGCACCAGCACGCCCGCCTGCTTGGCGGCCTCGATGATCGGGGTCCCCTTGGGCACGCTCACGGGCATGCCGTCGATCGTCACGTTGACCAGGTCGTCGGCCATCGGTCTTCCTTGCCTCAGACCGCCGCGAGCGCCGGCTCGCGCGCCCCGGCGATGTAAGCCTCGAACTCGGAGCGGAACTTCTGGATACCGCTGACGACCGGCGCGGCGCAGGAGTCGCTCAGGACGCAGATCGTCTTGCCGGTCATGTTCTCGGAGAGATCCAGGAGCAGTTGGAAGTCCTCCTGCTTTCCCTTCCCGGCCAGGATGCGCTCCAGGATCTTGGTGGTCCACGCCGTGCCCTCGCGGCACTGGGTGCATTGGGCGCACGACTCGTGGGCGTAGAACCGGGCCAGCCGCCAGATCTGGTAGACCATATCGGTGGTGTCGTCCATCACGATCATGCCCGCCGAGCCGAGCATCGAGCCCTTCTCGACGATCCCCTCGTAGTCGAACAGCGCCGCCTCGGCCTCCTCGCGCGTCATGATCGGCACCGAGCTGCCGCCGGGGATGACCGCCTTGAACGTCCGGCCGGGCTTTGGGCCGCCCGCCATGTCGTAGAGGATGTCCTTGAGCGGGGTGCCCATGGTGACCTCGTAGTTGCCCGGCCGCTGCACGTGGCCGCAGATCGAGATCAGCTTGGTGCCGGTGCTCTTGGGATTGCCGAGACAGAGGCCCTTGTACCACGCCGCGCCGCGATTGAGGATGTGCGGCACCGCGGTCAGCGTCTCGACGTTGTTGATCGTCGTCGGCATGCCGAACAGTCCGGCCGCCGCCGGGAAGGGCGGCTTGATGCGGGGATTGCCGCGCTTGCCCTCGATCGAGTTCATCATCGCGGTCTCTTCGCCGCAGATGTAGGCCCCGGCGCCACGGTGCAGAACCATGTCGATCCGCTTCCCGCTGCCGAACGCGTCGGCACCCAGCGCCCCGTGCGCATAGGCCTCCTCGACCGCCGCCGACACGATCCTCAAGGGGTCGGTGAACTCGCCCCGGATGTAGATGTAGCACCGCTCGGCGCCGATGGCGTATGCCGCGATGGCGCACCCTTCGATCATGGCGTGCGGCGTCCATCGCATGATCTCCCGATCCTTGAACGTGCCGGGCTCCGACTCGTCGGCGTTGCAGACCAGGTAGTGCGGCCGGGTCACTTCCTTCGGCATGAAGGACCACTTGAGGCCCGTCGGAAACCCGGCGCCGCCGCGGCCACGGAGGCCGGAGGCCTTCACTTCCTCGATGATCGCGTCCCGCGTCATGCCCAGCGCCTTCCGGAGCGCTACGTAGCCGCCGCGCTTCACCCAGCCGTCGTAGCCGCGCGCCTCGGGGTCGCCGAAGTACTGCGAGAGGACCACCGTCTCCTTCGGGTGGCTCGGATGCGGATAGCCCATTACGGATACCTCAGCAGGATGCCCGGGACCGTGTCAGGAGTGACGCTCTCGATGAAGTCGTCGTCCACCAGAATCGGCGTGGCGAAGCCGCACGCGCCGAGGCACTCGACTTCGATCACCGTGAACCGGCCGTCGGGGCTCGTGGCGCCGAGCTCGCCGCAGCCGGTGGCCTGCAGAAGCGCCTTCACCACGTCCTCCGCCCCGCAGATGTTGCATGGCGACGTGGTGCAGACCTGGATGAAGTGCCGGCCCACCGGGTGCGTGTGATACATCGTGTAGAACGTCACCACACCCTTCACGTACGCCGGGGTGAGATCGAGCACCTCGGCCACCTCGCCGATCGCCGACTCCGAGATCCAGCCGCGCACCTCCTGCACCATCCAGAGTGCCGGCAGCAGGCAGGCCTGCTTGGTCGGGTACAGGGCGAAGAGCCGCTCCAGCCTAGCCCGCGTGTCGCCCGTGAAGACGGGCTCGTGCGGGGCGGTGTGCGTGTCGCGGCCGCCCTGGGTGGAGTGTGCGCTCATCGATCGATTTCTCCCATCACGATGTCGACGCTCGCGTTGATGGCGATCACGTCGGAGAGGAGCACGCCCTCGCACATCTTGGGCAAGCTCGCCAGGTTGATGAACGAGGGCGGGCGGATGCGCCACCGCACCGGCTTGCTCGTCCCGTCGGAGACGAAATAGTAGCCCAGCTCGCCCTTGGGATTCTCGACGCCCAGGTACGCCTCGCCCACCGGCGGCTTGACTCCTTCCATGACCTGCTTGAAGTGGAAGATCATCGCCTCCATGTCGCTCATCGCGCGCGACTTGGGTGGGAGGATCACGCGCGGATCGTCCACGTTGATCGGCGCGCCCGCGAGACCGGCCAGCCGGTCGAGCGCCTGCTCAAGGATGCGGTTGGATTGCCGCATCTCCTCGAGCCGCACGAGATACCGGTCGTAGATGTCGCCGTGCTCGCCCACCGGGACGTCGAAGTCGTACGTCTCGTAATCGAGGTACGGCCGGTCCTTGCGCACGTCGTAGTCCACGCCGCTCGCGCGGAGCATCGGGCCCGAGAGGGAGTAGTTGATCGCCTCCTCGGCCGTCAGCGCGCCCACCCCCTGCGTCCGCCCGATCCAGATGGCGTTCCGGGTGAACATCGTGTCCACCTCGGTCAGGGTGTTCGGGAAAGTCTGGGTGAACTCGCGGAGGCCCGCCTCGAAGTCGTCCGGGACGTCGGCCATCATGCCGCCCACCCGGGTGAGGCTGGTCGTGAGCCGCGCGCCGGTCCACTTCTCCTGCAGGTTGTAGATGCGCTCGCGCTCCTGGAACGACCAGAGGAACGGCGTGAACGCGCCGAGATCGATGCCGGTGGTGCCGAGCCAGACGAGGTGGGAGATGATGCGGCTCATCTCGCACGCGATCACCCGCAGCACCCGGCACCGCTCCGGCACCTCGATGCCCATGAGCTTCTCCGCCGCCAGCGCGAGGCAGACGTTGTTGGCCATGGGGGCGAGGTAGTCGGTGCGGTCGGTGAGGGGGACGATCTGGTTGTAGTGGCGGTACTCGCCAAGCTTCTCGAAACCGCTGTGGAGATACCCGATGTGGGGGATGCAGCGCTTGACGGTTTCGCCCTCAAGCTCGATCACGAGCCGGAGAACGCCGTGCGTTGCCGGGTGCTGCGGCCCGATGTTGACCAGCATGTGCTCGGCGCCAAAGTCCTCGTCGAATTTCCCGGTGGCGCCGAGCGGGACGCGCAGGGGACGCCCCTGCGCGTCGAGCCCGGGGGTGGCGAGCGCCATCTCGATCGTGCGCACGCTCACTTCAGGAACCCCCGGTCACCGCGCGCCAGCCGCTGCTGCATGTCCGCGGGCAGCTCGGCGAACGCCTCGGCGATGGACAGCTCTTCCATGGAGTAGTGCGCCTCAGGATTTGCGGCCAGCGCCTGGCGGGTCTGCTCCGCCCGGCTGAAGTGCCCGCGCAGGGGGAAGGCCTTCCGCAGCGGGTGCCCCTCGGCGTAGGTCTCCCACATCAGGATGCGCCGCAGGTCGGGGTGGCCGGCGAAGGTGATGCCAAACATGTCGTAGACCTCGCGCTCCAGCCAGTCGGCGCCGCGCCATAGGTCCCGGACGGACCGCACCTCGAGCGGGCCGCGCTGGTCGAGCTCGGCCTTGACCCGCAGATCGGCCTTCCGGGCAAGCGACCGAAGCTGCCAGACGACCTCGAGCGGGCGCTCAGGATCGCGATACTCCACGGCGGTGACGTCGGTCAGATAGTCGAACTGCTGGCCGGGGGCGTCCTTGAGCCAGGCGAGCACGTCGTACGCGCGGTCCCGGCTCACGTAGACGATCGTATCACCGCAGGAGACCAGATGGCGGAGAACGGCGTCGCCGAATTCGGCGCGGAGGGCGGGGACGGACGGAGAGACCGCGCTCATGCGGTGCGCCCCGCGTGGACGGCACGGTTCATCCTGGACGGAGCGACGCGTCGGGTCGCTGGCGCGAATGAGCCTGGCTGCACACGCACCTGAGCCGACCGATCGTTCGTTCCGCTCAGCACGACTCCGCCCCAAGCGCCGGGCGCGCCCCGGACGCGCGGCTGTCGCCCCGCCCCGTGAGGCGCCGGGTGCGTGACCGCGTGCGTCATGTGGACCGGGTCTGGTGGACGGAATTCCCGAACGGCTCCGAGAGTTCGTCGACCCGCTCGGGCTGCAGGAACAGCCCGCTTGGCCCGACCGGCTTCTCGTCGCGCAGCATATCGTCCGTGATGCTCTCTCCCAGGATCTTCTTCTGGAGCAGCCGGATGCCGTAGATCAGTCCCTCGGGACGCGGCGGACACCCCGGGACGTAGACGTCCACCGGGATGATGGTGTCGATCCCCTGCACCATGGAATAGTTGTCGAAGATCCCACCCGAGGACGCGCAGGCCCCCATCGAGATCGCCCATTTGGGCTGCGGCATCTGGTCCCAGATCCGCCGGATGACCGGGGCGAGCTTGAACGGCAGCCGTCCCGCGCAGATGAGGACGTCCGCCTGGCGCGGGGAGAAGCTCATCCGCTCCATGCCGAACCGGGCCAAGTCGAAACGGCTGGCCGCGGTGGCCATGAACTCGATGGCGCAACAGGCGGTCCCGAACGGCATCGGCCAGAGCGAATTGCTCCGGGCCCAGTTGGTGAGGGAATCGAGCCGGGTGGTCACCCAGTTCGGCGAGATCGAGGAGACGGTGCTGCCGTCTTCTCCGCGGGAGTCGGGGGGGGGACTCGTCAATCCCATTGCAGTGCTCCCCGCTTCCAGATATAGACGTACCCCACCGCCAGAATCACGACGAAGACGAGCATCTCGATGATCAGCAGGCCGGCCATGTCACCGAGCTGGCGGAAGGCCACGGCCCAGGGGATCATGAACACGGTCTCGATGTCGAAGATGATGAACAGCATGGCGACCAGGTAGAACTTCACCGAAAACCGCTCCCGGGCGCTCCCCAGCACCGGCATGCCCGACTCGTACGGCGCGATCTTCGTGGCAGTCCGGCGGTAGGTGGAAAGGGCATGCGACATGCCCAGCATCAGGATCGCGTTGGCGACGACGAACGCCATCAGCAGCAGGATCGGGATATAGGGCTGAAGCATACGCCTCGGCTTTCGTGAATTTTTTCACTTATCGCGATCAAGGTAACCGACTTAGAGGGTCAATTCAACCCGCGCGCGATCCGACTATATTCCCCGCCCGGCGCCCCCGACGCGCCCCATCACAGAGGACGCATGTCCATCAAATCCGACCGCTGGATCCGCCGCATGGCCCGCGAGCGCAGGATGATCGAGCCGTTCATAGACTCCCAGGTGCGGCAGGTGGACGCGCAGGGCCGGCGGGTCATCTCCTACGGCCTGTCGAGTTACGGGTACGACATGCGGGTGGCCCCGGAATTCAAGATCTTCACCAACGTGCTGAGCGCCATCGTGGACCCCAAGGATTTCGACTCGCGCAGCTTCGTCGAGTTCGACGGCGATGTCTGCATCGTGCCGCCCAACAGCTTCGCCCTGGCACGCTCGGTCGAATACTTTCGGATCCCCCGAGAGGTGCTGACAATCTGCGTCGGCAAGAGCACCTACGCCCGCTGCGGAATCATCACCAACGTGACCCCGTTCGAGCCCGAGTGGGAAGGCCACGTCACCCTGGAGATCTCCAACACCACCCCCCTCCCCGCCCGAATCTACGCAAATGAAGGAATCTGCCAGGTCATCTTCTTCGAGGCGGACGCGGACGATGTCTGCGAGACCAGCTACGCAGACAAGGCCGGCAAGTACCAGCGGCAGACCGGCGTCACGCTCCCCAAGCTCTAATACCCAGGACCCCATGCGACGTCTTGGCCTCCTCATCGTGCTGGCGGCGGCCCCCCTCGCCGCCCAGCAACCAGGCACCGGCGCCCCTGCCCAGGCGGCACGGCCGCTCAACCTTCAGCCCGCCCTCAAGTCGCCGGTGGCAGACACCGGGATCTTCAGCCCGATCGCGTACCCGCCCCCGAACGAGATCCGCCGGGCCGACGGCGCGCCGGGACCCGGCTACTGGCAGCAGCGGGCCGACTACCGCATCAAGGCCACCCTCGACACGGCGGCCAAGCGGCTCACGGCGACGGAACAAATCCGCTACACCAACAATTCCCCGGATACGCTGCGATTCGTGTGGATGCAGTTGGACCAGAACTTGTTCCGGCCGGGCAGCGTCGGCTCCCTGCTCTTCGCGGCCGAGAGCCGGTTTGGTGCTGCGGCATTCCCGGGTGGATTCGAAATCGCGAGCTTGACCCAGAGCCCGGCGCCCGCGCTCCCCGCCCTGCCGGGCGGCCACCGGCGTTCGCTCGCCTCCGAGACGAAGCCGCCCGTGCGGGTGATCGCCGGGACTCCGGTCAGGTTCCGGGTGGACGATACCATGATGTACGTGGAGCTGGCGCGGCCAATCGCCCCCGGAGCCACAACCGTGTTCGATCTGGCGTACGCGTTTGCGATCCCCGAGCACGGCGCGGACCGGATGGGGCGGGACGGAAGCCTGTACGAGATGGCCCAGTGGTACCCGCGGATGGCCGTGTACGACGACGTGCACGGCTGGAACACCGACCAGTACCTCGGCCAGGGCGAGTTCTATCTCGAGTATGGCGACATCGACTACGAGGTGACGCTCCCCGCCGGCTACATCGTCGCCGGCACGGGGACGCTGCAGAATCCCGAGCAGGTCCTCACGCCGATTACCCGCGCCCGGCTCGCGGCGGCAGTCAAGTCCGACAGCACCATCCCGATCGTGACGCCCGAGGAGTTGGCCTCCGGCGCCGCCCGGCCGAAGCAGGCCGGCATGCTGACCTGGCGGTTCCGGGCCGAGCGAGTGCGGGATGCGGCCTGGGCGGCGTCGCCGGAGTACCAGTGGGACGCGTCCGGCTGGGGCGGCATCCTCACCCAGGCGTACTACCGGCCGTCTGCCCAGGCCACCTGGCAGGATGCAGCGAAGATGAGCCGCTACTCCATCCTGGAGTACAGCACCCGCTGGTTCCGGTACGCCTACCCGCAGATCTCCGCCGTGGAAGGCCCGGTCTCCGGGATGGAATACCCGATGGTGGCGATGCAGGCGCGCGGGAGCGACGGGCCCGATCTCTACAATGTCGTCACGCACGAAATCGGGCATATGTGGTATCCGATGATGGTCGGCTCCGACGAACGGCGCTACGCCTGGATGGACGAGGGATTCAACACCTTCATCAACACGTTCTCGGAGGAGGGCTACTGGAAGCGGGATGACAGCCAGACTCGGCGCGATGAGGCACACTTCGTGACTTCGCTGGATCAGGGGCCGACGGCACAGCCGATCATGACCCCAGCAAACCGGTATCGGAACGACCACAACCTGGGCAGTCTCGCGTACGACAAGCCATCGATCATGCTGCTCGCGCTGCGCAGCAAGGTGCTCGGCCCGGAAGTGTTCGACACGGCATTCCGCGAATACACCCGACGCTGGGCGTTCAAGCACCCGCAGCCGGCTGACTTCTTCCGCACCATGGAGGCGGTATCAGGCCGCGATCTAGCGTGGTTCTGGCGCGGCTTCTTCTACACCACCGCGGCGCTCGACCAGACCGTTGAGAGCGTCAAGCAGGCGCCGGACGGTGCCTACTTTGTCGCCCTGCGGAGTCTGGGGAGCGCCGTGATGCCGGTCGAGCTCGAGCTGGCCTTTGCCGACGGCAGCAAGGAGACGATCACGCTGCCGGTCGAGATCTGGTACGGGGGGAATCGCTACATCTACCGGCTGGCCCCGGGGAAGACCATCGTGAGCGCGCGCGTGAACCCCGATGGCCAGTTCCCCGACGTGGTGCCGGGGAACGACTCATGGACCGCACCGGCGGGCGCCACGCCCTGATCGCGGGGTTCCGGGACGATTCTCTCTTCCAGGGCTGCCGGGCGAGCCGTAGATTGACCCGGCAGCACCGGAGGCCGTCGTGACCCTGCCCGCCTATCTGCTCGACCTTCCCGCCGAGGAAGCTGCCCGACTCATCGCCCTAGCGCTGCTCGACGCCGCCGCCGACGCGGCGCGCCGGCTCGCCGACCCGACCGATCCCGCAGCCCTGCACGACTTCAGGGTGGCGACTCGGCGCCTGAGGAGCTGCCTCCAGGCGTACCGTCCCGAGCTTTATGGCAGCGTCCCGCGCCGGCTGCGCCGCCGGCTGGCCCGCCTGGCGGAAGACACGCAACGGAGCCGCGATACCGAGGTGCACCTGGCCTGGGAGCGGGAGCAGGAGCCGTCGCTGACGGAGCGCCAGCGTGTCGGGCTGTATTGGCACCTCCAGCGCCTCGCAGCCAGACGCCGCCGCGCCGACGGCCGCCTGGCCGAGCTGGTCGGGCGCCGGTTCACGCGGCTGGAGCGACGCTTCCGCCGGGGGCTGGAGACTTACCGGCTCCGCATCGAGCGGGATCCGTCGCACCGCCGGCACGAGGCGGCCGCGGTGCTGGGCAGCCGCATCCGTAAGCTTGGCGGCGATCTCGAGTGCCGGCTGGCCGAGGTGCGCACGATGGCGGACGTGGGGCCGGCGCACCGGGCCCGCATCGCGGCCAAGCGGCTGCGCTATCTGCTCGAGCCGATCCGGGGCGAGGTGGACGGCATCGAGCCGCTGATCACGAGGCTCTGCGCCCTGCAGGAGGGGCTCGGCGAGCTACACGACAGCCAGACTCATCGGGCGGCGCTCGGGCACGACCTGGTAGCGGCCGGACGGGAGCACGCCAGGCGCCTGGATGCCACGATACAGGCCGACGGGCGCCTGGAACGGCTGGAGCTGGGAGCGAGCGACGACCCGCGCCCCGGGCTGCTCGCCCTCGCCGAACGGCTCGAGGAGCGCGAGGCCGAGGCGTTCGCGCGGCTCCGGGCGGACTGGCTCGCGGGTGCGGCCGACGACTTCTTCGAGGCCGTGAGCTCGGCGGGCAAGCGGATCGCCAACCGGCCGGCGTGCGTGGCGGAAATCGAGCGGCGGTTTCTGCTCCGGCGCGTACCGGCCACGGCACAGGCGTTCGCGGTGCAGGAGATCGAGCAGGGGTGGCTACCCGGCACCCGGCGGGTCGAGCGGGTCCGTCCCCTCCGGCAGGCTGACCAGCCGATCACATACCGCACTAGCAAGTCCGCAACCGGCACGGCCCCGACCGCTCCGGAGGGGCAGGTCGACCAGGCCCTCTTCGACGAGATCTGGCCGCTGACCGCTGGGCGCCGCGTCCGCAAGCGCCGTTACGTGATTGCCGACTACGGGCTGCGATGGGAAATCGACCAGTTCCTGGACCGCGATCTCGTCCTGGCGGAGGTTGTGGCGTCGGGGGACAACGCACGGGTCCCGCTTCCGGAGTGGCTCGAGCCGTACGTGGTGCGAGAGGTCACCGGGGAGCGCGCGTTCACCGACCGAGCGCTGGCGCGCTGACCGAAGCCGCCCCTCGCGTCCCCATCTGGAACTCCGATTGGAGACTTCCCGGGCGGGTGGTCCCTCTCCCACCAGGGCGGACCGGGGGTCGGTGTTGCCGCTCTCCAGGCGAGCCCGCTAGACTCACAACCATCATCGGTGATTTCTCACCTTCCGGTCGAGGACGCCTCCCGTGCGCCTGAGTTCCGCGTGTCTGCTCGCGTGTCTGCCGCTGTGCCTGCTCACCACTCGCCTCGTCGCCCAGAGCGCGCCGGTGATGCCCGCCTCGGACCCGGAGCCGCGCTTCCAGCGTCTCGATCTTCCCGCCCCCACCGCGTTTCGCACCGGTAGCGGCGCCCCCGGCCCCGGCTACTGGCAGCAGCGTGCCGACTACGTCATCCGCGCCACCCTCGACACCACGACCCGCTCGGTCCGTGGCGAGGAGCGGATCACCTACACCAACAACTCCCCCGACACCCTGCGCTACGTCTGGCTCCAGCTCGACCAGAACCTGTTCAACAGCGAGAGCCGCGGCTTCCGGATCTACGGGCAGGACCCGCGGTTCGGCACCAAGGGCGCCGAGGTCTCGGTGCGGCTCCTCAAGGTGGGTGAGCCGGTGGTCAGGGCCGCGCGGGGCCAGCCGGCCATCCCGGCCGCATCGCTGCCGTACACGGTGAACGGCACGGTCATGCGGATCGATCTGGCCCGGCCTCTGCCCCCCAAGGGTAAGCAGCTGCTCGAGCTGAGCTGGTCGTTCCCGTTCGGCGCCAACAGCAACCGGATGGGCATCGAAGACGTCGACGGATCGACGATCTACGAGGTGGCCCAGTGGTATCCGCGCCTGGCGGTCTACGACGACGTCCGGGGCTGGAACACGGAGCAGTACCTGGGCCAGGGCGAGTTCTACCTCGAATACGGCAGCTTCGACGTGAGCCTCACCGTTCCGGCCGACATGATCGTGGCCGCGACCGGCACGCTGCAGAACCCCGACGAAGTGCTCACGGCCGCACAGCGAGCCCGCCTGGCCCGGGCGCGGACGAGCGACCAGACCGTAGTCATCCGCGGCAAGGACGAGATCGGCGACCCGGCATCGCGTCCCCCGACACAGTACCCGACCCTCACGTGGCGCTTCACCGCCGACAGTGTCCGCGACTTCGCCTGGGCCGCGGCGCGGCATTTCATCTGGGACGCGGTGGCGGTCAATGGCGGCAAGACGGTCGCCATGAGCTTCTATCCGCCGTCGGCGGAGGCGCAGTGGAAGGAGGCGAGCCAGTACGCGAAGACGGCCATCGAGTACTACTCCAAGCAGTGGTTCCCGTACCCCTACCCCGTGGCGAGCAACGTGAACGGGATCGAGGGCGGGATGGAGTACCCCATGATCGTCTTCTGCAGGGACCGGACCTCTCCCGAGGGACTCTACAGCGTGACCGACCACGAGTTCGGCCACATCTGGTTCCCGATGGTCGTGGGGAGCAACGAGCGGCTGTACGGCTGGATGGACGAGGGGCTCAACAGCTTCATGAACCACTACAGCTTCCCGCGGAAGTTCCCGGACTCGCCGCTGCCGACGGCGCGCGGCGTGCAAGACACCTACATCAAGAACGCGCTCTCGGGAAACGAGCAGACGATCATGTCGCCAGCCGACCGGATGCGGACGAGCGAGAACTGGCGTCAGGCACTCTACAACAAGCCGGCGGTGGGCCTCGTCCTCCTGCGGGAACACATCACGTCGCCCGAGCGGTTCGATCCGGTCTTCCGCGAGTACATCCGCCGGTGGGCGTTCAAGCATCCCACCCCGGCCGATTTCTTCCGGACGATGGAGGACGGGCTGGGCGAGGATCTGAGCTGGTTCTGGCGCTCGTGGTTCTACACCACCGACCGGCTCGACCAGGCGGTGGACTCGGTGGCGCTGTCGGATTCGGCGGGGGTGATCTCGCGCGTCTACGTGCGGAACGCCGCCCAGATGCCGATGCCGGTCGAGCTCGCGCTCCTGATGGACGACGGGAGCACCCAGCGGCTGAGGTTGCCGGTGGAGATCTGGGGGTTGCGGGATCGATACACGGCGCTGATCCCGGGACCGAAGAAGGTGAACAGCGTAACGATCGACCCCGACGGGTGGTATCCGGACGTGGACCGCTCGAACAACCGGTGGCCGACCGGGGCGCCGGTGCAGTCGACGGGGGCGAAGTAGTGCAGCCCAGGCCCCCTCAGGGGGCCTTCAACTGCCACAACCCGCTGAGCATGTCGATCGCGTACAGCGACCCGCCCGCGAGTTGCACCCCCCAGGTGTACGTGTTCCCCGGTCCTCCCGGCCGGATCTGCGCGATCAGCCGATTTGCCAGGTCCCCCAGCAGCTGCCCCGAGACGTCCACCGCCACCACGCCGCCGTTGTAGTACGCGGCGTACAGGATCTGCCGGCTCTCGTCCATCCAGAAGTTGTGCGTGCCGGCGCCAGCGAGATGGAAGAAGGCCACCTCCTTGGGGTGCACCAGGTCGGTGACGTCCACGACGTGGATGTCGCCGCTCGACTGCGAGCCGATCACGCCGGCACCTTCCTGGCCCACGAAGAGATAGCGGCTCTCCCCACGCACCGGATTGTGGAACCACCAGCCGTTGTGCACCGCCGACCCGCCGGCGACGCCGTCGTCGGCCGTCAGCAGCCGGCTGATTTCCACCGGCGCGTCAGGGCGTCCTCCGCGGATGCCGTTCCCCACGTCGTAGATGATGACACCGGTGTTCCATGCGAAGACGAACGCCAGGCCGTCGCGCACGTAAGTGTCATGGATGCCGTAGGCCGGCGGGATGGGGACCGCGGCGACCAGCGCGATCGAAGTCGGGTCGGTGATGTCGTAGATCAGCAGCGCCGGGTTCTTCGGGTTCCGGGCGCCGAACACGTAGCGGCGGCCACCCAGCTCTGCGATCGTGGCGGTGTGGATCCCATCCGCCACGAGGGAGCTGTCGCGAAACGCCGGCGACCGCGGATCGGCGAGATCGTAGACGTAGAGGCCCGCGTTGGTCCCGCGTTCAGCGCTGAAGACCAGCACGGCCCCATCCTCGCTCACCTGCACGTCGCTGACGGTCCCGATCCCGGGCACCACGATGGAATCGGCCAGCGCCGGGGCGCCGGCGGCGCCCAGCGACCAGATCTTCACCACATTGCCCGGCACCCCATTCCGCGCGACACCACCCCAGGTCCCGGTGTACGCCCAGGACCCCCGAACCCAGAGGTCGGAACTGAACCGTTCGGGGACGTTGTCGCCCCCGGCCTCGATCTGGAAGCTGGAACCAGGCCGCGGGCCGGTGCCACCGGTGCCGGAGCCGTCACCCCCGCCGCACGCGGCGAGCAGCACGCCGAGCGCGCTCCCCCACGGCCGTACCAACCCTCGCGCCCCGGTCACCGTGCCACGCTACCATGATCGTGCATGCTCATCGGTTCCATCTCCTCCGCGGCGCCGTAGCGCCCCATGCGATGCATCGGCGCCCCGGCAGCGATGCGCACCCCGAGAGTGAACGACCAGACATGGTCCCGTCCATAGAGCCCGACGACGTCGAACAGCCCGCCGCCGACCTTGGCGATCCGGGCATACTCCACTTCCACGATCGGGCGGAGATCGAGCCCCTGGCGCCGTAGCGCCAGGACCTCGTAGCCGGCCGCATGACTGGTCCAGCGGGTGATGCCCAGGATCGAGTTCTCCACGTGCGGTCGGAGCGAGCGGTACCGCGAGATGCGCTCCTCTTCGGGGCGCTCGGTCCGCTCGAACCGGTACTGGAGACGATGGCGCCCGGTGCTCCATGCACCCTCCGCCAGGAGGCTGTGGAAGACGAAGAAGCCCTGCGCCTCCGACGTGCGGGCCCACTCCACCAGCCCATACACCGGATGCCCGCGCAGCGGCCGTGCCCAGCGTACCGCGACGCTCCACTTCGCCTGATCCGTGCCAGCGCCGGGCCGGTGCTCGGGCGAATGCACGTGCGCGCGCGAGGCCTGAACGGTGAGACCCGACAGCACGCCACCCGTCGCGCGCGCGCTCCACGAGTCGCCGAAACGCCCGCCGACCCGCGGCCACTGCCCGGGACGCTCCGGCTCGTCACCGTTGAACAGTCCCGCCTCGACCGCTACCGGGCCCCCGCGGACGGCCACGATCGCGACGGCCCGCTCGAGGATCTGCGCCCAATGATGGTTGACCGGATACCGCAGGAAGGGCCGGGTCATCGGATCATCGGTGCCGAACGGGGCGAACCCCTTCCCTGCGGCGACGGAGACGCGGGTCGCGCCGTCGTGCCCACCGAGTAGATCGTCGGCGCCGAGGATCAACTCGTGGAGGTAGGTGTGCGGGTGGCGCCGGTCCACGAACCCCTCGCCCCAGTTGCCGGGGGCGAGCTCTCCCTGCGAGATGGTGGCGCCCTCGAGATTGAGAACGCCGGTGAGCCGGAGCCGGCCGAACGCGCCCGCATGGAGATGGATCGCGGGTTGGACGACGCGAATCTCGCCCAGCGCCGCGCCGCCGGGTACCGGGTCGGACTGCTCGAAGGCTACGACCGCCTGGGCTCCCACCCGAGCCCAGGCGGTCTCCTGGGCCGACGCGACGCCGGGCAGAAGCAGCGCCAGCCCGAGCGCGGCGAT
>Ga0209797_10000571_pt1 | contig 18505 bp, 19 predicted proteins | sample DOMMetBare3Fresh_2_FD_187472 | JGI IMG/M metagenome (GOLD analysis project Ga0209797, IMG submission 187472) | Wetland sediment microbial communities from St. Louis River estuary, USA, under dissolved organic matter induced mercury methylation -... | ecosystem: Environmental > Aquatic >... | reverse complement strand
CGACCGGGCGCCGGCTCCTGGTGCAGCCGAGGCATGGCCGGCAGCCGTTCGGCGAGCATCGCCAGCAGGTCGTCGTCTCCCGGGGCCGGCCCGTCGGCCACGGCAACCGTCCCGATGGCGATGGGCGGCCCGTGCCCCTCCATCTCGAGCCAGACCGCGTCCAGCGCCCGCATCCGGGGTCGAACGGTGCCCACGCGGCGAGCCTGCAACCGCCGATGCCCGTCCGGACGGGTCGAAAGCCCCTGGGGTCTCGCGCCCGACGGGGCTGGGCTCGTCGTACAGTCGGCTCAGCAGCCCAAGGACTCCAGCGGGAGGTGGGATGGCGGTGCCTGACGCCCAGCCGCTGCAGCCGCTGCCCGCGCTGCCGCCGCTGCCGGGCCTCGACCAGGCGCCGTTGGTCCCCTTCGCGGCCCGGATGACCGAGGTGGGCGGCTACCGCCTCTGCGTGCGGCGCACCCACGCGGCCCGCGGCGTCGGCAAGGCGAAGCAGCGCGCCGTGTACGTCCACGGGCTCGCCGGGTCGTCGCTGAACTGGACCGACCTCATGCACCTGCTCGCCCCGCAGCTGCCCGGCGTGGCGCTGGACCTGCCCGGCTTCGGGCTGTCCGACCCGCCGGAGGGACGCGACTACTCCCTGCAGTCGCACACCGACGCCGTGATCGCCCTCCTGGAGGCCGAAGGCGGCCGACCGGTGCACCTGTTCGGCAACTCCCTCGGTGGCGCGGTGTCGCTGCGGGTGGCCGAGCAGCGTCCGGACCTGGTGCGCACGCTCACCCTCGTCTCTCCCGCCGTCCCCGTCTTCCGGATCAAGTGGACGAACGTGCACATGCCACTCATGCTGCTGCCCGGCATGCCCGGCGTACTGTTCCGCCTGCCCCCCGCGTCGGGTCCCGAGGCCAGGGTCGACCTGTTCAACGGGCTGTGCTGGGCCGACCCCCGCCGCATCCACCCCCACCGGCGTGAGGAGATGGTCGAGGAGACCCGGTTCCGCGAGGAGCTCGAGCACACCGACCGCGCGTACGTCGACTCGCTGCGTGGCCTGGCCACCGGTTTCATCCCGAGGCTCGGTGCGGACCTGTGGCGGACCGTGTCCCTCGTGACGACGCCGGCCCTGGTGCTGTTCGGGCGTCGGGACCGGCTGATCGACTTCCGCGTCGCCGAGCGGGCACGCCGCGCCTTCCGGGACGCGCGGGTCGAGGTGCTCGACGACGTCGGTCACGTGGCCCAGATGGAGGTCCCGGAGCGGACGGCCGAGCTGTTCCTCGACCGCCTGGCCGAGCTCAACGGCCGCGGCTGACTGCCGTCCGCAGCACGGCGCGCAGGAACGGCACCGGCGGCAGCACCGAGACGATCCGGGCCTCCTCGGCGAGAGTGGTGTCCTCGTCCAGGAAACGCAGCACCAGCGGCGCCGGCAGGTCACGGAACAGCCGGACGAAGGTGTCGGCGACCCGTTCCGGCTCGGTCCCGAGCAGGCCGAGCAGCACCGCGTCCAGCGCCCGGTGCCGCCAACGGGCCCGGGGCAGCGCGAAGGGGTGCCCGACCCGTCCCAGGGAGGCGGCGACGGCCACCGCGTCGCGCTGCATTCGGTCGTACGCGTAGCCCGTCGACGGCTTCAGCAGCCCTCCGCGCCGTCCGACGGCGAGGATCCGGGCTCCCGCCCGCCGCGGTCCCGGCGGGGTCAGCGACAAGACGCCACGCTCACGGCGCAGCACGGTGGACCGCGAGCCGCCCAGCGCCCGGCGTGCGTAGCGGTCCAAGGCGGCTTCGTCATCGGTGGTGGAGCCGCGCTCGGACGAGGAGAACCGGGCCAGCTCGACCAGCGCCCGGGTGCGCGACATCGGCAGCAGGTAGCAGAAGCAGACCCCGCCCTCCTGAGGCACGCGCAGGTCGATCAGCGTGGCGACCCGCTCGTCGAAGGCCGGGTCCTCGGCTCGGACCTCCCGCCCGGTGAACGCGAGCACTGGCCCCTCCGCAGGCTCTGCCGGTTCGAGCACGCTGTCGAAGACGAAGCGGGCTGCGACGACCTCTCCGTCGACGGTCACCCGCGCAGCCCGCGCACCGTCCTCGATCGACTCCACCCGCCCGACCAGCCGGGCGAACCCCGGGGCAGCCGCGAGCATCGGCCCGGCCGCGGCCGCCAACGAGGTGCCGGTGACCAGCTGGTAGCGATACGGCGCGAGCGGCAGCGTGGCCGACCAGCTCTCGGCGGCTACCCTCGCCCGGTCCCAGGTCCGCACCACGGCGGTGTCGAGCAGTCGGGGCCGGTCCGACCAGGACGCCCACGCCAGGGTGTCGGGGTCCTGCACGGCGTCGTCGACCACGAGCACAGCTCGGTCGCGCCACGGTCCGGCAGCCAAGTGGGCGGCCAGCGACAGGCCGGCCGCCCCGCCGCCGGCGATCACGGCGTCCCACCGCGGCGCGCCGGGTGGGGTCAAGCCGGGTGCGGTCAAGCCGGCTCGGCTGCGAAGCGGCGCAGCCGCAGGCTGTTCGAGACGACGAACACGCTGGAGCAAGCCATCGCCGCACCCGCCACGAGTGGACTCAGGTAGCCGGCAGCGGCCAGCGGAATGGCCGCCACGTTGTAGGCGAAGGCCCAGAACAGGTTGCCCCTGATCGTCGCCAGGGTGCGCCGGGCCAGCCGCACCGCGTCAGCCGCCAGCAGCAGGTCGCCCCTGACCAGGGTGAGGTCGCCCGCTTCGATCGCCGCATCCGCGCCGGTGCCCAGCGCGATGCCCAGGTCGGCGGTCGCCAGCGCGGCGGCGTCGTTGACGCCGTCACCGACCATGGCGACCGCGCGACCCTGCTCCTGAAGACGGCGCACGACATCGACCTTCGCCTCCGGCAGGACGTCGGCGACGACCTCGTCGATACCGACCTCGGCGGCCACGGCCCGGGCAGCTCGCATGTGGTCGCCGGTCAGCAGCACCGGAGTCAGCCCCAGGCCGCGCAGGCGACGCACGGCCTCGGCACTGGTGGGCTTGACGGTGTCAGCGACGACGAGCAGGCCGCGCAGCGCCCCGTCCCAGCCGACGGTGACGACCGTGCGCCCGAGGTCCAGGGCGGCCCGCTCCGCCTGTTCGAGCGTGGCGTCCGGCGCGATCCCCCAGGCGTCGACCAGCCACCCGGCCCGCCCGGCCACGACCAGCCGTCCCTCGACGACGCCCTGCACCCCGCTGCCCTGCGCGCTGGCGAAGGACTCGACCGCCGGCAGCGGGCCGGCGGCCGCCGTCGCGGCGGCGGCGATCGCGCGGCCGACCGGGTGCTCCGACGCCGACTCGAGGGCGCCGGCAGTCCGCAGCAGGTCCAGCGGATCGGTCCCGGCCGCGACATGCGACTCGACCAGGGACATCTGGCCCGAGGTCAGGGTGCCGGTCTTGTCCAGCACGACCGTGTCGACCTGCCGGGTCGACTCGAGGACCTCGGGGCCGCGGATCACGATGCCGAGCTGCGCGCCCCGACCGGTTCCCACCAGCAGCGCGGTCGGCGTGGCCAGCCCCAGGGCGCACGGGCAGGCGATGATCAGCACCGCGACCGCGGCGCTGAACGCCATCTCGTTGTCGGCACCGCTGAGCAGCCACGCCGCCAGCGTGCCGGCCGCCACGACCACGACCACGGGGACGAACACCGCCGACACCCGGTCGGCCAGCCGCTGAACTGGTGCCTTGCCGCTCTGCGCGGCCACCACGAGCCGGGCGATCTGGGCGAGCCGGGTGTCACGGCCGACCCGGGTGGCCCGCACGACGAGGCGGCCGCCGGCGTTCACAGTCGCCCCGACGACGGCGTCACCAGGGCCGACCTCGACCGGGACGCTCTCCCCGGTCAGCAGACTCGTGTCCACGGCGCTGGCGCCCTCGACGACGACGCCGTCCGTGGCGATCTTCTCGCCGGGCCGCACGACGAACTGGTCACCGGGGCGCAGGGCGTCGACCGGCTCGCGGACCTCCCGACCGTCGCGCAGCACGCTGACGTCCTTGGCACCCAGCGCCAGGAGGGCGCGCAGGGCCTCGCCGGACCGCCGCTTGGCGCGCGCTTCGGCGTAGCGGCCCGCCAGGATCAGGACCGTGACGCCCGCCGCCACCTCCAGGTACGTGGCCGTTCCGTGCTCGCCCTGGCGTGGCCACCAGGACATCTGCATCCGCGCACCCGGATCCCCAGCGGGTCCGACGAACAGGGCGTAGAGGGACCAGCCGAAGGAGGCCAGCACGCCGAGGCTGATCAGGGTGTCCATGGTCGCCGCGCCGTGCCGCAGGTTCGTCCATGCGGCGCGGTGGAACGGCCAGGCCCCCCACACCGCGACGGGGGCGGCCAGGGTCAGCGACAGCCACTGCCAGTTGCGGAACTGCGCCGCCGGGATCATCGCCAGCGCGACCACGGGCACCGTCAGCACGACACTGACCCGTAGCCGCTGCCGCAGCGCCGCGTCCGGCCCGGACGGGGTGGGGCGATCGGCTCCCTCGGCCGCTGCCCCTTCGGCCGACTCCGGCGACTCGGGCGCCGGGGCGGGCGGCGCGGCCGTGTACCCGGTCGCCTCCACCGTGGCGACCAGGTCCTCGACGGACACCGACTCGGGGAACGTCACGTGTGCGGTCTCGGTGGCGTAGTTGACGCTGGCCTCGACACCCTCGAGTCGGTTGAGCTTCTTCTCGACCCGCGCGGCGCACGAGGCACACGTCATGCCGCCGATCGACAGGTCGACGACCCGAGACGCGGTGTCCGAGGTGGTCATCGCTGCAGCAGGTAGCCGGCCTCGTCGACCGCGGCAGCCACCTCGTCCTCGGGCAGCGGTGCGCCACTGCGCACGTCGACCCTGCCGCTCTCGACGTCGACGTCGACCGACTCGACGCCGGGGATCTTCGACACCTCGGCCGTCACCGCCGCCGCGCAGTGGCCGCAGGTCATGCCCGAGACGGTGTAGGTGGTGGTGGTGGACACGATGGTCTCCTCAGGATCGGACGAGTCGGGCGATCGCAGCGTTGGCCTCGCGCAGCTTGGCCTCGGCGTCCGGGCCCCCCTCGGCGGCTGCTTGCGCCACGCAGTGCGTCAGGTGGTCGTCGAGCAGGCTCAGGGCGACGGCCTGCAGGGCCTTGGTCGCCGCGGACACCTGGGTGAGGACGTCGATGCAGTACTGGTCCTGCTCGACCATCCGCTCGATGCCCCGCACCTGGCCTTCGACCCGGCGGAGCCGACGGAGGACGTCGTCCTTGTGGCCGTGGTAGCCGTACATGGCTCGAATCATACCCCTAGGGGGTATTCACCCGCTACCCTGCCGACGGCCCGACCGGTCGGGACATGATCCGCTCGTAGGCACCCACCAGGCGCTGCGCCGCGGCGGCCCAGTTCAGCTCGGACTCCACGATCTCCCGGCCGCGCCGGCCCATCTCAGCCGCCAGGTCGGGGTGGTCCGCCAGCCGCCGCAGGGCGGTCTCGACCACACCCACGTCGTCATCCGGCACGGCGACCCCGATGCCGTGCTCCACCACGTAGTCGGCGATCCAGGTCCCCTCCGCGACGATGACCGGCAACGCGCAGGCCATGCCCTCCATCACCTTGACGGGGAACAGCGTTCGGACGTTGCCGAGGCTCGAGTCGTACACGGCGTAGACCGCGTCACAGTCCGCGTAGCGGGCGGGGATGTCCGCGTAGTCCAGCCGTCCCTCCGTCTCAACGCGCTGGTAGCGCTCGCGGGCCGCCACCTCGACCTCCGCGGCAGCGACTCCCCCGCCGGCGAGCAACGCCGACATGTCCGGCTGGCGAGTCACCGCCTCCATCAGGGTGTGCAGGCCCTGGGTGTACCGCTTCTGCCCGATGAAGCAGACCCTGAACGGGTCTCCGGCCGACCGTGTCCGGGCGGACGGGTGGAACCGGTCGAGATCCGGCGCGTTCTCGACGATGACGAACTTGTCGGCGGCGTCGTACCGGTCGTAGGCGGACCGCGCGCCCGGGTTGGCCAGCAGCACGGCGTCGGCGTCGGCGATCGAGCGTCGCTCCACGACTCGCACGGCGGCCCGGGCGAGCACGCCGAGCAGCCCTCTCTGCGGCACCATCTTCGACTCGCGGTACAGCTCGTGGAAGTCGAGGACGAGGCGGGGCCTGCGGGTGCGCATGGTCGCGAGAACGGCGCGCCCGGCCTCGGCCGTGTCCAGGTCGTGGCAGTGGACGACATCGGGACGCAGCTCGACCGCGGCAGCCGCCGCACCCCGCCAGAACGCCCGGAACCGTGGCGCGCTGCGGACCCCTCCGCCGTACGGGGCCCGTGGACCGAGCCGCCGGACCTGGATGCCCTGTCGCTCCTCAGCCTCCGGCAGGCTCCCTGGGCGGTCCCAGGCGATGACCGTGACCTCCCAGCCGTGCGCGATCAGCGCCAGGGCCTCCTTCTCGACCCTCGGGTCGGAGGCGAAGTCGTTCGCGAGCAGCATGGCGACCCGGGGGGGACTCACGGGGTCGGCCCCGACAGCGTGCCCGTCGGCTGGAGTCCGCTGGTTACCTCGCGGTACAGGTCGACCAACCGGGTCGCCACTGCGGTGCGGGAGAAACGGGCCGCGATGCTCGCGGCAATGACGCGGCCTGATGAGGCGTGGACCAGGTCACGCACGCCGCTGAGCGCAGAGGCGAGGGCGTCGACGTCGAGCGGCGCGACCAGGACGCCCTGACCGGCCTGCACGATGTCGAGAGGGCCGCCGGAGTCCGTCGCGATCGTCGGCAGGCCGGTGGCCATCGCCTCGACGAGGGCCACCCCGAATCCTTCCTTCCGCGAGGGCAGCACGTAGGCGTCGGCTCGCAGGAGTGCCTCGGCGATCGCGTCCGGCGCTAGCGCACCCCGGAAGCTGACGACGTCACCGACCCCACGGGCGGCGGCCCGCCCGGCCAACGCTGAACGAAGTGGCCCCTCGCCGACGATGTCCAGGGTCGCGTCGAGGCCGGAGGCGCGCGCGCTGGCCAAGGCGTCGATCAGCAGGTCGAACCCCTTGACCTCGACGAGACGCCCGACCGTGATGAGGCGCACCGGGCGTTCGGTCAACGGCTCGCGCTCGCCGTACCGGAACCGACCGTCGTCGTAGGCGTCCGGGATCACCAGGGTGCGCGCCGGGTCGGCTCCGGCGAGGGTGACCGCGTCATGGGCCAAGGATTCGCTGACGCACACCAGGGCGGATGCGGAGGCGATCGTCCGCTCGACCTCGGCGGCCCACGACGGCTGGGCCACGTTCGTGTAGAGGTCGGATCCGTGGATGCTCACGATGAGCGGGAGCCCAGCCCGGGAGGCGAGTCGGCGGGCAGCCGAAGCGCTCGGGTACAGCGCATGGGCATGCACGAACTGCGGGTCGAGCGCGGCGACGGCCACCTCGAAGCTGTGGCGGGAGGCGCGGGCGACGGCTGGAGCCACCGTCGTGTAGAGCAGCCGTCGGGGCAGCACCGGGTAGCGCGGGTGGACCACCAGGATGCCCTCGGGTGTCGTTCGGGAGCCCTTCGCATGAGGTCGACCGAGGACGCCGGTGAGCACCTGGGGCACGAACGGCACCGGCGCGATGACCCGCCAGCCGACCTGGTCCGACGTCGCCTTCACCTGCTCGGCGACGAACAGACCTCTGAGCGGGTCGGCTGGATTGGGGAACAGCGTCGACAGCGTGATTCCGCGCAGGCGCTGGGTGGTCATCGCGCTAGGCAGGGTAGCCCCCAGCAGGTCGTGCCCGGGTGCAGTCGGTGTCCATGCCAGGGAACGTTAGCGCGGGCCGGATGCGGGCCGGACGGCCCAGAAGGCGACCGCGGCGGCCGCACCGACGTTGAGCGAGTCGACTCCCCCGGACATCGGGATGCGTACCAGGCGGTCGGCGGCGCTGAGCGCAGCCAGGCTGAGCCCCTCTCCCTCGGTGCCGAGCAGCAGCGCGCAGCGCGCCGTCTCCGCCCCGCCGAGCGCGTCGATCGGTACAGCGTCCGGCCCCGGCGTCAAGGCCAGCAGGGTCAGCCCGGCCGCGTGCACGGCGTCCAGGCCCGACGGCCACGCGTCGAGCCGGGCGTACGGGATCGCGAAGACCGCGCCCATCGAGACCTTGACCGAACGCCGGTACAACGGGTCGCAACACCGGGGATCGAGCAGGACCGCGTCGACGCCCAGGGCTGCCGCCGCCCGGAAGATCGCGCCCACGTTGGTGGGGTTGACGATCGCCTCGAGGATCGCCACCCGGGTGGCCCCTTCGAGCAGCTCCTCCGGCCGCGGCAGCGGACGACGGTGCATCGAGGCCAGCGCCCCCCGGTGAACCGCGAAGCCGGTGACCGACTCGAGCAGAGCCTCCTCACCGACCAGGACCGGGCCGTCGAACGCCTCCAGCAGGTCGGTCAGCCCGGGCAGCCATCGGCGGGAGAGCAGGACGGAGCGCATGCGGTAGCCGGCGACGACCGCCCGTCGGATCACCGCCTCGCCCTCCGCGATGAACAGGCCCTGGGCCGGCTCCACGATGCGGCGCAGCCGGGTGTCGGTCAGCGCGACGTAGTCGGCCATCCTCGGGTCGGCGGGATCCTCGACCGTGATGAGCCTCACGACCGCATCCTGCCGGACCTCTGGCGAGCCGGAACTGCGGCGGGCAGACTCGGCCCCGTGGCGCGCGACATCCCGGCGGTCCTGGCCGACATGAGCGGGCGCGAGGCGGACCTGGCCGCCAGGAACGACGCCCGGGCGCACTTCCTGTCCACCTACCGCAGAACCACTCTGGCGGTCGCACGGGAGATCGAGCGCGGCGGCTTCCTCGACGGCGAGTGGGTCGAGCGCTGGGACGTCGCGTTCGCCGACCTCTACCTCGGGCCGCTCGCCGACGACCTGGACGGGCGAGCGGTGCCCGGGCCCTGGGGTGTCGCGTTCGGCTTCTCGCGGGACAACCCGGGCGCCCCGGCGCTGCGGCACCTGCTGCTCGGCATGAACGCCCACATCAACTTCGACCTGCCGCAAGCCCTGCTCGCCGTGATCACCGACGAGGAGTTCGAGGATCCCGACCTGGTACGCCGGCGCGCCTTGGACCATGCCCACGTGGACGAGGTGCTGGCCGCCCAGGTCGCCGCCGAGGACCGTGAGCTGGCCGCCCGGGGTCGACGGCTCAGCGACCGCCTGCTGCAGCCGGCCAACCGGCTGGCGTCCAAACGCTTCCTGCACGAGTCCCGACGGAAGGTGTGGGCGAACACCCGGGTGCTCGCCGACGCTCGGCTGCGCAGCCCGGACAGCCTGCGCCAGCAGCTGGCCGCCCTGGAGCGGCTGTCGGCCGCGCGGGTCTCCGACCTGGTGCGCCCGGGACCAGTCCTGCTGCGGCTCGGGCTGCGTGGGTTCGGCGTGCTCCTGCCGGGCGCGACGCTCTGAGTCGCTCGGCGATCGGTCAAGCCCGCTCGCCGACCTGCCGACACTCCCCTCGTGGGCCCGCTGACGCGTGCGCGCGGACGCCTGCGGCGATCCGCCGTGCTGACGACCTCGGTCGCCGTGCTGGCCGCCGTGCTGGCCGCCGTGCTGCCCATGGCGCCCGCCTCGGCCGAGACCGCCGCGCAGGCGCGGGCGGCCGCCCGGTCCGCCGCCGCCGAGGTCGCCCGGCTGCAGCCTCAGGTCGCGGCCGCCGAGCAGGCCTACGAGCGGGTGCTCGAGCAGCTGGCCACCGAGGTCACCACCAGCATCAGCGTCGACGAGCAGGCCGGCGTGGCCCGCGAGCTGGCCCAGGCAGCCGACCGCGACCGCCGGAGGCGGGTGCGGGCCCTCTACATCTCCGGCGGAGGCGCCGCCGTCATGGCCAGCGTGTTGTCGGCCGAGGATCCCCGAGACCTGCTGACCCGGCTGGACTCGGTGCGGCGGGTCGTGCGGGCCGACGAGGGAGCCGCCAAGCGGGCGGCGCAGCTGGCCAGCGCGGTCCGGGCGGACGCCGACCGTCGACTGGCTCAGGCGGAGCGCACGACGACGACGGCGTCCGACGTCGCGGCGGCACAGCGGCGGCTGCTGAGTCTCGTGGCCGCGGCCGAGGCGAGGCTCGCCGCACTGTCGGCACGCGCGGCCCGCCTGGTCGAGGCGGAGGCGGCCGCCCGAGCGCTGGCCGCGGCCAAGCTGGCCGCCCAGCGGGCCGGCCTCGCGGCGGCCGCCCGGGCGTCGGCGCGGGGCATCCCCCCGGAGTTCCAGGCGCTCTACCGAGCCGCGGCCGCTACCTGCTCAGGCCTGGACTGGCACGTCCTCGCCGCCATCGGCCAGGTCGAGTCCGGCCACGGACGCAACACCGGACCGTCGTCCGCCGGCGCCCAAGGACCGATGCAGTTCCTGCCGTCGACCTTCCGTGGCTACGCGGTGGACGGCGACCAGGACGGTGACAAGGACATCTGGGACCCGGCGGACGCGATCTTCTCCGCAGCTCGCTACCTGTGTGCCAACGGCGCCGGCCGGGCCGCGTCGCTCCCCCGAGCGATCTGGCACTACAACCATGCGGACTGGTACGTGCAGATGGTGCTGCGGATCGCCGGGCAGCTGGCGCAGCGCTACCCGGGCTGACCGGTCGCGCCGGGCGCACCGGCGTCCGCTGCCGCGAAGGCCGACGCGAGCATCCCCATGGCCCCGGTCAGCTCCGCCGGGATCACCCACACCTTGCTGGCCTGCCCCTGGGCGATCTGCGGCAGCTGCTGCAGGTACTGGTAGGCGAGCAGCTTGGGGTCCGGGTCGCCCTCGTGGATGGCCTGGAACACCCGCGCGATCGCCTTCGCCTCGCCGTCCGCTCGGACCACCGCGGCCTGGGCGTCGCCCTCGGCCCGGAGGATCGCGGCCTGCTTCTCCCCCTCCGCGGTGAGGATCTGCGACTGCTTGAACCCCTCGGCGGTCAGGATCGTCGCGCGCTTCTCCCGCTCGGCGCGCATCTGCTTCTCCATCGAGTCCTGCACCGACGCCGGCGGGTCGATGGCCTTGATCTCGACCCGGTTGACCCGCACGCCCCACTTGCCGGTCGCCTCGTCCAGGACGCCCCGCAGCTGGAGGTTGATCTCCTCGCGCGACGTCAGCGCCTGCTCGAGGTCCATCCCGCCGACCACGTTGCGCAGCGTGGTGACCGTCAGCTGCTCGATGCCCTGGATGTAGTTGGCGATCTCGTAGGTGGCCGCCTTGGGGTCGGTGACCTGGAAGAAGATGACCGTGTCGATGCTGACGACCAGGTTGTCCTCGGTGATCACGGGCTGCGGCGGGAAGCTGACCACCTGCTCGCGCAGGTCGATAAGCGGGCGCAGCCGGTCGATGAACGGGACGAGGATCGACAGGCCGGCGTTCAGGGTGCGGCTGTAGCGGCCGAGCCGCTCGACGATCCCCGCCCGGGCCTGCGGCACGATCACCACCGTGCGGGCCAGGACCACGATCACGAGGAGCAGCAGGACGCCGACGATCACGAACGGCGCGTAGTCGGTCATGGGGTCAGCGCTCCGGGGCGAGGACGACGGCGGTGGCGCCGTCGATGCGGACGATGTCGACGGTGGTCCCGGGCTCGTAGGTCCGCTTCGGGTCCAGCGACCGGGCCGACCAGACCTCGCCGTGGACCCGGACCCGACCGTCGTAGCCGTCGACCTTCTCGACGACCACGGCAGGCTGACCGGGCAGCGCGGCGACCCCGGTGCGAGCGTCGACCGGCTGGCGCAGGTGCCTCAGGGCGACCGGGCGCACGGCGACCAGCATGAGGACGGCGACGGCACCGGCGACCAGCACCTGCGCGACCAGCGGCGCGCCCAGAGCGGACGCCACGGCACCGGCCGCCGCTCCGGCCGCGAGCATGATGAAGATCAGGTCGACCGTCGCGATCTCGACGACGGCCAGCGCGATCCCCGCCGCCACCCACCAGTACCAGGCCACGCGTGGATCCTACGGGCCAGGCGCTCAGCCGTCCGAGTGGTCCACCAGCCGGGCCGCGTGCCGGCCGCCCCGACGGTCCAGCCCGAGGGGCAGCCCGAACGTCTCGCTCAGCGTGGCGTCGGTGAGGGTGGAACCGATGGGGCCCTTCGCCACGACCCTGCCGGCGCGCAGCAGCAGCGCGTGCGTGAAGCCTGGCGGGATCTCCTCGACGTGGTGGGTGACGAGCACGAGGGCGGGCGAGTCGGGGTCCGCCGCGAGCAGGGCCAGCCGGTGCACCAGGTCCTCCCGGCCGCCCAGGTCGAGCCCGGCCGCCGGTTCGTCCAGCAGCAGCAGTTCGGGGTCGGCCATCAGCGCCCGGGCGATCTGCACCCGCTTGCGCTCCCCCTCGGACAGCGTGCCGAACGTCCGGTCGGCGAGGTCCGCAGCACCCAGGGCGGCGAGCAGGGTCCGCGCGCGCCGGTCATCCTGCGGCTCGTAGCGCTCCCGCCAGTGCCCGACCACGGCGTACGCAGCCGTGCGGACGACGTCCAGCACCCGCTCGTGACCCGGAACGCGCTCGGCCAGGGCGGCGCTGGTGAGCCCGATCCGAGGGCGCAGCTCGAACACGTCGACCGCACCCAGGCGTTCGCCGAGGACGTAGGCACGCCCGAGGGTGGGATGCATCTGCGCGGCGGCCACCTGCAGCAGGGTGGTCTTGCCGGCGCCGTTGGGACCCAGGACGACCCAGCGCTCCCCCGGGGCCACGCGCCAGGTCACGCGGTCCAGGAGCGCCGCTCCTCCTCGGACGACGCTGACCCGTCGCAGGTCCAGCACCGCCGCGACGTCCACGGCGGGAAACCTACGGCACGTCCCGCCTAGGCTGGGGCCGTGCCCGGTCCCGACCTGCGCCGCGCCGCCGAGGGGGCGCGGCCGCGCTGCGCGCGGCTCGCGGCGTGGGCGAACGCCGTGCTGCTCGGCGCAGTGTCCCCGGACACCGCAGGCGAGCGGATCACGGGCGACGACCCGCCGCACCGGGTCGACGGGCTGCCCGGCGGAGCCGACCAGTCCCTGCCGGTCGCGCTGGCCCGGCTGCGCGGCGCCGGAGTCCGCGGGCTGCGGCTCGTGCTGCCCGCGCCAGGTGACCCGGTCGGGCTGCCCGGCCCTGGCCCCTTCACCTCGGCCGCCCTGCTGGCCGGTGGCGGGGTCATCGTCGAGGGTCGTACCGGCCCGATCGGGCTGGTGCCCGAGGAATCCGCCGGCGCGGTGCGCTGGCACGCCTGGTCGCTGCCGCCGGACGAGCCGCGGCCGGACAACCCCGGCCTGGCCGAGGCCGACCAGGCCCTCGCCCGGGCCCTGCGCGAAGCCACCGACCTGCTGACCGCGCGCGACCTGGCCAGGGCCGACCCCGAGGCCGACTCGGCCCTGGCCGCGCTGCGGGACGGCCGCCTCGACGGCGACGGATTGCCCCCCGGATACCCAGACCGGGCCCAGGGCGTGCTCGTGCGGGCCCGTCGCCTGGCCGCCGTCGTCCGGCTCGCGGCAGGCTCCGACGGAGGCGCTGTGACCGCCGCTGAGGCAGCGCTGCGCCGGGAGGCGCTCCTCGGCCTGGAGCGGGCGGCTCGGCACGCGGAGGTCGCCGCCCACAACGCCGTGCTGGAGCGACCGGCCGACGGCTTGACTCGGCCCGTGGAGTGAGCGCCCCGATGCCGTCGGCCACGACGCTCCTCGTGACGCTGTCCGGACCGGACCGACCCGGAGTGACCTCCGCCCTCTTCGAGGCGTGGGCCGATCTCGATGTGGTCGTCCTGGACATCGAGCAGGTGGTGGTCCGCGGGGCGCTCGTCCTCGGCGTGCTGCTCGGCGGACCCGAGTCCGAGCGCGCCCAGGAGCCGGCGCTGGCCGTCGGTCGCTCGCTCGGCATGTCCGTGGTCATCAGCCCCGGCGCCGAGGAGCAGGACCCGCGCCGCCGCGGCCGGGTGCACGTCACCCTGCTCGGGCACCCCCTGCGTCCGAGGGCGGTGGCCGCGCTGGCCGGGCGGATCGCCTGGGCGGACGGCAACATCGACCGGATCGTCCGGCTCGCGCGCTACCCGGTGACCTCGATCGAGCTGGAGGTCTCCGGCGCCGACCCGGCCACCCTGCGCACGGCCCTCGCCGCAGAAGCCGCAGCGCAGGGCGTGGACGTCGCCGTCCAGCGGTCCGGGCTCTCCCGCCGGGCCAAGCGGCTGGTCGTCATGGACGTCGACTCCACCCTGATCCAGGACGAGGTGGTCGAGCTGCTCGCCGCCCGCGCCGGCTGTCTCGGGCAGGTGGCGGCGATCACGGCGGAGGCGATGCGCGGGGAACGCGACTTCGCGGAGTCCCTGCGGGCCAGGGTCGCCCTCCTCGCGGGGCTGACCGAGGCCGACCTCGCAGCGGTCCGGGACCAGGTGCGGCTGACCCCGGGAGCCCGGACGCTGGTGCGCACGCTCAAGCGGCTGGGCTACCAGGTCGGGATCGTCAGCGGCGGGTTCACCCAGATCACCGACGGGCTGGCCGCCGAGCTCGCGCTCGACCACGCCGCGGCGAACACGCTCGAGGTCGTGGACGGGCGGCTCACCGGCCGGCTCGTCGGCCCGATCGTCGACCGAGCCGGCAAGGCCGACGTATTGGTCCGCTTCGCCGCGGCGGCCGAGGTCCCTCTCTCCCAGACCGTGGCCGTGGGCGACGGGGCGAACGACCTGGACATGCTCGCCCGCGCTGGACTGGGCATCGCCTTCAACGCCAAGCCGATGGTCCGGGACGCCGCCGACGCCGCCGTCAGCGTGCCGTTCCTCGACACGATCCTCTACCTGCTCGGGATCAGCCGGGACGAGGTCGAGGAGGCAGACGCCGACGCCGGCACGCCCACGCCGGCCCCCCCGGTGCCGATGGCCGCAGGCTAGCCGCGGGGGACGACGAACTCCTCCAGCACCGCGCCGCGCGGACGCAGCTGCGCCCAGGGGCCGTCGACGTCGAGCACGGCCAGCCCGGACGTCGGGTACTTGGTCTCGGCGAGCGCGCGCAGGTCGTCCGAGCCCGACCCGGCGAGGGAGAGCACCAGCAGCTGCACCGACGGGTTGTGCCCGACGAGGGCGAGGGAGCGGACCCCTTCGTCGGTCTCCCGCAGCACCGCCAGCAGGTCCTCGACCGCCGCGTCGTACACCCGGTCGTCGAAGCGGACGTCGGCTGCGGGCAGGCCGGCGCCGGCCAGCTCCCAGGTCTCCCGGGTTCGCCGCGCCGTGGAGACGACCGCACGGTCCAGGGTGGGCACGTGCTCGGCGAGCCAGCGACCCGCCGCGCCGGCGTCCGCCCGGCCCCGGCGGCCGAGCGGACGATCGTGGTCCGGGACGCCGACCGGCCAGTCCGACTTCGCGTGCCGCAGCACCACCAGCGTGTGGCTCATCGGCGCACCGCGGCGTCCGAGCGGACCTGGGCGACCTGTTCGCCGGTGCCGACCACGATGACGACATCCCCCGGGGAGATCACGGTCCCGGACGCGGGGTTGGTCTGGAAGGCTCCGTCGGGTCCCCTCAGGGCGAGCAGCAGCGCACCGCCGCCCTCCTTGGACCGGGTGTCACGCACGGTCCGGCCGGCCAGGGCGGACCCCGGGCCCACGGTGACCTCCTCCATCCGGAACTCCACCCCGCTGTCCCGCATCGCCACGTCGAGGAAGTCCACCACGTGCGGCTGCAGGGCGAAGGCCGCGATCCGGTCTCCGCCGATGCGCTGCGGGTTCACCACCCGGTCCGCGCCGGCGCGCTCGAGCTTCTTCGTCCCGTCGTCGGTGCGCGAGCGGGCGATGACGGTCAGCCCCGGCGCGAGCACCCGGGCGGAGAGCACGACGTAGACCGAGGTCGCGTCGTTCTCCACCGCCGCCACCAGGGTGCGCGCTCGTTCGATCCCCGCGCGTCGCAAGACCTGGTCGAGCGTCGCGTCCCCGTGGATGTGCGGGTAGGGACAGTCGGACAGCCGGTCGGCACTCAGGTCGACGACCACGACCCGCTGACCCGCCTTGGCCATCTGGTGGGAGGCCGCTCGTCCCACGCGACCCCACCCGCAGACGATCGTGTGCCCGGTCAGCCGGTCGATGTCGCGTTCCATGCGCCTTCTCCCCCACAGGTCCCCGAGGTGGCCCTCGACCAGCGTCTCCAGCAGCGTCGTGAGCGTGTACAGGATCGCGCCGACTCCGGTCAGCGCGTAGACCATCGTGAAGATCTTCTCCGACGTCCCGAACGGCACCACCTCGCGGAAGCCGATCGTGGTGACCGTCGTCACCGCCTGGTAGGCCGCGTCGATCAGGGGGAACCCGAGCATCACGTACCCGACCGTGCCGACGACCAGGACCAGGGCGACCAGCCCGAGGCCCCGGTACAGCCGACGCGCGACCACGGCGGCCGGGCGGTCGGAGGGTGCCACGGCCGCCATCATGCCGAACCGGGGCGCTCCTCGGGGGCTGCTCAGGCCCCCATGGCGTGCACGCCGCCGTCGACGTGGACGATCTCGGCGGTCGTCTTGGGGAACCAGTCCGACAGCAGGGCCACACACGCGCGGGCGGCCGGCTCGGGATCGGACAGGTCCCAGCCGATCGGCGAGCGGGTCTCCCAGACCCCCTGGAACTCCTCGAACCCGGGGATCGACTTGGCCGCCATGGTCCTGATGGGGCCCGCGGCGACCAGGTTGACCCGGATGCCCTTCGGCCCCAGGTCGCGGGCCAGGTAGCGCGCCGTGGACTCCAACGCCGCCTTGGCCACGCCCATCCAGTCGTACTTCGGCCACGCGACGGTCGCGTCGAAGTCCAGGCCGACGACCGCACCCCCGGTGGGCATGAGCGGCAGGGCGGCGACGGCCAGCGCCTTCAGCGAGAAGGCCGACACCTGGAGCGCGGTGGCGACGTCCGGCCACTCGGTGTGCAGGAAGTTGCCGCCGAGCGCGGCCTCCGGTGCGAACCCGATGGAGTGCAGGACGCCGTCCAGGCCGTCGACGTGCTCGCGCACCCGATCGGCCAGGGCCGCCAGGTCGGCCTCGCTGGTGACGTCCAGCTCGACGACGGGCGCCGGCTCGGGCAGCCGCGCGGAGATTCGGCGGGTGAGGTTGAGCACCCGGCCGTAGGAGGTGAGCACGACGGTCGCGCCCTCCTGCTGGGCCAGCCGGGCCACGTGGAACGCGATCGAGGCGTCGGTGAGAACCCCCGTGACCAGGACCCGCTTGCCGTCGAGGATGCCCATCAGCTGCCGCCCGCCTCCATCGTCATCCGATCCGTGAGTGACTCTCGGTGCTTCAGTGGCCCTCAGTGACCCTCAGTGACCCTCAGTGACCCTCAGTGACCCTCAGTGACCCTCAGTGACCCTCAGTGACCCTCAGTGACCCATGCCCAGGCCGCCGTCCACCGGCAGCACCGCCCCGGTGACGTAGGCCGCGGCGTCGGACGCCAGGAACAGCACGGCGCCCGCGACCTCCTCGACCGTGGCGTACCGCCCCAGCGGCACCTGGGCGAGGATCTGCGCGGCGCGCTCCTCGTCCAGCGCCCGCGTCATGTCCGTATCGACGAAACCGGGCGCGACCACGTTGGCGGTGATGCCGCGCGAGCCGAGCTCGCGGGCCAGCGAGCGGGCCAGGCCGACCAGCCCGGCCTTCGACGCCGCGTAGTTCGCCTGGCCGGCGGAGCCGAGCATCCCGACCACGCTGGACACGAAGATCAGCCGGCCCCAGCGGGCACGCAGCATGCCCTTCGCAGCCCGCTTGGCCACTCGGTAGGCGCCGGTCAGGTTGGTGTCCAGCACCTCGGTGAAGTCGTCCTCGGACATCCGCAGCAGCAGGGTGTCCCGGGTGATCCCGGCATTGGCGACCAGCACCTCGACCGGCCCCTGCGCCTCCTGGACGGCGGCGAACGCGGTGTCGACCTGGTCCGGCACGGTCACGTCGCAGGCCACGGCGACCAGGCCGTCGGGTGCCTCCCCGCTGCGGGACGTCACGGCCACGCGGTCCCCCGCGGCGGCGAACGCGCGGGCGACCGCCAGCCCGATCCCGCGGTTGCCCCCGGTCACCAGGACGGACCGAGCCACCCCGACCTCCCGACGTCGACCAGTCGTGCCCGGACCCGCGTCCGTCCCGGCGACGCTAGTGGCTACTCGTCGGTATGCGGAACCGGTCGGCGGGCTAAGGTCGCTGCCGTGCGGGCGATCCAGATCACCGAGTTCGGCGGACCCGAGGTCATGCACCTGGTGGAGATGCCCGACCCGTCGCCGCGTCCCGGTCAGCTCCTGGTCGACGTCGATTCGGCCGGTGTCAACTACGCCGACACGCACCAGACCGAGGACAGCTACCTGGCGCGGCAGGCCCTGCCGCTGGTGCCCGGCTCCGAGGTGGTCGGCCGCACCGAGGACGGCCGCCGGGTCCTCGCGGTCGCGGCGACCGGTGGGTACGCCGAGCGGACGTTGACCCACCCGGCAACGACGTACGACCTGCCGGACGACATCGACGACGCCTCGGCGCTGGCGATGATCGTGCAGGGCGCCACCGCGTGGCATCTGCTCCGCACGACGGCCCGGCTGCGCCCCGGCGAGAGCGTGGTCGTGCACGCGGCAGCGGGGGGCGTGGGCACGGTGGCCGTGCAGCTGGCTCGACGGTGGGGAGCGGGGCGCGTCATCGCGACGGCCTCGACGGAGGAGA
>Ga0209797_10000570_pt1 | contig 18514 bp, 17 predicted proteins | sample DOMMetBare3Fresh_2_FD_187472 | JGI IMG/M metagenome (GOLD analysis project Ga0209797, IMG submission 187472) | Wetland sediment microbial communities from St. Louis River estuary, USA, under dissolved organic matter induced mercury methylation -... | ecosystem: Environmental > Aquatic >... | reverse complement strand
GCGCGCCCGCGACAGCGACGCCGAGACGGCGCCTCTCGACCACCCGGAGTTCTACTCGTACGAGCTCGACGTGCCGGCGATCGCCGAGCTGTGGCGGCGCGGCAGCGTGGTCGCGTCGTGGCTGCTCGACCTGACGGCGGCCGCCCTGCACGAGTCGCCGGCGCTCGACGGCTTCGCGGGACGGGTCTCGGACTCGGGGGAGGGTCGCTGGACGGCGATCGCGGCGATCGAGGAGGGCGTGCCCGCCGACGTGCTCACGGCCGCGCTCTACGCGCGCTTCCAGTCGCGCGGCGAGGGCGACTTCGCCAACCGGACGCTGTCGGCGATGCGGCGCCAGTTCGGCGGCCACCAGGAGAAGCCGCTCGGCGAGCAGACGCTCGGAGAGACCGGGGCCGGCGCGGGACCGGATGTCCCGCCCGAGCCGGCCGGTTAGTGCGGCGTCTCGTAACGTTCCATCCGAAACCCCCGGCGCGCGAAGCGCGCCCCTTCAGGATCATGGTGGCCAGCTGCGCAGCAGCCGACCACCATGCAACACGCATCGAGTGCGGCGTCTCACGACGTACGATTCCGGTCGAACGTTGTGTGACGCCGCACTCGCTACTCCTCCACGAACTCGCCGTGCTCGGCCGCGGCGAGAACCGTTCGGGCGGCGGCGAGGTCGACCGGGTCGACGAGCACCTCTCGCGGGCCGCCGCTCGGGACGCCGTCCCACGCTCCCGCCCCCATGTCGGTGATGCGGTGGCCGCAGCGGATCCCCTCGGCCCGCAGGAACGTGCAGAGGAGCTCTGCCTGCGGCTCGTTCTGCACGACCGTGAGCCGGACGGGCTCCGCCATCAGGCGCCGAGGCCTGTGACGGCCGCGCGAAAGGCGTCGACCGCGAGCTCGAGGTCGTCGACCGGGATGCGCTCGTCGGCAGAGTGCACGAGGCGGGAGGCGAGCTCCCCGCTCATCGCCCGCATGGGGAAGAACCCGTAGGCGACCGTCCCGAACGCCTCGCGCAACCAGTGCGAGTCGGTGAAGCCGGCGCACGCGATGGGCGCGAGGCGCGCGCCGGGCTCGCGTTCGCCCACCCAGCGCTCCAGCACCTGCCAGAGCTGCGTGTCCATCGCCGAGCGGGTGCCGCCGTCCCGCTCGAACCACTCCAGCTCGTAGTCGCCGGGCCCGATCGCCGCCCGCACGAGCGGGTCGACGTCCTCGGGAGTCGTGCCGGGGAGGAGGCGGCAGTCGACGGTGACGACGCACTGTGCCGGGATCACGTTGCGCTGCCTGGATGCCTCGATCAGCGTGGGGGAAAGGGTGAAGGAGAGCAGCGGCTCCACCAGCTCGGCCGCGAGGGGATGTAGGGCCCGGGCGCGGTCGAGGGCGACCTCGGGCGGCGGGGCCTCGCCCAGCACGAGCTCGAGGAAGCGGTGCACCTCGGGGATCACCTGCTTGGGCGGGTCGTAGCGCCCCAGCGCCTCGATGTACGGGGCCGCCTTGACGAGAGCGTTGTCCGCGATCGCCGGCATCGACGCGTGCCCGCTGCGGCCCCGCACGTGCACGCGAAACGGCGCGCTCATCTTCTCCGCCACCGAGCAGAGGTAGAAGACGTTGCCGCCGAGCACGCAGCGCTCGCCGCCGCCCTCGTTGAGCGAGTAGTCGGCGCGGACCAGGTCCGGGTGCTCTCGCACGAGCCATGCGAGCCCGTAGTCCTCGTTCACCTCCTCGTCCGCGGTCAGGGCGAGAATCACGTCCCCCGCCGGCCTGACGCCCTCCCGGGCCAGCGACGCGAAGGCGACCGCGCTCGCCGCCGCCTGGCTCTTCATGTCGAGCGCGCCCCGCCCCCAGACCTCCCCGTCCACGAGGTCGCCCGACCAGGGGTCGCGCGACCACTCCTCCGGGTCGGCGCGCACGGTGTCGGTGTGCGAGATGAGCGCGAGTGTGGGCCCGTCGCCGCCCGGGAGCCGCGCGACGAGGTTGAGGCGCTCGGGCGAGCGGCCGACCAGCTCCGACGTGACGCCGCTCCGGGCCAGGTAGTCGCGCAGCAGCTCGGCGGCGACGGTCTCGTTCCCCGGCGGGTTGACCGTGTTCGCGCGAACGAGCTCCTGCAGGAGCCGGGTCGCCTCCTCGCGGAGGGTCACGCGCCGTCGGCCTTGGACAGGGCGGTCAGCTCGTTGCGAACGTCCCACAGCTCGGGGTACTCGACGCGGTGGATCAGGCGGCCGAGCACCTCGACCGGTGTGCCCTGCGTCCCGATCACGTGCTCGCCGATGATCCGCGCGACGACCCGGTAGTGGCGGATGCGCCACGTCTGCAGCCACTCGTCCAGCTCCATCAGCGCCTCTGCCAGCTGGTAGAGATCCTCGTGCTCGCGCCCGCGCACGTACACCTCCGCCAGCGTGAGGCCGGCCTCGTCGCGCGCGGCGTGGAACGCCTCGCCGAGCCGCGCCATGGCCGGCCGCAGCTCCTTCACGCCGGGGGAGTCGAAGCCGGAGCCGTGGCCGAGCACCTTGCGGATCTCCTGGTACTCCCACGGCGACATCTGCTCGAGCATGTCGAGCTGAGCTGTCACGTACCGCAGGCAGAGGCTCGCCCGGCGCAGTAGGCGGAGCGCCCCGGGCATGTCGTGCTCGCGCACGAGAGCCGCCGCGGCGCCGGTGTCGTTCCAGGCCAGCTTCAGCCACAGCTCCGACGACTGGTGGACGACCTGGAACAGGAGCTCGTCGCGATGCACCCACATGTCCGGTCCCTTCTGCAGGGCGAGCAGCTCCTCCGTGTTCAGGTAGCGCTCGTAGTCGGTGCGGGCCTCACCCGCCAGCACCGGCCGGTTGAGGGGCGGCTCCCACGTCTCCTCTGCGCCGTCGCCCTGCATGCGGGAGAGCATACTCTCAGGGATGTCCGATCTCTTCGCAGACGCGGCGGCTGTCCGGCAGGTGGAGACGGCACCGCTGGCCCAGCGCGTCCGGCCGCGCGGCCTCGACGAGCTCGTCGGCCAGCAGCACGTCCTCGGCAGGGGGTCGGCGCTCCGGCTCGCGATCGAGCACGACCGGCCGCCGTCCATGATCCTCTTTGGCCCTCCCGGAGTCGGCAAGACGACCCTGGCGCGTATCGTCGCGGAGACGACGGGCGCCGCCTTCGAGGAGCTGTCGGCCGTCTCGGCGCGTGTCGACGACGTGCGCGGGGTGCTGCAACGTGCCCGCGAGCGGCTCGGCGGCTCGGGACAGCGGACGATCCTCTTCCTGGACGAGATCCACCGCTTCAACAAGGCGCAGCAGGACGCTCTCCTCCCCGCCGTCGAGAGCGGGCTCGTGACGTTGATCGGGGCGACGACGGAGAACCCGTACTTCGAGGTGAACTCGGCGCTCCTGTCGCGCTGCGCGGTGTACGAGCTCGAGTCGCTCTCGGACGAGGAGCTGGGCGCTGTCGTCGCCCGCGGCGCGGCGGACCTCGGGATCGAGGTGACGCCCGCCGTCACCGAGGCGATCGTGCGGCGGGCCGGAGGGGATGCGCGCAGCGCGCTCGGGGCGCTCGAGCTCGCCTGGGACACCGCGCGCACCGAGGGAGTGCCCCTCGAGGAGCGGCACGTAGCGGACTCCGCCCGTAAGCGGCCCCTGCGCTACGATCGCGCGTCCGACCAGCACTACGACTTCGCGTCCGCCTTGATCAAGTCGGTGCGGGGCGGCGACGTCGATGCGGCCGTGTACTACCTCGCGGCGATGCTCGAGGGGGGCGAGGACGCCCGCTTCATCGCACGACGCCTCGTCATCCTGGCCTCCGAGGACATCGGCAATGCCGACCCGAGAGCGCTCGTCGTCGCCGTCGCGGCGGCTGGCGCGGTGGAGCACGTGGGGCTCCCCGAGGCCCAGCTCAACCTCGCACAGGCGACTGTCTACCTCGCCCGTGCGCCGAAGTCGAATGCGTCCGCCGAGGCCATCTGGCAGGCCCGGCAGGATGTGCGCGAGCGCGGCAACCTGCAGCCGCCCCCGATGCTGCGCGACACCCACTACCGCGGTTCCCGCGACCGCGGGCACGGGGAGGGGTACGTCTACCCGCACGCCGACCCGGTCGGCTTCGAGCTCGACTACCTCCCGGAGGAGCTGCGCGGCCGGACCTACTATCGTCCCTCGGGACACGGAGAGGAGACCGCGGATGGCGATCGGAACGGGTGAGCAGGCGCCGGACTTCGACCTGGAGGAGGCCTACGGGCGTCCTCGCGTCCGCCTGTCCGACTTCCGCGGCAAGCGCAACGTGCTGCTGGTCTTCCACCCGTTCGCGTTCACGCCGCTCTGCGCCGAGGAGGCGCTGGACCTGCAGGAAAACCTGCAGTCGTTCCACGACGCCGGGACCGACGTCGTCTTCGTCTCGTGCGACACGTCGGCTGCACGCCAGGCCTGGAAGGAGCAGCTCGGAGCGACGTACACGTTCGCCTCGGACTTCTGGCGTCACGGCGCCACGGCCAAGGCGTACGGCGTCTTCGACGAGGAGACCGGCGCACCCGTCCGCGGGACGTTCCTGATCGACCAGGACGGCGTCGTGATCTGGTCGCTCGTCAAGTCGCCGGACGTGCGGCGAACCGAGATGGTGCCCGAGTCGCTGCACGCGCTCGAGGCGCAGTGAGGCCGGCCCCGCTGTCACGAGCGACGTCAGCCCTCCGACGGAGGCCGGCTCCGCCGGCCGTAGGCGGCGGGCGGCCAGGAACGTGAGGACGCTTCATGTCGAGTCGTGGGGGGAGGCGGACGCTCCACGGGCTGTCTTCCTGCACGGCATCACGGGGCACGGCCGCCACGCGCAGGGGCTGGCCGCGGGCTGGCTCGCCGCGACGCACCGCGTGCTGGCGCCGGACCTGCTCGGGCACGGCTCCTCACCGTACGAGCCCCCCTGGGACATCGGCTCGCAGCTCGAGGTGATCGTGGCGAGCGTCGGCCACGAGCCGGCCGCGTGGATCGGCCATTCCTACGGGGGGCGGCTCGCCTTCGAGCTCGCCGCCCGCCGTCCCGAGCTCGTGGAGCGGCTCGTCCTGCTCGACCCGGCCATCCACCTCGACCCGGCCGTCGCGCTGCACGTGGCGGAGGGAAGCAGGGTGGAGCGCTCGTACGGCTCGTTCGAGGAGGCGGTCGAGCAGCGCTATGTCGAGAGCGCGCTGTCGTCGGCCCCGCGCGTGCTCGTCGAGGACGAGCTGCGGGAGCACCTCGTCCCATCGGAGGACGGCCGCTGGCGCTATCGCTACTCGCAGGCGTCGGTGATCGCGGCCTACGGCGAGATGGCGAGCCAGCCTCCGCCGTTCACCGAGGTGAAGGCCCCCACCTTGCTCGTGCTCGGCGACCGCTCCTACCTGTCGTACGACCACCTCCTGGATGCGCACCGCGCCGCGGCCGGCGACCTGCTCGAGGTGGCGGTCGTCGAAGGAGGGCACACGGTCCTGTGGGACGCGCTCGAGGCCACCGCGGCCGCGATCGCGCGGTTCCTCGCGGCCGACGTCTCCTAACGCCCGCTGTCAGTCGACGTAGTACTCGTCCGCGATCGCGAGCACGTCGTCGAGGACGGCCACACCCTCCTCCGCCTCGGCTTGCGTGATCGTGAGCGGCGGGCAGACCATGATCACGTTCCAGTGGGTCATCAGGTAGAGGCCCCGCTCGAGCGCCGCCTTCGCGAGCCTGGCCACCGGCGCGGCCGCCTCGCCGCCGCCGTTGAACGGCACGAGCGGCTCACGCGTCTCGCGGTTCTTGACGAGCTCGAGCCCCCAGAAGCAGCCCAGCCCCCGCACCTCGCCGATCGACGGATGCCTGGCCTGCAGCCCGGCGAGAGCTGTGCCGAACCAGTCGCCCATGGCGGCGGCGTTCTCCACCACACCCTCGTCCTTGAAGATCTCGATCGACGCGACGGCAGAGGCGCAGGCGAGGGGGTGGCCGGAGTAGGTGAGGCCGCCGGCGAAGAACCTGTCGCGCACCCAGTCGGCGATGGGCTCGCGGATGATCATCGCGCCCAGCGGGACGTAGCCGGAGTTGATCCCCTTGGCGACGGTGACGATGTCGGGCACGACGTCCCAGTGGTCGACGGCGAACCACTTCCCGGTGCGGCCGAAGCCTGCCATCACCTCGTCGCAGATGAGCACGATCCCGTGCCGGTCGCAGACCTCGCGGATCGACTGCAGGTAGCCGCGCGGCGGCGGCAGGATGCCGTTCGTGCCGGTCACCGTCTCGAGGATGACGGCAGCCACGGTGTGGGCCCCCTCGTACTGGAGGATCTCCTCCAGGTGGGGCGCCCCGGTGCAGACCGGGCAGGGATCCGGATGGCCCGCCGAGCATCGGTACGGATACGGGTCGAACATACGGACGACACCGGGCATGCCGGGCTCGATCGGCCAGCGGCGAGGGTCGCCGGTGAGGGTGACGGCGGCGTTCGTGGCACCGTGGTAGGAGCGGTAACGGGCGATGACCTTGTGGCGCCCCGTGTACCAGCGGGCGAGCTTGATCGCGTTCTCGTTCGCCTCGGCGCCGCCGTTCGTGAAGAAGGACATGGAGAGGTCCCCGGGGGTGACCTCGGCGAGCAGCTCGCCGAGGCGCGAGCGCGACTCGGTGGCCATGGGCGGCCCGATCGTGCACAGCTTCTCGGCCTGCTCCTTGATCGCCTCGATCATCCGCGGGTGCTGGTGCCCGAGCGAGACGTTGACGAGCTGTGATGCGAAGTCGAGGTAGCGCTTGCCGTCGTAATCCCAGAAGTGGCGCCCCTCGGCGCCGGCGACGGCGATCGGGTTGATCGCGTTCTGCACCGACCACGAGTAGAGGACGTGCTGCTTGGCGTCGGCACTGATCTTCGCGCCGAGCGCGGGGTTCGTCTCGACAGTGGCCATGGGTCTCGCTCCTCGATTCGTGGGTCAGCACGATGCTACCGCGCCGGTGCAACCCGAACGGGGGCGGCCGCATCAAGCACCCGGGCTCTCGTGCCGATGATGGACCTGCGGGCGACGTGGTTGCCCGCGTCCCGACCAGCCACGTGCCGAACGAGCCTTCCACCACGCCAGCCGACTCCGCCGCACCCGGCTCGCGCGCGCACGCCCCGGCACTTCCTGCCCCGGGTGAGGGGTCGCCGCGGGCGCTCCGCCGGCTGGCGCTCCGGCTCGTGGGCGTCCTGGCGGCCGCAGGGTTCCTGGCGGGCCTGACCGCCGGCCACGGGCTCGACGACGTCACCTCCCAGCTGGCGGCCGCCGGGCTCGTAGCCGTCCTCGTGGCGATGCTGCTCTCGCCGCTCCCGGACGGCCTGGTGTGGTACTCGCTGGCCGCCCTGGCGCCCGCGTGCTTCGCGATCGGCGTGGGGCCGCTCGATCATCCCGAGACGTTCATCGGCATGCTCCTCGTGGGCGTCACCTGGATCGCGGCCTACCTCCCCCGGCGCTTTCTGGTGATCCACGTCGTTGCCGCGACGGGGGCTGCAGCCTGGGTGCTGACGAACGGGCACTACGGTGACGGTGCCGCACTCGCAGCCGGCCTGTGGGCGCTCATCTTCACGGCGGTCGCCGTCGTCGTGTCGATCCTCTCCCGGGCGCTCCGCGGTGCCCGGGCCGAGGTGGAGGGCATCGCCGAGGCGATCGGCGCGCACTTCTACCGCGGGGTGCTCGAGCCGGACGGGAGCTACACGGAGATGTACGTCGGCCCCGGGTTCGAGCGCCTGATCGGCCGCCCGCCTCTCGACGGGGAGGCCACGGGCGAGACTTGGATGGAGGCCGTGCACGAGGCCGACCGGGACGACTACCGCGAGTGGCTCGCCTCGCTTGGGCCCGGCGTGTCGGACGAGCTCGAGTACAGGCTCGTCGGGCTGGACGGCGTGACGCGCTGGGTGCTCGAGCGCGTTCGCGTCACCGCCGTCGAGAGCGGCCGCGTCTTTCACGAAGGCCTCGTCTGGGATGTGACGGGTCGCCGCATCGCCGAGCGCAACCTCGAGCGCACGCGGAAACAGTTGAACGACCTGATCGAGGCGATCGACGAGGTGGTGGTGCAGTACGAGCCCGGCCCGGACGGTTGGCGCACCACGTTCGTGGGCCCGGGCCTGGAGCAGCTGGCGGGGCTGACGATGGGCCACGACGTGACCGATCCGCTCCTCGAGTCCGCCTCACTGCTCGACCGGCGACGCATCGTGGAGCACCGCCGGCAGGTCCTGCGGGACGGGCGCGGCGAGATCGAGTACCGCGTCGTCGACCCGGCCGGGGCGCAGCGCTGGATCTCGGAGCGGCTGTGGGTACGGTCGGACGGCGAGCGCACCGTCGTCGACGGAATCGCCTCCAACGTGACCGAGCGGGTTCTGATCACCGCCGAGCTCGCGACCGCACGGGACGAAGCGGAGCGGCAGGCACGCACCGACCCGCTCACCGGCGTCCACAACCGGCTCTACTTCTCCGAGCGGCTCGAGGCGGAGATCGCCCGCGTCCATCGCCACGGGCATCCGTTCGGGCTCGTCCTGCTCGACCTTGACCGGTTCAAGCAGCTGAACGACCGCCACGGCCATCTTGCCGGCGACCGGGCCCTGGTCGCGGTCGCGACACGCCTCAGCGAGCGCCTGCGGCCGTACGACGTGATCGCACGCTGGGGTGGCGAGGAGTTCGCCGTCCTCGTCGCCCAGGTGCCCGACGAGAGCGCTCTCACCACGGTGTGCGAGGCGCTGCGCCAGGTCGTGGCCCAGTCGCCGATCCCGGTGGGCGCAGGCGAGGTGACCGTGACGACCTCGGTCGGGGCCGTGCTGGCGACCGGCCCCTTCGTCACCGCCGACGGCCTGCTCGCAGCCGCCGACGAAGCGCTCTATCGGGCCAAGGACGCGGGACGCAACACGATCGAGGTGGTCGCCGCCACCGAGCAGGAGCCTCGCGCCACCGTCATCAACCTCGGCGGCCGCCGGCCCCGCGTCCGGTAGGCACGGGGCCGCCCCCTACGAGCGCAGCTCCTCGCCGAACTTGGCCCGCTTCACGAACCGGCCGAAGCCCGGCTCGACCTTGAGCTCCCCGTCCTGGACGACCACGGTGCCACGGATGAGCGTCACGTCCACGTCGCCCGTCACCTCGGTTCCCTCGTACAGCGTGTAGTCCTGCGCGCCGTGCATCGTCGCCGCTGCCAGCGTCGTCTTGCGATTCGGGTCGAAGACGACGATGTCGGCGTCCGAGCCCGGAGCGATGGTGCCCTTCTTCGGATAGAGCCCGAACAGCCGGGCCGCATTCGTGGAGAGCAGCTCGACCATCCGATTCAGCGTGATCCGACCTTCGTTGACGCCGAAGTGGTGGATCATCTTGAGGCGCTCCTCGAGCCCTGGGGCGCCGTTCGGGATCTTCGAGAAGTCGTCCTTGCCGAGGGTCTTCTGCCCGTCCAGCAGGAAGGCGCAGTGGTCGGTCGAGATGGCCGAGAGCACGTCCGTGCGCACGGCGTCCCAAAGCACCGGCTGGTTCGACTTGTCGCGCACCGGCGGGGAGAAGACGTACTTGGCGCCGCCGAAGTTCGGCTCGTCGAGATCCGTGATGTCCACGAAGAAGTACTGCGTGCACGTCTCGCCCCAGACCGGCCAGCCCTTCGCGCGCGCCGCCGCGATCGCGTCGACCGACTCCTTGCACGTGACATGGACGACATAGAGCGGCGCCCCGGCGACGTGGGCGATCTGGATTGCACGGTTCGTCGCCTCTCCCTCGAGCTCCGGCGGGCGGGTCAGTGCGTGGTAGCGCGGCTCGAGGTTGCCGGCCGCCACTGCCTCCTTGACGAGCACGTCGATCACCTCTCCGTTCTCGCCGTGGATCATTGCGAGCGCGCCGGTCCTGGCGGCGAGCTCCATCACCCGGAACATCGTGTTGTCGTCGATGAGGAAGACGCCCTTGTAGGCCATCAGCATCTTGTAGGACGTGATGCCGCGGTCGGGCAGCAGCGCGAGCTCCTCGAGCGTCCCGCCCTCCTCGAGATCGGTCACGATGATGTGGAAGCCGTAGTCGATGACCGCGCTGCCGAGGGCCTTGGCGCTCCACTCGTCGATCGCGGCCGAGAACGACTGGCCCTTCGACTGGATCGCGAAGTCGATGTGGCAGGTCGTGCCGCCGAAGGCTGCAGCTGTCTGGCCGGACGTGAAGTCGTCGACGGTGACCGTGCCGCCGAACGGCATGTCGAGATGCGTGTGCGGGTCGATCGCGCCTGGCAGGACGAGCTTCCCCGTCGCGTCGATGACGTCGTCCGCGTCGACCTTGAGTGACCTCCCGACGAGCGAGACCTGTTCGCCCTCGACGTAGACGTCCGCGATGTAGTCGTCGGCGGCGGTGACGACGCGGCCGCCTCGGATCAGGACAGACATGGCTGAAGCACTGGCATGGGGGCCTCCAGGGTCGTGGACGGCCCCGGGCCGAAGCCCGGGGCCGCGTGTTTCCGGGCTACTTGCCGCCCGGGGTGACCTTGACGACGATCGCCTTCCACTTGGAGCCGGTCGTGTCGACGCCCTGCTTGCGCAGGGTCGCATTCGCGGCCTTGGCGAGATCGGTTCGGTACGCCCCGGAGGGCAGCTTCGAGATGACCTTGAACTGCTTGGAGATCGCCGCCGTCCGCACGAAGGCGGCCGAGTTCATCACGCCGACACCGCGTCCCGGTGCAGGCCAGATGAGCTTGTTGATCTCGTTCATCTGCCACGTCTGGTGGCCTCTGCCGAGCAGCGTGCCGTTCTTGAGCACGATGTCGACGCACGCCTTCTGGTTGTCGCGGCAGTAGATCCAGCCCTTGAACGAGGCGGCGAGGAACCGCCTGGCGATGTCCTGGTTCTTCGTGTCCTTGAGCCAGTCGCCCTGCGCGAAGATGCCGTCCTCGAGCATGGCGGTGCCCGCGCTCTCCATCGTGATCACGTTGAGGTCGGCCAGCGTGTAGAGCTTGCCGGTGTCGGGGTTCTTCGTCTCGAGCACCTGCGCGAGCTCGTTGTAGGTCATCGCCGCGGCCGCGTCGATCTTCCTCTGCAGGAAGAGGTTCATGTCGAACGGCTGGTTGATGATCTTGACGCTGGACGAGCTCTTGGGATTGAGCCCGTTCTTGACGAGGGCGGCGAACAGCTCGTTCTCGTTGCCGCAGCACCAGACGCCGACCTTCTTGCCGGCCATCTTCTTGATCGAGTCGATCCCGCTGTCCTTCCACGTCAGCTCGGTCATGCCGGAGCGGGTGAACACCTGTGCGACGTTGACCAGGTCACCGCCCTTGTCGCGGGTGGCGAGCAGCGACGGGAGCCAGTCGATCCCGAACTCCGCCTGGCCCGAGGCGACGACCTGCTCCGGCGTGATGTCGGGCCCGCCGGGCTTGAGCGTCACGTCCAGCCCGAACTCCTTGTAGTACCCCTTCGCCACGGCAGCGTAGTAGCCGGCGAACTGCGCCTGCGCCACCCACTTGAGCTGCAGCGTCACCTTGTCCGCCTTCGCCGCGCCCGGCCGAGCCGCGCCGAGCGAGGCGAAGCTGAGTGCGGCAAGCGCCACCACCGCAAGCGCGAGCGCGATGTACCGACGACTCTTCATAGAGAGCCCTCCTCCTGGTTGTCGTTCCTTTTCATGTCTGCGCCCTGCGCGCAGACGGGTGCCACCGCATCGTCACGTGCTCCACCAGCGAGATCAGCAGGTAGAAGGCGATGCCGAGAAGGCAGGCGACGGTGATCGCCGCCCAGGCCGTCTCGAACTGGAACAGCGCAGCCGAGTTCTTGATCAGGATCCCGAGCTGCTGCTGCGAGCCGCCGAAGTACTCCCCCACGATGGCGCCGATCATCGCGAGCACGCTCGCCACTTTCAGCGACGAGAAGAGGTACGGGAGCGCCGTGGGAATCCGCACTCGGCGGAAGATGGCGACGTTCCCGGCGGCGTACGACCGCATCAGCTCGATCTGCGACGGCCGCACCGACGTGAGCCCTCGCAACGTGTTGACCAGCACGGGGAAGAAGCACAGCATGCCGGCGATGAAGATCTTCGAGCCCTTCTCGATGCCGAACCAGGCGTTCGCGATGGGCGCGAAGGCGATGATGGGGACCGCGCTCGCCGCGATGAAGTAGGGCATCAGGGCCGACCCCACGGCGCGGAAGCGAGCGAGCACGAGGGCGGACGCGATCCCGAAGCCGCAGCCGCACACGAAGCCCCAGAACGCCTCCGTGAACGTGTACCAGCCCGCCGGCCAGAGCTCGCTGCGCTGGCCCCAGAAGGCGCTCGCGATCTCCGTGGGCTTCGGGAGCAGGAACTTCTGGATGTCGAACACGTCGATCGCCACCTGCCAGCCGACGAGGACGAGCACGGCGACGACGGCCGCGGGCACCCAGTCGCCCAATTCGTGGCCGACCCGTCTCACACCGTCTCCCTCGCGCCGTGAGACTCCCGCAGGAGCTCGCGCACCTCGGTGGCGAGCTCGAAGAAGCGCGGGTCCTCGCGCGTCTCGTTCGTGCGCGGGTAGGTGAGGTCGACGTCGACGATGCGCTGCACGCGGCCGGGCCGCGCGGACATGACGACGATCCGGGAGGACAGGAACACCGCCTCGGCGATCGAGTGGGTGACGAAGACGACCGTTGCCCGGGTGGCCTCCCAGATACGCAGCAGCTCGATGTTCATGCGGTCGCGTGTCATCTCGTCCAGCGCTCCGAACGGCTCGTCCATGAGCATCAGAGAGGGGCTGAAGGAGAGAGCCCGCGCGATCGCCACACGCTGCTGCATGCCGCCCGACAGCTGCCACGGGTGGTGGTCCTCGAAGCCTGAGAGCTCGACGAGCTGCAGCAGCTCGCGCACGCGCTCCTGGCGGCGCACGCGATCCCAGCCCATCATCTCGAGCGGCAGCGAGACATTCTTGCGGATCGTGCGCCAGTCCATCAGCGTCGCTTCCTGGAAGACCATGCCGTAGTCGCGGTCGAGCCGGGCCTGGTGCGCCGACTTGCCGCCCACGAGCGCCTCGCCCGAGGTCGGCTCGGTCAGGTCGCCGATCACGCGGAGCAGGGTCGACTTGCCGCATCCGGAGGGCCCGATCAGGGAGATGAACTCGCCGGGCTGCACCTCGAGGTCGATTCCCGTCAGCGCGGTCGTCCCACCCTGGCCGAACGTCTTCGACACCTGCCTGATCGAAACGGCGGCGGCGTGGGCGGTCATGCGACGTGCTCCGGTGCGCGCCGCACGACGAGCTTCTCCACGAGCACGACGGTGAGGAAGAAGGCAATGCCGAGCGCGGCCGCGACGACGTTCGTGGCCCACAGCGCGGAGGGGTCGAGTGAGTAGTACTGGGCGAAGTTGAGGATCGCGCCTCCCAGGCCGTCCTGGATCGACGATGGCAACTCGCCGATGATCGCACCGACGACGCTCGCCGTGGCGGAGACCCTGAAGGCCGAGAAGAGGTACGGCAGCGCCGACGGGAACTTGACGCGCCATAGCGTCGTCCAGGGCGAGGCGGCGAGCGAGCGCATCAGCTCGAGCTTGCGTGGGTCGGCGGAGTCGAGCCCCCGCAGGGTGTTGATCGCTACAGGGAAGAAGGTGAGGAACGCTGCGATCACGGCGACGGGAACCCAGACGGGCAGCCCCTTGCCGCCGAGCCAGATCACCACCATCGGCGCGATGGCGAGGATCGGCACCGTCTGCGAGCCGACCACGAACGGCAGGAAGCCCCGGCGCATGAGGCCCGAGAAGTGGAAGACGACACCGATCGCGAAGCCGATCACCGCCCCGAGCGCGAAGCCGACGAACGCCTCCTTGGCCGTGAACGCGGCCTTCTCCAGCAGCACCCGCACGAGTGCGGGCTGCTCGGTTGCGGCGGGCTCCCACAGCCGCTGCACGACCTCGTGCAGCGGCGGCATGGTCAGGTCGTCGACGAGGAACGGCCTCGTCCAGCCGGTTGTCATCCACAGCCAGCGATAGCCCGTGTAGAAGGCCCACAGGCCGCCGAGGACGGCAGCAGCGATGCCCAGGTTCTTCAGCATCCTCTTCGCCACCCGTAATTCCGTACCACGGTTCGCGTCGGTTTGGTAGGGGGATCCGTCACCGTCTAGGGTTGCCCCATGGCCCTCGACCCGGCACGCGTCGTCGCACAACTGCGCGAGCTGCGGACGCTGACCGGGGACGAGAGCGGCGCGCAGCGCGTCGCGTGGACGGACACCTGGGCGAAGGCGCGCGCCTGGCTCGCAGCGGGGCTCGCGGACCTGCCGCTCGAGGTCGAGCGGGACGAGGCGGGCAACGACTGGTACACGCTGCGCGGCACGTCCGAGCGAGCGGTGCTGATCGGCGGCCACATGGACTCGGTGCCGAACGGAGGCTGGCTGGACGGCTGCCTGAACGTGCTCGCGGGCGCGGAGGTCGTGCGCAGGATCGCCGCGGAGGGCACGCCGGCCGTGACCGTGCGGCTCGTCGACTGGGCCGACGAAGAGGGTGCCCGCTTCGGACGGTCGCTCTTCGGCTCCTCCGCCGCAGCAGGGTCGATGTCGGATCAGCAGGAGCTACGCCTGCTTCACGACCGCGACGGTGTTGCCCTCCCGGAGGCCGTCGGGGCGTTCGGCGTCGACCTCGACCGGGCCCTCGAGGCCCGGCGTCAGCTGGAGCACGCTGCCGCCTACCTGGAGCTCCACATCGAGCAGGGCCCCGTGCTCGAATCGCTGGACATCCCGCTCGGGGCCGTGCTCGGCACCTACGGCGTCGAGCGCTGGCGCGTGACCTGGAGCGGGCAGGCGGCGCATGCAGGCTCGACACCGATGGACAAGCGCCGCGACGCCCTGGCCGGGGCCGCGAAGCTGGCGCTCGAGATACGCGACATCGCAGCGAGCGTGGGCGGCGGTGCGGTGTGCACGTCCGGCGGCGTCGTCTGCAGGCCGGGAATCGTGACGTCGGTGGTGGAGACGGCGGAACAGCTGCTCGATCAGCGGCATCTCGACGCGGCCGGCCTGGCCGAGCTGCTGCGGCAGGCACAGGCGGCGAGCGAGCGGTTCGCGCTCGAGGAGAGCATCGGCGTCGCGTGGGAGCGCATCTGGAACATCGAGCCGATCCTCTTCGACGAGACGCTGATCGACTTCTGCGACGACGCCTGCCGCGAGGTGGCCGGCGTCTCGCACCGGCTGCCGTCAGGGCCCCTGCACGACGCGGCCGAAGTCGCCCGTGCCGGCGTCCCCACCGTGATGCTGTTCGTGCAGAGCCTTCGCGGCCTGTCCCACACGAAGCTCGAGGACACCCGCGAAGAGCACCTCGAGCTGTCCGTCGCGGCACTCGACCGGCTCGCGGACAAGACGATCGCCCGGGTTGCCCACACGTAGGAGTCCGGTGACGATCGCCGGCGGGCTCGTGCTCGGGGCGGGCGTGACCTGGAACATCTCCAACGTCGGGGCCGTCGCCGGTCAGCTGAGCGCGAGCTACGGCGTGTCGCTGGCAGCCGTCGGCCTGCTCACGACCGCGCTGTTCGCAACCCACCTGCTCTTGCAGATCCCCGGCGGGAGAGTGATCGACAGGGTCGGCGCACGGCGCGTCGGCCTCACCGCTCTCGCCGTCGTGGCCGCAGGGAATGCGATTGCGCTCACCGCACCCACGCTCGAGGTGGGGCTCGCCGCGCGCACCCTGATGGGAGTCGGAACAGGTGCCGGTTTCGTCGCCGGAGTCGATCTCGTGCGCTCCGGTGGAGGAGGGCCCTCCTGGCAGGGAGCGTACGGCGGTGCCACGATGGCCGCCGCGGGCCTCGCACTGATGATCGTCCCGCAGCTCGTGGGGCCGCTCGGCTGGCGTGCTCCGTACTGGACAGGGCTCCTGCTCGCGGGCGCGGCGGCGGTGCCCGTGCTCGCAGCACAGCGCACGCACGGGCCACGCCACGCAGGGGCGCAGGAAGCCCTGCGGCGGGGCGTTTTCGGGGACAGGCGGCTGTGGCGTCTCGGCGCGGTGCAGATGGCGACCTTCGGCCTGTCCGTCGTGGCCGGGAACTGGATCGTGACGCTGCTCGAGCACCAGGGCCACGGGCGGAGCGTCGCAGGCGTGGTCGGGGGGCTCGTCCTCTTCGCCGGGATCGTCACGCGCCCCGCCGGGGGTCTGATGGTGCGGCGGTCGCGTGACCGGGCCTGGGCGGCTGTCGCCGTGAGCCTGGTCGCGGGCTCGGCCGGAGCGCTCGTGCTCGCCGCCGCGCCGCCGCTCTGGCTCGCGGCGATCGCAGCGCTCGTCGTGGGGCTGGCCGCAGGTGTGCCGTTCGCCGCCGTCTTCGACATGACCATTCGCTTCCGTCCCGATGCTCCGGCAGCGGCCGTGGGCTTCGTCAACGGCTGCGCCGTGCTCGTGATCCTCGTGTGCACGCCGCTCGCCGGCCTCACGTTCGGCCTCCCCGGGGACGGCAGGCTCGCCTTCCTGGCGATCGGTCTCCTCTGGGCGACGGCGCTGCTCGCCGTTCGGGGGGCCACCCGCGCCTAGGGCGAAGGCTCCGGCGTGGGGCCGAGCGAGCTCCCGGTGCCACAGGGTTACACTAGGGCCGGCGACGCCCCTCGGGTGCGGAGAATCAGGTCATTCCGGCAAGCGAAGGAGAAGAGCGATGGCACTCAGCTTCGGCGTCACCGTCCTGCCCGACCCGCCCTATCAGCGTCTCGTAGAGCTGATGGTGCTCGGCGAGAGCCACGGCTTCGAGATCGGCTGGACGTACGACTCCCACGTCCTCTGGCAGGACTCGTTTCCGATTCTCGCGCTCGCGGCCAAGGCGACGACGACGATGAGATTCGGCCACCAGGTCACGAACCCCGGCACCCGTGACCCGACCGTCGTCGCGAGCCTCTACGCCACCCTCCACGACATCTCCGACGGGCGGATGGTGATGGGCATCGGCCGGGGAGACTCGGCAGTGCGCTACATCGGGCGGCAACCGGTGAAGGTGGCGGAATTCGAGCGGGACCTCGCCATGATCAAGCCGTTCATGAACGGCCAGGAGGTGCGCTGGAACGACAAGGACCTGCAGCTCAAGTGGGTGCGGCCGGAACTTCCCGAGATCGAGATGTGGGTCGCCGGCTACGGGCCGAAGGCCCTCGCAGTGGCCGGCCGCGTCGGCGACGGCGTCATCATCCAGCTCGCCGATCCGGAGATCATCCAGTGGATCATGGGCACCGCCCGCGCGGCCGCCGAGGAGGCGGGCCGCGACCCGGCGGCGCTCAAGTGCATCGTCTGCGCACCGAGCATGGTCACCGACGACATCACCCTGGCGCGCGACGAGACCCGCTGGTTCCCGGCCATGGTCTCGAACCACGTCAAGGACCTGATCGACCGCTACGGCACCGACGGCTCCGTCGTACCGCAAGCGCTGACGGACTACGTCGAGGCGCGGAAGTTCTACGACTACAACGACCATTCGCGCGTCGGCGCGGCACACGGCGAGTTCGTCACGGACGAGATCGCCGATCGCTTCTCGGTGCTCGGCAACGTCGGCCAGGTGACCGCCAAGCTGCGGGAGCTCGAGTCCATCGGCGTCGACCACTACTCGATCTACCTGATGACCCACAGCCAGGAGGAGACGCTCGCCGCCTACGGCGAGCACATCATCCCGCAGTTCGCGGGGGCAACGGCCTGAACGAGCTCGCCAGGCAGCAAATCGAGGGCTGGCGCTCCGTCGCGGCAGGCTGGGAGCGGCAGCGCGCCCTGTTCTGGGAGGCGACCCGTCCGGTCTCGGAGCGCATGGTCGACCTGCTCGGCCCGCGAGGCGGAGAGACGATCCTCGACCTCGCGGCCGGCCCGGGCGACACCGGCTTCCTCGCTGCGCCCAGGCTCGAGCCCGACGGGCTGCTCATCTCGACCGACGCCGCACCCGAGATGGTCGAGGCAGCCCGTCGCCACGCTACGGCACTCGGGATCACGAATGTCGAATTCAGGGTCGTCGACGCTGCCGCGATCGACCTGCCGGACGACTCCGTCGACGGCGTCCTGTGCCGCTACGGGGTCATGCTCGTCCCGGACTGCGCCGCCGCAGCCCGCGAGATGGCACGGGTCCTTCGTCCCGGCGGGAGGGCGGCGATCGCCGTCTGGGCCGAGCCCGACCGGAACGAGTGGATGACCGCGGCCGGCCGTGCCGCCCTCGCGCACGGGCTGATCGAACGACCGGCTCCCGATGCGCCCGGCCCGTTCCGTCTCGCCGAGCCGCAGCGGCTGCGAGAGCTGCTGGCAGGAGCGGGCCTGGAGGTGGCCCGGGTCGACGAGGTAGCGATCACATGGCGTGCGTCGTCGCTCGACGAGTGGTGGGCTGCGACGCTCGACACGTCACGGATGCTCTCGCAGGTCGTGGCGAGGGCGTCGGCAGCGGAGATCGAGGCGATCCGTGCCGGCGCTGCCGAGAGGCTCGCGCACTACCTGGCGGACGACGGCTCCCTCGCCGTTCCCGGCCTGGCACGCGTCGTGCTGGCACGACACACTGCCTGACGCCCCGGCCGGGCACAGCCGGCGCTGCGCTCTTACAAGATTGTCTTGCCGAGCGCGCTGGCCACGAGCTCGACGGCAGTGAGCGCCGTCGCGTTCTCGCGGTCGAGGATGGGGTTCGCCTCGACCACCTCCAGCGAGCCGACGATGCCCGACTCCGCCATCAGCTCACAGGCGAGA
>Ga0209797_10000568_pt1 | contig 18550 bp, 17 predicted proteins | sample DOMMetBare3Fresh_2_FD_187472 | JGI IMG/M metagenome (GOLD analysis project Ga0209797, IMG submission 187472) | Wetland sediment microbial communities from St. Louis River estuary, USA, under dissolved organic matter induced mercury methylation -... | ecosystem: Environmental > Aquatic >... | reverse complement strand
TGAGATGTCCTAGCTTTAGCTCCATGGCCTGGCTCAACTACCATCATCTGCTGTACTTCTGGACGGTCGCGCGCGAGGGCAGCATCGCGCGCGCGACCCAGAAGCTGCATCTCACCCAACCGACGATCAGCGCCCAGATCCGCACCCTCGAGGAGAGCCTGGGTGAGAAGCTCTTCGCCCGCAGCGGGAGGCGGCTGGTCCTGACCGAGGTCGGCCAGGTGGTCTTCCGGTATGCCGAGGAGATCTTCGGGCTGGGCCGAGAGCTGCAGGATGTCCTGGCCGGCCATCCGACGGGCCGCCCTTCACGGCTGCAGGTGGGAATTGCCGAGCAGGTGCCCAAGCTGCTGTCGTACCGGCTGCTGGCGCCGGTGCTGTCGCTCCCGGAACCGGTGCGACTGGTCTGCCGGGAGGACAAGGTGGAACGACTGTTCACCGATTTGTCGACCCACGCCCTGGATGTGGTCATCACCGACACCCCCCTGACGGACCAGGTCAAGATTCGCGCCTTCAATCATCTGCTCGGCAAGACGGGGGTGACGCTGTTCGGGGTGGCGGGTCTGGCGGAGAAATATCGGCGCGGCTTCCCCGGTTCCCTCGCCGGCGCCCCCCTGCTGCTTCCGGCCGAGGGAACCAGCCTTCGGCGCTCTCTGGATGCCTGGTTCGAGCAACAGGAGATCCGTCCGCATATCGTTGGTGAGTTCAGCGACAGCTCGCTGCTCAAGACCTTCGGCACCGGCGGGGCGGGGCTCTTCGCCGGGCCGACCGCGATCGCGACCGACATCCGCCGGCAGTTCGAGGTGAAGAGTCTGGGCGAGCTGGAGGGGCTGGAGGAGGCCTTCTACGCGATCACGGTCGAGCGGCGGCTCCGCCACCCGGCGGTGCTCAGCATCTCCGACGTCGCCCGCAGCCGACTCTTCGCCTGATGGGGCTTGCGGGCAACGAAGACGGGCACCGGGAGTCCCCGGTGCCCGTCCGCAGGTGGCGTCGGCTCGCTCCGCTAGCGGGCGCGCGCTTTGGCTGTCTCTTCCTGCATCAGCCCCAGCTGCTTGCCTGCGGCCCGCTGCGCCTCGTGCGCCAGCGCCAGGGCGGAGTAGACCTGCGAGGTCAGGAGGCGGACCTCGGACCGGTCCGGGATGGAGTTCCCCGATTCTCGTCGGAGCCGCTCCACGGCACCGTTGGCCTTGCCAAAGGCGTCCTGGATTGTGGTCGCGCGGCCGTTGATGAGGCCAGCCTGCTCCGGACCAAGCAGTGCGGTCATCCTGGTGAAGTTCTCCAGCAGGCCGTTCAGGTGAGTGGCGAGTTCAGTCGTCTTCTGTTGCACCAGGCCGCGATCGAGCATCACGTTGTGAGTGGCCCACTGGTAGAATCCGCTCGCCGACTCGCGGGCGGAGGTATAGGAGACGAGCATGGCCCGGTGCGCCCCCTGGATCTGGGCACGATCGAAGCGGTGGTTGTCGGTCACGGGCGCGGCGGCGGCCAGTGCGGCGGCGGCGGTGAGGGTCAGCATGATTCACTCCTGCGTCGTGGATCGGTTCTGGTGGCCGGCGCCTCGCGCCGGCATCGGGAGCGGGGCCATTGGCCCCTGTGCCTGCCAGTTCTCCCGACGACCCCAGTCTAGGGCCTGGCGATTGAATTGACAAATTGAATTTCTGGCAATTACTCATCGAGATAATCATACGTATACCACAGGCGGCCTCCTGCGGACGCCAACGGCTTTCTCTATGGATTGAATCGCAGAATTCCATTTGCCCACGGACCGGCTTGCAGGTATTCTTGCCGCCATGCTGCTCCTCACCCTGACCGCCGCGCCAGCCGGATTTCTGGACGCCGTACCGCCCATGACCTGGGCCTACGTCGGCTTCCTCGGCATTGTGTGCCTGTTCCTCGCCCTCGACCTCGGGGTGTTCCACCGCGAGGCGCACGTGGTGGAGATGCGGGAGGCGCTCACCTGGAGCGTGGTGTGGATCTGCACCGCGCTGGTGTTCGCGGTCGCCGTCTTCTTCCTTTACGATCTCCACTGGCTAGGGTTGGGCATCGACGTTCCGCAGCTGGACGGCACGACCCGGCCGCTGGTCGGTGGCCTCGAGGCTGCGAAGCTGTTTCTCACCGGATATGTCGTCGAGAAGTCGCTGAGCATGGACAACGTGTTCGTGATCGCGATGATCTTCGGCTACTTCGCCACGCCGGCGAAGTACCAGCACCGGGTCCTCTTCTGGGGCATTCTCGGTGCGCTGGTGATGCGGGGCGGCATGATCGCCGTCGGGGCACAGCTGATCCACAACTTCTCATGGGTGATCTACATCTTCGGCGGGTTCCTCATCATCACCGCCATCAAGATGGCCGTCGTCTCCAGCGGAAAGATCGATCCGGAGAAGAACCTCCTCATCCGGCTGGTGCGGAGGATCATGCCCGTCAGCCCGCAGTATGACGGCCAGAAGTTCTTCACCCGACTCGACGGGCACCGTGCGGCGACGCCGCTCTTTCTCGCCCTGGTCATGGTGGAGTTCACCGACGTCGTCTTCGCGGTGGATTCGATTCCGGCCATCTTCGCGATCACGGCTGATCCCTTCCTCGTGCTGACGTCCAATGTCTTCGCGATTCTGGGTCTCCGGGCGCTGTATTTCTGTCTGGCGGCACTCATCGACAAGTTCCGCTACCTGAAGCCCGCCCTGGTCGCGGTGCTGTTGTTCGTGGGCGTGAAGATGCTCCTGGTGCAGACGCCCTATAAGGTGGACACAACTCTCTCGCTCGCTGTAGTGCTCACGATTCTCACCCTTGGTGTCGTGGCCTCCGCCATTTCAGTCCGGCGGAGTGGCGAGCAGACGACGGCGTGATGCGACCGGCTCCGCCGCCCGGTCCGGGACCCCGTCCCGGATTCCCCATCCGGTCCCTTTCCCAGGAATCCCTCCGGCCCGTCCCCTCGTGGGGCGGGCCTTTCCTTAAGTTGGGGGGCGGTGCCTCGCCTCCCTCCGCCCGTCCCATGACCGGAGATCGCGATGTCCCCTCACCCTCATTCCCGTCCCCCGCTAGACCGACGAGCCTGGCTGGCCCGCGCCGCGTTCGCCGCGGCGGCGCTCACCCTTCCGGCCCCGCTCGCGGCGCGGAACTTTGCGCTGCCCGTTTCCCGGAATCCCGATACGCCTGACGATGCCCTTGCCGCGCTGATGGCGGGCAACCGGCGGTTCGTCGATGGAGTGGTCACCGAGCCCCATCGGAACCTCGCCCGGCTCCGGGAGATCGAGCCGAAGCAGTCGCCATTTGCCGCCATCCTGGGGTGCGCCGACTCCCGCGTGCCGGTGGAGCTGCTCTTCGATCAGGGATTCGGCGACCTCTTCGTCGTTCGGAACGCCGGGAACGTGGTGACGTCGGAGGAGATCGCCAGCCTCGAATTCGGCACCCTGGTGCTCGGGGCCAGACTCGTGATGGTCCTCGGACACACCGGTTGTGGCGCCGTGAAGGCCACTCTCGCGGGTGAGCCGGTGCCTGGGCAGATAAGCACCCTCTTTCAGCACATCCAGCCCGCGGTGGATCTGGCGCACGGCGATGTCGACACCGCCATCCGCGAGAACATCCGGCTGCAGGCCCGGCTGCTCCGCGAGTCCTCCACGGTGCTGAAGGGGCTCGTCAAGGAAGGAAAGCTGATGGTGGTGGGAGGCGTATTTGACCTCGCAACCGGCGCGGTCACGGCGGTGGCAGCCTGATGAGCACGACCGACCTGCTCCGCGCCAACCTGCTCTCGCCGATCGCCCTGTCCTTTGCGCTGGGGATAGTGGCGCGGCTGGTCCGAAGCGAGTTCTCGCTTCCCAAGGACATCTACATCGGCATCTCGATCTTTCTGCTCTGGTCTCTCGGGCTTCAGGGCGGCATCGAGCTGCATCATTCGAGCCTCAGGGCAATCGCGTGGCCCGCGGCGGCCACCGTCGCGCTAGGGTGCCTGACCCCCGTTTCAGCCTACCTTGTGCTCAGGCGCCTGGGTCGCTTCACCGCCGCAGACAGCGCCGCAATGGCCGCGCACTACGGCTCGGTCTCCGCGGTCACGTTCATCGCCGCCACGACCTTCGTGAAAGGCCAGGGGGCGGAGGCCGAAGGCTTCATGCCCACTCTGCTCACGCTGCTGGAAAGTCCGGGCATTGCTGTCGCGCTGATGATCGGGGCCATCCAGACCAATACCCGCGGCCGGCCGATCCACGAGGTGCTGCACGAGGTACTCACTGGCCGGACGATGGTCCTCCTCGTCGGCGGGCTAGTGGTCGGGTTCCTGATCGGCGACAGGAACTGGGAGGTCATCCAGCCCTTCTACGACACCAGGGGCGCGATCTTCCGGGGACTGCTCTGCCTCTTCATGCTGGAGATGGGTGTCACGGCTGGCGCCCGCCTGGGCGATCTCAGGAAGGTCGGCGGCTTCCTGCTTGGCTTCGGCATGTTGATGCCGCTTGTGCACGGTGCACTCGGGGTGTGGCTGGGCCATCTCGCCGGCCTCTCGATCGGCGGTGCCACGGTGCTCGGGACGATGGCGGCCAGCGCCTCATACATTGCGGCGCCGCCGGCGGTGCGACTGACCCTGCCGGATGCAAATCCCACCTATTACCTGACATCGGCGCTGGTGATCACCTTCCCGTTCAACCTCATGATCGGGATTCCGGTCTACTTCCAACTGGCCCGTTGGCTGGGAGGCGCCCCATGACGCCCGCGACGATGAAACTGGTGACAATCATCGCGGAGCATGTGCTCCGTGAGGCGATCACGGCGGACCTCAAGCGGCTCGGCGCCCGCGGCTACAGCGTGGGCGAGGTCGAGGGGGAAGGTACCCGCGGGGTACATGCCCAGGATTGGCAGGGGAAGAATGTCCGCATCGAAACCGTCGTCGCGCCCGAGGTGGCGGACCGGATCCTCACCCACCTCGCCGGCACCTACTTCCACGACTATTCGCTGGTAGCCTACGCCACGACCGTGGAGGTAGTGCGCAGCCAGAAGTTCGCCTGAGGGGGGACAGTGCGGCGGCAAGGACCGCCGCGGCGCAGCTGCCCGTTACCGCCAGACTTCCGAAGGATGACGGGGCGCTAATCCTTGTAGGGATCGATCTCGCCCGCGCCCGCCATCACCACGATGAGCGGGCGCAGCGTATGCAGCACCTCGATGGTGCCGCGCTGCGCCTCGAGGACGGCGGGGAGCCGGCGGTAGACGTGGGGGCTCTCATCCAGGCCGCCTCCCCGCAGGATCACGCCCTTCTCGCGGATCCACCGCTGCATCATCTCCGGACGCACCCGACCCTCCGAGAGCACCCGGCCGGATTTCCGGTGGACCTTGCCCGCGGCCTGGGTCCGAGACATTACGCGCCCCGCCCCGTGCACCGTGGAGTAGAGCGCCGCTCGCTGCAGGGCAGCGAGCTCAGGCTGGATGGCGCCGTCGGTGAGCGCACCGCGCACGATCACCGCGTCATCACCCATCGACCCGCCGATGAAGCCGAGCTGGCCTGGAAAGGCTGGCGTCGCACCTTTCCGCACGACGACGAACTCCTCGCCATCGTGGACTTCCTTCCAGGCGAAGTTGTGGTGGTTATGGACGAGTTGCTCCTCGCGCCCGTGGAGAATCTCCACCACCTTCCGCGCCACCCACTCCCGGCCGGCATAGGCGTATTCCCCGGCGAGTGCCATGAGGGTCCAGTAGTCGTGTCCGATCGGCGCGCCGAGGTCGAGCAGGACCTCGCGTTCCGGCACCCGGTCCCCCCAGGCCCCGCCCTGCCCGAGGGCGAGGAACGCAGAGGCCACGGCGTGACCGAAGCCTCGGCTTCCGAAGTGCACGCCGACCCAGAGCACACCAGTTTCGTCCACGAAGACATCGACATAGTGATTCCCGCTCCCCACCGTTCCGAGCTGCGCGCGGGCCTTGTCGCGGAGCGGGCCGCGCTGCTTCGCCGGAATCGCATCCCAGGCGGCCGCCTCGAAGAGCGGCGCATCGACCGGAGCATCGTCGGCGCGATTCTTCCGCCCCACGCCGAAGCTGATTGCGTCCTGGATCTCATCCGCGATCTCCCGGAGTGCCTTGTCCTGCTTGCCGGGGTTCTTGCCCAGCGCATCGAGCGTGAGGTCGGTCCGGATCGCCGCATTGCCGCAGGCGATGTCGAAACCGACCCCCACCACCGACACCTGGTCACGATAGGCGGCGACACCGCCGATGGGCATCACGTATCCCACATGCCCATCGGCCATCAGCGCCACCCGCGCAGCACGCTCCGCCACCTTCTCGAGCTGGCGGAGCGTGTTTTCATCGTGCATTCCAAAGACCTGCATCTCGCCCGCCTTTCTGCGACGCGTCACTCGTCCTCTTCGTCCAGCAGGCGACGCAGGGTACGCTCCGCACCGCGATTCTCGACATAGCACTGGCTCAGCGACCGCACATCGGTCGTGCGGATGCGGATACGCGCGCCCGTCACGTCGATGAACGTAATCCAGCGCGGCGTCAGCCAGCGGTTCAGCTGATGTTCAATGGTACGCGCCATGGCCGCGGACACACTCCAGTGTCCGCACTCCGCGCATACCATGAAGTAGTTGGTCTCCATGGTCCTTCCACCTATCAGAGTTCAGGTCAGATCATCACCTCCTCCGGCCGGGCTGCCTGAACGTCACTCCGGAACCCCTGCGCCTTCACGACCAGGGGAAAGATGAGGGCCTCCGCCTGGCGCAGAGCTGGATTCGGCGCGTAGCGATCCTCGGGAGTGGCAAGCAGCAGCGTGCGAATGTCCAGCATCGGTCCTCCTCTCTTTCGGGCAAGCCGGCAGCGGAACGACAGGGTAGGCCGCGCGCACCGGGAGTCGCGTGTCTACCGGTCGCGGGCTCACCCTGCCGCCCGCCGCCTGAAGTGCCCTGCAAAACGAAATCGCCCCACCCGTCATGCTGCACAGGTGGGGCGATTCCCCGAGCGGGGGACTGGCGAGGTAACTCCTCAGCCCCTCTCCGCTCCCTGTGCAACGATCAGCACCGCGCGCCCGCGACCGTCCCTGGCGCTGCTCCGGACGGGAATCCGCCCGAAGTGCGCGCCGGCGAGACGCCGGGAGTCTTTCGCGGATACTGCTGCAATGCCTTGATACATCCCGTTCCTCATTGGTGGCTCAAGGGCCTGACTGGAATGACAAAGTCGCGTCAACAGAGGCGAGCGTTGGCCCCGACGCAGCGGGACCCACTCGACGACCATCGGGACGCGACTCCCTGAGGGCGCACACGATACGAAATGGCGCCCGATCTGTCAAGCGTGTGGAGCCCTCTGCAGCTCCACACGGCACCCGCTAGCGTGCGGCGGCGGTGTCGACCGTCAGCGAAAACGACCCATTCGCAGCTTCCATCCGGACCACATCACGGCCGTCCTTGCCTCGTATCCGCATGCTGGCGCCGGTCGAATCGGCGAGCAGCCGGAAGAGCGCCCGGCCGAGGGCGTCGTCGATGTTGATCGATGCCCCGCCGCTGTCGGCCAGCACGCGAACGCCCTGACCCTCGTCGCCCCGCGCACTGACCCGGACCTGCCCCCCCGCGTCCACGTTCACCTCGAACGGGCCGCCGTCCCGCATCTCGGCGGTCGCGCGCTCCGTGATGCGAATCGGGCGGGTAATGCCGAGCGGCTCGATGCGGGCGGAGCCGATCGTCGTGAGCCCCGTCATCCCATCTGCGGCGCAGGTGAATCCCTGGTCGCCCGCCACATCATCCCCGTCGACCGGGAGGAGATCGCACTGCTCGAGCCGCGCAGCTTCGACCCGGTCCCTGAGGAGCACGAGGAGCGTGACATCAGGAAGAGCCCCCCGGCGCGCGCGACGAATCGTCAGGTGCTGGATGCTGCCGACTCGATCGCCATCGAGCCGAAAGGCGAAGTCATGCCCGGTGCGGGCGTGAACCGGGTGCAGGCTGGCGAGCTTGGCCGCCATCGAGGCGAGCCGGCTCGACGCGGCGGCGAGTTCGGTCGCCGGCGCTACCGGCGCCGCGGGCGCTTCGGGCAGCATCGTGGCGGAGACGTCCTGCGCTCCGATGAAGGACAACAGTGCGCTCCGAGCCGAGTCGCGCGCGTTGTGGAAGAGGGTGAGGACCAGCATGCCGACTGCGAATATGCCGAAGGCGCCGAGACCGATCCGCGTCCAAAGGCTGCGCATGGGATACCTCCGAGTACTGCCGACCTGGGGAAAGACGAACGCCCGCCTCTACGGGCGGGCGCGGTGTCCGGTTTCAGGATGTGACGTGCGCGGACTTCAGGCTGGGGCAGCCGGGCTACTTCCCCTGAATGGTCGCCATGACGGTCTGCAGGTTGAGGGTGCTGGCCTGGCTCTGAATCTGGCTCTGGACCGACGGGAAGAGGCCACGCGCCTCCTGCTGGAACTTCGCGAACAGGGCGCGCAGATCGTCCTTGCTCAGGCGTCGTCCCTGCGCATAGTACTGCTGCGCCACGTGGCCGAGGGCGTAGGTGGCCGCGAATGAGACGGCCGCGCCGGCGGCGACCCCGGTCGCACCACCCAGCATGCCCCCGAGGAGTCCGCGGGCGAGTCCGCCGAGCACGCCGCGCACGACTCCCTCCATCACCTGCGCCGCGGCGCCGATGCCCAGCGTCCCCGCGAGGTCCTTGATCTGATTGGCGTCGAGCTGCTGCCCATGCCGCTGGCCGATCAGGTAGACCAGCCGAAGCTGAATCGGGATGATCGCCAAGTTGGCGAGCCGGTCGGGGAGCAGCTCGAGCGCACCCGTCAGCATTGCCTGGCGAAGGATGAGGTCGTCGAGCGCCGGCCCCGCGGGCGTCCCGGTGCCGATTTCCATGGCCGGCCCAGCGACGGGCGCCGACGCAAGCGCGCCGGCCTCGCGATCCACCGCCTGGGATGCCGTGGCACTGAGCCCGAGGGCAGCCCGGAGGTCGGCGAGGAAGCGCTGTTCCTCCTCGCCCGCCGCGCCGTCGGCATTGGCGACGACCACGGCGGTTTCGTACGCGAGCCGGCGGGCCGCATCATCCGACAACTGGGCGGCGACGTCCGTCACCCGCAATGTTCCCGCTGCGATCTGCTGCCGGAGCGCATCGAGGTTGGCGAGTCCCGCCTGCGCGGCGACCGCCGCGAGGGTATCCCGCTCCTTCGCGTCCTGCCGCCCATCGGCCATGGCCGCCATGAGCGCGATGGTGAGAATGGGCTGGGAATCGGAGGTGTTCATTGGATCACTCCTCGGATCGGAGGGCCGACCGGACTTCGCGACGCCGAATCATAGCTTGGCACTCGCACCGGGAGGGAGGTCATCGGGGGCGGCAGGACGCGGGGCCGCTCGGGCGCCCGCGGATCGAGGGTCACGCGCCGCGTGTTGCGCGCACAGCCCTTCCAGAACCGGCGTTCATGGAAAGGAAGTATCAAGTCGCGGTCAGGATGATGAAGTCAGAACGTGAACACCGGGGACCACCATTATCCTTGAGTCCGCGCCCAGCCAGCTGAAGCCCAGCAGGGACGGGCGCGGACACCTGGGAGGCGGATCAGCATGGCGTTGCTGGGAATGCGGGATGTCAGCGTGGCGTTTGGTGGACCGCTGATCCTGGAGATGGCGGGCTTCAGTATCGAGCGGGGCGAGCGGGTCTGCCTGCTGGGCCGCAACGGGACCGGCAAGAGCACACTGATGAAGCTGCTCGACGGTACGATCCGGCCTGACAGCGGCGAAGTGATCCGGCAGACCGGCATCACCATCGCGAGGCTGGAGCAGGACATCCCGGAGAACATCCACGGCACGATCTTCGAGGTCGCCGCCGGCGGCCTGGGCGAAGCCGGCACGCTGCTCGCCCGCTACCACGACGCCAGTCACCGGGTGGGCGCCCATGCGAGCGACACCGCGCTCCGCGAGCTGGACCGCTTGCATCACGCACTCGACGCCGCCAATGCCTGGCAGCTGCAGACCCGGGTAGAGACGGTGCTCTCCCATCTGGGGCTGGATCCGGAGATCCCCTTTCAGCAGGCTTCAGGTGGACGGCGCCGACAGACGCTGCTGGCGCGTGCCCTCGTCCGTCAGCCCGATGTGCTCCTGCTCGACGAGCCCACCAACCATCTGGACGTCGACGCCATCGAGTGGATGGAAGACTTCCTGATCGGGCGCGGGGCCACCCTGCTCTTCGTCACCCATGATCGCGCGTTCCTGCGACGGCTGGCGACCCGCATCATCGAACTCGACCGTGGCCGCCTGGTCGACTGGGGCACGGACTACGACACCTATCTCGTGCGCAAGGAAGCGGCGCTCGTCTCCGAGGGACGGGAGTGGGCCGAGTTCGACAAGAAGCTCGCGAAGGAAGAGGCGTGGATCCGCCAGGGCATCAAGGCCAGGCGGACGCGCAACGAGGGCCGGGTGCGCTCGCTGGAAGCGATGCGGCGGGAACGGGGCGACAGGCGTGAACGGACCGGGACCGTTCGCATGCAGGCCCAGGAGGCGGAGCGCTCCGGGCGGCTGGTCGTGGAGTTCAAGGACGTCGACTTCTCGCACGGCGACCGCGTGATCGTCCGGGATCTCAGCACCACCATCACCCGAGGCGACCGTGTGGGCCTGATCGGGCCCAACGGATCCGGCAAGACCACGCTGCTCCGCCTGCTGCTCGGAGAGCTTCCCCCCAGTGCCGGAACGGTGCGCCAGGGAACCAATCTGGAGATCGCCTACTTCGACCAGCTGCGGGAACAGCTCGACCCCGACCGCACTGTCTTCGACAGCATCGCCGGTGGCAGCGAATTCGTCGACATCGGCAACACTCGCAAACACGTCCTCGGCTACCTGCAGGACTTCCTGTTTCCGCCCGATCGGAGCCGGACCCCGGTTCGCGCGCTCTCCGGCGGCGAGCGCAACCGGCTGCTGCTGGCGCGCCTCTTCACGCGGTCCTTCAACGTGCTGGCACTGGACGAACCGACCAACGACCTCGACATCGAGACGCTCGACCTGCTCGAGGAGCTGCTCCTCGACTTCGCCGGCACCCTGCTGGTCGTCAGCCACGACCGTGCGTTTCTCGACAACGTGGTGACCAGTACCCTGGTGATGGAGGGCGATGGCGTCGTCGGAGAATATGTCGGTGGCTACAGCGACTGGGTGCGCCAGCGACGGATGCCCGCTCCGGAGTCCCGCTCGCCGGCCAAGCGAGCGGAATCAGCCTCGCCCCCGACGCCCAGGCCGGCGAAGCGGCGGAAGATGTCATTCAAGGAGTCCCAGGAGCTCGCACAGCTTCCCGACCGCATCGATGCGCTGGAGCGGGAGCGCACCGGCCTCTTCGCCTCATTGACCGAGCCGCTGTTTCTGAAGTCGCGCGCCGCCGCGGAGGCACGCGCGCGCCTGACGAGCATCGAGACCGAGATCACTACGCTCACCGCGCGGTGGGAAGCACTGGAGAGCCTTGCCGCCGGCAGCTGACCGGCGCGAGCTGGTACCTAGAGGTACTGCTGGAAGAGCAGCATGGCCACGGTCGTGAGCCCCACCAGCATGGCGATGGTGCGCCCCTCCGCCTGATCGTAGGCCTCCGGGAGGAGTTCGATGAGGACCATGTAGACCATCGCTCCCGCCGCGAAGCCCAGCCCGTACGGCAGCGCAGTCCGCACCCGCTCCACCAGGAGGAATGCCGGCACCGCCATCAGGGGTTGCGGCAGCGACGAGAACACGCTCCAGAGCGCGCACGCCAGCAGCGGGACGCCTCGTGGCCGCATCACCGCGGTGATCGCGATCCCCTCCGGAATGTTGTGGATCGCCAGCGCGACGGTGATCGCGATCGCCAGCGCCTGCCCGCCGCCGAAGGAGACCCCGACCGCGATCCCCTCCGCGAACGAGTGCACCGTCATGACGACCACCACCAGCAGCATGCGCCGCGCCCCGGCACCGGTGAGGGAAGCGAATTCGACCTCGTGCTTCCCGATCAGGCGCTGGGTGACGAGGATGAAGGCAATGCCTGCCGCCGCACCGATGAACGTCCGCCCCGGATCGTGACGGACTCCCTCGGCGAGCAATCCGAGACTGGCGCCCAGCATCAGCCCCGCGGCGATCGCGTTGGCCAGCGCGGCCACCCGGGGCGACAGCGACTTGATGAAGAGGAAAGGAATGGCGCCCAGTCCCGTCGCCAGTGCGGTGATCAGCGCGCACAGGAAGACGGTCCAGATGATCGGCAGTCCGAGCATTTCCGTCATGGCGCGACTCCCATCAGCGCCACCATGCCAGCCGCGAGGCTCACGACCACCGCAATGCCCGTCCGCCCGACCTCGCGATAACTCTGCGGGAGCAACTCAGCCACGACCAGATACAGCAATGCGCCGAACGACGCGCCGATGCACCAGGGCAGAAGCCAGGGAGCGGCGCTCGCGAGCAGGAGAACGCTCACGGCGCAGAGCGGCTGACTGGAGCGTGCGATGACCGCCACGCCGGCGATGTGGAAGGGACGTCCACCGGTGTGCCGCAGCCGGACGCCGAGCACCGCGCCTTCGGAGATGTTGTGGATGGCGAGGGTGAGGAGGAGGAACTGGGCGATCGGCACTCCCACGGCCGCCGCAGCTCCGATGGCGACGCCTTCCGCAGCGGAATGGAGCGCGCTCGCGAGAATCGCGCTGGCGTCGTGGGCGGGTGGCGCTGAGACCCGCGCGTTGACGGCGGTCGTCGGCGCCCCGGGCGCGGTGAGCGGGACTCCATCCAGCATTCGCATCAGGACCAGGCCGACCGCGGCGCCGAAGAGCGTAGCAGCCGGTGCAATCGACTGCCCCGTGGTAAGCAGGACGTAGCCCACGCCCAGCATGAGCCCGGCCGCGACCGCGGAGGCCCATCCAACCGCCCGCTCCGCCAGCCACGGGCGCGTGCCCAGGGCCGCGCCGATGCCGGCGGCAAGTGCCGCCAGAAAGCTCCACAGCAGCAGCGATCCGATTCCCATCGATCCCGCCATCGAAACCTTTCACGAATCCGGGCCGCGGCGCACTCGGCAACTGGCCCCGTCTGCAGTCACTGTAGTCCTGGTGAATGAACCGGTGATGAAACCACGGCGAACGAGCGCCGTGGGTTGTGCATGGGGGAAGCGGGGTACGCTGGCTGCAAGGAGTCTGGCGGTCCAGATTTCCATACGCGAAACGACAGCGCCCCCGGAAATCCGGGGGCGCTGTAGTATCGGGGGCCAGTGCGCGCTGGATCGGCGCCGCTACTGCACCGCGTTCATCATGTCGAAGATCGGCAGGTACATGGCGACGACCATGCCGCCGACGATCACGCCGAGGACGACGATCATCATCGGTTCCATGAGGGAGAGGAGCGCGCTGACGGCCACGTCCACCTCTTCGTCGTAGAAGTCGGCGATCTTGGACAGCATTTCGTCGAGACCACCGGTCTGCTCACCGACGGCGATCATGGAGATCACCATCGGCGGGAACACCTTCGACTTCTCGAGCGGGCCGGCGATGGTCTCGCCACCGGCGATCGAGTTGCGGGACTCCATGACCGCGTCGTGAATGACCCGGTTGCCAGCGGTCTTGGCGGTGATCTCGAGTCCGTCCAGGATCGACACGCCGGAGCTGATCAGGGTGCCGAGGGTCCGGGTGAACCGCGACACCGCCGACTTCCGCAGCAGGTCGCCGAGCACCGGGGCGTTGAGCATCATCTGGTCGACCTTCTTGCGGCCGTCCGAGGTCGCATAGTACTGTCGGAAGCCGTATACCCCACCAGCGATCATGAGGATCAGGACCCACCAGTAGTTGATCAGGAAGTCCGACATTCCAATGACGATGCGGGTCGGCAGCGGCAGTTCCATGCCGACGCTCGCGAACATCTTCTGGAAGGTCGGGATGACGAAGATGAGCAGCGTGGCGACGGCGATGCCGGCCACCGAGAAGATGACGCCCGGGTACACCATGGCGCCCTTCACCTTCCGGATGAGGGCGTCGCTCTTCTCCAGGAAAGTGGCCAGTCGCATCAGGATGGTGTCGAGAATACCGCCGGCTTCGCCGGCGGCCACCATGTTGACGTACAGTTCGGTGAACGCCTTGGGATGCTTGCTGAAGGCGTCGGCGAGGGTATGGCCGCTTTCGACATCGAACACCACCTGCCGGGTGACGTCACCCAGTGCGGGGTTCTCGGTCTGCTTGGCAAGAATGTCGAGGGACTGCACCAGCGGCAGGCCCGCATTGATCATGGTGGCGAACTGCCGCGTGAAAATGACGATGTCGCGGGTCTTGATGCTCGCGCGGCCGAACGAGAACGAGAGCGCCTTGGGCTGCTCGCGCACGTTGACCATGATCATCTTCTGCTGCTTGATGTGCTTCAGGACCTCGTCCTTGCTGGGCACATCCAGCGTGCCTTTGAGGATCTGGCCGGTCGCGGCGTTGCGCGCGGTATACTCGAACACTGGCATCAGAGGCTCCTGGTAGCTCTAGCGGCGGGCGGCGGGGCGGCCCGAAGGCTTCTTGTCAGCGTCTCCCATTTCCTGCTCTTCCAGCGGCGTCTCACCGCACATGCGCATCAGCTCGTTGGGATCTCCCGACGCGCGGAGACACTCCTCGAGGGTGACCTCCCGGCTCATGTAGAGCTGGAAGAGAGAGTCGTTCAGCGTCTGCATGCCGTGCTTCTTGCCCGACTGCAGCGCCGAGTAGATCTGGTGCACTTTGTCGTCGCGGATCAGCGCCCGGATGGCGGGCGTGCAGACCATGACCTCGGTCGCCATGGCGCGGCCGCGGCCCTTGGCCTTCTGCAGCAGCGTCTGGGTGATGACCCCTTCCAGCACGAAGGCGAGCTGGGCCCGCACCTGCTGCTGCTGGTTCGACGGGAAGACGTCGATGATGCGGTTGATCGACTCCGCCGCCGAGTTGGTGTGCAGCGTGGCCAGCGCCAGGTGGCCCGTCTCGGCGATCGTAAGACAGGCGGCGATGGTCTCGAGGTCGCGCAACTCGCCGACCAGGATCACGTCGGGGTCTTCGCGGAGAGCGTACTTGAGCGCGTTGGCGAAGCTCTTGGTGTCGGTCCCGACCTCGCGCTGATTGACGATGCACGACTGGTGACGGTGAATGAACTCGATCGGGTCTTCCACCGTGATGATGTGGCCCTTGCGCTCCTTGTTGATCTTGTCCAGCATCGCGGCCAGCGTCGTGGATTTGCCCGAGCCGGTCGGGCCGGTGACGAGGATCAGCCCGCGCGGCTTCTCGGACAGCTTGGACATGACCGGCGGCAGGCCGAGGTCCTGGAAGGTCCGCACGTTGAACGGGATCATCCGGATCACGACGGCGACGCAGCCCCGCTGCTTGAAGACGTTGCCGCGGAACCGGGCCAGGTTCTGGATGCCGAAGGAGAAGTCGAGTTCGTCCTCGGTCTCGAAGCGCTTCTTCTGGTTCTCGGTGAGAACGGAGTAGGCCAGCGCAAGAGTATCCTTGGGCGTCATCACGTCGGGGGCCGACGCGTTCGTGATGTCGCCGTCGATGCGCAGCTTGGGCCGCTCCCCGGCCGTGAGGTGCAGGTCGGAGGCATCCTTTTCGATCATTTCTTCCAGCAGGGCCCGCAGATTCACCGTCATCCAGCCGTCTCCTTGATGACCTCTTCCATCGTGGTCACACCGCGCGAGATCTTCTTGATACCATCCATCCGGAGGGTGAGCATCCCGTCGACGACGGCCTGATCACGGATTTCGGCCACCGAGCCTCCCCGGAGGATCAGGCGCCGCAGTTCGGGGGTCATGGCCATCACCTCGTACAACCCCGCCCGGCCCTTGTAGCCCGTTCCACTGCAGGTATCGCACCCGGTGCCCCGCATGAAGGCCATCTGCTTCAGTTCCTCGACGTTATCCCCCAGCACCTTGATCTCCTCATCGGTGTAGGTGTGAGGCGCCTTGCAGTCCTTGCAGATCCGGCGCACGAGCCGCTGCGCCACGACCAGGTTCACCGCGCTGGCCACGTTGAAGGCCTCGATGCCCATGTCGATCATGCGGGTGATGGTCGAGGGCGCATCGTTGGTGTGCAGCGTCGAGAGCACCAAATGGCCGGTGAGCGCCGCCTTGATCGCGATGCCACCCGTCTCCAGGTCGCGGATCTCCCCGATCATGATGATGTTCGGGTCCTGCCGCAGGAACGCCTTCAGCGCCGCCGCGAAGGTGAGTCCGATCTCGTTGCGGACCAGCACCTGATTGATGCCCATCAGGTTGTACTCGACCGGGTCCTCGGCCGTCATGATGTTCGTCTCGATGGTGTTCACCCGCGAGAGCGCCGAGTACAGCGTCGTGGTCTTGCCTGAACCCGTCGGGCCGGTGACGAGCACCATGCCGTAGGGGTTCAGGATGTTCTTCATGAGGTCCTGCTCCGCCTTCGGCTCGAACCCGAACTTGGAGAGGTCGAGCGTCAGGTTGCCCTTGTCGAGAATTCGCAGGACGATCTTCTCGCCATAGATCACCGGCAGCACCGACACCCGGAAGTCGATGACCTTGTTGCCGATCTTCAGCTTGAGCCGGCCGTCCTGCGGCACCCGGCGCTCGGCGATGTTGAGCTGCGAGAGAATCTTGATGCGCGACGTGAGCGCGGCCTTCATCTTGACCGGCGGCTTCATCACCTCGAGCAGGGCGCCATCGATCCGGTAGCGGATGCGGATCTCGTGCTCGAACGGCTCGATGTGAATGTCGGAAGCGCCGCGCTTCACCGCGTCGGTCAGGAATCCGTTGATCAGCTTGACCACCGGCGCGTCGTTGATCTGCGCCTGGGTCGCGGCCTCATCTTCCTTCTCCTCGACGACCTCGATGTCATTGTCGCCCAGCGCCTCCATATCCTTGAGCAGCGTCGCCATCTGCTCGTCGGAGGATTCGAAATGTTTCTCGATCAGGTTGCGGAGGGTGTACTCCCCCGCGATCACCGGGAAGAGATCGTACCGGGTGATGAACTTCAGGTCGTCGAGGACGCCGGTGTTGGTCGGATCCGCCATCGCGACCGTCAGCGTGCGCCCTTCGCGCTTGAGTGGCAGCACGACATGCTTGAGCGCAAAATCCGAAGGCACCAGCTTGATGATCTTGGGATCGACCTCGAAGCGCGTGAGGTCGACGGCAGGCATCCGGTACTGCCGGGCCAGCACCTTGGTGACCTCGAGCTCCTGGACGAGACCAAGCTTCACCAGGACGTAGCCCAGTCGGTGGCCGGTCGACTTCTGTTCGGCGAGGGCTGCCGTGAGCTGGTCACGGGTGATCAGCCCCTCGCGCATCAGAATATCGCCCAGCCGGTCGTTGGATCCGGCCGCTGCAGTCGCCATCGGCTCGCGATGCTGGATTGTGAAGTGCGACAACGGTTTACGTCGATTGATCTAAGCTAGGTTGTCGGGGGAGGGTGTCAAGAGTTGCCCGTCACCTTGGCGCCGTGAAAACCGGTCGTTTTGTCCCCACCGTCCTGCCCAGGCCCTCCCGGAGTATCGGCCAGCGCCACCGCCCAGCCCTACTCGATGGTCAGTCGCGCCCGAACCCTGGCCAGAGTCGCTGGACCGACGCCGGGCACACGCACGAGGCTGTCCACCGCCGCAAAGGGCCCGTGGCGCTCGCGAAAGGCCACGATCTGCCGGGCCATGTAGGGACCGACAAAGGGAAGCCGCTCGAGTTCCGCCGCCGTGGCGCGATTCAGGTGGACCACCGCGTCTGGCACATCCAGCCCCGAAACCGGGGGATTCGCCTGAGCCGGCCCGGGTAGCGACGGTGGGAGGCTCCCTCGCTGGCTCGCCGAGGAGAAACTGACCTGCCCGCCGATGGCTGCGAGCAGACCGGGCCCGATTCCGGGCACTCGATCCAGGCCGTCGAGACTGCCGAATGGTCCGTGGGCTTCACGATAGGCAACGATCGTGCGCGCCAGGGTCAGCCCCACGCGCGGCAGGCGGGCGACCTCAGCCACGCCGGCGCGATCGAGGTCGATGGTTTCCCCGGCCGCGAGGGGTCGATTGGAGGCCAGGCTGGAGTCCCGGTGGGAACGCGGGGAGCCCGGCGGCCCCCCTGCCAGCAGGCGGGCCTCGCCGGGAGGAGCTTCGGGCGTGGCGGCTCGGCCGCGGAGCCACTGACCGAGTACCGCCAGGCCAAGCAGGAGCAGAACGGCGCGGCGCTCGGGAGGCATGGGTCAGAATAGACGGCGGCCTGAGTGGCGGGCGGAGCCCTTCGACGCAAGCCGGACCGAGACGACGCGGGGAGAGAAGTTCCGAGTTCCGAGGACCGAGGACCGAGACCCCGGAACTTTCCACTCGGAACTCGGAACTCTAATGCCGCCGGATCAGCGCCATCCCGACATCGCCGACGACTTGCAGGCTCCTGGCACTCACCTTGTCGAGGGTATCGGCGGGCGTGTGCCAGTAGGCGTTCGATGGCCCGTAGTTGAAGTCCACCACATCGATCGCGCGAATGCCGACCTTCTGTAATTCCACATGGTCGTCGATCAGATAGGGGCCCGATGCCGGAGCGTCGATAAAGACGTCCCCGTGCCCGATCTCCTTGGCGACGGTCCAGACCAGTTCCACTACCTCCGGTGCGGCAAGCAGCGACTGTCCCTCAGGGTAGAGCCGCAGCTCCTTATCGCCGACCATGTCGAAGAGCACCGCGTAGAGCGGCCGGGGTCCCG
>Ga0209797_10000567_pt1 | contig 18556 bp, 18 predicted proteins | sample DOMMetBare3Fresh_2_FD_187472 | JGI IMG/M metagenome (GOLD analysis project Ga0209797, IMG submission 187472) | Wetland sediment microbial communities from St. Louis River estuary, USA, under dissolved organic matter induced mercury methylation -... | ecosystem: Environmental > Aquatic >... | reverse complement strand
CCCGAACGCCAGATCCTCCTCTTCTTCGCGCTGCCCGTCTCCGGGCGCTCGCTCCTGTGGCTCACGCTGGGCGGGACGCTCCTCTTCGCCGCCTTCGGCGGCATCCCGCCCTACGTCCCGCACCTCGCGGCGGAGGCGCTGGCGCTCGCCTACCTGCGCGTGCGCCCGGGGCTGTGGTTCCCCCGGGTCCGCTTCCGGCCCTTCGATCGGTTGCGCCGCAAGCGAGGCCGGTTCGAGGTCATCGAGGCCGACCGCGATCCCGACCGCGACAGGCCGCGCTGGCTCAACTGACCAGGCTAGGTGACCGAGACCTGGCGGGTCGCGTCCCGATACACCCAGATGCGGCCGGTGTTGGTGCGAGTATCGGCCGGGATCATGAAGAAGCCCGCCTGGCTCTCGTCGTAGTCGCCGCTGAAGCCCGCCACCTGGCGGCCGTCGCGGAAGGTGACGCGCACCTTCTTGCCCTCGGGCTGCGGCGGCTTCCCGCCCGGCAGCAGCATGAAGAAGATGGCCTTGATTCGCGACGCCGGGATGAGCTGGACGCCGCCACCGCCGCCGAGCGGCACCTCGGACGTGTCGAGGTCCACGTCGGCGAGCGAGCCGCGGAGCACCTGGCCCTCGACCGTGTGCACGACGACGCGGTGCTCTCCGGCGACGAAGCTCGGCGAGGCGCCTCCGTGGAGCAGGGTCGGATCCGGCGCTGCCATGGCCCCGACGGGCGGCTCGGGGAAGTCGAGATGGGGAGGAGCCGGCGGAGGCGCGGCGGCGACGGCGGCCGCCGGGGGGGCCTCCTCCAGGATCTCCTCGGCCTCCACCATGGGGATCTCCTCGACCTCGATCTCGTCCAGGTCGATCGCGCCTTGCCCGGCGCCGGCGGCCGGCGCGGCCTGCGCGGCGGCGGCCAGCTCGAGGAAGTCCGCGGCGCTGCCCAATTCGAGGGGCGGCGCGTCCTCCACGGCGGGCGGCGGCACCGCCTCGCCCGGATCCTGGCTCGAAGGGAACTCGAGACCTTCCGGGGCGAGCGCCGTGGCGTCGAGCGCCTCCGACCCCTCGGGCGAGAGATCGCCCCCGCTGAAGTCGAGCGCCGAGGCGGCGAATGCCGAAACGTCGTGGGTCGCCGGGACCGCTGCATCCGGTTCCTCGGGGGAGAGGTCAGGCGCGCCCGCGGGTGGCGCACCCGGGGAGGCGTCCCAGGCAGGCGCGGCGCCGGCATCGGGCTGGGCGGCGGCGTCCCACGGCTGGGCATTCGGGTCATGGGGCGGCGCGTCCGGATCGGCGGGCTGGGCGCCGGGATCCCAGGCCGCGACGCCGGCATCGGGCTGGGCGGCGGCGTCCCACGGCTGGGCGTTCGGGTCATGGGGCGGCGCGTCCGGATCGGCGGGCTGGGCGCCGGGATCCCAGGCCGCCGCGCCTTCCGCCGGCGCCGACGCATCCCAGGGCTGGGCCGCCGCGTCCCCGGGCGGAGCCTCCCAGGAGAGCGCCGCCATGTCCTGGCCCTGCTCCGCCGGGGGCGACTCGACGGCCGCCTCCTGGGGCTGGAGCTGGATCTCGTCCATGGCGACGGGCTCGGGCTCCGTGGCGGGCGGCGCAGGCGCAGGGACGGGTGCAGGCGGGGCGGTCGGGCGGCGGAAGCCGGCCGGCTCGAGCGAGGCCTTCAGCTCGGCGGCGGCGGCCCTGACGTCGAAGCCCGGCTTGAGCGGCGCCGCCGAGGAGACGAGCTCGCGGAGCTGCTCCCAGCGCGCCTGCTCCTCGGCCGAGAGCCCCACGGTGCGGAGCTTCTCGTCGAGGTGGCGGAACTCCTTGAGGGGGCTTCGCTGTTCGGCCATGATCGGCGGGTAAGAGGGTCGCGCGGCGAGCGCGTCGAATTCCACGCGATGATACCGCGCTCCCGGCCGGTCACCAAACGCGCGCCCGGCTTGATTTCGCCCGCCGGGGCGGCCATGTATCGCCTTCGTGGCCGGCTTCCTGCCCATGTATCCCGAGGAGTTGCGCGCGCGCGGCTGGGACGCGCTCGACGTCCTCCTCGTCACGGGCGACGCCTACGTCGACCACCCGAGCTTCGGCGCGCCGGTCATCGGCCGCCTCCTCGAGTCGCAGGGCTATCGGGTCGGCATCGTCGCCCAGCCCGGCTGGCGCGATCCGGCGGACGTGGCGCGCCTGGGGCGGCCGCGGCTCTTCGCCGGCGTCACCTCGGGCTGCATGGACTCGATGGTGAACCACTACACCGCGCACAAGCGCCCGCGCTCCGACGACGCCTACACGCCGGGCGGGGCCGCGGGGCGGCGCCCCGACCGCGCCACCACCGTCTACGCGCGTCTCCTCCGCGAGGCCTTCGGCCCGAACCTCCCCATCGTCCTCGGCGGCGTCGAGGCGTCGCTGCGGCGCATCACCCACTACGACTACTGGGACGACCGGGTCCTGCCCTCGATCCTCCACACCGCGCCGGCGGACCTGCTCGTGTACGGCCAGGGCGAGAAGCCCATACTGGAGATCGCCCGCCGGCTCGCCTCGGGCGAGGACGTCTGCGGCCTCGTGGACGTGCCGGGAACGGCAGTCGCCGTCCGGGACCTCGCCCTCGCGCAGCTCGAGGGGCGGAGCCGCGGCGTCCTCGCGCTGCCCTCCTTCGAGGAGGTGGCGGCGGACAAGAAGACCTTCGCCTTCTTCTCGAGGCTCTACCACCTCGAGCACAACCACGAGAACGCCCGCATCCTGGTCCAGCGGCACGGAAAGGGCGAGGGCCGGCGCTTCGTGGTGGTGAACGAGCCCATGCCGCCGCCCACCACGGCCGAGCTCGACCGCGTCTACGAGCTCCCCTTCGAGCGCGAGGCCCACCCGAGCTACGGCGGCGCGCACATCCCGGCGCTGGAGCAGATCCGGTGGAGCGTCGCCATCCTGCGCGGCTGCGCGGCCGGCTGCTCCTTCTGCTGCATCACCGAGCACCAGGGGAGGGAGGTGTCCTCCCGCTCCGAGGCGAGCGTGCTCCGGGAGGTGGAGACGTTGACCCGCCACCCGAGGTTCCGCGGCACCGTCACCGACCTCGGAGGCGCCACCGCCAACATGTGGCAGATGGGGTGCACGAGCGCCGCGGCCCACGCCGTGTGCCGGCGGCTCTCCTGCGTCTACCCCACGGTGTGCCGGTTCTTCGCGGTGGACCACGGGCCGCTCATCGACCTCTACGCCAGGGCCAGCGCGGTGAAGGGCGTGAAGCACGCCTTCGTGGGCTCGGGCGTGCGCTACGACCTCGCCCACGCCGACGCGAGGAACGGGCAGCGCTACCTCGAGGTGCTCGTCGGCGGGCACGTCTCGGGACAGCTCAAGGTCGCGCCCGAGCACGTCTGCGAGGACGTGCTCGCGGTGATGAAGAAGCCCGGCCTCGGCGAGTTCGAGCGGTTCCGGAGGGAGTTCGACCGGTACTCGAGGGAGGCGGGCAAGGAGCAGTACCTCGTCCCGTACTTCATCTCCTCGCATCCCGGCTGCACCACCGAGGACGCGGTGCGGCTCATGGAGTATCTGAAGGCGAATCGCTGGAGGCCGCAGCAGGTCCAGGACTTCATGCCGACGCCCATGACGCTCGCCTCGGACATGCACTGGTCGGGCTATCACCCGCTCAGCGGGAGGCCGGTGCACGTCACGCGGGACATGCGCGAGAAGCGCATGCAGAAGGCGCTGGTCCGCTGGGGCGATCCCCGGAGCCGCCCGCTCGTCGCCGAGGCGCTGCGCCGCACCGGCCGCGCGGCCGCCTCGGGACGGGGGCCGCCGTGGAAGGGGCGCCGGCGCGGGGCGGCGCGGCCGAAGGCCTGAGAGCCCGTGGAGAAGGCCGGGCCCTCAGCGGAACCAGGCGAAGGCGAAGATCGCCACCATGGTCGCGGCGAGGCCGAGCTTCGCCACCGAGCCGAGGAGGAAGCCCAGCCAGGCGCCGAGCCCGGCACGGCCGGCCTGCGCCACGTCCCGCCCGGCGAGGAGCTCCCCCGCCACGGCGCCGACGAGCGGCCCGAGGACGAGCCCCGGCAGGCCCAGGAAGACACCCGCGAGCAGCCCCGCCGCCGCGCCGATCACGGCCCACCGGCTCGCCCCCATCCTCTTCGCCCCGAGCGCGGTGGCGAGCGGGTCCACGAGCATCGAGAGCACGGTGAGCGCGGCGAGGACGGCGAGCGTCCCCCAGCCCACGCGCGCGAACCGGTCGATCCAGGCGCCGAGCACGCACCCGGCGAACACCAGCGGAGCGCCCGGGAGCGCCGGCAGGACCGACCCGGCGATCCCGATGGCCACGAGCACGCCGGCGAGCACCCACAGGACGATCTCCATGGCCCATCCATAGCGGATCGCGGCCCGCGAGGCAGCCGCGGGCGCGGATGGGACCGCTTAGGGCTCGGCGGCCGGGGCGGCCGCCGGCGCGCGCCGGGCCGCCACGATCCCGACACCGCAGAGGATGAGGGCGAGCGCGCCCACCGCACGCGCGCCCACCGGCTCGCCCGCCAGCGCGCCGAGGCCGACCGCCACGACGGGGTTCACGTAGGCGTAGCTCGTTGCCAGGGCCGGACGGACGTGGCGGAGGAGCCAGGTGTAGGCGCTGAAGGCGAGGAGCGACCCGAAGACCGTGAGGTAGACGAAGGCGGCGAGCGGCCGTACGGCGGGGACGCCGGCCAGCCGGTCGCCCGCCGCGAGGCTCACGGCGAGCCAGGCCGCCCCTCCGCCGAGCATCTCCGCCGCACTCCCCATCGGCCCCCCGGGCAGGGGGAGCCGGCGGCTCCACATCGAGCCCAGCGCCCAGCTCCAGGTCGAGACGACGAGCAGCGCAGCGCCGAGCGGGCTCGCCCGCAGCTCGCCGCCGCCCTGGAGGAGCGCGACGCCGGCGAGGCCCACGGCGAGGCCAGTCCACTCCCGGCGGGACGGCCATTCGCCCCAGAGCCCGGCGAGGAGCACGGCCCAGAGCGGCATGGAGGCGATCACCACCGCGGCGAGGCCGGAGCTCACCCACTGCTCCGACACCGACACGAGCGCGTTCCCGGCGACGAGCAAGGTGCCCACGAGGAGCGCTCCTCCCCACTCGCGCGCCGAGGGGCGCGGCGCCCCGCGCAGCCGGAGGAAGGCGTAGAGGAGGCCGCCGGCGAGGACGTAGCGGGTCCCCGCCATGAAGAGCGGCGGGAAGCCCTCCAGCGCCACGCGGATGCCGAGATAGGTGGATCCCCAGACGAGGTACAGGGTGAGGAGGGCGAGGACGACCTTGCCGCGCGGAAGAGCCGGGCTCACCGCCCCTCCGTAGCACGGCGGCTCCCCGGCCGGCGCGCCTTCCTCCGGTCAGGCGTGCGGTTGCGCCTCGGCCTCCCCGGCGCGGGTCCGCATCAGGGCGTCGAGGCCCGGGACGACGCCGAGCTGCTGGAGGAACGAGAGGGTGTTCCACTGGACGAAGCTCTCGGAGAGCTTCCCGCCGCGGAACCGGGTGATGGTGATGCCGTCCACCGAGAGGTGCTTGCCGGTGGCCGGAATCCCGAGGATCGGGTTCTCGTGCGTTCCGTCCATTCGCCAGCGCGTGCAGACGGTGTCGCCCTCGGCGAAGGCGGAGAGGATGGTGGGCGTGAGGTCGGGGAAGGCGGCGCGGTACATCCGGACGTTGTCCTTCAGCTCGTCGACGTCCGCGTCTCCGGTGAGGGGATCGTGCGCGACGTAGTCCTCGTCGCACAGGAGCTCGAGGGTCTCGAGCTTGCCTGCACCCCATACGTCTTCCAGCATCCTGCGTTGGATCTGCTTCAGGTCGTGCGCCATGGTTTCTGCTCCTCTGGCCGGTCCAGCGCTCTTCGCCGTTCGCGGCCCAGGAAAGGGCTTTCGACGGATCCCTTTCCGCCGCCCGCATACCGGTCCGCAGCGCCGCGCGCCCGCAGATCGCGGCGCCTCCATGGGGCGTAAGCGCCGCCTGCTCCCCGGAGGGGTCCGCGCCGGCGCTCGCCGCCTTCTCAGCGGCCGGGCGCTGCGCTAGCCTTCGTGCCCCATGACTCCGGAAGAGCGCCTCGCCCGCCATCGCCGTCTCCGGGAGGCGGACCACCGCCACCTCTGGCACCCCTTCACCCAGATGCAGGACTGGCTCGGCGAGGAGCCGATCATCGTGGACGCGGCCGAGGGGGCCTGGCTCGTCGACACGCTCGGGAACCGCTACCTCGACGGCGTCTCGTCGCTGTGGTGCAACGTGCACGGCCACCGCGTGCCGGAGATCGACCGCGCCGTGCAGGAGCAGCTCGGCCGGGTCGCCCACACCACGCTCCTCGGGCTCGCCTCCACCGCCTCCATCGAATGCGCCGAGGAGCTCGTGCGCGTGCTCCCGCGCGGCCTCACCCGCGTCTTCTACTCCGACGCCGGCGCGACGGCCGTCGAGGTGGCGCTCAAGATGGCCTACCAGCACCACCAGCTGCGCGGCGACGAGGCGCGCAAGGAGTTCGTCTCCATCCGCGGCGGCTACCACGGCGACACCATCGGCTCGGTGTCCCTCGGCGGGATCGACCTCTTCCACCGCATCTTCAAGCCGCTGCTCTTCCCGGTGCACCAGGCCCCGCAGCCGTACTGCTACCGCTGCCCGCTCGGGAAGCGGCCCGAGAGCTGCGCCATGGAGTGCGCCGGCGAGGTGGAGAGGGTCTTCGAGGCCCACCGCGGGAAGATCGCTGCCCTGGTCATCGAGCCCCTGATGCAGGGCGCCGACGGGATGATCGCCCAGCCCAGCGGCTATCTGAAGGCGATGCGCGAGATCTGCGACCGCCACGGGGCGCTGCTCGTCTGCGACGAGGTGGCGACCGGGTTCGGGCGGACCGGAACGATGTTCGCGGTGGAGCAGGAGGGGGTCGCCCCCGATCTCATGACGGTGGCGAAGGGGTTCACCGGCGGCTACCTGCCGCTCGCGGCCACGCTCGCCACCGAGGAGGTCTTCGAGTCCTTCCTGGGGCCGTTCGAGTCGAGGCGGACCTTCTTCCACGGCCACACCTACACCGGCAACCCGCTCGCCTGCGCCGCCGCCACCGCGAGCCTGCGCCTGTTCAGGGAGAAGAGGGTGCTCGACGGGCTGCCGGCGAAGATCGATGCCCTGGCGAGGGCGCTCGAGCCGGCGAGGGCCCATCCCCACGTCGGGGAGATCCGGCAGCGGGGGCTCATGGTGGGGATCGAGCTGGTGCGCGACCGCGCCACCAGGGAGGAGTGGCCCTACGAGGCCCGGGCCGGCCACCGGGTGATCCTGGAGGCCCGCAGGCTCGGCGCCATCCTGCGCCCGCTCGGGAACGTCGTGGTGCTCATGCCTCCGCTCGGGATGACCGCGAAGGAGCTCGGCGACCTGGCCGCCATCGCCGTCCGGTCCATCGAGCTCGCGACCGCACGGCCGTGAGGCCGGCCGGGCGCTCCCCCCTCAGAGCTGGGAGGCGAGCAGGCGAGCCGCGGACGCGAGGAGGCGCCGGCCGAGCGGCCCCTTCGCCTCTCGCCCCTTCTTCTCGCGCGAGCGGGCGCACTCGTCCTCGAAGATCCGCGCCAGCTCGTCCGCCGTCGATCCGCCGTAGACGGCCGCCACCACCTCGAAGTTGAGCCGGAAGCTCCGGTTGTCGAGGTTGGCCGATCCCACGATGGCGAGGTCGCGGTCCACCACGCACGTCTTGGCGTGGATCATGGGCGGGCCGTACACGTGGATCCGCACGCCGGCCGCGAGGAGCTCGTCGTGGTAGGTGCTCCCGGCCGCGTCGACCAGGAACGAGTCGGTGGCCCGGGGGAGGACGAGCTGCACGTCCACCCCCCGCAGCGCGGCGCTCGTCAGGGCCGAGAGCAGCGGATCGGGGGGAACGAAGTACGGCGTCGTGATCCAGACGCGCTCGCGCGCACCGGCGATGGCGGCGAAGTACAGGTTCTCGATGGCGCGGCCCTGCTGGTCCGGGCCCGAGGTGACGATCTGCACGACATGCTCCCCGCGCTCCGCGGTCGGGAAGAACTGCCGGAGGCGCTCCAGGGACGGCGTCGCCCCCTCGCGCCCGGTGGCGAAGCCCCAGTCCTCGAAGAAGGCGAGCTGCAGGCCGTGCACCGCCGCCCCCTCGATGCGCACCTGCACGTCCCGCCAGGCGGCGTCGCCGCGCGCGGCGCGGCTGTGATCGTCGCAGACGTTCATGCCGCCGGTGAACCCCACCGCGCCGTCGCACACCAGGATCTTGCGATGCGTGCGGAAGTTCGGGACCGGGCGCTTCACCCGCCCGAAGAGCACGCGGTTGAAACGCGCCACCTTCCCCCCCGCGGCGAGGAGCGGACCGAGGAAGCCCTCGCCGAGCCGCGACGAGCCGGCGGCGTCGACGAGCAGCCGCACCTGCACGCCGGCCCGCGCCCGCTCCACGAGCGCGTCGCGAATGCGGGCCCCGGCGCGGTCCGGGGCGAAGATGTAGTACTCGGCGTGGACGTGATGGCGGGACGCGCCGATGGCCTCCACCAGGGCGTCGTAGCAGGCGTCGCCGTCGGCGAGGAGCGATACCGACCGGGCGGTCTCGGGCGGCGCGGCGTCGAGCCGGGTGGCGAGCCGCATGAGCTGGCCGGAGGCGGTGAGCTCTGCGGCGGTCGTTCGCTCCCAGGCGTCGAGGAGCCGGCTGTGCGCGCGCCGGGCCAGTGCCATGCGGAGCCTCTTGCGCTCGAGGCGCCTGGGCCCGAGGAGCAGGTACACGGGGATGCCGATCAGGGGCATGAAGGCGAGCGCCAGGATCCAGGCGAGCGTGGAGGCGGGCGGCCGCCGCTCGAGGAGGAGCCAGGAGCCCATCCCGACGATCCAGGCGGCCTCGAGGAGGCCGACGACGATGGGCGAGCCGAGGAAGGGGGCGATCTGGAGGAGGTACGTCAAGGCAGGGGCCCGGAAAGGAGCTTGCGCCCGAGGGAACCACGTCGCGGGCGCGCTGTCGACGCGCCGGACGGGCCTTCCCGCGCGGCGCCAGCCCTTCCGGCAGGCGGGGCGATGTGCGAAGAAGGGGCGCGATGCGAGGGCTGTTCGTCACCGGCACCGACACGGGCGTAGGGAAGACCGAGGTCGCGGCGGCGCTCCTCCGTGGCCATCGGGCCGCCGGGCTCGACGTCGCCGGCATGAAGCCGGCCCAGTCGGGCGTCGAGCCGGGCGTCCCGAGCGACGCCGACCTGCTGCGCGAGGCCGCCGGGGGCGGCGACGATCCGGCCCTGGTCTGCCCGTACACGTTCGCCGCGCCGCTCGCCCCGGGCGTCGCGGCCCGCCTCGAGGGGCGCGAGATCTCGCTCGAGCGGATCCTGGAGGCCGCCCGGGCGCTCGCCGCGCGCCACGCCGCGCTCCTCGTCGAGGGCGCGGGCGGTCTCCTCGTCCCCCTCGGGCCGCGGGAGACCTATGCCGACCTCGCCGTGGCGCTCGGGCTTCCGATCCTGGTGGTGGCGCGGGCGGGGCTCGGGACCGTGAACCACACCGCCCTCACCTGCGAGGCGCTGCGCGCCCGCGGCCTCGCGGTGCGGGGCGTCGTGCTGAACCGGCCCTCGGCCGCCACCGATCCCTCCGAAGCCCACAACCCCGCCGAGATCGAGCGGCTCGCCGCCGTCCCGGTGCTCGCCTCGCTCCCGTTCGTCCCGGAGCGCGCGGCGCGGGAGCGGATCCTGGCGGAACGGCTCCTCGCCAAAGTCCAGTTTTAGGCGCGAGGACGGAAATTGGATCGATGGGCGGATCGATCCTAGAGATCGCCTCGTGCCCAACATCGTCGATCTCACCCTGTGCTCGGAGGCGCGGCGCTCGCTCCACCGGATCCTCACGCAGCGCGGCCTCGGCTTCTTCCTCCAGAAGGGACGGCGCGGCCAGGCGCGGCTCGACAGCCGCCGCATCGCCTGGGTCGTGGCGGCGGCGGCCCGCAAGGCCCGCGCCCCCCGGCGCGACCCCGACGCGCTCTCTCGCACCCGCCGCGTCCTGCGCCGCGAGCTGATCCGCCGCATGGCGGAATCCCTCGTCGAGGCCGGCCTGTAGTCCGCTCAGCCGCCTTTGCCGGTCGTCCGCGCCACGTAGCGCAGGCGGAGATCGGAGAGGAGCGCCTGCAGGAACCTGTCCTCCTCGGGAGTGAGGTTCCCCCTCGTCTTCTCCTGCAGCATGCCGAGGATGTCGATGGTCTGCTTCGCGAGCAGGAGGTTCGCGGCGGCCTCCTGCGTCTCGGGGTGGGGCGCGTCGCCAAGGTGGACGAAGGCCGACGACCCCAGCGAGAGGACGAAGGTGTAGAAGTCGATGGGGGCGGGCTTCGTCTCGTCGGTCATGGCGTCCTCTCTCAGTCGATGTCGAAGGCCAGCCGCTCGGCGGCGTAGCCGCGCTGCACGAGGAGCACGAGCCGCCCGGAGCGGCGGGCCTTCGAGGCGGCCTTGCGGAACTCGGCCACCGTGGAGACCTCGCGCGAGTTGACCTCCCGGACGAGGTCGCCCGCCTCGACGCCCATGCGCGCCGCGGCGCTGCCGCTCCGCACCGCGCGCGCCACCAGGAAGCGGTCGCCGCGGATCCGCGTCTCGCCCACCTCGATGCCGGTGCGCTGGGCGACCAGGGCCTCGACCCGCTCGAGCGAGACCTCCACCGCCGCGACCTGCACGGCGAGGCGCTGGCCGCCGCGGGAGATCTGAACTTGCGCGGTGGCCCCGATGGGGATGTCGCGAACGCGGAACCGGTACTCGGCGGCGCTCTCGACGGGCTGCCCGTCCACCGCCTCGATGACGTCGCCCTTTCGCACGCCGCCCGCCAGGGCCGGCGAGCCCTGCTCCACGAGCGCCACCACCACCTGCGCCTTCTCCTGGCCGATGCGGTCCGACCCGCCCACCGGCCGGTCCTCGACGGCGATCCCGAGCCAGCCCTCGCGGACCTCCCCGTGGCGGATCAGGTCCTCGGCGACGCGGATGGCGCGGTCGATGGGGACGGCGAAGCCGATGCCGGCGTTGCGCTCGCCGAGGATGGCGGTGTTCACGCCGACGAGCTGCGCGTGGATGTTGATGAGCGGGCCGCCGGAGTTGCCGGGGTTGATGGAGGCGTCGGTCTGGACGACGTCGAAGAGGGTGCGGTCCCCGGCGTCGACGTTGCGGTGGACCGCCGACACGACGCCGGTGGTGACGGTGTGCGCGAGGCCGAAGGGATTGCCGATGGCGACGACCGTCTCGCCGATCATGAGGTCGTCGGAGCGGCCCGCCGGGAGGAACGGCATCCGCTCGCCGGTCTGCAGCTTCAGGACGGCGAGGTCCGTGGAGAGGTCGGCGCCGACGACCTTGGCCGGGAGCTCGCGCCCGTCGAGGAGCCCGACCCGGAAGCGCGCGCCCCGCTCGACCACGTGGGCGTTGGTGAGGACGTAGCCGTCGGGCGAGACGACCACTCCGCTGCCGAGCGAGGTGACGGCGTACCCCTGGCGGGTGCGCGGCCGCTCCAGGAGGTCGCCGAAGAAGAGCTCCGCCATGCTCTTCGGCTGGCGGGACGGGACGCGGACGCGGACGAGCTCCTCGGCGGCGACGTTGACGACCGCGGCGCGGGCGCGCTCGACCGCCACGACCACCGGGGTGCGGCGCTCGGCGGCGGGGCCGGGCTCGGCCCGAGGGAGCGTGGGCTCCGCGGCCGCCACAGCGGCCGCGGCGAGGGCGAGCGCGCCGGCGAGGGCCCACGGGGCGGTCGCTGCGCCGGAAGGCACGGCTACTCCTCGTCGTCCCCTTCGCCGGGCTCGATCTCCGACTCGACGGCCACGGCCTGATCGGCGAGGTCGGGGAGCTTCTTCACGTGCTGCTCGAGCTCCTTCTCGTCCACCAGGCCCTTCTTCACGTACCGGTGGACCACGCGCTTGTCGACGAGCTTGTTCTCGAAGGTATCGGCCATGTCTCTCTCTGTCGTTGGGAGGGGCAAAATAGGCCCTTGCTTGCGAGCGCGTCAAGCGCGTGCTACCGCTTCCGGCGCGTGAGCACCGATCCGACGGCCGTCCGGGCCGGGCGGCTCTCCCGGCTGAGGGGCCTGTACGCCATCGTGGGCGACGACGATCCAGTCGGGCGCGCCGGGGAGGCGCTCGACGGGGGCGCGGGGGCGGTGCAGGTGCGGATGAAGCGGACCCCCGCCGGGGCGGTGCTGGACGCCGCCCGCCGCATCGTGGAGCTGGCCCGGGGACGGGCCCTGGTCGTGGTGAACGACCGGGCCGACCTCGCGGTCCTCGCCGGCGCCGACGGCATCCACCTCGGGGACGAGGACCTCCCGACCTCCGAGGCGCGAAGGCTCGTGGGCGAGGGGCTGCTCGTCGGCCGCACCTGCCGCACGCTGGCGGAGGCGCGGGCCGCGCTCGCCGAGGGCGCCGACCACGTCGGCTACGGACCCATGTTCGGCTCCCGGTCCAAGGCGCTTTCCGTCCCGCCGCGCGGCCTCGACGCCCTGCGCGAGGTGGCCGCCTCGCTCGGCGCCCCGGTCGTGGCCATCGGCGGCATCGGTCTCGAGACCATCGGCGAGGTGGCCGCCGCCGGGGCGGCGGCCGCGGCGGTCATCGAGGACCTCTTCTCGCGCGGCGAGGTCCGGGCCCGCGCCCGGCTCCTCGCCGATCGGTTCCGCGCCGGGAAGGAAGGCCGCCCGTGAGCCGCCCCCGCATCGGGATGGCGCTCGACGTCGACGACGCGGAGGGGCGCTACCAGCTCCCGCGCGCCTACCCCGACGCGGTGCTGGCCGCGGGCGGGCTCCCGCTGCTCCTTCCCCAGGGCGACGCGGCCGCGATCGAAGCCTGGCTCTCGCTCTGCGACGGGCTGGTCATCGCCGGCGGCGCCTTCGACATCGCCCCCGAGCGGTACGGCGAGCCGCGGCGGCCGGGCCTGGGGCCGCTGAAGGAAGGGCGCACCGGACTGGAGTGGGCGCTCTGCGAGGCTGCGCTCGCCGCCGGCATCCCGCTCCTCGGCGTGTGCGGCGGCATGCAACTCCTGAACGTGGTGCGGGGAGGCACCCTCCACCAGGACCTCCCCTCGGAGCTCGGCCTGTCCCACGAGCAGCCCCCGCCCAAGGACGCCCCCAGCCACGAGGTGGAGGTGGTCCCCGGAACGCTCCTCGCCCGCCTCCTGGGCCCGGAGCCGCTCCGCGTGAACAGCACCCATCACCAGGCGGTGAACCGTCCCGGCGCCGGCGTCCTCGTGTCGGCGCGGGCCCGGGACGGCGTCATCGAGGCCATCGAGCTGCCCGGCGCCCCCTTCGTCCTGGGCGTGCAGTGGCACCCGGAGGCGGTGGCCCGCCACGAGCCCCGCCACGCCGCGATCTACGCCGGCCTTGTGGCCGCGGCGGGGGACCGGCGCCGATGAGGGTGCTCGTCGCCGCGGGCCTCGACCCGAGCGGCGGGGCCGGCCTGCTCGCCGACCTGGACGCGCTGCGCGCCGCGGGTGCCGAGGGGTGGGCCGTCGCCACCGCCCTCACCGCCCAGGGTCCGGCTGGCGCGCGCGCCATGGAGCCCGTCCCGCCCGGCCTCGTCCTGCGGCAGATCGACGCCCTGCTCGACGGAGCGCGCGAGCGCCCGCGGGCGCTCAAGACCGGGATGCTGGGGAGCCCCGAGAACGCCCGCGCGCTCGCCGCGCGCTTCGGGGCGGCGCCGCTCGCGAGCATCCCGCTCGTCGTGGACCCGGTGCTCCGGTCCTCTTCGGGCCTCGCGCTCCTCTCGGACCCGCGGCGGCGGCCCCCGGCCGCGGTCCTCGGGCCGCTCCTCGAGCGCGCGACGCTCGCGACTCCGAACTGGCCGGAGCTGGAGGCCCTGGCCGGCTGGCCCCTCGACTCGGAGGCGGAGGCGGTCGCCGCCGCCCGTGCCCTTCCCGCCCGCGCCGTGCTCGTGAAGGGCGGCCACCGCCAGGGCGAGCCGGTCGACCTCCTCGTGCGCGGCCGGAGCGTCGTCCGATTTCGCGGCCGCCGCCGCCGCGGCACCGCGCGCGGCACGGGCTGCCGCCTCGCGAGCGCCGTGGCGGGCCTGCTCGCGCAGGGGGTGGGCCTCGAGGACGCGATCCGGTGGGCCAAGCGGTACGTCGAGCGCTACCTCGACCGCGTTCTCGGGAAACGCAAAGCGTAGCCGGCGGGCAGAGCGTGCCGGCAGGGTGGGACGGGGCGGGTCGGGCTCTCCCCTCGCCCGCAGCGAGCGGAGCTGCGTACGGGGCCCGGCCCCAGTACGCCAGCCACATGCAAGCTGGTCTAGCCAGGCGCGAAGCGACTGGCCCGGCTTGCCGGGCCACGCGCGGTCGGAACCGCCGCGATCATCGGCAACGGAAGCGACTTCGAGCGAGGACGAGGGGAGAGCCCGACCCGACACGTCCCAGGATCACGCCTTGCTACGCCTCGCGCTTCTTCTCGGCGAAGAAGGTGTGCTTGCGGAAGAAGACGAGCGGCACGAGGCCGGTCGGGCCCTGGCGGTGCTTGGCGAGGATGAGCTCGATGTCCTGCACCTCGGCGTTGAGCTGCGGCGCGCCGTCCGGGCCGTCGGTCTCGGGCCGGTGCAGGAAGATGACCACGTCGGCGTCCTGCTCGATGGCGCCCGACTCGCGCAGGTCGGCGAGCATGGGCCGCTCCCCCTTGCGCTTCTCCACCGCGCGGTTGAGCTGGGAGAGGGCGAGGATGGGGACCGAGAGCTCCTTGGCGAGCGCCTTGAGCGAGCGGCTGATGGTGGCGATCTCCTGCTCGCGCGACTGGTTGCCCCGGTCGGAGGGGGAGTGCATGAGCTGCAGGTAGTCGACGACCACGAGGTCGAGGCCGCCCTCGCGCTTGAGCTTGCGGCACTTGGAGCGCAGCTCGACGGGCGTGAGCACGAAGGTGTCGTCGAACCAGATGTGGGCCCGCATGAGCTTGTCGCCCTGCACGGCCAGCTTCTCCCAGTCGTGGCGCCCGAGCTTGCCCTTCCCGAGCCGCTCCGAGTCGAGGCGCGCCTCGCTCGCCAGCATGCGCAGGGCGAGCTGGTCGGCCGGCATCTCCAGCGAGAAGAAGCCCACCCTCTTCTCGTGGCGGGCGGCGGCGTTGCTGGTGACGTTCAAGGCGAGCGCCGTCTTGCCCACCGAGGGGCGGGCCGCCACGATGCACAGGGTGCCGGGCTGCAGGCCGAGCGTCATGTCGTCGAGCCACGGCAGGCCCGTCGCGACGCCGGTGATGGGCGACAGGCCCTCGCGCGCGCGCTTGTCGATCGCCTCCAGGCGGTCGAGCGCCGCGGCCAGGACCTCCGGGAAGGGCTTCAGAGTCTCGACGCCCGGCCCCTGCGCGGCGGTGAAGACCTCCTGCTGCGCCTCCTCGAGGAAGTCCTTGACGCGCGCGCCCGACTCGTAGCCGCGCTCCACCACCGCCTGGGCGGTGAGCATCATCCGCCGCAGGCGCGACAGCTCGCTCACCACGTCTGCGTAGTGCCCGACGTTGGAGGCGGTGCCGAGGCCGCGCGAGAGGGCGAAGGGCAGCTCGCGCGGCACCGCCGAGCCGAGGAGCCCCTTGGCGTCCAGGCGCTGCTGCGCCAGCACCGCGTCGAGCGTCTTCGACTCCTTCGCCAGCTCCTCGAAGGTCGCGTAGATGTGCTGGTGGGAGAGAAGGTAGAAGTCCTGCGGCCTGAGCAGGGCCGCCACCTGGTCGAAGGCCGTCTCGTCGATGAGGATGGCGCCGAGCACCGCCTGCTCGGCCTCGAGGTTGTGCGGGAGATCGCGAGCGCCGCGAAGGGCGATGGCCGCGGGCTCGGACGGCGCGCGCCTGCTCTCGGGATCGGGCATCGGGCGCGGATGGTAGCAGGCGCCTCCGACGGGATCACCGTACATAGCCGGTGGACAAGGCGGAATTTCGCGGGGAAGACCCGGTGGAGGGCGTGTGGACGGGGCGTGGACGGCGCCCCGTCCGCCCGCCGGGCGTCGCCGGGCGCTACGTCTCCTGCCAGCGGTCCAGGTGGCCGTTGCAGACGGCGGCCTGCAGCGCCCGCTCGTCGGCCGGGTGGGCGGCGCCGAGCGCGATGCCCAGCCGGTCTTGCCCGAGCCAGACCACCTTGCCGAGGAGGTAGATGGACCGCCCGAGCAGCAAGACGCGCACGCTCGCCTCCTCGCCGCGGTGGAGGGAGGGCGGGCGGAGCGGACGCAGCGACATCCCCCGGAAGCCGAGGTCGTCGGTGATGGCGCCGCCCACCCCCGCGATATGGGCGTCGAGCGCGAGCCGCAGCCTCGGCGAGCGGCGGCGGGCCGGGCCCGACTCGCGAGCGGTCACGCGCTCCGCCAGCCAGTCGCGGCCGCGCGTCCAGGCGAGGAGATCGCCTTCGGACATCGCATCGCCCTGGAGGAGCCGGCGGTTCTTCTCCGCGAACTCCCCTCGAGGAATGGGCGGCGCGGGCATGCTCGGGACATTCTCCAGATCGAGCCCTTCCTGTCCAGCGCCGCCTGCCGGCGAAGCTGCCACCATTTGGAGGTCGCCTACCTCGGGGGTGGGTCATGCGGCATCCAGGCCTCCCGTTCGCCGCGCTCGCGGCGGCCCGCCGGCGCGGTGACGCTCGCGCCCTGAAGATCGTTCGTGCTGGAAATCGGTGGACGGGCGGTGTGAAGTGGGCCGATGAGCGCCCTTCGGCTCCCCGCCCTCGTCTCCGCACTGGCCCTTTCCGGCTGCGCCACCGTCCGCGACCTCGCGGCCTCGGCCTTCCAGCGCCCCACCCTGGCGTTCCAGTCGGCCTCGATCGAGGGGCTCGACCTCGAGGGGGTGACGGTGGTGCTGCACTACCGGCTCGAGAACCCCAACGCAGTGGGTGCGCGTCTTTCCCGGCTCGGCTACGCCCTCGACGTCGAGGACCGCCGCGTCGTCTCGGGCTCGCTCCCGGGCGGGCTCGAGATCCCGAGCCGCGGTGCGGCCCCGCTGCCCGTGGCGGTGCGGGTCCGCTTCGCCGCCGTGCCGGGCCTCCTCGGGGCGCTGGCCTCGAAGGAGGAGGTGGCCTACCGCATCAGCGGCGACGCCGCCGTGGAAACGCCACTCGGGGCCGTGGAGATCCCCTTCCAGCACTCCGGCCGTGTGCCCGTCCCGCGGATGCCCGCCTTCTCCATCGAGTCGGCCCGCGTCGTCGGCGGGGCGCTCTCACCGGGGATCGCGCTGCGGCTGCGGGTCTCGAACCGGAACGCCTTCCCGCTGCCCGAGGGGCGCATCGAGTACCGGGTGGAGGTGGCCGGGAGGCCGGTGGCGCGCGCCGCCACCGCGACCCTGGCGCCGGTGGCGGCGAAGGGGAGCGCGGCGGTCGAGCTGCCGGTGCAGGTCGACCTCCTCGCCGCGGGCACCGCGCTCGCGGCGGCGCTGCAGGGCGGGTCGGTGGAGGTGGCGATCCACGGCGATGCCGGATTCGCCACGATGCGAGTGCCGCTCGACCTGCGCGGGCGCGCCGCGCGCTGATGAGCCGTTCCCCGATCAGGAGGCGGCGGCCACACCGCCGGCCCGGAGGACGTAGTACACCGCCTCGGGGTGGTGCAGCACGATGGCCGAGGTGGACTGCTCGGGGACCATCTGGTCGGCGCTGGTGAGCGAGACGCCGATGGCGCGGATGGGGTCGAGCAGCTTCCACAGCTTGCGCTGGTCGGCTAGGTCCGGCCACGACGGGTAGCCGGGCGAGTATCGCTTCCCCTGGCCCTCCGGGACGCCGAGCTCCTTGCGCACCGCCCGGTGCCAGTACTCGGCGAGCGCCTCGGCGGTCTCCACCGCCAGGCCGTGGAGGAAGAGGGCGCGGCTGTAGTCGCCCTTCTCCTGCATCTCGTCGGCGACCTTGGTGGCCTGGTCGCCCACCGTCACCACCTGGAAGGCGACGACGTCGCTCCCCGGGTCGGCGCGGAAGAAGTCCGCGAGGCAGAGGAAGCGCTCGCCGGGCTGGCGCGGGAAGGCGAAGCGGACGAGCTCCTCCTTCCGGTGGATCGGGTCCAGCACCACGAGGTCGTCGCCATCGGCGTGGCAGGGGAAGTAGCCGTACACCACCCGGGGCGTGAGCCAGCCCTTCGCCTGGACCTCGGCCTCGAGCTGCGCCAGCTTCGGGCCGAACTCCTCGCGGATGAGGCGCTCGTACTCCTCGCCCTTGGCCCGCACGCCCCACTGCAGCTTGTAGAGCTCGGCCAGGTCGAGGTGCGGCCAGAGGTCCGGGAGCCCCACGGCGCCGGAGGGCACGACCCGGGTGCCCCAGAAGGGCGGCGTCGGGACCCGCTCGGCGGGGCGGATGCTCGAGCGGCGGGCGGGGCCCGCGGGCGCGGGCGCCACCGGGGCCTCGGCGCCGGTGCGGCTGGCGAGCGCCTTGGCGAGCACCGCCTCCCGGAACGGGTCGCGGCGGGCCGGGTCCACGAGCGCGCCGACGATCTCGAGCCCCTCGAAGGCGTCCTTGGCGTAGAACACCCCGCCGGCGTAGGGCGAGCCGCCCTCCACGAAGTGGGTCTTGTAGCCGAAGCGGCGGTTGATGGCGGCGCCGCCGATGAGCACCGGGAAGGAGAGGTTGCGCCGGGCCAGCTCCTCCACGCAGTAGGGCATCTGCTTGGAGGTGGAGACGAGCAGCGCCGAGAGCCCGATGGCGTCGGCGTCGACCTCCACCGCCTTCTCGATGATGGTGGCCACCGGCACCTGCTTGCCGAGGTCGTG
>Ga0209797_10000566_pt1 | contig 18560 bp, 15 predicted proteins | sample DOMMetBare3Fresh_2_FD_187472 | JGI IMG/M metagenome (GOLD analysis project Ga0209797, IMG submission 187472) | Wetland sediment microbial communities from St. Louis River estuary, USA, under dissolved organic matter induced mercury methylation -... | ecosystem: Environmental > Aquatic >... | reverse complement strand
CGCTTACATAACGTGTCTGGTCGGCGTCCAGGCGGGTCAGCTGAAGCAATTCGGCCATGCCCAGCACGCCGTTGAGCGGGGTGCGGATCTCGTGGCTCATCGACGACAGGAACTGCGACTTGGCCTCGTTGGCGGCCTCGGCATTGGCCTTGGCCTCGGCCAGGTCGCGGTTGCGCTCGACGAGTCGCTCGGTCAGCGTCTCCAGCACCATGACCACCGACGTCACCTCGTCCCGTCCCGCGCCGTGGATCGGCGCTCCGGTGAGCTCGACCGCGGTGCGCTCGGCGCGCTCGCGCAGCCGGCGCAAGGGCCTGAGCGCCAGCCACAAGGCCAGCAGGCCGACACCGACGACGCCCACCAAGGTCGCCCCGGCATAGGCCCCCGACCGGCGCCTGGACTCGGCGAGGAGCCGGAACGACGACGAGCTGTCGATCTCGGCCCGGACCACGTAGCCGTCGTCGACGATCATCACCGGCAGGTACACGCTGGTGCGGTGGGCGGCCTCGTCGACCCGGTAGACCGGCACCTTGGTCTCGAACGCCGCGGTCACCGCCGACGGGTCGACACCGGCCAGCGCCGCCTTCGACGCCGCCGCCACCTCGCCCGTGCGCGGCAGCAGGGCCAGGCGCGCCCCGACCTCGCGGCTCAGGTCGTCGAAGAAGGCCTCGTCCATGGTCAGTCCGACGCTGACCGTGCCCACCACGCGATCGTTGGCGCGCAGCGGCTCGAGGGCGCGAATGACGACGCTCACGTTCCGCCGCGTGCTGACCACCATGCCGGTGCCGGCCAGGGCTTCTTCGATCCCCCAGGCCGTCGACCGATCACCGCGACTCTGGGGGTCGTGGGCCCGCAGGATCACCACCCCCTCGGCATCGGTGACCTCGAGCGTCTTGGCCCCGGTGATCCGCATCGCGTCGCCCAGCTCGCGCGCCAGCGCGGCGCTGCGGTCGGGTTCCGGCTTCAGCAAGGCGGCGGGCAATTCGTCGTGCTTGGCCAGCAGCCGCGCCACCTGGCGCACTTGCTGGCCCCGCTGGCTGATCAAGCCTTGCACGACCCGGCTGACGGTGTCGATCTTGTCGATCTCGCGCTGGCGCAGCGCATCCCCGAGCAGGTCGCCCGAGACCCCGTACGAAACCCACTGGCCGACCATTGCCAGCAGCCCGAACACCAGGGCCAGAACCAAGCTCGTCGAAGGCCGGTACTTCATGACCCAAAGGGCTGGCTGGACACGCGGACGGCGCAGCGCCTCAGCTTCGGCCCGAAGCCGTCGCCACGCCTTGTTCGCGCATGAGCTGCGCGCCGGCCGGCGACTGGATGAACTCGATGAAGGCCTTGCCGGCTGCGCCCGGTCCGGAGCTCTTGTGGATCAAGCCCATTTCGAGGGATATCGGGTAGCGCCCGGCGGCCAGGTTCTGCATCGTCGGCTCGACACCGTCGAGCGCGAGGACGTTGATCTTGGTCTTGCACGCCGCCAGGGCCGAACGGTTCAGGAATCCCAGGCTGCCCGGATAGCGGTCGAGCAACTCGAGCAACTGTGGATCGAGATGGACAACCTTGACGTTTTCGCCGAAGGCAATCGTCTCGAACGGTTTGTGCAGGCGCTGGATCGCCTGACGCGACGCGTCCGTCACTTCGCGCCCGATGGCCCGGATCGGCCCGGGTTTGGCGCCCAATTCGCGCCAATCCGTCACCTTGCCGGTATAGATGTCGTAGGCCTGGGCCAGGCTCAGGCTCTTGACGTTGACGCCGGCACCGGCGGCAAACGCCACTGGGTCGCGACCCATCGGCACGTAGGTCAGCCCGCGCGCCAACTCGTCGGGCTTCAACGGACGACCGACGCGCCCGAGCGTGGTGACCCCGGCCTCGACATCGCGCAAGGCGCCAGCGGTGCCGCTCGAAGGCGGCACGACGACCCGATGCCGTGACTGCTGCTGGTTGAACGCCTGGGCCAGCAGCTTCAACAGCTGTTCGTTGTTGCCGCTGCCCGGCACCACCAGTTCCTCGGCGGCGGCGGGTCGAACCAACACCAGCGCCACCAGGCAGACGGCGGCTGCAAGCAGGCGTGAACTCAATGCCATGTCGCGATACTCCGGGTTCCACTCATCGATCCGGGACGCGCTTACACCCCCCGAGCCATGCGCGCATGGCCACAACGGTGAAGCTCCCCAGTGTGAAATCGGCCGCGCGGCGCAATTGTTGAGCTTGCCGGGCGTCGCATCGCCGTGCAACGGCGCCGATTTCGCACACCGTGACCCCGGTTACGGCCGACCCCTGACTGCCTGGAACGCCAAGAGTGCACCGATCAGCACCGGCTGATGGAGCATGTAGAAGCTCAGCGGCCACCGGCCCAGGACGGCCAACGGGCGCATCGCCGCCGGCACGCCACCGGCCAGCAGGTCGCGCCGATGACGCAGCAGCAACTGCCCGGCGCCCAGGCCCCACAGCATCACGCCCAGCCAGGGCAACAGCGGCACGAAGTCCTCGGTCACCGGCTTGCGGGTCACGAGCCCGATCCAGTTGGTCCAGCGGCTGTCGAACGCCGCATGCTGGACGAGTTGCGGCAGCGCCAGGCACAGCGCGCCCAGCGGCCACAGTCCGCTGCGCAAGGGCGCGGCCAGCCGGGCCAGGATCAGCATCAGCGCGATCCCGTGCAGCACACCGAAGCTGATCCAGCTGCGCGGGAACATCCACGCCGACCCGATCGACACCAGCACCGCGCAACCGGCCACCTGCGCCCAGCGCCGCCAGAAGCGCAGCCACCCCTGGCCGGCGCCCATCGCCACCGCCTGGCCCAGGCCGGCGCAGGTCAGGAACAGGGTCACGATGGCAGTGCGCTGGCCGGTCCAGAACGGATCGAGGTAGAAGTTCTGCCGTGGCTGCAGCGCGCCAAAGAAATTGAGGTCGAAGCAGAAGTGAAACGCCGCCATCCAGACCATCGCCGCGCCGCGCAGCGCATCGAGGCGATCGAAGCGCGCCGTGGATTCGCGGTCGGCCGTGGTGGTCGCCATCGCCGCGCCAAGGCGCTAGTTCAGGACGATCTCGCCGACATGCGCCACGCTGTGCCGACGGGTGTTGTCGGCGTCCGCACCGAGGGCGATGCCCACCAGCGGCGGAACCTTGCCCTGGGCCTCCTCGCCGAACAGGCGCAGGAAGTCGGCACGGATGTCGCGCTGGTCGCTCACCCAGGCCCGCAGCGGCGCCTCCGGCCCACGCAGCACGATGTACCGGATGCGGCGGGTGTAGGCGTTGTCGAGCGTGCTGCCGGTCTCCCGGTGGGCGTCCCAGACGTAGCAGATGTTGGCCGCTGGAATGTGTTCGCCGGCACGCAGGCGCGCCAGCCGCAACACCTGGCGCTCGACGAAGGGCACCGCGGTGATCGGCAGGTCGAACATCGCGCACACCTTGACCGGTGAGTCGTCGCCGTCCTTGCGGCCGAGGTCCGCCTGCGGGTTGGGCTCGTCGACCCGCCAACGCCAGGACAGGATGCGCGCCGATACCTCACCCTCCAGCGGATGGACCAGGAAGCCGTAGGACAGCTGGGCGTCCAGCCGCAGCACACGCTGGCCCTCGAGGGAGACAGTGCTGAATTTGGTGAAGGGCTTGGTCTGTCCGGGGAAGCCGACCACCCGCCAGGGCGGCGCCGGCCCTTCGCCCGGACCGGCGGCCGACAGCGTCAGCCCGGTGGCGGCCAGCGCGCCGGCCACCCACATGCCGGCCAGCGCAGCCAGGCTGCAGGTTGCGATGCGGTTCGAGCGGCTGGCCACGGGCCCATGCTAGCTCAGCAGACCGGCGAGTCCGTCTCCGCCAGCCGCACCAGCAGCGCCGCCGGCTCGAATCGACGGCCGTGGCGCTGCGCCAGCTCGCGCGCCCGCCCGACGAAGCGCCGGCTGCCCATCGCGTTGATGAACTGCAGCGTGCCACCATGGAAGGGCGCAAAACCCCAGCCGAAGATCGAGCCGATGTTGGCGTCGCCCACCGAACGCAGCACACCCTCCTCGAAGCAGCGCGCGGTCTCGTTGGCCTGCGCGAACATCAGGCGGTCGATCAGCTCCTGCTGCGGAGGCTGCACCTTCGCCGTCGGGTAGAGCCCGGTCAGCCCCGGCCACAGCGACTTCTCGCCCTTGTCGCCGTCCCGCGGCCAGTCGTAGAAGCCCTTGCCGGCCTTCTTGCCGATGCGGCCCAACTCGCAAAGGTGGCGCACCACCGCCATGCCCGGGTGCTCGCTGTAGGGCTTGCCTTCGGCGGCGAGGTCCTTGCGGGTCTGGTCGGCCACGTGCAGGCCCAGGCTCAGGCTCACCTCGTCCTGCAGCGCCAGCGGCGGCATCGGCATCCCGGCTTGCAGGCCGGCGACCTCGATCGAGCGCGGATGCACGCCCTCGGCGAGCATCGCGATGCCCTCCATCACGTAGGTGCCGAAGACGCGGCTGGTGTAGAAGCCGCGGCTGTCGTTGACGACGATCGGCGTCTTGCCGATCTGCATCACGAAATCGAAGCCGCGGGCCAGGGTCTCGGGCGAGGTCGCCTTGCCGACGATGATCTCGACCAGCGGCATCTTGTCCACCGGCGAGAAGAAGTGCAGCCCGATGAACCGGTCCGGCCGCGCGCTGGCCTGCGCCAGGCCGGTGATCGGCAGCGTGCTGGTGTTGGAGGCGAACACCGCGTCGGCGCCCAGCGCGGCTTCGGCCGCCCTGGTCACCTCGGCCTTCAGCGAGCGGTCCTCGAACACCGCCTCGATCACCAGCTCGCAGCCGGCCAGGGCTTCGTAGCCCGTCGTCGGCGCGATGCGCGCGAGCAGCGCATCGCGCTTGTCGGCCGTGCTGCGGCCGCGCTTGATCGCCTTGTCGAGCAGGCCCTGCGAGGTGGCCTTGCCACGATCGGCGGCCTCCTGCGTGGTGTCGAGCAACACCACCTCGATGCCGACCTTGGCCGCCGCGTAGGCGATGCCCGCGCCCATCATGCCGGCGCCGAGGATGCCCAGCCTGCCGACCTTGCCCGGCGCGACGCCCGCCGGCCGCGATGCGCCCTTCTTCAGCGCATTGAGCTGGTACCACAGGGTACCGATCATGTTGTGCGCCACCGGGTGGGTGACGCAGGCGGCGAAGTAGCGCGACTCGACCGCGCTCGCGGCCTCGAAATCGAGCAGCCCGCCTTCGAAGATGCTGCTCATGATGTGGCCGACCGCCGGGTAGTTGCCCCAGGTCTTGGCCGCGGCCATCGCCGGCGCGATGGCCAGCATCTGCACCACCGCCGGCGAGCGCGAGTCGCCCCCGGGGAAGCGGAACTTGGGCGAGTCCCAGGGCTGCCTGGCCTTGGGATTGGCCAGCGCCCAGGCCCGCGCCTTGGCCAGCAGCTCGTCGTGGCTGGCGGCGAGCTCGGTGACCAGGCCCATCGCCAGCGCCCTGGCCGGCGCGATGTCGGCACCCTCGCCGCAGATCTGCAGCGCCGACTGCATGCCCACCAGCCGCGGCAGGCGCACGGTGCCGCCGCCCCCGGGCAGCAGGCCGAGCTTGACCTCGGGCTGGCCGAGCTTGAGCCTCGGGTCGTCGAGCACGATGCGCGCATGGCAGGCCAGCGCGATCTCGAGCCCGCCGCCCAGTGCATGGCCGTTGATCGCGGCCACCACCGGCTTGCCGCAGGTCTCCAGCCGGCGCAGCACCGCCTTCATCGCCATCGAGGCGTCGAAGGCGGCCTGCGCGTCAGGCATCGTCGAGATGCGGTCGAGGTCGCCGCCGGCGCAGAAGTCGCTCTTGCTCGATGTCAGCACCAGGCCCTTGATCGAATCGTCGCTGGCCAGGCGCTCGGCGACCTTGGCCAGCGGCAGCATCAGTTCGTCGTTGACGACGTTCATCGGCCGCCCCGGCAGATGCATGGTGGCGGTGGCGATGCCGTCGGCGCCGAGGTCCAGAGTGATGGCGTTGTTCATGTCACACCCGCTCGATGATGGTGGCGATGCCCATGCCGCCGCCGACGCACAGCGTGGCCGCGCCGGTGGAAAGGCCGCGCCGCTCGAGCTCGTCGAGCAGCGTGCCGAGGATGATGCAGCCGGTGGCGCCGAGCGGATGGCCCATCGCGATCGAGCCGCCGTTGACGTTGATCCGGTCCATCTCGATACCGAGCTCGCGGGCGCATTTCATCGGCACCACCGCGAAGGCCTCGTTGATCTCCCACAGGTCGATGTCCTGGACCGCCATGCCCGCCTTGCGCAGCGCCTTGGCGCAGGCCGGCGCCGGTCCGGTGAGCATGATCGTCGGCTCCGAGCCGATCACCGCCATCGCGCGGATCCGCGCCCGAGGCTTCAGCCCCAGTTCGGCGCCGGCGGCCTTCGAGCCCAGCAGCATCAGCGCCGCGCCGTCGACGATGCCCGAGGAGTTGCCGGCATGGTGCACGTGGCGGATGCGTTCGACGGTCGTGTACTTGCGCAGCGCGGTGCCGTCGAAACCCATCTGCCCCATCGCCGCGAACGAGGGCTCGAGCTTGGCCAGGCCTTCGAGCGTGGTGTTCGGACGGATGGTCTCGTCCTCGGCGAGCAGGGTCAGGCCGGCGATGTCCTTGACCGGCACGATCGAGCGGCCGAAATGCCCCGCTGCGCGCGCCGCCGCGGCCCGCTGGTGCGAGCGCAGCGCGTAGGCGTCGACATCGGGCCGCTCCCAGCCTTCGAGGGTGGCGATGAGGTCGGCGCCGATGCCCTGCGGCGCGAAGCCCAGCGCCAGGTTCACCCGCGGATCCATCGCCCAGGCGCCGCCGTCGCTGCCCATCGGCCAGCGGCTCATCGACTCGACGCCGCCGGCGACCACCAGGTCCTCCATGCCGCTCGCGACCTTGGCCGCCGCCAGGTTCACCGCTTCCAGGCCCGAGGCGCAGAAGCGCGACAGCGTCACCCCCGCGGTCGTCTGCGACCAGCCGGCGTCGAGCACTGCGGTGCGTGCGATGTCGGCGCCCTGCTCGCCCACCGGCGTCACGCAGCCCAGCACCAGGTCGTCGACGCGCGAGGTGTCGAGCGCGTGGCGCTGCTGCAGCGCCTGCAGCAGCGTGCGCAGCAGCCACACCGGCGTGGCCTGGTGCAGGCCACCGTCCTTCTTGCCCTTGCCGCGCGGGGTGCGCAGGTGGTCGTAGATGAATGCATCGGTCATGACAGTCTCCGCAATGCCGGGAAGGATCAACGCCTGGCGGCCAGCGCGCTGCGCACATGGTCGTTGATCACCCGCAGCTCGGCAAGCGTCGCATCGATGTGGCGGCGCTTCTGTTCGAGCTCGGCGATCGCGTCGTCGGTGCGCTGGAGCACGTACTTCAGCTGCTGGGATCGGCCCTCGCCATGGGCGCCGTACATGTCGAGGTAGCGCTTGATCTCGGCCAGCGACGAGCCGATGGCCTTCGCGCGCAGGATCAGCGCCAGGCGGGCGCGGTCGCGCCGGCTGTAGACACGGTTGCCGTTCAGGCGGCGTGGCGCGAGCAGCCCCTTGTCCTCGTAGAAGCGGATCGCCCGCGCCGAGATGCCGAACTCGGCGCACAGCTCGGTGATGCCCCAGAGCTGGCCCGCCAGGTCGCCGGTGCCGTCGTCGCGGTGCGACGCCACCACCTCGCGCGCGCTGGGCGTGGCCACGGCGAGGTCGCGCGACATGTCAGACCACGCGCTGCAGCTTCAGCGCCACCGACATGTCGCCCGAGACCTTGAACTTGCCCATCATGAAGCCGGTGGTCGGCTCGAGCTCGCCGCTGACCAGGTCGGCGAGATTGGCCCGCGTGATGGCGATCGTGCAGTCGGCCTCGCGGTCGTCGTTGTCCACCGTGTTGGGCACCGAACGGCCGTCGATCACCACCACGCCGTCGTCGCCGCAATCGAACTTGAGCACCGCGCCCAGACCGCTCGAATCGCCGACCTTGGCGCGCAGCGCCTGGGTAATCTCCTGAATGTCCATGCCACCTCCGCCCTGCCGATCGAATCCTCGCCACCGGGCCATCCCCCGCAGCCATCGCCGGCATCCTAGGGCCGCCGCATGACGTGGTCATCAGCGTATTCACTGATACGGAATTGCGTTGACGTTAACGTCATCTTTCGATCCAATCCGCCGACCATGGGAACCGATCCACCGCCGCCCACGCCGGGTTACCGCAGCGTCTTCCGGCCCGGACTGTTCGAGGGCCGGCGGGCCTGGGTCACCGGTGGCGGCTCGGGCATCGGCCGCTGCGTGGCCCACGAGCTGGCCTCGCTCGGCGCCCAGGTGGTGATCAGCGGACGCACGGTCGACAAGCTGCAGCGCGTGACCGACGAGATCACCGAAGACGGCGGCCGCTGCGAGTGGCGCGCCTTCGACATCCGCGACGAGGACGCGGTCAAGGCCCAGGTGGCCGACGTGCTCGCCGGTGGCCCGATCGACGGCCTGGTCAACAACGCCGGCGGCCAGTTCCCGGCGCCGATGCTGGCGATCAGCAAGCGTGGCTTCGACGCCGTTCTGGCCAACAACCTCACCGGCGGCTTCCTGATGATGCGCGAGCTGTTCGTCCACTGCATGCAGGAGCGGGGCGGCGCGATCGTCAACATGACGGCCGACTTCCACCGTGGCATGCCGGGGATGGCGCATTCCGGCGCCGCCCGCGCGGGCATGGCCAACCTGACGATGAGCGCTGCCTTCGAGTGGGCCCATGCCGGCGTGCGCGTCAACGCGGTGGCGCCGGGCTGGGTGGCCTCGAGCGGGATGGACACCTACGAAGGCCCGACCCGCGCCCTGATCCCCAAGCTCAAGCAGCAGGTGCCGTTGCGGCGCCTGGCGGTCGAGGCCGAGGTCAGCGCGGCGATCGTCTTCCTGTTGTCGCCGGCGGCGGCGTTCATCACCGGTGTGACGCTGCCGATCGACGGCGGCGCGGGCCTGGGCTCGCCGGTGTTCCCCAGCATCGACCATCAGCGCAGCGTGCCGTTCGACGGCTTCCACCGCGCGGTGCGGCCGAAGGTGCTCGACTGATGCCCGCGCTCGCCAGCCGTCTCAACGCCCGCTCGGCGCCGTTCAAGGCCAACGCCGAGGCGATGGCGCAGCGCCTGGCCGAGGTGCGCCGGCTGGAGGCGATGGTGGTCGCCGAATCGGCCTCCAAGGCCGAGCGTTTCGCGCAGCGCGGCCAGTTGCTGCCCCGCGAGCGGGTCGCGCGGCTGCTCGACCGCGACTCGGGCTTCCTCGAGCTGTCGTCGCTGGCCGGACTGGGCATGCACGACGACGACGGCAAGAAGAGCGTGCTCGGCGGCGGCTCGATCGTCGGCATCGGCACGGTGGCCGGCAAGCGCGTGCTGGTATCGGCCAGCGACTCGGGCGTCAAGGGTGGCACGGTGGCACCGATGGGCTTGAAGAAGGCGCTGCGGGCGCAGGCGATCGCGCGCGAGAACAAGCTGCCGCTGGTCGCGCTGGTCGAGTCGGGCGGCGCCAACCTGATGTACCAGGCCGAGATCTTCGTCGACGGCGGGCGCACCTTCGCCAACCAGGCGCGGCTGTCGGCCGCCGGCATCCCGCAGATCGCGGTCGTGCATGGCTCGTCGACCGCCGGTGGCGCCTACCTGCCGGGGCTGTCGGACTACGTGGTGCTGGTCAAGGGCCGCAGCAGCATCTACCTGGCCGGCCCGCCGCTGGTCAAGGCCGCGATCGGCGAGGACGCCACCGACGACGAGCTCGGCGGCGCCGAGTTGCACGCCACCGTCACCGGCCTGGGCGAGTACCTGGCCGACGACGACGCCCACGCGATCGCGATCGCCCGCGAGCTGCTCGACAAGCTGCCCTGGGACACCGTCGGCATGCGCCAGGACGCGCCCCGGCCACGTTATGACGCCGAGGAGCTGATGGGCGTGGTGCCGGTCGACGAGCGCGAGCCCTACGACGTTCGCGAGGTCATTGCACGCATCGTCGACGACTCCGACTTCCTCGAGTTCAAGGCCGTGCTCGCCACCGACACGATCTGCGGCCACGCGCGCATCGACGGCCACCGCGTCGGCATCCTCGGCAACAACGGCCCGATCCAGCCCCAAGGCTCGACCAAGGCCGGCCAGTTCATCCAGCTCTGCGACCAGAGCGCGACGCCGCTGGTCTTCCTGCAGAACACCACCGGCTACATGGTCGGCCGCATCGCCGAGCGCGACGGCGCGATCAAGCATGGCAGCAAGATGATCCAGGCGGTGGCCAACGCGCGGGTGCCCAAGTTCACGGTGGTGCTCGGCGGCAGCTTCGGCGCCGGCAACTACGGCATGTGCGGCCGCGGCTTCGACCCGCGCTTCATCTTCAGCTGGCCCTCCGCACGCACGGCGGTGATGGGCGGCGCCCAGGCGGCCAAGGTGATGGAGATCGTCAGCGCGGCCAAGCTCTCGCGCGCCGGCCTGCCCGCCAACGACGAGGCGCTCAAGGCCATGAGCGACCAGCTGCGCCTGCGCATCGACCGCGAATCGAACGTGCTGTTCGGCACCGCCCGGCTGTGGGACGATGGCGTGATCGACCCCCGCGACACCCGGCGCGTGCTGGCCCTGTGCCTGGCGATCGCCACCGAAGCCGACCGCCGCGTCCTCCATCCCAACACCTTCGGCATCGCCCGACTCTGACCGAACAGGAAACGCCATGAAGTTCACCCAGGAGCATCGCCAACTCGCCGAGACGGTCGAGAAGTTCATCGAGAAGGAAGTCAACCCGCATGTGCCCGAATGGGAGGCCGCCGGCCAGTACCCTGCGCACGAGGTCTTCAAGAAGCTCGGCAATCTGGGCCTGCTGGGCCTGAAGTACCCCGAGGAGTTCGGCGGCGCGGGCCTGGACTTCTCGTACTCGATGGTGATGGCCGAATCGCTCGGCGTGTGCGCCTGCGGCGGCATCCCGATGTCGATCGGCGTGCACACCGACATGTGCACGCCGGCGCTGGCACGATTCGGCTCGGACGAATTGCGCCGCCAGTACCTCACGCCGTCGATCGCCGGCGATATGGTCGGCTGCATCGGCGTCAGCGAACCCAGCGCGGGCTCGGACGTGGCGGCAATCAAGACCCGCGCCAGGCGCGTCGACGGCGACTACGTGATCAACGGCAGCAAGATGTGGATCACCAACAGCCTGCAGGCCGACTGGTGCTGCCTGCTCGCCAACACCAGCGACGGCCCCTCGCACAAGAACAAGAGCCTGATCATCGTGCCGATGGATGCGCCCGGCATCACCAAGCAGAAGATCCACAAGATCGGCATGCACTCGTCGGACACCGGCCTCATCTTCTTCGACGACGTCAAGGTGCCGGCGCGCAACCTGATCGGGCAGGAGGGCATGGGCTTCATGTTCCAGATGCTGCAGTTCCAGGAAGAGCGGCTGTGGGGCGCGGCGGCGGGGCTGAAGTCGATGGACCGGCTGATCGACAAGACCATCGCCTACACCCGCGAACGGCAGGCCTTCGGCAAGAGCATCCTCGACAACCAGGTGGTGCACTTCCGCCTCGCCGAGCTGCGCACCGAGGTCGAGGCCTTGCGCGCGCTGACCTACCGCGCGGTCGAGCTCTACGTCTCCGGCAAGGACGTGACCAGGCTCGCCTCGATGGCCAAGCTCAAGTCCGGTCGCCTCGCGCGCGAGGTGGCCGACAGCTGCCTGCAGTACTGGGGTGGCATGGGCTACACCTACGACAACCCGATCTCGCAGGCCTACCGCGACGGACGGCTGACCTCGATCGGCGGCGGCGCCGACGAGGTCATGCTGGGCATCATCTGCAAGCTCGAAGGCACGCTGCCGAAGGTGGTCCATTGAGCGCTGTGGCCGACAGCGGCGGCGCCTGGCAGACATTGCTGGTGCGGCCCGAGGGCGGCGTCTGGCACCTGACGCTCAACCGCCCCGAGAGCCGCAATGCGATGTCGCTGCAGATGGTGCACGAGTTGCGCGCGGTGCTCGCGCTGGCCGAAGCCGCGGGCGATGCGCGGGCGATCGTGCTGCGGGGTGCCGGCGGCCATTTCTGCTCGGGCGGCGACTTGAAGGACATGGCCCAGGCGCGCGCGCGCGCCGCCGATCCGACCACCGCCACCGCCAGCGGTCCGGCCGGCGATCCGATCGCCGAGGTCAACGCCGAGTTCGGCCGCCTGTGCGTGGCCTATGCCGGCACCGGGCTGGCGGTGGTCGCCGTCGTCGAGGGCACGGTGATGGGTGGCGGCTTCGGTCTGGCCTGCGTGGCCGATGTCGTGCTCGCCGGCCAGAGCACGGTGTTTCGCCTGCCCGAGACCTCCCTCGGTGTGGTGCCGGCGCAGATCGCGCCCTTTCTGGTCGAGCGCCTGGGCTATGCGCAGGCCCGCCGACTGGCCATCACCGGGGGCAGGCTCGACGCCGACGCGGCGCTGCGGCTGCACCTGGTGCACGAAGTCCACGCCGCCGGCGCGCTCGATTCGGCGCTGGCCGATGTGCTGAACGGCATCCTGGCCAACGCGCCCGGTGCGGTGTCTGCGACCAAGGCGCTGATGGCCCGGGCGCGCTTCGAACGACCCGCCGACCTGGTGGCCGACGCCGCTGCCGTCTTCTCGCGTGCGGTGCGCAGCGCCGAGGGCATCGAGGGCACGACCGCCTTCCTCCAGAAGCGCAAGCCGTCGTGGGCGCCGCGGTGAGTTTCTCCACGATCCTGGTCGCCAACCGCGGCGAGATCGCGTGCCGGGTGATGCGCACCGCGCGCACGCTGGGTTACCGCACCGTGGCCGTGTTCAGCGATGCCGACGAGCACGCGCCCCATGTGGCGCTGGCCGACAAGGCGGTGCGCATCGGCGCTTCGCCGGCGCCGCAGTCCTATCTCTCGATCGACGCGTTGCTCGCCGCCGCACGCCGCACCGGCGCCGACGCGGTGCATCCGGGCTATGGCTTCCTGTCCGAACGCGCCGATTTCGCCCGCGCCTGCGCCGCAGCGGGACTGGTCTTCATCGGGCCGCCGGCATCGGCGATCGAGGCGATGGGCGACAAGGCGCGGGCCAAGCAGCGCATGGTCGCCGCCGGTGTCCCCTGCATTGCAGGTTACCTGGGCGACGCCCAGGACGACGACCGCCTGCGCTCGGAGGCGCTGGCGCTGGGGCTGCCTCTGCTGGTCAAGGCGGTGGCCGGCGGCGGCGGCCGCGGCATGCGCCTGGTGCGCTCGGCCGACGAAATCGCCGGCGCGATCACCGCCGCGCGGCGCGAGGCCGAGAGCGCGTTCGGCGACGGCCGGCTGATGCTCGAGCACCTGGTCGAGCAAGGCCGCCACGTCGAGGTCCAGGTCTTTGCCGACACCCTGGGCCACGCGGTGCACCTCGGCGAACGCGACTGCACCGCGCAGCGGCGGCGGCAGAAGGTGATCGAGGAGGCGCCCTCGCCGATCGTCGATGCCGCGTTGCGCGAGCGCCTCGGCCACGATGCCGTCGCGGCCGCCGTGGCGGTGGGCTATGTGGGTGCCGGCACCGTCGAGTTCATCGTCGACGCGCAGGGCAGGCACTTCTTCCTCGAGATGAACACCCGGCTGCAGGTCGAGCACCCGGTCACCGAGTCCATCACCGGGCTCGACCTGGTCGAGTGGCAACTGCGCGTCGCCGCCGGCGAACCGCTGCCGCTGCGGCAGCAGGAGATCGCCTTCAACGGCCACGCGATCGAGGCCCGGCTGTACGCCGAGGATCCCTACGACGGCTTCGCACCCCAGACCGGCCGCATCGTGCACTGGCAGCCGCTGCGCGCGTTGCGCCCGGGGGTTCGCATCGACGACGGCATCGTCGAAGGGGGCGAGGTCAGCCCGTACTACGACCCGATGCTGGCCAAGCTGATCGTCCACGGCCGCGACCGCCCGGACGCCATCCGGCGCCTGTGTGCGGTGCTGGAAGATGCGGCGCTGGTCGGCCTGAAGCACAACGGCCGCTTCTTGCGCGACCTGCTCGTCCATCCCGACTTCGCCGCCGCGCGCATGCACACCACGCTGATCGACGACTGGGCGCAGCGGGGCGAGCCCATCCTCGAGCGGCCGCGGGCGGCCGATGGCGACTGGCTGATCGCCGCCGCGCTGCGCGCATTGCGCGCGGGCAGCGGTGCGCGGCCGCCAGGCCTGGCGGGCTGGGGCCTGCGGCTGGCCCACCAGGGGCACCAGCGCGCACTGCGCGTGCAGACCGACGGTGACCTGGCCACGGTGACGATGGATGGCGCCGAGCACCGGGTGCGGTTGCTCGAACGTGACGGCCACCGCTCACGTGTCGAGTTCGACGGCGTGCGCAGGTGGCAGGTGGCGGTCGACGACGGCGACCGCCTTCACCTGGTGCGCGACGCGATGACCCTCACCTTCACCGAGCCCTCGCCGATCCCGCAGGCCGCCGGCGTCGACGATCCCCGGCAGGCCCGGGCGCCGGTGGCCGGGCTGGTGGCGCAGTTGCTGGTCGGGCCCGGTGACCGGGTCGACGAAGGCCAGCCGCTGGCCAGCGTCGAGGCGATGAAGATGGAGATGTGGTTGCGCGCCGGTGCCGCCGGTTCGGTGCGGGCGGTGCACGTGGCGCCGCGCGAAGCCGTGCTGGCGGGTGCGCTGATGATCGAATTGACGACCGAGGACGACCCGACATGACCGACAAGGCCATCCTGACCTGCGCCCTCACCGGCGTGCTGACCGATCCCGTGCAACACCCGGTGCCGGTGACCCCGGCCCAGATGGCGGCGCAGGCGCGAGAGGCCTTCGATGCCGGTGCCAGCATCATGCACGTGCACCTGCGCATGCAGGAGAGCGGCCGCGGCCACCTGCCGAGCTGGGATCCGCAGGTCGCGCAGGCCATCGTCGATGCGATCCGCGGGTCCTGTCCAGGGGTCATCATCAACCTCACCACCGGCGTCGTCGGCAAGGACATCGCAGGACCCGTGGCCTGCATACGCCGCGTCCGTCCCGAGATCGCGGCCTGCAATGCAGGCAGCCTGAACTACCTCAAGATCCGCGACGATGGCCGCTGGGCCTGGCCGCCGATGGTCTTCGACAACCCGGTCGAGAAGGTTTCGGCGATGCTCGAGGTGATGGCGGAGACCGGCACCCATCCCGAGTTCGAGTGCTTCGATGTCGGCATCGTGCGCTCGGTGGGCATGTACCTCAAGGCCGGCCTGTTCAGCGGCACGCCCGAGTACAACTTCGTCATGGGCGTGGCCTCGGGCATGCCCTGCGATGCCGACCTGCTGGCGCTGCTGCCGCGCTACCTGGTGAAGGACGCGGTCTGGCAGGCCACGCTGATCGGCCGCGACGAGATCTGGCCGGTGCACCAGCGCGTGGCCGAGCTCGGCGGCATGCTGCGCAGCGGCCTCGAGGACACCTTCTACCTGCCTGGCGGCGGGCGCGCCACCGGCAACGGCGTGCTGATCGAAGCCCTGGCCCGCTGCGCGCGCAACGCCGGACGCGAGGTCGCCAGCCCCGACGAGGCCCGCCGGCGCCTGGGTCTGGTCAGGGCGTCTTGACGCCGCTGGCCGTGGACCGCGTCGAGCGGATGCGGTCGCTCTTGATGCCACGCCAGATCGTCAGCCCGCACACCAGCAGCGTGGCCAGGGGGGCGATGAACTCCAGCCAGACCTCGTCATCGTCGCTCGTCGACGCCGTCAGCAGCGACAGCAACACCCCGATCAGCGCGGCACCGGCCAGCGTGATGGCCATTCCCTTGTAGGAGCGGTGCTGGGAGCGGCGACCTCGCGAGGTCGCCAGGGACAGCGCGCACACCGGCAGCGCCGCCACCAGCACCAGGATCTGGAAGATGAATACAAAGCCAGTGGGCATCATGGTTATTCAGCCTAGCAGCAGCGCCGGGCCTTGTCTGTGGACGCATACATAGTGAAACACATTCGGCGTCGGATCGGCGTGCGGGTCCCGAAGAGCGCAACAATTTCACAACTCGACACGCCGCGCGCCGATGCCCCCCGCCACCGCCACCCCCCCTGCCCCCGTCCAGGCATTTGCCGATGAGCTCGCCACCAGCCTGGACAGCGAGCGTTTCGTCAAGGCCGCACTGGCCGGCTACCGCGGGCCCGAGACCGACCTGCTGCGGGTCGACCTGCGCCGCGTCCGCGTGCGCGAACAGCCGCAACTGCAACTCGTCTTTCACCACGCCACGCGCGACATCACGCGCAACCTCGGCTTCGACGAAGGAGTCGCCACCGTGCGCAGCCTGCTGGGCGCCGGCGGCTTTCGCAACGGGCATCTGCGCACCCTCGACGGCTTGACCGAGCTGACGATCACCAAGCGGGGCCACGCCCGTCTGCATCGCAGCGCACAGCCCATCGCCGAACCCCCTCCCGACGGCGACTCGCACGACCGCCGCAAGCACCGCTGGTTGTCGATCGACCGACCCTTCCTGGTCGAACTGGGGGTGACGACACCGGAGCACCGGCTGATTCCATCGATGGCGCGCAAGTGGAAGCAGATCAACCGCTTCATCGAGGTCTTCGCCGGTGCGCTCGCCTCGTCGACGCTGGCCCAGTCCAGGCAGCTTCGCATCCTCGACTTCGGCTGCGGCAAGGGCTACCTCAGCTTCGCCCTCCACGACTGGCTGCGCCATGTGCGGCAGGTCGATGCGCAGGTCACCGGTGTCGAGCTGCGGCCGGACCTGGTCACGCAGGGCAACGAGGTCATCGCGCGACTCGGCCTCGAAGGCATGCGCTTCGATCGGGGCGACCTGCGCAGCTGGCCGCCCACCCGGGCCGAGGTCGTGATCGCCCTGCATGCCTGCGACACCGCCACCGACCACGCCATCGACCTCGCGATCCGCGGCGGCGCCGAGATCATCCTGTGCGCGCCCTGCTGCCACAAGCAGCTGCGCCCCCAGTTGCTGCAGCCCCATCCGCTGCGGCCCGTTCTTCAGCATGGCGTGCACCAGGCCCAGGAGGCCGAAATGCTGACCGACAGCCTGCGCGCGCTGCTGCTCGAGGCCGCGGGCTACGACGCCCAGGTCTTCGAGTTCATTTCGCTGGAGCACACGCAGAAGAACAAGATGATCCTCGCCGTGCGGCGTGCGCAGCCCCGTCCATTGGCGCCCTTGCTGGCCCAGGTCGCCGAGCTCAAGGCCTTCTATGGCATCCGCGAGCAGTGCCTGGAGACATTGCTGAAGGACCGCTGGCCCGCCCTGGCGGAGCCGTCGGCGCCGGCCGCCACGCGGCCCTGAACACGCGCCCCGGTCAGCGCCGCGCGCGCTGCTGCCAGAGCGGGCGCTGGCCCTTGAGCTGGCGCTCGATGCCGTCGTTGAGCTGCTCGCGCAGCGCCAGCACCTCGGTCACCTCGCCGTAGACACCCGGGAACCGCAGGTCCAGCCACAACCACAGGGTGCATGAGCGCAGCGCCTGCTCCATGCGGTCGAGCCGGCTGTGGCCGTCCACCGCGTCGAGAAACCAGGGCACGCCAGCGCGGCCGCTGCGTGAATGCTGGTGGGCCCAGCCCAGGAACTCGGTGACCAGCGCCGCGGTCCGGGTGTCCACCGGCGCCTGCGCGTAGATGAAGCGCTCGCGCAGGCCGAGGCCGGAGGCCTGCTCGTCGAGCTGGCCGGCAAGGTCGATCATCTGGTCGAGATCGGCGACGGCAAAGTGCGCATCGTCCAGCGCCAGCTGGCCGCGGAAGATCTCCAGCACCTCGCGCAACGAGCGCTTGCCCAGCCGATCGGCGATGGTGTCGACATGCCAGCCATTGGGTGCCACCGGCGCGTGGAAGTCGCGAGGCGCACGCGGCACCCGCGGCAGCAGGTCCTTCAGCGTGCGCGCTGCGCTCGGCTCGGCCTCGCGCAACACACCGACGAAGCCTTCCTCGTGGATGCCGTAGCGCCCTGCCCGGCCGGCGATCTGGTGGACCTCGGAGACCGACAGCGGCCGGTCGGCCTCGCCGTCGAACTTGACCAGCGTCGAGAACAGCACCCGGCGGATCGGCAGGTTCAGCCCCATGCCGATGGCATCGGTGGCGACCAGGATCTGCGTCTCCCCGCGCGCGAAGCGATCGGCCTCGCGTCTGCGTACTTCGGGTGGCAGCGCACCGTAGATCACCGATACCGTCTTGCCGCTGGCACTGACCTGGTCGCGCAGCATCAGCACGTCGCGACGGCTGAAGGCGACCACCGCGTCGCCCTCGCGCAGCGCGGCGATCGGCACCGTGGTGCTCAGCGGCTCGACATGCTGCTTGCGCTCGAAGTGACGCACCGTGCAGCCCTCGCCACACAGGCCGAGCAGGTTCTCGATCGCCGGCACCGCGTGCGGCGAGCAGATGACGATCACCTCGTTGGCCGGCACGCCAACGATGGCCTGGGTCCAGGCCCAGCCGCGGCTGGCGTCGAACACCATCTGCGCCTCGTCGATCACGGCGACGTCGATCGCCCGCGCGCTGCCCATCATCTCGATCGTGCTCGAGACGACGCGGGCACCATCGGCCGGCACGTTCTCCTCGCCGGTGAGCAGGCTGCAGGGCACGCCTCGCGCGGCCAGCCGGTCGCGGCCTTCGAGGGCCAGCAGGCGCAGCGGCGCCAGGTAGGCGCCGTCGTGTGCCTGCGCCAGGCGCTCGAAGGCGGCGTGGGTCTTGCCGCTGTTGGGCGGACCCACGTACAGCGTCACCGATCGCTGCAGCTGGCGTGCCAGCGTGAAGGTGTC
>Ga0209797_10000565_pt1 | contig 18586 bp, 15 predicted proteins | sample DOMMetBare3Fresh_2_FD_187472 | JGI IMG/M metagenome (GOLD analysis project Ga0209797, IMG submission 187472) | Wetland sediment microbial communities from St. Louis River estuary, USA, under dissolved organic matter induced mercury methylation -... | ecosystem: Environmental > Aquatic >... | reverse complement strand
GCCTCCGCGCGCACGGAATGGACCTGACCGACCTCGTCGATGCGGCCGCGCGCTCGACCAGCGTGCGCGGCGCCGGGGTCATCGATAATCCCAGCCAGCGACTCGTGGTCACCGCCGACGGCCAGCAGCTCACGCCCGCCGCGCTCGGCCAGAGCGTGCTGCGTTCAGGCCCCGGGAGTCTGCTCCGGCTCCGTGACGTCGCGGAGATTCACGAGGGCGCCGAGACCAAGTTTGGCGATGCGCTCATCAATGGTGGCCCCGGCGTCGCCATCGTCGTGTCGGGGCAGCTCGGCAGCAACACCAAGGAGGTCGCCACCGCTGTCGACGCGGTGCTGGGGGACCTTGCGCCGGCCATCGCCGCGGCGGGGCTGGAGCTGCACGCGGATCTGTTCCGCCCGGCGGCCTTTGTCGATCTCGCGGTCCGGAACATCACGGTCGCGCTGCTGATGGGCGGTGTGCTGGTGGCGGTGGTGCTGCTGCTCTTCCTGTATGACCTCCGGGCGGCGGCGATTTCCCTCACCGCGATTCCGCTGTCCCTGCTTGCCGCGATCATCGTGCTCGACCGGTTCGGCTTTTCGCTGAACACGCTCACGCTTGGCGGACTGGCGATTGCGCTCGGCGAAGTCGTCGACGATGCCATCATCGACGTCGAGAACATCACCCGGAGGCTTCGGCTCAATCGCCGGCTGGCCGAGCCGCGCCCAGCCCGCGAGGTCGTGTGGGCGGCTTCCATCGAGGTCCGGCACAGCGTGGTCTATGCGACCTTCGTCGTCGCGGTGGTGTTCGCGCCGGTGCTGACGATGAGCGGGGTGCAGGGGGCGCTGTTCCGCCCCCTCGGTTTCTCCTACATCCTCGCGACCATGGCCTCACTCGCGGTGGCACTGGTGGTTACGCCGGCCCTTTCGCTGGTACTGCTCGCCGGGCGCGAGCGAAGCTCTCATGAGTCGGTGGTGCTGCGGGCGCTGCGGGCCGGGTACGAGCGGATCGTGGTGCGGTTCTTCGCCATCCCGCGAACCGTTGCCGTCGTGACGGCCCTGGTGTGCGTCGGTGCCCTGGCCGTGGTGCCATTTCTCGGCTCGAGCTTCCTGCCGGATTTCCGTGAGGGTCATTACGTCGTCCACATGTCGGCGGTGCCCGGCGCCTCACTGGAGGAGTCACTCCGGCTGGGACGCATGGTCACGGCGGCAATCCAGCGCGATCCCCGCGTGCTCGCCGTCACCCAGCGGGCTGGCCGGGCCGAGCTTTCCGAGGACACCTGGGGGACTCATTACAGCGAGATCGAGGTCGAACTGATGCCAGTTGAGGGCGAGGCCGCGCGGACCGTCGAGGACAGCCTTCGCGCCCACCTCGCCGGCTTCCCCGGCGTGAGCTTCGCGATCCGTGGCTTCCTGACCGAGCGGATCGAGGAGACGCTCACCGGTTCGACTGCTGAGATCGTGGTCCGGCTCTTCGGGGAAGATCTGGACAGCCTCGATGTCGCCGCGCGCCGGGTGGCGACGATCGCCCAGGGGATGCACGGCGCAGCCGACGTCCAGTACGATGCACCAGCGGTGGTCCCCGCCGCTACGATTCGATTGCGTCCCGGTCCGCTCGCGCGCGCCGGACTTGGCGCCGACGATGCACTCCGGGCGATCGAAACGGCGACGCGGGGCACCCGGGTTGCGCAGACCTTTGAGGGAAACCGTGCCACTGATGTGGTCGTCCTGCTCGCGCCCGAGGCCAGGCGCCGCCCGGAAGACTTGCGGCGCCTGCCACTCCGATCGCCCGACGGACGGCTCGTGAGCCTCGGAATGGTCGCAGACGTGCACCGATCGTCGGGACGCTACATGATCTCTCACCAGGGGGCGCGGCGGGTACAGACCGTCACCGCGAATACCGCGGGCCGGGACGTCGCCGATTTCGCGGACGAACTCGCGAAGCGCCTCCATGTCCCGGGGCTGCTGCCCGTCTCTGTCTACGCGGAACTGGCGGGAACGGCCGAAGCGCAGCGGTCGGCGCAGCGGGAACTGCTGCTGCACAGCCTGATGGTCGGGGCCATCATCGTGCTGCTGCTCTGGCTGGCGTTCGGGGCGGTGGGTCGCCTCCTGCTGGTGCTTGCGAACCTGCCATTCGCGCTCGTGGGCGGACTCGTTGCCGTCACGCTCTGTGGTGCGAGCCTGTCGTTAGGTTCGCTGGTCGGGTTCGTCACGCTGTTCGGCATCGCGACCCGGAATGCCGTGATGCTGATCTCGCACTACGACCATCTGGTGCGCGCGGAAGGCAGGGAATGGGGGCCGGCGACGGCACTGCAGGGAGCGAGCGAGCGGCTCGGTCCCATTCTGATGACCGCGCTCGTCACCGGACTCGCCCTGCTCCCGCTGGCGCTCGGCAGCGGCGACCCCGGCCGCGAGATCGAAGGTCCCATGGCCATCGTCATTCTGGGTGGGCTGGCGACCTCGACCCTGCTGAGCCTGTTCGTCCTGCCAACGCTGGCACTCCGCTTTGCGCGCTTTGCGCCGGACGAAGACGCGTAGCGCGATCTGATGGCGCGCTACGCCGCCGACGGATCGAGCCGCTGGAACCGGCTGCCGAGCCAGTCGAGGATCAGGAATGCCTCCAGCGTGAGCGCTGCCCCGGCGAGCAGCAGCGCCGGGACGAGGGCCCAGGGCCCGAGGCGCGGCCACAGCAGGTACGCCGTGCCAGCGCCGGCCACTGAGGGACCCAGCGCGGCGATGCCGAGCAGCAGCAGAGAGATGCCGGCGGTGAGCAGGTGCTGGCCCACCTGTTCAATGCCTCCTGGGCGGATCTCCGTCCGCACCCAGGCGGGGTAGAGCAGCGCGCCACCGTTCTGAATACCCACGGCGACGACATTGAGCGCGATGATGACGAGGCTCGCCGGCATCAGCGAGGCCGCTACCTGGGCGGGGGAGAGGTAGGTCGTCGCGTCACTCCACAGCCCGAACAGGGCGACCGCGCCGAGGAGGAGTTGCAGCGCGGTCAGCACCAGAGCCGAGGAAAGCACCTGCCCGGCCATCACGGCCATCCCCGAAAGCGGCCAGCTGCGGAGCAGGCTGATCTGTTCGAGCTCACTGCGAAGATCGATGCGCACCCACTGCGGCCCGAACACGGTCAAGACCAGCACCCAGGTGAAGGCCATGGTCCCGACCACCCTCAGGATGGCCGGGTCTTCCCGGCTTTCGATCATGACGACCGCCATGCTGACCCCGGTGATGACGGCGATCACCACGAGGAACGCGGGGCTGAGGGTGCGAACCAGCCGAGTGACATTCTTCCAGACGATCGCAGTGATGGGATGTCCGGACGGCGAGAGCTTCACCCAGTAACGCGTCCGGCGCGGCGCCATCGAGGCTCCGGCCCCCTGCCGCCCCCATCGGTCGAGCCGTGCCACGCGGCGAGCACTGGCCTCGAGCGCGGCCTCCTCGAAAGCCCGGTCGGCGCGGATCACCCAGACCAGGTGGAGTCCGAGCAGCGCCAGCGCGCCAGTCGCGGCGCGTACCCATTCCCGGAGGGTGCCGGCTTCCAGTGGAGCGAGCGGAATCCGGAATGGCCAGACGATGTACCGGAGCGGGGCCGTATCCATCAGCCGGCGGAGTGCTCCCGGCAGTCCATCCGGCTGGCCAGCCCACCAGCCGGACGGGAGCTGGTGCACGGCAACCCAGAGCGAGCCGGCCATGGTCGCGACCAGGAGCAGGGCGGGCCAGCTCCGGCGCACCCCCGCGATGCCATGGACGGTGGCGCTGTCGCGGGTCAGGGCGACCCCCAGTCGATGCAGGAACAGGGTGTCGAAGACGATCCACAGACCGATCGCGCGAAAGGCGGTCCCGAGTGGTTGGTACTCGCCGCTGCGCAGCAGGAAGGTCCACACCAATACGTTGACGAGAATGAACGGTTGTGCCCGGAGCAGCTTGTACTGCAGCAGCGCCGCGCGGCTCACCGGTGCCGGGAAGAAGAAATGAATCTCGGCGGGAGTAAACGCGAGGGCCGTGCGGTCCGCGCCCAAGGTCCACCACTTGAGGACCAGGAGCATCACGAAGAGCGACCCGCCGAGCGAAACGGAGGGTGACGAGATGGCCGTTGGGCCGTTGTGCCGCTGGCCGAAGATCACCAGCGAGAGGTATCCGAGGCCAAGCAGGAGCGCGAACGCATAGCGCGGGCTCCGCAGCCGGGACGTCACACCGCGCAGTCTGTTTCGGAGCGAGCACCGGAACAGAAAGAGGGCCGCGTCTCTCACGTATTCGGCTCGTCGGCGTGCCCGGTCAACGACAGGAAGATCTCCTCCAGTCCTCGGCCTGAGAGCTCGGGACGGCCGGCGGCGATCTCGGCGACTGAGCCGAGAGCGACCATGCGCCCTCCCAGGATGATCAGCACCCGGGTACAGATTTCCTCGACCAGGGAGAGAAGGTGCGAACTCAGGATCACCGCGGCGCCGGCCTGGGCCCGCGCCGCGATCGTCCGCTTCATGCGCCGGATGCCAACCGGGTCAAGGCCGGTCAGGGGTTCGTCCAGCATGAGGGCCTGCGGGTCGTGGAGGAGCCCGCAGGCGATCGCGAGCTTCTGTTTCATCCCGCGCGAAAGCTCACTGGCCAGGGCGTCGCGCTTGCCGGAGAGCTCGAGTTCCTCCAGCAGCATTGGGATCCTTGCCGTCGCTTCCGGCTTCCGGTACAGCCGGGCCGTGAACTGGAGGTGTTCGGTGACGCTCAGATACTCAAAGAGCTGGGGCTCGTCGGGCACGAATGCCAGCGCCCGTTTTGCCTCTAGCGGCCGCTCGGCAAGATCGTGCCCCGCAATCCGGATGGAACCACGGGTCGGCTGAATGATGCCCGCCAGGCTCCGGAGGGTGGTCGTCTTGCCGGCACCGTTCGGGCCGACGAGTCCCAGGATCTCCCCACTGGCCACAGTGAAGGACAACCCTTGCACGGCCATGAGGGGACCGTACAGCTTCGTAAGACCGTCGACTTCAATCATCTCCTGTCGGCTCCCATCCGCCCGTGGGCTGAAACTACCGCCCCGCTGAGTACGTCTCTGTGTGGAACACCACCACTTCCCGGGTACCTCCCCGGAGCAGGGCTATGAGAAATTACTGGATCAAGATCGCCGCGGGCGCATTCGGCATCTTCGCCATCGGGATGATCGTCATCACGGGACTCAGAACCGTGAAGTCTAAGGTCACCACGACTCTGAACAGCAGTGACCCGATCCCGATTCCGCTGATCGGGTTGATCCCATTCCGGGTCGACAGCGCTAAGCTCGGCAGCGTCACCCGGGTGGAGTTCCTGCGGTCCGACCCAGAACACGTTTCCGGCGTCCGCGTGCTGGTCAAACTGGCGGACAGCATCGGTCAGGACCGCCTCCGCAATTGTACCCTCGCGCTGCAGAGCCTCGATAATATCGACGAGAAGACGACTTTCCGTTGTCAAGCGGCGGATGCGGCGCTCGAAGGTCTGCAGCCGTTCGGCACCGTCGTCGTCCGGCGCATGGGTGGGTCCGATACGCTGGCCCTGCTACTCCCTGGGAAGGCGGTAGGCGAACTCCAGCGGACCAGAATTCGCATCAACGGTCACGGCATCCAGATCAGCGGTCCAGTTGATCCGCTGGCGGATATGCTCGAAGCGCGGACCGACTCCATTCACGAACTGCTCGACCAGCGGATCGATGCCCGATCCGATTCCGTGGATGAACTGAAGGACCTTGCCGGAGCGCTGGAGGATTCCGCCGCGCACCTCTCCACCTCGGCCCGGCGCCGGGTGCAGTCCTCGGGGGACTCGGTGCGGGCGGTCATGCGCGCCATGGTCGACCGGATGCAGGCCGACCAGGCACGGATGGACGCGCTGGAGCACGTGCGGGGGTTGAGCATCGCCCAGCGCGACTCCCTGGCCAACCTGGGCCCGACGCTTCATGACTCCATCAATGCCCAGGTGGCCCGGGAGCTGGTGCGGATGCGAGCCGAGCTCGAGAAGGCGCTGCCCGAGGCGCCCGCTGTACCCAGCGCAGTGCCGGCGCCTGCGGCCCCTCCGAAGCCTGCGGTCAGGGTGAAGGTGAACTGAGCAGCAGCACCGGGGCTCCCGCGGCACGCGTTCCGGTGTAATTTGCGGACATATGCTTCTCGTCCTCGACAACTACGACAGCTTCACGTACAACTTGGTGCAGTATGTCGGTGAACTGGGCGCCGAGCCGGTGGTCTACCGGAACGACGCCCTTTCCACTGCGGATGCGCTGGCGCTCCGGCCAGAGGCGATCATCATCTCCCCCGGTCCCGGAGAGCCCAGCGCGGCCGGGATCTCAATCCCGCTGATTCGGGCTGCGGCCGGCATGATTCCGGTGCTCGGGGTGTGCCTCGGACATCAGGCGATGGGCGAGGCCTTCGGGGGCCGGGTGGTACGCGCGGGTCGGTTGATGCACGGCAAGACGACCGAAGTTACCCATCTGGGGGACGGGCTCTTCGAGGGGGTCGCCAACCCGCTCACCGTGATGCGCTACCACTCGCTGGTTGTTGCCGCCGAAGACTTCCCCCCGGAACTCGAGATCACCGCCTGGTCCATGGACCGCCCGAGGGGGCAGGAAATCATGGCCCTGCGTCACCGAACCCACCCCTTGTACGGGGTGCAATTCCACCCTGAGTCCATCGCGACCGACAGCGGCAAGACCCTCGTAATGAACTTCCTCCGGCTGGCCGCCGCCTTCCGGGCGGACCGGCAGGCCGCCATAGCCTAACCAATTGACATGCCAGCTGATAGCTGGTACCCAATTGGTCCCGATTCCTCCCGGCATGACTTTTGACAGGACCGTCCGGCGTTATTACGTTCGGAAATGCGCGTCCTCGGTGTCATCCCGGCCCGGCTCGGCTCGACACGTATCCCTCACAAACCGCTCCAGCTCCTGGCCGGCGAGCCGCTGATAACCCGGGTGATCCAGCATGTTCGTTCCATGGGGCTGGTGGATGAGCTCGTGGTGGCGACCGATTCCGAGCTGATCGCCCAGGTGGCCCAAGCCGCCGGGGTCCGGGCGGTCCTCACCAGGGCGTCACACCTGAACGGGACCGAGCGGGTGGGTGAAGTGGCCGCGCTGCCGGAGCACGCCGATCATGCGGTGGTGGTGAACGTTCAGGGCGACGAGCCGTTTCTGCCGAGGGCCGCGCTGGCTGGTGCCATCGACCGGGTGTTGCAGGGCGACGATGTCGGGACCGCCGCGGCGCCGCTCGATGCCAGCGAGGCGGCAGACCCGGGCCGGGTGAAAGTGGTTTCGGACAGCCGGGGGCGGGCGCTCTATTTCTCGCGGGCGATGATTCCGCACCGTCGGGAGCACGGCCCCGCGACGCGCGATCTCTACTGGCAGCATCTGGGCGTGTACGCTTATCGGCGGGATGCGCTGGATCGCTGGACCCGGCTCGCGCCCTCGCCGGCCGAAGAAGCCGAGCGCCTGGAACAGCTCCGGGCACTGCACTATGGCATGCACATAGGGGTGGCCCGGATCGATCACGCGGCCGAGCCCGGAGTGGATACGCCTGAGGACCTGCGCCGTGCGGAGGCGCGCTGGCTCGCACTGGAGGAGCACCGATGACCAACGGCACGAACGCCACCAAGTACATCTTCGTCACCGGCGGAGTCGTCTCTTCCCTCGGCAAGGGGATCGCCGCCGCCTCACTCGGCCGCCTGCTGGTCGAACGCGGATTGACGGTGACGATGCAGAAGTTCGATCCGTACATCAACGTCGACCCGGGCACGATGTCGCCGTTCCAGCATGGCGAGGTCTATGTCACTGACGACGGCGCCGAGACCGACCTCGACCTCGGACACTACGAACGCTACATCGACCGCTCGCTCTCCCAGCAGAACAACATCACCACCGGCCGCATCTACCAGAACGTCATCGGCAAGGAGCGGCGTGGCGAATACCTCGGCTCCACCGTGCAGGTCATCCCGCACATCACCGACGAGATCAAGAATGCGATCCGGCGCACCGCGCCCGGCCAGGATGTCGTGATCACCGAGATCGGCGGCACCGTGGGCGACATCGAGTCGCTGCCGTTCCTCGAGGCGATCCGTCAGTTCCGCCAGGAAGTCGGGCGCGACAACGCGCTGTTCCTGCATCTGACCCTGGTGCCCTACATCGCCGCCGCGGGAGAGCTCAAGACCAAGCCGACCCAGCACTCGGTCCGCGATCTGATGCAGATCGGGATCCAGCCCGATGTGCTGATCTGCCGGAGCGAGCAGCCGATCTCCGCCGAGATCAAGCGAAAGATCGCCGGCTTCTGCAACGTGGATTTCGAGTGCGTGATCGAGAGTCCCGATGTGGCGTCGATCTATGAGATCCCGCTGCGCTTCCGCGATCAGGGCTTCGACCGGGTGGTCTGCGAGCGGCTGCGCCTGGAGACGAAGGAGCCGGATCTCGCCCCGTGGAAGGCGCTGGTGGAGCGGGTCCTCCGCCCGAAGCAGAAGGTCCGGATCGCGGTGGTCGGCAAGTACACCGACCTGCACGATGCCTACAAGTCGGTGCAGGAGGCACTGATCCACGGCGGGATCACGCACGACGCCGGGGTCGACATCGGCTGGCTTTCGAGTGACCAGTTCACCAGTCCCGAGGCAGCGGGGCGGCTGCTCGCCGGCTTCGACGGCCTGCTGGTGCCGGGCGGATTCGGGGTGCGTGGCATCGAGGGGATGATCGAGGCGATCCGCTGGGCGCGCGAGCACGACTTGCCGTTCTTCGGCATCTGTCTCGGATTGCAGATCGCGATCATCGAATTCGCCCGCAACGTGTGCGGCATGACCAACACCACGAGTACCGAATTCGAGCCGGAGTGCGAGGCGCCGGTCATCGCCCTCATGGCGAATCAGCGTGAAGTGAAGGACATGGGCGGCACCATGCGGCTGGGGGCCTATGCCGCCAAGCTGCGGAAGGACTCGAAGGCCGCGCAGGCCTATGGCACGTTGCAGATCAGCGAGCGGCATCGCCACCGGTGGGAGGTGAACAACGCCTACCGTGATGTGCTCGCAGAGAATGGACTCTGGCTCTCGGGGCAGTCGCCAGACGGCAGCCTTGTCGAGATCATCGAGCTGCCGAAGCACCCCTGGTTCCTCGGTTGCCAGTTCCATCCAGAACTCAAGTCGCGCCCCAACCGCCCGCACCCGCTCTTCGCCGCGTTCATCGGCGCCGCGCTGCAGCGGCGCACGGCGAAGCCGGAAGCGACCCCCGCCCAGCTCGCGACCACCGCGCGCTGATGCCCTGGTCCTTCGGCAGGGCGCCGGTGCTGATCGCGGGGCCGTGCGCGGTTGAGACGGACGCGGTGCTGGACCAGGTAGCAGATGCGCTGGCCGGGATCGGGATCCGGCTCGGTATCCCGGTCTGTTTCAAGGCGAGTTTCGACAAGGCGAATCGCGCCCGCCTGGCCTCGGCGAGGGGGCCGGGGATCGAGGCGGGGCTCGCGGCGCTGCTCCGGGTCAAGCGCCTGTCGGGGTTGCCGGTGCTCACGGATGTGCACGAGCCCGCGCAGGCGCGAGTCGCTGCAGAAGTGGTGGATGCCCTGCAGATCCCTGCCTTCCTCTGCCGGCAGACCGATCTGTTGCTTGCCGCTGGAGCCACGGGACTTCCCGTGAACGTGAAGAAGGGCCAGTGGATGGCACCAGAGGCGATGGCGGGCGGGGTCGAGAAGATCCGCGAAGGGGGAAGCCGGGACGTGGCTGTCACGGAACGCGGTACCGCCTTCGGGTACGGCGACCTGGTGGTCGACATGCGAAGCTTCGCGCGAATGCGCGCAGCGACAGGAGCGGCGGTGTTGTTCGACGCCACGCACGCGGTGCAGCAGCCGGGGCAGGGCCCGGCGGGGTCGAGCGGGGGTGGGCGTGCGCATGTGCCGGCCCTGCTGGCCGCCGCAGCCGCAGCGGGCGCCGATGGATTCTTCATCGAGACGCACCCCGACCCGGCCCGCGCCGTGAGTGATTCCGCGACCCAGTGGCCGCTCGACCGGCTGGAGGAACTCGTGGCGCGGACCCTCGATGTCTGGCATGTCGGCCAGCGCGCGGTGGAATCGCGTCACCCGCGATGATCGATGCGGCGGTCGCGAAGCGGATCAAGCTGATCGGCCTCGATGTGGATGGGGTCATTACCAACAACGCCATCTATCTCGGGCTGGCGGCCGGCGAGCGGGTGGAGTTCAAGCAGTTCGACATCCAGGACGGCCTCGCGATGGGGCTCGCCAGACGGATGGGCTTCGTGGTGGCCTGGGTCAGTGGCCGCTATTCCGACGCGACCACGCTGCGCGCGGCCGAGCTCAGGATCGATGAAGTGATTCAGGATCGCGGGGCACGGAAGGTACCCGCCATGACCGAGATGCTGCTCCGGCGGGGGATCGGCTGGGAAGAGGTCGCATTCCTGGGGGACGATCTGGCGGACGTGCCCGTGCTCCGGCGAGTGGGCTTGCCACTCGCCGTGGCGAATGGGGTGGATGAGGTCAAGCGGCTCGCCGCCCATACCACGCAGGCGAGCGGCGGGAACGGTGCGGTACGTGAGGCGATCGAACTGATCCTCAAGGCCCAGGGGCGCTGGGACGAGGCGGTGCGGGTCTTTCTCGAAGACCGGGGGGAAACGGCGGATGGGCGGTAAGGCGGTGGTGCTGGTTCCGATCGCGGCGGCGCTGCTGGCGCTGGCGGCCTGCAAGGACGACGCGATTCGTCCACCGCTCACCGTGACCGCTGCGGATTCCGCCGATCAGGTGCTCGAGGGCATGGAGCACCTGATCACCTCCGACGGCGTCAAGCGAACCCGGGTGATCGCCGATACTGCCTATCTGTACGAGGCGACCCAGCTCGCCCGCCTCAAGATGGTGAAAACGACGTTCTTCGATGGCAACGGCCTGGAGACGTCGACCGTCACCTCGGATTCGGGACTCTACCAGATGCGCGACGGGTCGATGAGCGCATGGGGCAATGTCGTCGCGACCACGCCCGACGGCCGACGGTTGAAGAGCGCCGAGCTCAAGTACGACGCGACCAAGCATCAGATCTCGTCGGAGAAGCCCTTCACGTACGACCGCGCCGATCAGCATCTGGAGGGCAATGGCTTCACCAGCGATCCGGACTTCCGGAATGTCGTGACCAAGCAGCCCCGAGGCGGGCAGCGACCCGGTACGACCGGAGGTGGCGCCGTGCTGCCGGGCCAATGAGAGCCCTCGCCCTCGGCCTGATCGCGCTGCTCGCGGGAGCCTCGCTCGAGGCCCAGCAGCGCCCGGGGCGCGCCGCGAAGCCGGCGGCGGCGGGCTGCAAGTTCCAGCTGGAACACACCGGGGGGCTCGGCACCCAGAGTATCGTCGGCGCGGACACCAACTACTACGCCGGAGGCGGCGTGGTCCTGGTCTGCGCCGACAGCAGCGCGCGGATCACGAGCGACAGCGTCGCGCTGTATGGCCGGGGGGCGAATACCCTGGTGCAGTTCATCGGGTCAGTACGGTACGTCGATTCGGTTACCGTGCAGACGGCCGACCGAGGCACCTACTACCGGAATGGCGATCGGTGGGAAGCCCGTGGCCGGGTGCACACCGAGAACCAGAAGGACCAGTCGACGATCGATGGGCCGTCGCTCGACTACTTCCGGTCGCTGCCTGGTGTGCGGGACACGCTGGAGCTCTATGCGATCGGCCGGCCGACGATCCGTTCCTTCACCACCGACTCCGCCGGGAAACGCGGCGAGCCGTACGTGATCGTGGCGGACCGGGTGCGGATGAAGGGCAATGACCGGACCTGGGCCGGCGGCAAGGTGCAGATCGATCGGAGCGATTTCGCGTCGCGAAGCGACTCGCTCTTCCTCGACAGCGGAGCGGGGAATGAAGGGGTGCTGGTCGGCAAGCCGCTCATGAAAGGCCTGGGCCGGGATTCATTCGAGCTCACCGGCCGGAGGATTCACCTCGACCTCGACCACCAGGACGTAACCTACGTGAAGGCGCTGGGGGAGGGTCACGCGGTGAGCGCCCAGCTCGACCTCGTCGCCGACACGATCGGCCTCGACCTCGACAAGCGGAAGCTGGTGCAGACGCTCGCCTGGGGCGACAGCATCCGCCCGCGTGGTCTGACGACGGACTACGAGATCCGGGGAGACTCGGTGGCCTTCGACACGCCGGACCAGCAGCTCCGCGAGGTGCGGTCGTTCCACCATGCGTGGGTCGGGGGCAAGGTGGACACGCTGACGAAGGAGCGGGACTGGATGAGCGGAGACAGCGTGGTCGCGACCTTCGTGACTTCCGATTCCGCCGGGGTTCCGCGCAACTCACTCGGAACGCTGGAGGCCCGGGGGGGCGCCCGGTCCTACTACCGACTCGCGAACAAGAAGAGCCCGCAGGGACTGCCGTCGATCGACTACACCAGGGGAGATCGGATCACTGTGCTGATGAAGACCGGGGCCCTGCGAGGCGTGGACCAGGTGCAGATTCACGGCAACGTGGATGGGGTGCACATCGAGCCGGCCCCGACCGTGCCTGACTCGGCCGCGGCCGCCGCGCCCGGCCCGCGGGACGCCCGATGAGCGACCTGCTTTCCCGCATCGCGGAGCGCGACCCCTCCGTCCCGCTCGCGCTGGCCGCGCTGGCCCGGGACGCCGGTGATGACGGCGTGGTGGACCTCCCGACCCTCGGGATTTCCTATCGGGAGACGGTGGTGGCGGCGCGGGCCGAGGCCGGCGAGGAGGGACCCGAGCTCTCGAGCGATGAGGTCCACGAGAACCTGACACGGTCGGTGCTACCGCGTCTGGCGGATGAGGGCTGGATCGCCAGCGGCACGGGCGACGAGTGGACCCGGGTGCAGGCCGTCGGGCCCTGGTGGGAGGAGGTCCGCGCCGATCGCGGCGCCATGCGGCTCCGACTGCTCGAGGCGGGGGTGGCGGGGCTCCGGCGCCGGGCCAGTCTGGCGCAGCTCTCCCACGGTCCGCTGGTCGGCGGCAGCGTGCTGGAGGGGAACGGCCTCTCCAAGAGCTTCAAGCGGCGCCGGGTCGTCGACCAGGTCAGTGTCCATCTGCAGCAGGGGGAGATCGTCGGCCTGCTGGGTCCGAACGGCGCGGGCAAGACGACGACCTTCTACCTCATCACCGGGCTCATTCGGCCCGATGAGGGGGTGGTGAGCCTCGATGGCGCGGACCTGACGCGGGCGCCAATGTACCAGCGTGCCCGCAAGGGAATCGGGTACCTGGCGCAGGAGCCGAGCGTGTTCCGGAAGCTCTCGGTCGAGGACAACATCCTTGCCATCCTGGAGACGCTCGATCTGTCCCGCGACGAACGCCGGGCCCGTCTCGAGCAGCTGCTCGATGAGCTCTCGATCAAGCACTTGCGGAAGAACAAGGCCTATTCGCTCTCGGGTGGCGAGCGTCGGCGGCTCGAGATCACCCGGGCGCTGGTGACTCAGCCGAAGTTCATGCTGCTCGACGAGCCCTTCGCCGGCGTCGACCCCATCGCCGTGCACGACATCCAGACTATCGTGGCCGGGCTCCGTCACCGGGGTATCGGTGTCCTGATCACCGATCACAATGTCGAGCAGACGCTCGACATCGTCGATCGCGCCTACATCATGTTCGAAGGCAAGGTACAGGTCTCCGGCCCGGTCCGGGATCTGGTCTTCGACGACCGCGTGGCCCAGTTGTATCTCGGCCCCACGCTCACGGCGCGGCTCCGGACCCGCCTGGAGAAGGTCGCGTGAGAACCGGACTCTCGCAGCAGACGTCACTCCGCCAGGACCTGCGGATCAATCCACGGCTCTACCAGGCCATGGACATGCTGTACATGCCCATGATGGACCTGCAGCAGCACCTGAAGCAGGAGCTGCTGATGAATCCTTTCCTCGAGATGGTGGAGCCGGAGGAGGAGGACGTTACCCAGGGCGACCAGACGCCGACGAAGGAAGAGGAGAAGGAGAAGGTCAAGGAAGAGAACGAAACCGACTGGGAGGAGATCCTCCTCAACGGCTTCGAGGTCCAGGGCGGGGCACGGGAGGAGTTCGAGGAGAAGGAGTACACCGAGCCCGTCACGGTCGAGACCCACGACCTGATGGATCATCTCAGGGAGCAGTTGATGCTCCTCGACCTCACGCCGCGCCAGAAGCTCCTCGTCGAGGAGTTCCTGGGCAACATCAAGGACGATGGCTACCTCGCCGCGCCCCTCGATGAAATCCTGGTGCAGGTCAATCGACTCCTCGAAGAGCACGCCGACCGCGCCGCCGCCCGCAATGCCCCCGAGCCCGAACCGCAGGACGACGAGTTCCCCGAGATCCAGTTCGATGAGGACGCGCCGGCGACCCCGACCATGCTGATCGGCGAGCCGGAGGGCGGGACGGAGATGATGGGCATGGCCCACGGCTCGCGTTCGGACGAGGCCCCGCCTCCACCGCCGGCCCCCCATCTCCCGCGCGAGGGAATTCCGTACTTCACCATGACCGAGGTCGAGGAGATGCTGCGCATCCTGCAGCGCCTCGACCCGCCGGGTGTCTGCGCCCGCGACCTGCGGGAGTGTCTGCTGATTCAGCTCGAAGAGCGCAAGCAGATGGACACGCTGACCTATCGCCTGGTCAAGGAAGCCTTCACCGACCTGATCGGGCACCGGTGGAACGATCTCGGGCGCCGCTTCGGGACCGAGCCCCCAGCGGTGCAGGCGGCGGCCGACCTCCTGGCCCGTCTGGATCCGAAGCCGGGGCTCAAGTACTCGGTCACCGGCGATGGCTACGTCATTCCCGACCTGATCGTGGAGAAGATCGACGGCTTCTACCGTGTCTTCCTGAACGACACCGGCGTACCGCGGCTCCGGCTCTCGCGCTCCTACCAGGAGATCGCCCGCGACAAGAAGAAGTTCACGACCGAGCACCGCGAGTTCATCGCGACCCGGATGAACAGCGCCAACTGGCTGATCCAGGCGATCGAACAGCGCCGCCAGACCATGCTCAAGGTCATGAATTTCATCGTGGACCGGCAGCGGGACTTCTTCGAGAAGGGCGTCGAATACCTGAAGCCCCTCACGCTCCGCGAAGTGGCGGAGGTGATCAACATGCACGAATCCACCGTCAGCCGGGTGACGAACGAGAAATTCGTACAGACGCCGCGTGGGGTGCTCCCGCTCAAGTACTTCTTCTCGAGCGCGCTTTCGACCTCGTCCGGTGAAGACGCCAGCGCCCGCTCGATTCGGGCGAAGCTCCAGAAGATGGTGGCGGAGGAGAACACCGCCGATCCGCTCACCGACCAGCAGATCGTGCACCTCTTCCAGGAGCAGGGGATCAAGATTGCGCGCCGGACCGTGGCCAAATACCGCGATCAGCTGGGGATCCTCCCGGCCCGGATGCGCAAGCGGGTATGAGCCAGGGCGACCTCGATGTGAGCATCCTCGTTCCCGCCAAGGACGAGGCCGAGAACCTGCCCGAATTCATGCGGCTCTGCGCCGAAAGCCTGACACCCGCCGGCTTCAGCTTCGAGGTCGTGCTGGTCGATGACGGGTCGCGCGATGGTTCCGCCGAGGTGCTGCAGCGTCTGCGGGGTGAGTATCCCTTTCTCCAGGTGGTGACCCATCGCCGCCAGCGCGGCATCGCCGACGCGCTCCGATCCGCTGGCGAGGTCGCGCGCGGCGGCATCTTCGTCTTCTACCCGGCCGACCTGCAGTATCTCCCCGCGGACATCCCCACGCTGGTCACGCCGATTCTCAGGGGAGAAGCGGACATCGTCACCGGCACCAAGCAGGGCAAGTACGAAAAGGCCTTCGTGTCCCGGATCTACAACGGCCTCTGCCAGCTCCTGTTCGGGGTGCGGGTCACCGATCTGAACTCGGTCAAGGCCTATCGGCGCGAGGTGATGCTTGGTGTCCCGCTCCGGCCGGACTGGCACCGCTACATGGTCGTCATCGCCGCCGCGGATGGGTTCCGCCTGACGAGCCGTCCCGTGCCGCTCTACCCGCGGCGGGCGGGCACTTCCAAGTTCACCTGGCGCCGCATCCCCGTCGGCGTGCTCGACCTGCTCTCGGTCTGGTTCCAGCTCCGGTTCGGCCGCAAGCCGATGCTCTTCTTCGGTGTGGCGGGGGCGATGCTGTTCATCATCGGATTCCTCGGCGGCATCGTCGCCTTCGTGCTTCGATTCGGATACGGCATCGGCTTCCGCCCCCTTCTCAATCTCATTGAGACGATGGTGATTTCGGGCATCGTGCTCTTCGGGTTCGGATTCCTCGGCGAGATGGTTGCAGGACTGCGGGAAGAGGTGCGGGCGATCAGCCGCCCGGCCGTCTCGCGCCGGGACGAAGACTAGGAAGGCCGCGGCCCACCGCTCATGATCCAGCTTCCCGCACTCCCGTGGACCGACCGTACGCGGTCCACGTCGCCCGAGTCCGGGCGCCCGCCCTCGATCGGTTGAGTGCCGGCCCTCCGGGTTGTCTTCCTGACGCACAACTTCCCCCGCTTCAGCGGCGATGTCTCCGGGGCGTTTCTGGCCACGCTCGCGACGGGGTTGCAGCACCGGGAAGTGGAAGTGCACGTGGTGGCGCCGAGCGATCGCGGGGAGTGCGGTGGCGCCGAAATCGACGGCATCGCGGTTCGCCGGGTGCGGTATGCGTCCGCCGAAGGCGAGACGCTGGCCTATCGGGGGAACATGGCGGAAGCGGCGCAGACCCCGTCGGGGGCATTCGCCGCCTGGTCGATGGGCCGCGCCCTCCGTCGCGCCGCGCGCGAGGAAGTTGCCCGAGGTGCCCGCCTGGTGCACGCCCACTGGTGGATTCCGGCGGGGCTGGCGGCACCACCCGAAACTCCGATGGTGGTCACGGTGCACGGAACCGACGCCGTGCTGCTCGGGAAATCGCGGGTCGCACGGATGCTCGCCCGGCCGGTCTTCCGAAGGGCGAGGGTGGCGACCGCAGTATCCGCGAGCGCGGCGGAAGCAATCCGGCATGCGACCGGCCGCACCGTGACCGGCCGCCACGTACAGCCGATGCCGGCGGACATCTCCCGGTATCAGTCGTGGAGCCCCGGTGGGGGCGGGATGATGGCGGTGGCCCGACTCACCGAGCAGAAGCGAATCGACCTTGCGATTCGAGCGTTGGCGCTCCTGCCTCCGTCGCTCGGCGCTCTCACGATCATCGGGGACGGCCCTCAGCGCCCGGGTCTCGAAGCCCTGAGGGACGAACTCGGTCTCGGGGCGCGTGTCCGGTTTCTGGGCGCCCAGCCGCCGGCCCGAGTCGCTGAGTTGCTCGCCACGGCGGATCTCGCGCTCTTTCCGGCGCGCAACGAGGGGTTTGGACTTGCGGCGGCCGAGAGCCTGATGTGTGGCGTGCCGGTGGTGGCGTGCGAAGATGGGGGCGGGGTGCTGGCTGTCGTGACTTCGGGCGGGGCGGGGCGGTGGGCACGTCCTGATCCCGCCTCCTTTGCAGCGGCGATCGTCTCCCTCGCGACGGATCCTGCGGCCCGCGAGCATGCCCGGGCGGAAGGCACCCGGTGGCGAAGCGAGTTGAGTCCCGATCACGTCGCCGAGGTCTGCGCTGGATGGTATCGTGAAGCCCTTGGCCTCTGAACGTGTGGTGAGGTGGGCGCGCTGGGGTCTCGCGGTGGCGGTCCTTGCCTTCGTGGCGAGGTCGTTTCAGCGGAACTGGCACGAGCTGCAGGGACAGCCGATTGCGTGGACCTTTCGGCCCGGACCGGCGGTCGCGAGTGTCCTGCTGGTCTGGGCGATGTACATCATGCTGATCGAAGCCTGGCGTCGGATGCTGGCCGGCTGGGGGCAGCGACTCGGCCCGGTCCAGGCGGCCCGGATCTGGGTGCTCTCCAGTCTGGGCAAGTACGTGCCCGGCAAAGTGTGGGCGATCGCCGGCATGGCCCTGATGGCTAGGGACGCGGGTGTCGCGCCGTGGGCTGCAACGGCTTCCGCCATCATCCTGCAGGCCCTCGCGGTGGGGACCGGAGCCGCCGTCGCCGCGATATTCGGCGCGGCGTCGCTCGAAGCTCAGCGGCCTGGGCTGCTGGTGGGCCTCTGGGTCGCCGGCGCCGCCGCGGTCGCCGGCGTGGCTGCTCTGGTCTATCCGCCGGTTTCGAGGCGGCTGCTGGCGCTGGCCCGGATCGATCCTTCGACGCCGAGCCCGAGTCCCGGTCCGGTGCTCTCGGGGCTCGTCGCGAATGTCGTGGCATGGATCGGGTACGGCGTCTCGCTCTGGCTGCTCGCCCGCGCGGTGCTCCCGGCCGGCGAACTCGCGCTCGCGCCGGCCATCGCCGGGTTCGCGGCCTCATATGTGGCCGGCCTGATCGCGGTCTTCGTGCCCGGCGGCCTCTTGGTGCGCGAAGGGCTGCTGGTGATCATGCTGCAGGGGAGTATTGGCCTCGGGGCGGCCACGGCGCTGGCGGTCGCGTCCCGGGTGCTGCTGACTATTACGGAACTGGGTGCTGCCGTTCCGTTTCTCATTTTTCGCCGAGGGGATACGCGTGCCGTCTGATCGGATGCCCTGGGAACCGCGCTGGCCGCGCGCGACTGCCTTCCTGGTCTGTGCCTTGGCAGCGCTCACGCTGCTCTGGCCCCTCCTGACTGGACAGATCCTGTTCGGCGGGGGCCGCTCGGACATGTTCATCGCCGGATACTCGTTCCGGCTCTTCGGGGCGGAGCAGTT
>Ga0209797_10000564_pt1 | contig 18620 bp, 14 predicted proteins | sample DOMMetBare3Fresh_2_FD_187472 | JGI IMG/M metagenome (GOLD analysis project Ga0209797, IMG submission 187472) | Wetland sediment microbial communities from St. Louis River estuary, USA, under dissolved organic matter induced mercury methylation -... | ecosystem: Environmental > Aquatic >... | reverse complement strand
TTAAAGTAAGATATCAGGCAATATAAAATGAAAGAACCTAACCAACCGATAAAAGAAATAGAAACTTTACAAGTTGGTTTCAGCAGGTTGATGAATGCTTTTGCATCTGTTCATGCTGCGTTGCAGGAAAGTGATATGCCAGCAACTACACAACAGATCAGTGCAGTTAAGGACTTGCAACAGCAATTAATTGAGTTAAAGAAAAAATGGAACGAGTTGAAGAAGTTGTAACTAAAATTTAGGACAGTTTAATTTCTTCCTGTTAGGATCAACATGTTTCTTTATCCAGATCATGGAAAGCTCAATGCCTCCTCTGCGGCGGGATGCTGCAGAAAGTCTTGATACATTTACATCATAAGAAATTCCAAAACGGTAACTGCCAAATTCTAACCCGGCATAAGGAATAATGGCATCACCAAAACGGTACCACGATCCTGCATATACATCCGTAGCATTTTCATAATCGCCATTCAATGTAAAACCTACTGCTGCACCAATTAATGTTTCGGTTGCCCCTGCCTGGCGTTGATGATTGGCGCTAACAAAAACAGTAGTACCATCCGCTACCGGAAAATATCCACCACCATGAATAGTAAACCTAGGATTTAAAATAAAATTGGAACCTTGAAAAGATACTTTAGGTCTGTTGATATGATATGCAGAAACTCCAATATAAAAATTATTGTAATCGCTGGTAGCGCCATTGTAAACAAACCCTGTGTTTACATCAGCATAGTTAATATTCACAAAACCATTGTTTGCAAAAAGCTCAGCCGTGTTGCCGGTAAATCCTAAACTGGTTAACTCATCTTCAAAATCAAGTTTGCTGGGATCGAGCCTTCTTTGTGCATAGGTTCCGCTAAATCCAACACCCAACTGATGTTGGCCATTTTCATCAATGTTTTTATGATAAGCTAATGAACCTGATATATAACTGTTTTTCATTACCCCGCTTCCATTAATATCATACATGCCCATAATACCTACACCAAACTGATCAAATTCAGGAATACGGTTTGCCAGTATTCCAAAATCAGCAGAAAGAGTTGCAGTACGAAATGCATTATTAATAGTTGGCCATTGGTTTCTGTAATTACCTGCAATACGCATGGTTCCATTAAACTTCCCTGTTAATGCAGGATTTAATGTAAGAGGTGAAGCAAAGAATTGAGAAAAATTAGGATCCTGCGCTTCTGCCCGAAGCATAACTATACATAATAAAAGGAAAATGAGTTTTGGCATTGATTCAGGATTATGTGTTAGACGGTTTTCAACAGTTATTTGCTGCTTTATTAATTGCAAGGTTAATGATAAAAATTGGAAGCTTCAATATTGGATTTCTTTAATTATACTCAGGCTTTCAAATTATCAAACTCAAAATTATCAATTATCAATTATTAATTATCAATTATTAATTATCAATTATCCTACATCTGTTGTTTAGTTCCATATGCAAGATCACCTGCATCGCCTAAACCCGGTACAATATAGCCTTTCGCTGTTAATTCATCATCAATGGCACCGCACCAGATTTTTACTTTCGGCTCATTTCTTTGTACAAACTCTAAACCCACTGTACAGGCTATAGCACAAACAATATGAATTTCCGCCGGCTGTCCTTCATCCCTCAAATACTGAACCGTTTTTACCAGTGAACTGCCCGTTGCCAGCATCGGATCTGCAATAATGATCACTCTGTTTTCAAGGCTGGGGCAACTTACGTAATCTAAACTTATTTCAAACGTACCATCCCTGTGATGTTTACGATAGGCTGATATGAAGGCATTATCAGCTTTGTCAAAATAATTTAACAACCCCTGATGTAACGGTAAACCTGCCCTTAATATTGTAGCCAGTACCGGTTGAGATTTCAGCATTTTTATAGTTGCAGTTCCCAGTGGAGTAGTAATTTCTTTCTCTTCCCATGCCAGTTGCTTGCTAATTTCATAGGCAGCTACTTCACCAATTCGTTCCAGATTGCGCCTGAAACGCATACGGTCGGTTTGCACATCTGTATCTCTTAACTCGGCTATCCAGTTGGTTAATAATGAATGCTGATCACTTAAATTGATTATCATAAAAATGCAGATTTATTTTTTATGTAGCCGGCACCTGTTTGCTTTTCAGCTTTTGTTGCCACGCTCGCTTTTACTTCATTGCTGCCTGCAGCTGTTTATCTCTTGCTCTTTATATTCTTAAACTTCAGAAAAAAAATTCAACTTCTATCAACTAACAATCAACTTCAGTTATTGCAAACTGAAAATAAAAATCAATACAGATAACCTCTTTTAAAAAACAGCAAGTCTTACTTTTACAAATCTAATTCTTATCCGGTTAAATATAAGAATTGAAGAATAAAATCATCTTACAATCAGTTAATTAAAAAAGATATGGTATACAGGGTAATTGGATTAATGAGTGGCAGTTCACTCGATGGGTTGGATATTGTATTTGCTGAATTTGAAGTGAACGGACAAAAATGGACTTACAATGTCATTTTCAGTGAATGTTATGCATACAGCAATGATTGGGTTGAAAAATTAAGAACTGCTACCACACTATCTGCAGTTGATTATATGCAATTACACGCTGACTATGGTCATTATCTTGGCAAGGAAGTAAACCGCTTTATTACAGACAATAAACTCGAATACCAGGTACAAATGATTACTTCGCATGGTCATACAACATTTCATTCGCCTTCATCAAAAATGACGCATCAGTTAGGCGATGCAGCTGCTATTGCTGCTGAAACAGGCATTAATGTAGTAAGTGATTTGCGGGCTATGGATGTTGCATTAGGCGGACAAGGAGCACCTATTGTTCCTATTGGTGAAAAGTTACTGTTGCCCGGTTTTGATTACTTTTTAAACCTGGGCGGCATTGCAAATATTTCGGCAAACACAACGCCATATACAGCTTTTGATATTTGTCCGGCCAACCGTGTATTAAATATGCTGTCGCAAAAGTTGGGTAAAGAATATGATGAAGGGGGCTCACTTGCAAAAAGCGGTGTAGTAAAGAATGATTTGCTGCAACAATTAAATGCACTGGATTATTATAAACTTCCTTATCCAAAATCATTAGCCAATGATTTTGGCACGCATGAAATATATCCAATGATTGTAAACAGCGGATATACAACCGAAGATTGTTTGTGTACTTACGCCGAGCATATTGCAGTACAGATTAGTAAAGCTATCTCACAAATAAATTTAACTACTACAGAAGAAAAGAAAAAATTGCTGACAACAGGTGGTGGAGCATTTAATACTTATCTTATTCAGCGTATTCAACATTATTTACCTCATATTGAAATTATTGTACCGGAAGAAAACCTGGTAAAAAATAAAGAAGCAATGATTATGGCATTTATTGGTTTGTTAAGATGGAGAGAAGAAAACAATGTATTAAGCAGTGTAACAGGTTCAGGCAGAGACAGTATTGGTGGTGCCGTTTGGATTGGGCAGGAGTGGTAAAGTACTTCACAAAAATTTCTGTTGCAATTAAGTTCATTCTGCATACTGAAAAAAATCAGTGCAAACGCTAATCTGTGTATCTATTTTGTATATTTAAGTACATGTCAGAAAGCGAATCATATCAACCATCAAACCACGGTTACATTTCACCAGCACCAACGCATAAAATTGGCGATGTTGAGAAAAAACTATTTTACAACTTACAAAAGGAATTAAACAATCAATTCAGAATTATTTTTCCTGATAAGCTTGCTTCAAGAACCATTGTTGTTATTCCCAGTTTAACATTAGACCGTGAAATTTTATCGAAAGTAAAAGGACATGTGTTTTACGAAGAACGGTTACTCTGTTTACTCATGTTGTTACGTATGCCTCGTACACATGTTATTTATATTACCAGTGTTCCTATTGATCCGGTAATCATTGATTATTATCTTCATTTGTTACCCGGCATAACAGGGTATCATGCAAGGCAACGACTAACATTATTAAGTTGTTTTGATGCATCACCTGTTGCATTAACTTTAAAAATTCTTGATCGGCCGCTTTTAATACAACGAATAAAAAGTCATATCGAACCTCATTCACCTGCACACATCACTTGTTTTAATGTTACTGAATATGAACGTACATTATCATTGAAGCTGGGCATTCCTTTATATGGTTGTGATCCTGATCTTAATTTCTGGGGAACAAAAAGCGGAAGCAGAAAACTCTTTAAAGCATTAAATATTCTTACTCCTGAAGGTTTTGAAGATGTAAAAAATAAAGACAGCGTTATTGATTGTCTTTATTTACTCAAACAAAAAAATCCCGGCTTACGAAAAGCTGTTGTTAAAATGAATGATGGATTTTCAGGTGAAGGAAATGCCATCTTTTCTTATGCTGATGCACCGCCAGATGATTCATTAAAAAACTGGATTGCTGAAAATCTGCATATACATTTAAGAATTGTTGCTGATAATCTTTCTATCAATACCTTCTTTAAAAAATTTGAAAGGATGGAAGGTATTGTAGAAGAATTTCTGGAAGGAGAGCGTATTACATCGCCATCTGTTCAATGCAAAATAAATCCATTAGGTATTGTAACCGTACTTTCAACACACGATCAGATGTTGGGTGGCGAAGATGGGCAAGTTTTTTTAGGTGCAACCTTTCCTGCCAGCAAAGAATATGCAAGAGAAATTGGAATGTTTGGAAATGTTATTTCTGAAGAACTTAAAAAGAAAGGTGTGCTTGGCCGTTTTGGTATAGATTTTATGAGTATAAAAAACGGAAACGATTTAAAACATTATGCCATTGAAATTAATTTAAGAAAAGGCGGCACCACACATCCATATCTCATGCTTCAGTTTTTAACTGAAGGTGATTATGATGCAGAGTCTGGTGAATATTATATGCCCGATGGAAAGAAGCGTTATTATTTTGCAACAGATAATCTGCAAAGAGATTGTTACAAAGGACTCACTCCGCATGATTTAATTGATATTGCTATGTACAACGGATTGCATTTTAACAGCTCCCTGCAGGAAGGAGTAATGTTTCATTTAATCAGTGCACTATCCCAATTTGGAAAACTGGGACTTGTTTGCATTGGCAGCACACCCGAAAGAGCCATTGAATACTACAATAAAGTAGTATATGTATTAAATGATGAATGCGAATAAGTTTATAATCCGTACTGATCAACGATATACAACAGCAGCACCATATTAATTGCTCCCAATTCCAATTCTCTTTTATTCACCCATTCAAATGTATCATTCGCTGCATGATGATGATCAAAGTACCGTTGTGAATCGGGTCTTAAACCGCAGAGTACAGTGCCCAATGGCTTCAAAGGACCAATATCAGCACCGCCACCACCTGCAGAAAATTCATACACACCGTAAGGTTTAAACAACGGTACCCAATTACGGAGTTTGTTTAATACAGTTTCTTCTGCTGTAAAGCCAAATGCTCTGGGTGTAAAACCACCTGCATCACTTTCCAGCGCAAAAATGAATTTTTTATTATTTTCTGTGGTTGCTACTTCAGCATACTTACGTCCACCACGCAATCCGTTTTCTTCATTCATAAACATTACAACACGTATGGTACGTTTAGGTTTTATACCTAATTGTTTATAAACACGTATTACTTCCATACTCTGTATACAACCGGCTCCATCATCATGTGCGCCTTCGGCAAGATCCCACGAATCAAGATGGCCGCCTACTGTAATAATTTCATCAGGAAATTCAGTGCCTCTGATTTCACCAATTACATTGTAACTTTTTACATCGGGCAACATGGCACACTCCGTTTTGAAAAAAAGTTGTAAGCCTTTCTTTTTCTTCAGTTCATTACTCACTAATTCTGCATGTCTTGTTGAAACTGCAATAGCAGGTATTTTTGGAAAAGAATCATTATAGTTTGTTGCGCCGGTATGCGGATAATCGTCAATATTACTTGCCAATGAGCGAACCATTACTCCAATAGCTCCAAACTTTGAAGCCATGGCTGGCCCTCTTCCTCTAAACTGCCCGGCTTCACCATAAGACCGGAATGTTTCAACGTTTGTTGGATTCATTGGAAAATTATAAAACACAATTTTTCCTTTTACTTCTTTTACGCCTAACTCTTCTAATTCTTTAAAAGAGCGTACTTCAATTACTTCAGCTTTAATTCCGGTTTTACCGGTTCCAACACTGTTGCCTAATGCACAAATGTTGAGAGCTATTCTTTGACCAAATGTATTTGTAAGAAAAGCAGATTCTTTAGCGCCTCTTACCCAATGTGGAACCATACACTCCTGCAGGTATACAGTGTCTGCACCCATTTCCTTCATCATTCTGTATGTTTCCTTAACTGATTTCTCAGCCTGTGGAGAACCACTCAGCCTCGGGCCTACCTGTTTACATAAAAAACGAAGATTCTCATAAGCCGTGCTGTTTGTAAAAATATCGTTGGCTATTTTTTTAAACTGGATGGAATCATTATTCTGAGCTATTGCAGTTGTACAAACAGAAAAAGCAAGAAACAAAAGAAAAGATTGATTGCGCATGGTGAAATGTAGATTTTTACAAACCTAACTAAACCTTTAGGAACAGCAAACAGTTAATATCCAGATACACTTAAAATCTTAACTTCGTCTACACATTTTTTAATATGAAGATTGGAATTGTTTGTTATCCCACTTTTGGCGGCAGTGGAGTTTTAGCTACTGAACTTGGAAAAGCACTTGCTGAAAAAGGACACTTTGTTCATTTTATTACCTATCAGCAACCGGTAAGGCTGAGTGGTTTCTTTACAAATATCTTTTATCATGAAGTGAGGGTTCCACATTATCCGCTTTTTGATTATCCCCCATATGAAACCACACTTGCCAGCACCATGGTTGATGTGGTTTTAAATAATGATCTTGATCTGTTGCATGTACATTATGCAATACCTCATGCATCGGCAGCATACATGGCCAAACAAATTTTAAAAAAGAAAGGAAAAGATATTCCGGTGATATTAACCTTACATGGCACCGATATTACACTTGTAGGAAAAGATAAAACCTTTGAACCGGTTGTTGCCTTTTCAATTAATGAGAGCGATGCCATTACGGCTGTTTCGGAAAACCTGCGCAAGGAAACATACAACACTTTTCATATTGAAAAAGAAATAGAAGTCATTTACAATTTTGTTGATGTAAAACGTTTTGAGAAAAAACCGCTTGATGCGTTTAAAAAAGTATTGGCTCCCGATGCAGAAAAAATCATTACTCATGCATCCAACTTCAGAAAAGTAAAACGGGTGAATGATATCATTCACATTTTTGCCAACATATTAAAAGAAATTCCTTCAAAATTATTAATGGTGGGTGATGGCCCCGACAGACCCGATGCTGAAGAATTATGCCGTGAATTAAAAATTTGTGATGATGTTCGTTTCCTTGGTAAACAACAGGAAATGGAAGAAATCCTTGCCATCTCAGATTTGTTTGTACTAACCTCAGAATACGAAAGTTTTGGTCTTTCTGCACTGGAAGCAATGGCTGCAGGTGTTCCTGTATTATCTACCAATGCCGGTGGCCTTCCCGAAATAAATATTCATGGTAAAACTGGTTATATGGCCGATGTGGGAGATGTAAAAGAATTAAGCAGGCTTGGCATGGAATTACTGAAAGATGAAAAGTTGTATAGCAGCTTTAAACAAAATGCAAAAGAACAGGCATCAAAATTTGATATTCATCATATTGTTCCTATATATGAAAAATTATATGATCGTTTTGTTTCTTAATTAACGGGTTCGTAACCACGATGAAGGATTAATAAGTTGATTTTCTCTTGCTAAAATAAAATCAATTTGTCCTTCACCATCCAGGTTGGTTCCAACTCTTCCAATTGCCTGGCCTGTTTTAATAGTTTGTCCTTTACTTACACTTGAAGAAGCTAAATTGCTGTAGGTTGTAAAATATTTTCCGTGACGAATCATCACAGCACTCATTCCACCTACATCAAATACACTTACAACTTCACCTTCAAAACAGGCTTTTACAGTTGTTCCCGGTGGTGATGCAATTGTAATAAAATCCTGGCTTCCCTTAATGTTTGTCCCGGGCACTGTATAAGAACCATATCCAATAGAAACATATCCATTATCTACAGGAAAAGGTAAACGGCCTCTGCTACTTTCAAAATTATTTCCAAGTGCAAGATCTTCTTTATTGTATTCCAGATAACTTTCTGGCTTTTTGGGTTCTTCTTTTTTAACCGGTGCTGTTATTTTTGGTGTAGTAGTTGAAGTTGTAGTTGTTGTATTATTATTCTTAGCATTTTCTTTTGCTAAACGATCAGCTTCATCTTTATCTTTTTTCTCTTTAGCTGCTTTATCTCTTTCAAGCTTTGCCCGGGCATCAGCTTCTTTCCTTGCTGCAGCAATTTCACGACTGATGATTGATTGAATGGAAGCTTGTAATTGCTGTGCCTGTTTACGTTTTAGTGCAATGTTTTTGTTTATTTCTTTTTCTCTTGACTTCAGATTATTTACAACAGCATCCTGCTCCTGCTTATCTTTTAATAATTCACCTACTTCTTTTGTTTGATCTGATAGCACACTGCTTTTTTCTTTCTTTTTGTTGGTTAACTCAACAATTTTGTTTTTATAAAGATTTTCAGTTTGATGGATTGCATCCAGTTGCTGAGCCCTGTAATTGCGGTAAGCCCGCATATATGCCACACGGCGCATAGCATCGTTAAAACTATTGGCAGAAAATAAAAAATTTAAAAAATCATAGCTGCTTCTGTTCTTGTATGCATAAACTACATTTTGTGAATACTTCATCTTTAACGTATCCAGATCTTTTTGTAATCTTCTCATTTCACGGTAAGATGTATTAATACCGCCATCAATTAAACGTACCTGGCTGTTAATGTTTTCAATAACCTGGCTTCTTAACCGTATTTTATTTTGGATGAGAGTAAGCTGGCCAATACTTTCTTTCTTATTCTTTTTAATCTGGTTATACTGGTTGGTAAGCAGTTCTATCTCCTGCAATGTTTGCCTTTTTCGTTTTTCCAACTCAGCTTTATCCTGTGAAAAAACAGCTAACTGCAAACAAATAAAAAAAAGAAAGAAAATAAATTTATGCATAAGCTATGTGAATCAGTTACAAAAATAAGGTTATAGCATTGTATGAAACGCCTTTGTGTAGTAAATCGTGTGCCTTATTTAATTCTTTTGAATTTTTTAGGAATGGTAAAAGGGAATGTTAAATCTTCATTCAATTTATAATCTTTGTATTTCAATTCTACTTCAAGTTTGTTTTGCTGCGACATAAATATTTCCCTTGACGATGAAAATAAAAATCCCTTTTTATTTTCATACTCCGATAAATTTAAATCGCAGGTACGATTAAGAGTTGGATCATTATCATCTAATTTACTTTTATAAATCTGAAACTCATTGTTAATGGACAACAGATTTTTAAAAACAGGATCAACACTCAGTAAACTGTAGCCATTTGCATTTTGGCTATACATGGTTATACTATCTCTGTTAAAAAACACAGGATTTCCAATTAATATGTCCTGTAAATCTGAAAACTGAAATGGAATCTGGCTTATTTCCTGAATCATATTTAAAGGCCTTACCTGGTAAGTATTGGCTAGTTTATCCAATACCTTAATACTGTCCTTTGAAATTAATACCCGTATACCTTCAATTCCAATATCATTGCTGAGCGATACCCAGATAATGCTGTCTTTTAACATCCGGATATTTGCAATAAAATTGGGTTGTTTGCCTTTACTGTTTGTATAATCAACTTTAATTTTAGCTGAAAAGGTATTGAACTCAATTTTATTCTGATCAACTTTGGTAAGCAATTCATTAACCATCCGCATGGTATCTGCATGTGTAGGCACTATTTGATCAGTGATGGCCACTGTGTCTTTTTTCACAATAACCTGCTGTATTTTTTTTGTTGCTCTGCATGCAGACAACAATACTAATACTATAATAATGACAATTAACTGTTGAAATTTTTTCATTGCATTTTATTTACCGGTACTTCCAAAACCACCATCGCTACGGGATGTATGTTTTAATTGAGTTGTAAGTTCCCATTGTACGTTCTCTACTTTTTGAATCACCATTTGAGCTATACGTTCTCCACTATTTACAGACTGTATTTCATTACTTAAATTAATTAAAATAATCTTAATTTCTCCCCGGTAGTCAGCATCTATGGTGCCGGGAGTATTTAAACAGGTAATTCCATGTTTAATTGCAAGGCCACTTCTGGGTCTTATTTGCGCTTCAAAACCTTTAGGCAATTCAATAAATAAACCTGTTGGAATTAAGGCCCTTTCCAATGGCTTCAATAAAATTGTTTCTTTTAAATATGCTTTTACGTCCATTCCACTGGAACCATCTGTTGCATAAGAAGGCAATGGATTATCAGATTTATTGATAATATTTACAACCATCATTTACTTTTTACTTTTCTAATAATACTGTAGCATAAGCAACAAGGCCTTCTTCTCTTCCTACAAAACCCATCTTTTCTGTTGTAGTTGCTTTTATAGAAACAGCTTGTACATCTATTCCAAGAATGGAAGCAATAACCGCTTGCATGTTACCAACAAAGGGTTTTATTTTTGGCATCTCAAGACAAAGAGTGCTGTCAATATTCACAACTTTATACCCCTGTTCTTTTATTTTTTCATAAGAACGCTGTAATAAAATTTTGCTGTCAATATTTTTAAATTCAGCTGATGTATCCGGAAAATGGGTTCCTATATCGCCTAAAGCAAGCGCTCCAAGCAAGGCATCACAAATGGCATGCAGTAAAACATCTGCATCGCTATGCCCAACAGCACCTTTATGATGCGGAATTTCAACGCCACCAATAAATAATTTTCTGCCTTCGGCCAGTTGATGATAATCAACACCAGATCCTATTCTCATTCCCATAATGTAAATAAAAAAGCGAAGGTAAACTACCTCCGCTTTTTACAAAATCTTTTATCTTTTAATCAAAAACTGTTATTCAGGAGTTGTTGATTCACCTGCATCGCCACCTAAATCAAACAATAAACTAAAGCGGGTTGTATTACTTAAAGGGTTACGGTTAATACCCTGTCCAGTTGGCACAAGGTAAGAGAAGTTAAATCCAAGACGGTTATATTTTACTCCAACACCTGCACTAAAGTAACGACGGTTACCTTTTGTTTTTGCTTCATAAAAATATCCGGCACGGGCAAAAAACAATTCACTGTAAGAATATTCTAAACCGGTTGATATCTGAAACTCTTTCAATTCTTCTTTAAATCCTCCCGGTGCATCGCCAAAAGAAGAAAACCAGCTTGATACTACACTCTTGTTTCTGTAAGCATCTAATGCTTCTGGTGTACGTGAAGATGGTGGTGTTGGTACAAGTAGTTTATTAATATCCATTCCAATACTTAATTTATTGGTTTCATCAAACACAGCATGATAAACTGCACCTATACCCAAATTTGCAGGAATATAATCCCTTCCACGGGCATCATTAGTATAAGATATTTTACCACCAAGATTACTCATAACAGCACCGGCAGTAAATCCTTTTCCTTCTTCATTTAAGCCATTATAATAAAATGAAATGTCGCCGGAAACAGTAGTACCCGGTTTGTAAGTAACTCCATTTGTTGTTCCATTAGCAAGGTTTGAATAGATAAAACGCATGGCGATACCCACACCAATTTTATCACTCAAGCTACGGCTGTAACCTCCGTCAATTGACCACTCACGGGGCCTGAATTGTTGTAAATCATTTCCTGAAAAATCTGTGAATTGAATGCTTCCTAAATTAAAAAATCGTAAAGAACCGGAAATAGCCTGGTTCTCTGCTATTTGATAATAACCGGCAACTGTTCCAATAAACACATCATTTAAACCCAGATCTTTCAACCAAGGTGTGTATGTAAGTGAAATAGCAGCTTTTTGTTGAGCAAATGGAATTTTAGCCTGGTTCCAGAAAGATGCATTTGCATCAGGTGAAATGGCAATTCCAACATCTCCCATACCACCAGCACGTGCATCGGGCGATATACGTAACATGGGAACTGCAGTGGTTACAACGTTAATTGAATCCTGAGCATTTGATTTTACTGTAACAGCAAGCATCAATAAGCACAAATAAAGTGCATAATTATTTCTCATCAGCATTAGGGTTTGAGCCATAAAAATAGAGCAATTTTAGGAATAGAGTTTTTTAAAACTCTGTTTTGGGTGTTTATAATATAACTAATTTTTGCAATGCGGTTTGCTTTTTACCTTCTATATCTTTTACTTCTAACTGGTAAATATATACTCCACGTCCCACTTTTTGTCCATAATCATCTTTACCATCCCACTCAATGTCAAAAGAACGGTTACCATTGTTATTTATTGTCCTGGTAATTGTTTTTACAACCTTTCCCGAAATAGAATAAATACGAATTAATACTTTAAGATCGTCCGCAGGCCGGTTATGTTCAAACATAAAAGTTGTTTTACTGGTAAACGGATTAGGATAATTATAAACTTTGTCAATTTTTAATTCTTCGTTTTTAATTACTCTGAATTCAAGCGTGTATTCGCTACTGTTATTTTGAATATCCCAAGCCTTAATCTTTAGTGTGTGTAACCCTTCCGTTAAAGATGGCAACTGAAAACGTGCTGTACCTTTTTGATAACTGTCGGTCTCAGCCTCGTAATAATCATTTAAAATAAAAAACTGAGATTGATCATTGTCTAATGTTGCAATAAGGTCGTGACCAATACCTGTGCCAACTGTATTAATTCCACTTGAGTCGAATAATTTCAAAAGTAACACAGGTGTTTGATTGGCAATACCGCCGTTTACAAATTTTTCATCGTTGAGGTATGCTTTTATGATGGGTCCTGCTTGATCAATTGCAGGGTTTAATCCTGCTCCACCAATAATGATTGAAGTTTCTGCAGCACTGCCATCTTTTGTACCATCTTCAGCATAATAACTGATTTTCCCGTTTCCAAATTGATAATTGATATCTTTTGGCACAACAAATGTGTAGCTGAATTGCCCGTTTAGTACTTTCGCCTTTCCTTTAAAAACAATATTCTGCTGATTATTGAATGATACAACCTGGCTTGTTGCATCATTCCCAATTGTTTTTATTTGTTGTGCTTTATCATAAATAACAGGAAAAACATTGCCATTAAAATTTGATACTCTTATGCCATTCACATCTGTTACTTCACCTTGTATGGTATAACGGTTTAATGCTTTTAATGTATCAGATGATGGTGGCTGATTATTAATTGTTGTTGTTTTCACTTTCAAGACAGGGAAAGCTAGTGTTACTGCAGGGTCACCAAGCAGGGTGAATTTTCTGTTATTAATTATATCACCAAAATTCTGATAGGTATAATTTTTAGCCCTCTTAACGGCATCGCCCAAAGAAAGAAACCGGCCATTTACATCAGGAGCAAGTGCAATCTGAAAATAATTGTAATTCATAATGCGGTTGCTGAATGCAAATACAACACGGGTTGTTGTCATTAAGGCTATACCTCCTGTACGTTCACGTAATAAAATATTTTCCCCAATCGAATTCACAGCCGGGTTGTCATAGGGTGCAAAGTCGCAGGTTGCCGTAATAAATAAGGGAAGCCTGTTTGGATTGTTCCAACTGTTAACCATATCCTGATCAAGAATAACTTCTTCAGCTAATCTTCTGAAACCACCATGGCCGCTATAGTTCCAGATTAATGTGCCGGAAAATATTTTGTTATTGATGGCCTGATTAACATCGGGGTATCTGCTGCCCCCACTTCCGCTTTGCTGACGGTAAGCATCCAGATATATTTTTGAAAGATTGATGGATGGATTTTGGTTGATAAGTGAAGAATGAAATTCGGCATCGTTGAGATGCAGATTATTGTCTTCATCATCAGCAACTAAAGTAACGGCATTTCTCCATGCACCATAACTTTCCTTATCATGATAGCGGATAATTTTATCAACAACATTTTTTGCTTCCTGTAAAGTTTTAGCCGGAATTCTTCCAATACCAATATCCAGTAAGCTTACCGGGAATTGTTGATTAATATTATCTGCATCATCAAGAAATCCAAAAAAATCATCAGAAGTATAAGTTGATAAGGGATCTAATGATGATTCACTTTCATAACAAGGAACCAGGTTGGTATTATCTTTAATTCTGTTTTGAAAATCATAAGAGGCATCACCCATCAACAATAAATAACGGGGACGTTTAGTAGAATCATTGCCAGCTTTATCATAATACATTTTTACAAAATCACGGATGGCTGTTGGATCTGGTGAGCCTGATGAAAACTCATTATAAATCTGGTTGGTAGTTACTACCAGCGTAGAAATATTTTGTTTTTGCTGATGCCATTGTGCCAGTCTTTGTGCTTCGCTCAATAATGATGAATGTGTAATAATGAGGTAATTCTTTGATGTTGATTGATGAATATCCTGGTTATCCACTTTACCTGCAACTGCAGGTATTAAAAAATTCTGATTATTAAATGCAACATATTCCCTTAACTGATCTGCATTATTTAAAAATTTATATTCAGAACCACTTAATGTTCCGGTTATATTCAATGGCCTGAGCGGATTTGTTATATCCCAAACAAAAGTTTGGTTTGATGCACCCTGTATTTTAAATTCTGCAAAGTTCCCGGGCCCAACAGATTCCCAATCTCTGAATAAGAGTTGATTTATCCCATTCAAGCTTAATTGTCTCAAAGGAAATAATTCAAACCAGTTTAACCATCCAATTGAATTTAAACTTCCCTGTTGATAAGTATATTGAAGTGAAATGGATGATGATGATGCAACAAAAGCAGCATTCATTTCAGAAGGAAAAGCAACCGGATCATAATTACCCGTACCTACTGAAGGAATGATGTGTTGAGCAACTAAATTATTAGTTGATGTAATGTTGAAAGCACTTCCAACTCCATTACTTCTTGCAATAACATTTGAGATGATTTGAACAGGGCTTGTTAAAACAATGTTTGGGAATTGAACAGAGAATGTTTTTGTTAATTGTTGCCCGGGTGAATTTCCAAATTCTTCACCATACCAATGTTTGCCACTTTTTAATAAATTAAAAGTATCCAACTCATAAAAATACCGATCCCTGAAAACGGATACTGTTTGATTTGGAGAACCAATATTGTTGATGTTTGAAATTCTTAATCCGGTGCCCCCAATATTTAAAAAATAAAAAGACTCTGATGCATATAAATTCTTTTGGTGTTTAAACCGTTTATTCAAAGAATCTTTCTGCCAGCTGTTAGGGCCATTAGCATAAAAGATGAAATAATCACTACCACTTAAAACGCCATCACCCCCATCAAAAATCATAATTGAGTTTTCAATTAAATCATCAGGCCTTGCAATTGAATTTGATTCCGGAAGCATTTCACCTCCATTGCCAAATAATCTTATTGAACTGCTTTGGAGGTTGCCGGTGCTTACTCCTAATGCCTGCAACATGGCAAGATCTACTTTATAAACTCCGGCTGATTTAACACTTATTTTATACCAATTGCCCGTTGCAAGCACAGAACTATTGCTGTAATTACGCTGTGCATTACTATTGAAAAAAATCAACCCAAAAAGAAAGAAAAAAAGGAATCGCATAAGTAAATAGCATTCAAAGATACCAGAATTGAAAAACCTGATTTGTTTATGGTAAAGATGCATGTTTTTATGCTTGTGAAATTGCTGACCGTAAATTCACTGAACAGAAGAGGGAATTAACTGAATTTGAATACATAACCTGTAAAACAGCGTGTTTTTTAAAAAGGAATAACTAAGTTTGCTACCGCTTCAAAAAAGATAGTTGGAGTGTAAAATCCAATACAATAATTTCGAGCTTAGCTCGTTAACTAACAAAATGAAAAGATGAAGAACCTTTTCCGCATTAAAAATCTCGGTATCCTACTAGTTGGTGCCACACTTATTACTTCATGTAATATATTTAAAAAGAAGCCTGAGAAATCAAGCAATACCGGTTGGACCTATAATGATCCTACGGGTAATGGCTTCCGTGTTTCTAAAGAAAAAGAACAAAAAACAGGGCCTGGTCTTGTATTTGTAGAAGGCGGAACGTTTACCATGGGAGCAACTGAAGAGGATGTTATGCGTGACTGGAATAATATTCCACGCCGTATTACTGTAGCTTCTTTTTATATGGATGAGAGTGAAGTTGCAAACGTTCATTACCGTGAATATCTGTATTGGTTAAACCGTGTATTTCAGGATACTGCCATTACAAACCGTGCATTACCCGATACTCTTTGCTGGCGCAGTGAGCTGGCTTATAATGAGCCTTATGTTGAATACTATTTCCGTCACCCATCATATAATTATTATCCTGTGGTTGGTGTAACCTGGAAACAGGCATTTGATTATTGTTTGTGGCGTTCAGACAGGGTAAATGAAAATATCCTTTACGAAAAAGGAATTACCAACAAAAAGGCTGAACTGCAGAAACAAATGCAGGGTGGTGGTCAGGATAACTTTAATACAAAAGCTTATATCCTTGGCGAATACCAGGCAACTCCCGGAAAAAATATTAAAAATTACAAAGATCCTTTAACCAAGCAGGTGCCAACAAGCATTACACTTGAAGAAGGCCTTATATTACCAGATTATCGTTTACCAACTGAAGCTGAGTGGGAATATGCAGCTTATGGTTATATTAATCAAAACCCCAATCCACGTAAAAGTGAAAAACGCCGTGGTGAAGAATTAACAGCAAACAAACAAGTTTACCCTTGGGCTCAAAATGTAAACGGCCTTCGTGACTCAAAGCGTGGCAGCTGGCAAGGTCAGTTTCTTGCAAACTTTAAACGTGGTGCTGGTGATAATATGGGTGTTGCAGGTGGTTTAAACGACCGTGCAGTTATTCCAGGCCCAATTAAAGCTTTCTATCCAAACGGATTTGGATTGTACAATATGGCGGGTAATGTAAGTGAGTGGGTTGCCGATGTATTCAGACCAATGACTCCTACCGATGGTGATGATTTTAACTATTATAGAGGTAATAAATTTCAACGGATGGATTTAAGTACCGGCAAAGCTGAAAGAGATTCTTTAGGCCGTATTAAATACCGTGACGAAACTGATGAAGAAGTTAAAAACCGCAGAAACTATCAAAAAGGTTATGCTATTGATTATTTAGATGGCGATTCTTTAAGCCAGGTACAATATGGTTATGGCGTTACAACTTTAGTAAGCGATAAGAGCCGTGTTTACAAAGGCGGAAGCTGGAACGACCGTGCTTATTGGCTTAGCCCAGGAACACGCAGATTTCTTGAAGAAGATCAAAGCAGCTCCATGATTGGTTTCCGTTGTGCAATGACACGTTATGGAAGCCAGGAAGGAAACGGAATGAAAACCGGCAACTGGTTCCAGAAGCGAAAACAAAACAACAGAAAAAGAAGTTAAATAAATTCTTGATATTTTAAAAAAAGACTCTCCTCGTGAGGGTCTTTTTTTGTTTTGTACATTTCTTTTTAAAAATTTGCAGCAAACATAAAGAACATAATTATTTTCTCAACTCTTCCTGATTAACTTTGAAGCATGCACATTAAAGACCTTTATTCCATTTATTTAGAGCATCCAACAATACAAACAGATACACGTAAACTAGAAGCAGGGGATTTTTATTTTGCTTTAAAAGGAGAACATTTTAATGGCAATCTCTTTGTTTTACAAGCTTTGGAAAAAGGAGCAGCATATGCTGTTACAGAGGAAATACAAGAATCATCTGATCATAGGATTATTAAGGTTGATGATGTGTTAACCACGCTTCAAGAACTGGCGAAATTTCACCGGCAACAATTTTCCATCCCCTTTTTAGCTATTACCGGCAGTAACGGCAAAACCACCACAAAAGAATTAATTCATGCCGTTTTATCATCACATGTAAAAACTTATACTACTGAAGGAAATCTTAATAATCATATTGGCATACCACTTACTATTTTAAAAGTTAAATCTGATGCACAAATTGCTGTAATAGAAATGGGAGCCAACCATCAAAAAGAAATTGCCTCGTATTGTTCCTATACATTACCCACTCATGGATTAATCACCAATTGCGGCAAAGCACATCTTGAAGGTTTTGGCGGAGTTGAAGGAGTAAAAAAAGGGAAGGGCGAATTATTTGATTTCATCAGAAATACAAATGGAACAATCTTTCTTAATACTGATTATGATTATCTGCAGGAAATGAGTAAAGGCATTGATAAAAAAATAACGTTCGGATCAAATGATGCCGAAACTACAGGAATTGTTTTAGAAAGTGAGCCCTTCTTACGTGTTCAGATAACCAGCAATGAAACAATTGGAACTATACAAACACAATTAGTGGGTGATTATAATTTTCCTAATGTACTGGCAGCAGTTAGTATTGTTAAATATTTTAGCGTTCCCCATCATTTAATAAAAAATGCAATTGAAAATTATCATCCATCAAACAGCCGTTCTCAATTAATTGAAAAAGATGGTAATAAAATTATATTGGATGCCTACAATGCAAATCCAAGCAGTATGAAACTGGCTATTGAAAATTTTGCCAGGATTCATGCACACAAAAAAGTATTAATGCT
>Ga0209797_10000562_pt1 | contig 18695 bp, 19 predicted proteins | sample DOMMetBare3Fresh_2_FD_187472 | JGI IMG/M metagenome (GOLD analysis project Ga0209797, IMG submission 187472) | Wetland sediment microbial communities from St. Louis River estuary, USA, under dissolved organic matter induced mercury methylation -... | ecosystem: Environmental > Aquatic >... | reverse complement strand
GGTCGAGACCCTTGAATCCAGGCGCGACGGCGCGGGAAGGAGTGCATCAGGTTCATCGTGAATCCTTGCCGACCTCAAGCGTCCGGAGCGTCGACGCACCGCGACCGCAGGGCTCGTGGGCAGTGTATCGACCGCACCCGGTCACGCCCACCCGCACGACCCCGGGCCGATCGGCGCATCCTCTCGCGGGGGGATGCGCGCGCCGCCACCCCCGGCGTCGGTGCCGGCACCGGCGCCGCCCGCTGATGAAAGCTGGCACCATCGCGCCGGCGTGCGCGCCGCCCGGCCGACCAGGCGAGCTGCACCTCTGCCATTCACCGAGAACGCCATGCCTGCCGACACCCTGACCCGCACCGCCACGCAAGCCTCGACCATGCTGCGCGTCTGGGAGCAACTGCCCGGCCCCCGCGGCGTGCCGCTGTTCGGCAATGGGCTGCAAGTCGAGCCCGAGCGCTTTCATCTGCAGCTCGAGCAGTGGTGCCGCGAGTTCGGGCCGTACTACAAGCTGCAGCTGGGCGGCCGCAAGATCCTGGTCGTCGGCGACCACGACGCCGTGGCCAAGGTGCTGCGCGACCGCCCGGACGGGCTGCGGCGCACGACGCGGCTGGAGGAGGTGTGGACCGAGATGGGCCTCGCGCCCGGCGTCTTCGGCGCCAACGGCGACGTGTGGCGGCGCCAGCGCCGCATGGTGATGGCCGGCTTCGACCCGGCACATGTCAAACGTTACTACCCGTCGATGCAGAAGGTCGCGCAGCGACTGGCCGGGCGCTGGCAGGCGGCCGCGCGGCACGGCCGCCAGATCGACCTGCAGGCCGACCTGATGCGCTACACCGTCGACACCATCGCGCAGCTGGCCTTCGGCGCCGAGGTCAACACGCTGCAGTCCGACGGCGACATCCTCCAGCACCACCTGGACAAGATCTTCCCGGCCGTCTTCAAGCGCGTGTTGTCGCCGGTGCCGATCTGGCGCTATGTGAAGTCACCGGCCGATCGCCAGCTCGAGCGCAGCATCGCCGAAGTCAACGCCGCGGTGGCCGGCTTCATCGCCCAGGCGCGCGAGCGCATGCGCGCCGACCCCTCGCTGCGCGACCACCCGCACAACCTGCTCGAGGCGATGATCGCCGCCGCCGACCTGCCCGACAGCGGCATCGACGACGCGCAGGTCGCCGGCAACGTGCTGACCATGCTGCTGGCCGGCGAGGACACCACCGCCAACACGCTGGCCTGGATGATCCACCTGCTGTGGCGCAACCCGGCCACCTTGGCGCGCGCCACCGACGAGGTGCGACGCATCGTCGGCGACGCGGCCGAGCCGGACTTCGCGCAGATGGGGCAGCTCGACTACCTCGAAGCCTGCGCCCACGAGACCATGCGTTTGAAGCCCGTGGCGCCGCAACTGCCGCTGCAGGCGCTGCGCGAAATGACGATCGGCGACGTGCGGGTGCCGGCCGGCCTGATCGTCCTCAGCCTGATGCGCCGCGACAGCGTCAGCGACGCCCACGTGCCGCGCGCCGCGGCCTTCGAGCCCGAGCGCTGGCTGGTCGAGGGCGGGCCGTCGAAGATCGCCGGCTCGGCCAAGCGCACGTCGATGCCCTTCGGCGCCGGCCCGCGGATCTGCCCCGGGCGCTACCTGGCGCTGCTGGAGATGAAGCTGGCGATGGCCACGCTGCTCGGCCGCTTCGAGATCGAACGCGTCGACACTCCCGACGGGCTGGCGGCGCGCGAACGGCTGTCGTTCACGATGGCGCCGGTGGGCCTGCGCATGCGGCTGCGCGAGCGCGGCTGAGCGCGTCGCCACCGGGTCGCGATGCTCGCGACGGGGCTCACGGATCGGCGCGCCGAGGTCGGCGGCGCCTGCCGCCCTGTGCCGATGGGTGCCGGCGGTTGCCGACGCGTGACGGCGCATTCAAGCACTCCCTCGAGTCGACGAAGGGCCGCTCCCGCGTTGACTCACTCGCTCGGGATGCGGACCACGGATGCCGTCGGCCTGGGGCCGCGCTGACGTCCTGGCCTGGTCGAAGACCGTGCCGACGATGGGGGGATGGCCGGGCGCGCCGCCCCGCAGCGCCGCCGGCAAGCCGTTCGCCCGACACGCGGCGTCGCGATCCATGCCACGATGGGCACCTCATGAAGACCACCCTTTCAAGCCCCCGCCGCATCGAGCGACTGGTGGCCGGCCAGGCCACCCACGATGGCGCGGGCGTCAAGCTGACGCGCGTGCTGTCGCAGCCGCTGCAGCAGCGCCTCGACCCGTTCCTGATGCTCGACGCCTTCGGTTCGGACCACCCGGGCGACTACATCGCCGGTTTTCCGGACCATCCGCACCGCGGCTTCGAGACCGTCACCTACATGATCGCCGGGCGCATGCGGCACCGCGATTCGGCCGGCCACGAGGGCTTGCTGACCAATGGCGGCGTGCAGTGGATGACCGCCGGCCGCGGCGTGATCCACAGCGAGCTGCCCGAGCAGGAGCAGGGCGTGATGGAAGGCTTCCAGCTCTGGCTGAATCTGCCGGCGCGCGACAAGATGGTGCCGGCCTGGTACCGCGACTTCCCGGCCGCCGAGATCCCCGAGGTCGCGCGCGACGGGGTGAGCGTGCGCGTGATCGCCGGCCACAGCCTGGGCGTGGCCGGCGCCATGCAGCGCGAGCACACCGAGCCGCTGTACCTGGACCTGCACTTCGATCCCGGCGCGCGCTTCGAGCAGCCGCTGCCGAGTGGGCACAACGCCTTCGTCTACGTCTACCGCGGTGCGCTCGACATCGCCGGCACCGCGGTGCCGGTGCAGCGCATGGCCGTGCTGGCCAACACGCCGGGCAGCGATGGCGTGGTGCTCGTCGCCGGCAACGTGCCGGCGCGTGCGCTGCTGATCGCCGGCCGGCCGCTGAACGAGCCGATCGCCCAGTACGGGCCGTTCGTGATGAACACCCGCGCCGAGCTGGTGCAGGCGGTCGAGGACTACCAGGCCGGGCGGCTGGCCTGAGCTAAGGCGTGACCTGCACGCCCTTCCAGAACGCGACCCGGCCCTTGATCTGCGCCGCGGCCTCGCTGGGCTCGGGGTAGTACCAGACGGCGTCGGGATTCATCTCGCCGTTGACGAACAGGCTGTGGTAGTGCGCCTGGCCCTTCCAGGGGCAACTCGTGCGGTGGTTGCTGAAGGTGACGTAGCGCCGATCCAGCGACGACTCGGGGAAGTAGTGGTTGCCTTCGACGACCACGGTGTCGTCGCTCTCGGCGACGACGACGCCGTTCCAGACCGCTTTCATGGGCACTCCTAGGCTGCACGGATCCCGGCATCGTAGCCGCGACCGGCCGGCGCAAGGATGCCCGCGCAGCGAGAACGCTGGCGGGCACCGGGGCCCCTGCGCGGAGGTGAGGCGTAGATGCGCACAGGGCGGGAGGACAGTGGACAGTGGCCGTGCGCGGCGTTCGCGGATCGCTCAGGCCCGGGGCGCACAGGCGGCGGCGACGAGTTGCGAGACGGCGGCGCGATCGGGCGAGGCCAGGCTGTTGAGACCGGCCATGACGCTCAGCGTGATGGCGGCGGCGAGGACGAAGGAAACGGCTTGGCGGGTGCGGTGGATCGGGTTCATGGCGGGCTCCTGCGGTGGCGTCGGGGGTGTCGATGGGCCGCACTGTAGGCAGCGTGCGCGGCCGCTGCGAGCGGCATGCGACGAAGCCGCCGGGTCGACGGATGAGCCGCGGCGGCGGGCGACAAACGGCGCTGCTAAGCTCGCGGCCGACGCACCCTGGACCAATCCCCCGATGGCCGCACCGCCGATGCCGAAGATCCTGGGCCTGGCAGCAGGCTGGCTCGCCGCCGGCGCGCTGGCCGCGCCGCATGTGCACGGCCGGCTGACACTCGACATCGCCGTCGAGCCGGGCCGCCTGACGCTGCAGCTGACAGCCCCGCAGGAGGCGCTGCTCGGCCACGAGCGGGCGCCGCGCAGCGCCGCCGAGCGCCAGGCCGCGTCGGCGCTGCTCGAGCGCCTGCGTGGCAAGCAGCCGCTGTGGCTGATCGACCCCGGGCTGCGCTGCACCTTGCAGCGCGCGGAAGTCGATGCGCCACGGCTCGAATCGGCCGCCGGCGCGGGCACGAGTTCGGGCGACAGCGAGCATGCCGAGCTGAGCGCGACCTACGAGTACGCCTGCGCCGGCGAGGGAGCGCTGCGCCAGCTCGACCTCGGCCCGCTGCTCGACGCCTTCAAGGGCGTCGTCGGCGTCGACGCCCGCATCGTCGGCCCGGGCAGCCAGACCAAGGCCAGTCTGCGGCGCCCGTCCCGGCTCCTGGGCTGGAGCCGATGACGGCCACCGCGGCCGCTCCGGAAGTCGACTCTGCGGGCGAGCCCGGAACGGCCGCCTTGCAGGTCGAGGACCTGCGCTTTCGCTGGCCGGGCGCGAGCACCGACATCCTCGACGTGCCGGAGCTGCACGTGGCCTGCGGCGAGACGCTGTTCGTGCGCGGCCCCAGCGGCTGCGGCAAGAGCACCTTGCTGTCGCTGCTGGCCGGCGTGCTGGTGGCCGGGCAGGGCCGGGTCGCGGCGCTCGGTCAATCGTGGTCGGCGCAGTCGTCCGCGCGGCGCGACCGTTTCCGCGCCGACCACCTGGGCTACATCTTCCAGCAGTTCAACCTGCTGCCCTACCTGTCGGTGCTCGACAACGTGCGCCTGCCCTGCCGCTTCTCGGCGCGCCGCGCTGCGCGCGCCGGTGCCGGCAGCGCCGAGTCGCTGCTCGCGCGTGCCGGCCTGCCCGAGCCGCTGTGGCGGCGCGCCGCCGGCGAGCTGTCGATCGGCCAGCAGCAGCGGGTGGCCGCGGCACGGGCGCTGATCGGCGGGCCCGAGGTCGTGATCGCCGACGAGCCGACCTCGGCGCTCGACGAGGACCTGCGCGAGGCCTTCATGGACCTGCTGCTCGGCGAATGCGCGCAGACCGGCAGCGCGCTGGTCTTCGTCAGCCACGATGCCCGCCTGGCCGCTCGCTTTGCGCGCCAGGTCGACCTGCCGGCGATCAACCGGGCCCGCGCATGAAGGCGCTGTTCACGCTCGCGGTGCGCAGCGCCTGGAACCGCCGCTTCGCGCTGGCGCTGGTGGTGGCCTCGATCGCGCTGTCGACGCTGCTGCTGGTGGGAATCGAACGCATCCGGCAGGACGTGCGCGAGAACTTCTCGCAGGCCGTCTCGGGCACCGACCTCGTCGTCGGCGCGCGCACCGGCCCGGTGCAGCTGCTGCTGTACGCGGTGTTCCGGATCGGCAATGCGACGAACACCATGCGCTGGACCAGCGCGCAGGCGCTGGCGCAGCACCGCGCGGTGGCCTGGATGGTGCCGATCGCGCTCGGCGACAGCCACCGTGGCTTCGCGGTGATGGGCACCAGTCCCGACTACTTCGCGCACTTCCGCCACGGCCAGCGCGAGCCGCTGCGGCTGGCACAGGGCCGCGCCTTCGAGGGCCTGTACGAGGCCGTGATCGGCTCGCAGGTCGCGCAACGCCTGGGTTATCGCACCGGCCAGCGCATCGTGCTCAGCCACGGCGACGGCGCCTTCGCCGCCAACGACCACGCCGACAAGCCCTTCACCATCGTCGGCGTGCTGAGCCCGACCGGCACGCCGGTGGACCGAACGCTGCACATCGACCTGCGATCGCTGCAGGCGATCCATCTCGACTGGGTGGCCGGCGCGCCGCTGCCGGGGCAGTCGCTCACTGCCGACGAGGCTGCGCAGCGCGACCTCACCCCGCGCACCCTCACCGCCGTCCTGCTTGGGCTGAAGAACCGCGCGGCGGTGTTCTCGGTGCAGCGCGAGGTGGCCAACTTCCGCGACGAGCCGCTGCTGGCGATCCTGCCCGGCGTCGCACTCGACGAGTTGTGGGACGTGGTGGCGCTCGGCGAGCGCGGCCTGCTGGCGATGAGCGCGCTGGTCGCGGTGGTCAGCCTGGCCGGGCTGGTGGCGGTGATCGTGGCCGGCTTGAACGAGCGCCGGCGCGAACTCGCCATCCTGCGCGCGGTGGGCGCCGGGCCGCGCCAGGTGCTGGCGCTGCTGGCGCTCGAAGGCGGGATGGTGACCCTGCTGGGCGTGCTGCTCGGCCTGGCCATCGGCGCGCTCGCGCTGGCCATGTTGGGCGGCTGGGCCCAGGCCCGCTACGGCATCGCGTTCGGCCTCGGCCCCCCGTCGGCGGCCGAGTGGCAGTGGCTGGGCGCGGTACTGGGTGGCGGCTGGATGGCCAGCCTGTTGCCAGGGTGGCGGGCCTATCGCCTGTCGCTCGCCGACGGTTTGTCGCCGAGAATCTGAGGCCATGACGCCCACCGTTCACCTCCTCGCCCGCCGCCGCTGGCTCGCCGCCTCGATCGGCGCGCTGGCCGCCGCCGCGCTCGCCCCGTCGAGCCTGGCGCAGAGCCCTCCGGCCGCCAGACCCGGCGCCGGACCCCATGTCGAGATCAAGTGGGACGACCTGGTGCCCAAGGGCTGGGATCCGATGAAGGGCGTGGCCGGCGACCCGGCGAGCATGGGCATGCTCAGCGACGCCGACCCGAAGGTCATCGAGATGATGCGCCGCCTGCGCGAGGCCTGGGACAACGCGCCGACGGTGGCCGCGCTCGACGGCGCGGCGATCAAGCTGCCGGGCTACCTGGTGCCGCTGGACGAGAGCAAGGCCGGCATCGCCGAGTTCCTGCTGGTGCCGTACTTCGGCGCCTGCATCCACACCCCGCCGCCGCCGGCCAACCAGATCGTGTGGGTGCATCCCACCAAGCCGCTGCAGGGCTACCGCACGATGGACACGGTGTGGGTCCGCGGCACGCTGCGCGCCGCGCGCGCCGGCTCGCCGATGGGCACCGCGGCCTACCGGCTGGAGGCCGCGCTGGTCGACCGTTACACCGGGCCGGCGAACTGAACCGCCGGCTGCCGTCGCCGCGCTGCGCCCGAACTACGCCGGCGCTTCGCCGCCATTGACCAGCGCCCACACCGCCTCCTCCAGCGAAGGGCCCTCCACGACGGCCAGGCCGCGCTCCAGGTCCCAGCTCGATTCGTACCAGCCGCAGCCCGGCGCCGGAGGCTCGTCCTCCGCGTGGCCGTCGCCGCCGTGCCGGCGGCCGCACGTGGCCGGCGCCCAGTTCGTCCAGCGCATCAGCGCCACGATCCAGCACTTCATCGAGCACCTCCTGCTTGCCTGTGGTCGAGGCAGCAATGGTGCGCAGGCGGAACCGCCGGCACCATCGCTCCGGCGGGGGTGACGACGGGGGGTTCCCCCCCAACGGGGGTCCGGCGCGCCGACGCTGTGCGAGCATCGGGCCCATGTGCGGGCGCTACGTCGTGGCCTACGACCCCGAGACCCTGGTCTCGGGCTTCAGCCTGACGCGCATCCAGCCTTTCGACCGGCGCTGGAACGTCGCGCCGCAGTCGCTGGTTCCGGTGGTCTACGAGACGCAGGCCGGCGAGCGCGTCGGCGAGCTGATGCGCTGGGGCCTGGTGCCGCACTGGGCCAAGGACGCGTCGATCGGCGCCAGGCTCAACAACGCCCGCAGCGAAGGCATGGCCGGGAAGCCCTCGTTTCGCCAGGCGCTGCGACGCCGGCGCTGCCTGCTGCCGGCCAGCGGCTTCTACGAATGGAAGGCGGTCACGCCGGCGCACGGCCGGGCGTTCAAGCAGCCCTACTACATCAGCCCGCGGGACGCGCCGCTGTTCGCGATGGCCGGCCTGTTCGAGGCCTGGCGGCCGCCGGGTGCCGCCGGCGATGCGCCGTGGCTGCTCACCTGCTGCGTCATCACCACCGCGCCCAACGCGCTGATGGCACCGATCCACGACCGCATGCCGCTGATGCTGCCGCCCGAGCTCTGGGCCGCCTGGCTGGCCCGCGCGCAGCAGGACCCGGCCGCGCTGGCGCCGTTGATGCACGGGCTGCCCGAAGGCGCGATGCAGGCTTGGCCGGTCGACCGCACGGTCGGCCGCTCGAGCGCCGAGGGGCCGCAGCTGATCGAGCCCCTGCCGCCGGCCGAGGACGGCGGCTGAACCCGCAGACGGTTCAGCCGAAGGGCCGCACGCCGATCCAGGCCCAGTGCGCCCAGAACGCGAATGCCGCCCAGGCCAGCAGGCCGACCACCGCCGCGATCAACGTGGCCGACAGGGTGCCAGCCGGGTAGACGGTCTTCGCCGCACGGTCGCGGGCGCGTGCGGCGCGGAAACTGAACACCGCCCACAGCAGGAAGCTGCCGAACAGCAGCAGGTCGGCCAAGGTGTTGTTGGCCAGCAGGTGGGCCAGCGCCCACAGCTTGACGCCGAGCACCATCGGGTGGTGCAGCCGGGCCTTGATGCCGTTGCCCGGCACATAGGCTGCCGCCAGCAGGACGAAGGCGACCAGCGTCAGCAGGCTCGCCAGGTGCCGCGCCCAGGCCTGCGCCGGCCACAGCACGACCGGTTGCTGCCGGGCCAGCCCGTAGCCCCAGACGACGAGCGCGAAGCCGGCGATCGACAGCAGTGAATACAGGCCCTTCCAGGCCTTCTCGCCGCGCCGGGCGATGAAGCGGCCACGTGCATCCTCGGCCACGATGCGTGCGGAATGCGCACCCAGGAACAGCACCAGGCCCAGGATCAGGATGCTCATGCCATGCTCGCTTCGCTCGTGTGGACGCGCAATTGTCGCCCGAGCGGCCGCGCTGTCCTCGCGCAAGGCCCGGAACGTGAAGGAATCGGCCGGCGTGCGAGCCAGGCGCCCGACGCGCCCGGGGCGGGCTTCAGATGCCACCGGCGCTGCCGAAGACCTGCCCAGCCATGCCGCTACATCCGTGCCCGCTCTGCGTCCAGGTCAATCCCCCGGATGCGCCATCCTGCAGCGCCTGCGGTGTGTCACTCATCACGGGGTGCCCGAACTGCGGCACTGCGCATCCGATGTGGGCCTCGCACCGCTGCCGCGGCAGCGCAACTCGCGAGGGCCGCGGCAACCAGGAACGCGGCCTGGATGTCGGTGACCCGTGGCCATCGTCCTCGGTCGCGCAGGCGATCCCCCAGGTCCATCCGGCCGCGCCGCTGGCCTTGATCGCTGCCGCGGGCGCAGGCCTGGCGGGGGTGGCGCCGGGGAGTCCGGTGTCCGCGCCGCAAGCCTCCAAGCCCGCCCGCAAGGCCCAACGCCGGGCCGCGGTGAGACGCGCCCGCATGGCGGCATTGCCCCACGCGGCATGGGCCACGCTCGGCCCGCCCGACCTTCTGGTCCTCGACGAGGGCGCGATCGACGGGGATCCCTTGATCGAGCTGCTGACGAGCTTCGGCTTCGTCGTCCACCGGGCCCACAACCTCCACCAGGCGCTGACGACGATCGCGGGGCGGCCGTTGGTGGCCGCCATGCTCAACCTGGTCCTCGACGGCCGGCCGGACAGTGCCGTGGCCACCTTGTGCCGGCAGGTCAAGCGCGCGCCTTCACCGATCCCCGGGCGCTCGGCGGCGTTGATCCTGATCGCCGATCGGGCCCGCAGCACCGATCGCGTGCGTGCCGAGATGGCCGGTTCCGACGCCGTCCTGCTCAAGCCGGTCGACCGCGGGCAGCTCGTGCATGTCCTCGAAAACTGCGCGATCGCGCTGCCCAACGACCCGCGCCGCTCCGACTGAGCGCCCCCCAGGCCGCCGCCTGGCTGCGGCCGACCCCCTGGGATGCAGGCACACGGGCACCGCCGCACGGACTCGTGCCCGGCGCCGTGCGGTTCAGGGTTTCCTGGCGCTGGCGATCCACAGCGTCCACAGGCGCGCAAGGTCGGCGCTGCCGTCGCTGCCCTTGACGGCGGCGAAGGCCCGCGCCGCATCGTCCTTGCGCCCGGCGCGCCACAGCGCGACGCCCTGGTGCAGCAGCGCCTCGTCGGGCCGTCGCAGGCCCCCCTTGGCGATGCCCTGCTCGGTCAGCGCCAGCGCCTTGTCGTGCACGCCGGCGCCGGACAGCGCGAAGCCCAGCCCGACCAGGGCGTTGCCGTCCTTGCCCGCCAGCGCCGACTTCTCGCTCTCGGCCATCGCGGCACGGTCCTGCGCCGCGGCCTTGATGGCCTGCTCGCGCAACTTCTGCTGCGCGGCGGCGTCCTTGCCCTTGCCGAGCAGGCCGGCGGCAAACCCTTCGTCGAGCAGCGCCTGGGCCTCGGCCGGCAGGCCGGCCTGCTGGGCGCGCTGGGCCATGTCGGCCAGCTCGTCGGCCTCCAGGCTGACGCCGACTGCGCGCAGCAGCCGGTACACATCCAGGCGCAGGCGCTCGCCACTGAAGCCGGGCTTGCGCTCGGCGCGCGAGATCAGTTCCGACCAGTAATCGACCTTCGGGTGCTGCTGCGCCAGGCGTTCCAGGGTCGCGAGGTAGCCCTCGGTGTCGCCCTGCTTGTTCTGGCTGAAGGCCAGGTTGCGCAGCAGGCCCTCGGCGCTGCCGCGGCCAGCAGCTTCGTCGGCACGCACCAGCGCCAGGCCTTCGCGCGTCGCGCCGGCGAAGTCGTTGAGCTCGGCCAGCACCTGCGGCAGCAGGCGGCGCAGCTGGGCATCGCTGCCGTCGGCCTCCTTGTAGCGGGCAAGCCACGTCGCCGCCCGGGGATAGTCCTTGGCCTGCACCGTCAGCCGCACGATCACATCGAGCAGTGGCACACGATCGGTGGCGGGAAGCAGGGGCGAGCCCAGCGCCTGCTCGATGCTGGCAGCGGCCAGCGCTGTCTCGCCGGCATCGATCGCGGCCACCGCCTTCACCCGCGCCGTCACGTAGGCTTCGTAAGGCGTCGGCGACGGCACCGCTTCGGCCTCGGCCACGCGGGTCAGGGCCTCCTTGCCGTTCTTGGCCTTGACCAGGTCCTGCGCCGCCTGCAAGGCCTTGCCGACCTCGGGCCGCACCGTGGGCCCGGCCGGCGCGCTGGCCGCAGATGCGGCCGCCGGCGCCGGCGCCGTCTGCGCCGGAGCATCCGCGGTGGCGAGCGCCAGCAGGCATAGGACGATGTGGCGCAGCAGCGCAGCGGATGGAGGGGCGGATGGCTTCACGGGCAATCGGCTCATGGGTGAGGGGCTGCGCGCAAGTGTAGGGGCGCTCCTGAATCGCAAACGGCGGCCGCAGCCGCCGTTTGCCTTCATCGCCCGTCGCGCGTCACTGGGTGGGTGCGATGCCGGCGATCGCCCAATCGCCACGGCCGTCGACGGGCCGCACCAGGTGCCACAACTCGTCGAAAGGCTCGGCGCCAGCCTCGGCGGCCTCGCGGATCAGGCCCACGAAGCGCACCGTCACGATGTGCTGGCCGGCCTCCTCGGCGGCCTCGACGACCTTGGCGTCGAGCTGCACCACGTCGGTCTTCTGCCCGGCGTTGCCGCGATCGAGGAGGTCGGCCTTCAGCGATGCGAACAGCTCGGGCGTCGTGAAGCGGCGCAGGTCGTCGACATTGCCGGCATCGTTGGCCGCCTGCAGGCGGATGAACACCAGCTTGGCGACGCGTTCGAATTCGGCTGCCGGCATGCCGTCGGGAAGACTCACGCTGCCCACGGCGGCGGCTCCGGCCGCTGGGGCGGCGGTTGCAGGCGCCGCCGCGAGGTTGCTGCGGGCGATCGTCGGATCGATGCGTCCAGCACTGCCGCCCACCGGCGCGCCGGCACCGGCGAGTTGCATGCCGCCCACCGAAGACCGCGCGCCGCCGCCGGCAAAACGCCGCATCGCCCAACGCACGACCATGAAGGCCACCAGCGCCAGCAAGACCATCATCACCACGTTGCCGAAGCCCTCGCCCATTCCGAAGTGGCTGAACAGCGCCGCCAGGCCCAGGCCGGCTGCGAGACCGGCGAGCGGGCCCATCCACGAGCGCTTGCCGGCATTGGCCGCGGCGGCCGCGGGCGCAGCGGCAGCCGCGGGGGCAGCGGCGTTGGTGCCCGGGGCGGCCGCCGGCGTGGCGGGCGTCGCCGGTGTCGCGTCGGGCGACTTGGCCGGCGCCTGCCGCTGCATGCCGGCGGGCTTGCCGCCGCCCAGGCGCTTGGCCTGTGCATCCAGCGCCGTGCCACCGAGTGTGAGCCCGGCCACCACCATCGAAATCGCAAGCCACAAAGTCTTCACGGAAGTCTCCAGTCCATCGGCAACGGTCGCACATCAGCGCACCGGGTGCGCATTGTCGCCGCAACTGCCATCGTCCGTGGAACGGCACCTTCCCTGCACCCGCGGGGGATGCGGGAATCCCCCCGCCGGGCGCGACCACGTAGGATGCCGCCTCCACCGATCCACCCCACCGCACAGCCCGCCATGCCTCTGCAGACCCTCGAGCTCCACCCCGCCACCCCGGCGGTGGCCACGCTGATCGTGCTGCACGGCCTGGGCGCCGACGGCACCGATTTCCTGCCCCTGTGCGACGAGTTGGACTGCGGCCCCGTGGGCGCCGTGCGCTGCGTGATGCCACGCGCGCCGGTGCGGCCGGTGACGATCAACGGCGGCTACCCGATGCGGGCCTGGTACGACGTGCTGCAGGCCGATGTCGGCTCGCCGCGCCGCGAGGATGAGCAGGGCTTGCGCGAATCGATGCGCGAGGTGCATGCACTGATCGACCGTGAGGTCGAGCGCGGCGTGAGCTCGCAGCGCATCGTCGTCGCCGGCTTCTCGCAGGGCTGCGCGATCGCCTTGCTGGCCGGGCTGCGCTACCCGGCGCGCCTGGCCGGCCTGGTCGGCATGTCGGGCTACCTGCCGCTGGCCGACTCGACCGCTGCCGAACGTCATCCCGCCAACCACGGCCTGCCGGTGTTCATGGCCCATGGCCGCGACGACGAGGTGGTGCGACCCGCCCGCGGCGCCGCCGGCCGCGATACGCTGCGCGCGCTCGGACACGAGGTCGAGTGGCACGACTACCCGATGGCGCACTCGGTGTGCGTGGAGGAGATCGAGGCGCTGAACCGGTGGCTGGTCCGGGCCTGGGGGGGCTGAACCCTGGATCGCCTTGTCGAGAGCGCCGGTGCCGACGCCGCATTCGGGGCAGGGATTCCCGTGGCCGGCATGTAGCGACTGACTGCCGACAACGCGCGCGAGGAGCCGCGCGTGTGACCGCGGCGGCCGGGGCCTGGGTCGCCCGAGGACTTGCGACGCCCGGTCAGGCGCGATGTCGCGTCGCTCGTGCGGCAGGTCCTGCACCCGGCCACGAAGCCTGCAGGCTCGGCGGGCAGGTGCCGCTCCGACGATGCGGAGCCACGCCGCGCAGGCGCATTCGGCACCTGCTGCACGGCCATCTCCATCGAGAACGCGTTCGCGGAAATCGTCATCCGTGAGTCCTGGCGATTCGCTGGCGGCAGCTGTGAAGGGCCGGCCGCCGGGCTGACCGAGGACCCGGACGCGCGCCTTGGGTGCCAGCCGCGCACGACATGGCCATGGGATGTCGCGCCACGGCTGCGCGCAGCCGGGCGGCGTGCGTTCGTCGGCGGCAACCGCCGGTTCGATGCACCGCGTCGACAGGATCGAGTTCTGATCTCAGCGGGCGGCGGCCGCGGTCTCGCCGGGCGTCCGGGCGCAGGCGCCCGGGCCCAGGCGCTGCAAGATCTCCATGCACTCCCAGAACCATTGCTGGGCAGCCTCATGCTTGTGCGCCAGGTCGGTGAGGTCGCTCACGAACGACAACGCGACGATCCGGTCGACGACGGCGGCGGGCAGGTCGCGGGCCAGGTAACGGGTGCCGAAGATCCGGCGATGGGGGCAGTGAAGCAGCCGCACCACCTCCACCAGGGGGCGCAGGCTCATGGCTTGGTAGAAGTGCAGGGCTTCCACCGCGCGTCCTCGCAAACGCTCTTTGACGGGTATGTGCTGGAACATCGCGAAAGCATCGCGCAGCACCGGAATGCGTGCGCGGGCCAGGGCGAGGTCGGCCGCCGCATCGATGTGCGACTCGGCCAGCACGCCGGTGCGGTCGAACCAGGTGTGTCCGCGGCCATGCAACTCAACATCCCGGAACATCAGGGGGTCGCTGCGACGAAGGAACACCAGGTCGACCACCAGAAACTCCGACGCATCGCGGAGCCGGTAGAACTTTTGGCTGAAGCCTGGACTGGCCGGCATCTCGCAGCGCACGGCCACGGGCGAGAGCAGGTTCAGTGCCGCTTCGACGCTGTCAAACGCTTCCTTGACGGCGTCGTCGGCAACCACGGCGACCGCGTCCACGTCCGAGTACTCGTCCAGGGCGTTGAAAGCAGCGCTGCCGCCCTCCCAGGCGGCGTCAACGGCGGGGTTGGATTCGAGCGCGCCGCGCAGCGTCGCAACCAGGCTGTTCCTGTCGATGGTGTGCATGCCGGCAATCTAGCAGTCCCGCCGGACCGGGTGCATCCGTGAACGAGACCGCCCCCGGCACCGCCCGCACACACGCAGCGCGACCCTGCGCGTTACGCCGGGTCAATGGCCAACTGGCACGCCCCCCGCAGCGGCGCTCGACGTGGCTGCTCGCTGCGAGCTTGCTCGATCCCGACCCGGACCAGAATACGGCCCTCAGCCAGCCCACGCAGGAGTCCTGCATGACCCGCCCCGTCGAGACCGTGATCCGTGGCCTGGTGACCCAGGCGGTGACGAAGATCTCCGAGTTCAACCGCAACCGGCGTAAGGCCGAAGGGCCGAATCCGTACCTCACCGGCATCCACACGCCCATGACCGAGGAGCTGACGCTGACCGAGCTGGCCGTCAGCGGCACGATCCCGCCGGAACTGGACGGCACCTACCTGCGCAACGGGCCGAACCCGATCAGGCCGCCGAACCCGGCCACCCATCATTGGTTCGTCGGCACCGGCATGGTTCACGGTGTGCGGCTCGAGGGTGGGCGCGCCCGCTGGTACCGCAACCGCTGGATCCGCGGCCTCGAGGTCTCGCAGGCGCTGGGCGAGCCGCCGGCCCCGGGCACCCGGACCGAAGGCTTCGACACGCCGAACACCAACGTCGTCGGCCATGCCGGCGCGGTCTGGGCGATCGTCGAGGCCGGCGGCAACCCGGTGCGGCTGGACGGCGAGCTGGCCACCGTCGCCCACGACCCGTTCGGCGGCACCTTGCACCACGCCTTCTCGGCGCACCCGCACCTCGACCCGGCCACCGGCGAGCAGCACGCCATCTGCTACCACGCGCGGGTGCCCGACACGGTCTGGCATGTCGTGGTCGGCGCGGACGGCCGCGTGCGGCGCGAGGAGCCGATCGCCGTGGAACACGGGCCGTCGATCCACGACTGCATGATCACGCCGCACTACGTGATCGTCCTCGACCTGCCGGTGACCTTCTCGATGAAGACGCTGCTGGCCGGGCACCCGTTCCCGTACCGTTGGAACCCGGCCCACCGGGCACGAGTGGGCCTGTTGCCGCGCGAAGGCAAGGGCAGCGACACGGTCTGGTGCGAGGTGCAGCCGTGCTACGTGTTCCACCCCGCCAATGCCTACGAGACCGACGACGGCCGCGTGATTCTCGACGCCTGCGTGCACGACCGGATGTTCGACGACGACTACGCGGGGCCGTCGTCGAACCGGGTGCCCTTCGAGCGCTGGACGATCGATCCCGCGGCGCGCCGCGTCGAGCGCCGGGTGGTCGACGCCGCGCCGCAGGAGTTTCCTCGCCCGAACGAGCAGCGCATCGGGCAGCCTTATCGATATGCCTACACGCTGGCGTTGCCCGAAGGCGGCAACCCGGCCTTCCTGGACGCCCCGCGGCTGTACAAGCACGACCTGGCCGCCGGCACGCGCCAGGTCCACGACTTCGGTGCCGGGCACGTGGCCGGCGAGTTCGTCTTCGTGCCCCGTGCCGGCGCTGCCGCCGAGGACGACGGCTGGCTGATGGGCTTCGTGATCGACAAGGCGCGCCAGACCACCGACCTGGTGATCCTCGATGCCGCACGGTTCGAACGCGAGCCGCAGGCGCGCATCACGATCCCGCACCGCGTGCCTGCGGGCTTCCACGGCAACTGGATTGCGGCGCGCTGACGCCGAAGCGATCCGGGCGTGGGTCGACGCCCGGGTCGGCAAGACCCAGCGCCTCTCGGCGCTGCGGCTCATCGACGAGCTGCCGCGTCGTGCGACCGACAAGGTCCTCGGGCGCGGGCGGTGCGAGGCATGGGCGGGCGGCTGATCCGTCGAGGTCGGCCTGTACCTCCCGTCTCGGTCGGTGTACAAGGCACGCTTCGCAACGCGCATGGAGGATGAGAGATGGCGAAGAGATCGGGGATGTATTGCGTGACGGTCGGGGCTGTCCTGCTGGGGTGCTCGAGCATGTCGAGCGTGAGGGCTGCAGGCTGCAACCCAGGCGGCAACTGCACCGTGGACGTGACCGTCGGGGCGAACTGCGCGATCACCGTCAGTCCGGACCCGCTCGATGTTCCTCAACCGCGAGGCGCGAAGTCGATCACCTGGAACATCGTGACGAGCGGCTATGTGTTCGCGGACAACGGCATCGCGTTCAAGTCATCGAACAACGAGTTCGAGGATCCCGAAGTGCAGGGCAACCGGTTCAAGTGGAAGAACAAGCACACCGGCGTCGGCAGGTAAGAGTACGCCGTCAACGTCATCAGGACGGATCCCAGCCCGGCGACCTGCAGCAAGGATCCGGTGATCCGCAACGAGTGACACGCGCCTCGGCCTCAGCCTCCGCCCGCCAGAGGACCGCATCGACTCGCGTCCAGTCGAAGGTGGCACGCAGCGTCGTCTGCCGGTCGCGTCGTCCGCCGGTGGATGCGAGCAGCAGGAAGCACTCGTTCCTGCGCGCGCGAGCAGCTGCCGCGGCGGCATCACGCGCACGCGCGCTGAACTGCCCGTCATGAGCCGGTGGCGGCCCACTGTTCATGGCCCGGCCCCGCCCCGGAACAGCACAGTCCCGGCGCCGGCTGAACGCCACTTTGCCGACGTTGCGCCAGCTTGACCAAAACGCGGCTTGAGGGCGGTGTCGGCAGGTCGGCCCCACGCCATCAGCCCGAACAACAACATCCCCGCCATCGTCGACCCCGAAAGACCGGCGGGTCCGTTCGATCAGCGCATTCAAGTTCGGCACGGTCATGGCCCGCATTCGCCCTTAGCATCGCGGCGTGATCGAACTCACTGAACACGATCAGGCCCTGCTGGGCGGCCAGTGCGGCGACGCGGCAGCGCTGGCGATGCGTGTGCTGGTGCGCTCGGCCGCGCTGATGGGTGCCGAACGCCTGCTGGACATCACCAGTGCCCACATCGATGGCTGCCTCTACCACGGGCAGGCGTCGCTGGATTTCGTCGAGCGGCTGGTGGCCGGTGGCGGCACGGTGGTGGTGCCGACCACGCTCAACGTCGGGTCACTCGACCTGATCCACCCGGAGCTGTTCCGTGGCGACGAGGCCGTGAAGTCACAGGCCGAGCGGCTGATGCAGGCCCATCTCGAACTCGGCTGCGAATCGACCTTCACCTGCGCGCCCTACCAGGGCCGCCACCGGCCGCGGCTGGGGCAGCAGATCGCCTGGGCCGAGTCCAACGCCATCGTGTTCGCCAATTCGGTGCTGGGCGCACGCACCAACCGCTATGGCGACTTCATGGACCTGTGTGCCGCCTTGACCGGGCGCGCGCCGGCCTGCGGCCTGCACCTGCCGGAGAACCGGCTGGGCCAGGTGCTGTTCGAGTTGCAGGACTTCCCGGCCGAGCGCGGCGGGCGCGACATCTGGTTTGCGGCGCTGGGGCTGTTGGCCGGCAGGAAGGTCGGCGCACGCATTCCGGTCTTCCTGGGGCTGCCGCCGGATACCACCGAGGACGAACTGAAAGCGCTGGGTGCCGCCTGCGCATCCACGGGCGCCGTCGGGCTCTTCCATGCCGTGGGCATCACCCCCGAGGCGCCCACGATCGCCGAAGCCTTGGGTGGCCGGCCGGCGCAGGAGGTGGTGGTGGTCTCGCTTGCGTTGTTGCAGCGCACGCGCGCCGCGCTGAGCCCGGCCCGGCCCGGCGACCGGCTGGCCGCCGTCAGCGTGGGCACGCCACACTTTTCGCTGGCCGAATTCGACCAGTTGCTTGCCCTGCTGGCCGAAGAAGCCCCAAGCGGGGCCGGGCCGCGCATCGACTTCTACGTCAACACCAGCCGCTACATCCTGTGGCAGCTCGAGGAGTCCGGCAAGGCCCAGGCGCTGCAGGCGCGCGGCATCACGATCGTCACCGACACCTGCACCTACATCACGCCAGTGATGCGGCAGACCCGCGGCCTGATCATGACCAACTCGGGCAAGTGGGCGCATTACGCGCCGGCCAATATCGGGGTCGAGGTGGCCTTCGGCAGCCTGCGCGAGTGCGTGCGCTCGGCCCTCCGTGGCGAGGTGGTGCTCGATGGGCACTGAGACCACCGGCTCATCGTGGCCGGCCCACGCCATCGTCACCGGACGGGGGCGCGGCGCGCCGCTGCGGCTGGCCGAACCGCTGAGCTTCTGGGGTGGCTACGACGCAGAACAGGGCCGTGTCGTCGAAGCGGGTCACCCGCAAAGCGGCGCGCGCCTGGCCGGGCGCGTGATGCTGATGGAGCGCGCCAAGGGCTCGAGCTCCAGCAGCAGCGTGCTGGCCGAAGCGATCCGCAACGGCACCGGGCCGGCGGCCATCGTGATGCGCGAGCGCGACCTCATCGTCGGCCTGGGCTGCATCGTCGCCTCCGAGCTCTACGGGCTGCATGTGCCGGTGGTGGTGGTCGAAGAGAGCACCTGGCTGGCGCTCGTGGGCCTCGAGGGCGCCGGGCACAGCGAGCTGCACATCGAAGCCGCCGAACCCGGAGATTGCCTGATTCGGACTTC
>Ga0209797_10000560_pt1 | contig 18703 bp, 13 predicted proteins | sample DOMMetBare3Fresh_2_FD_187472 | JGI IMG/M metagenome (GOLD analysis project Ga0209797, IMG submission 187472) | Wetland sediment microbial communities from St. Louis River estuary, USA, under dissolved organic matter induced mercury methylation -... | ecosystem: Environmental > Aquatic >... | reverse complement strand
CCCGACGCAAGGAGGGGCTGTTCGCGTACTATCGGCTGGCCGACAAGGAGGTGTTTCGGCTGTGCGACATCATGTGCGGCCGGCTGGAGCGGGAGCTGAAGGCGCGGGAGCGGATGTTGGCCGGGCGGTAGGGGCCCAGGCCGTGGCAAGATCAGGAAAGCGCTCCGCCAGGGTGAGGCCTCGGCGCCAACCGCTGGTGCGCCGGTCCCAGCGCCGGCCCGGCCCGCCGGCGGCCCCGACCCGCCGGGCATGGACCGGCCGGTGAAGCCCGGTGAGATACGCCAGCCCATCGAGGCGTCGAGAGACGGCGGCACTCGCCGGCGCACCAACCTCGACGCCCGGTACCGATCTGAAGACGTGAGGGCCCGGCCAAGCGCCTTGCGCGCGCAGGGCGGGCGCCCGTAGACTCCTCGCACCATGGGCACACGCACAGCACCCCTCGCCACCCTCCTGCTCGTCGCCGGTATCGCCGGGTGCGGCGGCACGAGCTCATTCCGGGACCGGGTCTCCACCCGACCGGTGACCAACGAGCGCCTCCGCGACGCGCCCGTCACCCAGGAGGGCTGGCTCACCCACGGCCGGGACTGGAGCAACCGCCGCTACGTTCCTCTCGCCGAGATCAACCGGGGGACGGTGAAGGGGCTCCACAAGCTGTGGGAGCACGACAACGGGATCCCCTTCCGGCGATCGGTCCGGAACGTCAGCACGCCGATCGTGGTGGACGGGCTGCTCATCTACACCGACCTCAAGAACCTCGTGATCGCGGTGGACGCGCGGAACGGCGAGGAGCGCTGGCGGTACCAGCCCAAGCTGGGTGCCACCGCGCTCTGCTGCGGCCCGGTGAATCGCGGCGTCGCCGTCTACGGCGACAAGGTGTACCTCGCCACCCTTGACGCCCGGGTCATCGCGCTCAACCGGAGCAACGGAGAGGTCGTGTGGGACGTGAGCGCAGCATCGCCGGCGGAGGGCTACTCTTTCACCATGGCACCCCTCGCCGCGGACGGAAAGATCATCGTCGGCGTGAGCGGCGGCGAATTCGGGATTCGCGGGTTCGTGGACGCGTACGATCCCGGCACCGGCAAGCGGATCTGGCGCTTCTGGACGATCCCGTCCCCTGAGGAGGGCGGCTGGTACGGCCGGTGGAGTCAGACCGCCCCCGACGGCGAGCCTCTCCCCCGCAACATCGCCCTGGAGCGGCGCGACAGCGCCCGGTTCGCGGAGGCCTGGCGGAAGGGCGGCGCACCGGTCTACTCCACCCCCGCGTACGACCCAGACCTCCGCCACCTCTACGTCGCCACCGGCAATCCCTGGTATGTGGACGAGACGACGACCCCGCCCGGCGACAACCTGTACAGCACCTCCCTGCTCGCCCTCGACATCGACACCGGCGCGATGAAGTGGTACTACCAGATGGTCCCGCACAACCAGTGGGATCTCGATGCCGCGAGCCCGCCGGTGCTCTTCGACCTGCCCGCCGGCGACAGCACGATCCCCACAGTCGCCCATGCGGGCAAGACCGGCTGGGTGTACCTCCTGGACCGCCGCACGGGCCGCCAGATCCGGCGCAGCGATCCATTCATCCCGCTGGAGAACGTCTTCCCCACCCCGACCCGGGAGGGCACCCGCTCCTCGCCGGGGACACGCGGCGGCGCCAACTGGCCTCCACCGGCCTACTCCCCGCGCACCGGCCTGATGTACGTGCTGGGAACCTACTCCCCGATGCTCTTCATGCTCGATACGACGCCCACCGCGTCGTACAGTTCCGGGTATTTCTTACCGAGGTCGCTGCCCGACAGCATCAGGTTCGGCCTCTTCTCGGCCATCGACGTCGGCACCGGGAAGATCCGGTGGCAAAAGCGGACCACGCCCCTCATGTACGGCGGCGCGGTCGCCACCGACGGCGGCCTCGTCTTCTACGGCGACCAGCAGGGGTACCTCAATGCGCTGGACGCCGAGACAGGCGAGACGCTGTGGCGCGACTTGGCCGGCGAGGGCTACACCGGGCCGCCGATCTCGTTCCAGGTGGACGGGCACCAGCGGATCGCGATCACCTCCCACGACGGGATCTCGGTCTACGGGCTGTAGGGAAGCCATCCCCCTCCTGACCGAGGCCGGGAACCCGACAGAGCGAGTAGCTCCCGGGTTGCAACGGGTGCGGGCGCTGATCTGGTGAGACGCCGCGCAGCGAACGCTCGCTGAATGCGTCAGGAATAGGAATTTCCATTAGCCTCCGATGTTACAGAAGAGGATCGCGGGTCGTGCGGTCCAGTAGGAGGAGGTTGGATGAAGCTCGGCATCATGATGCGTTCGATGGATCAGGACAGCGGCATGCGCGCCATCACGGAAGGCATGGTCGAGCACATGATCAAGCTCGGCCCGAACGACACCTTCCTGCTCATGTATCGGAGCCGCAAGCTCCTCGGCCGATTTGCAGCCTTCCCAAACGTCAAGGAAGTACTGATCTCCGCGCCGCACCTGCTGTTCTGGGATCAGGTCGCAGTGCCCTGGTGCGCCTGGCGCGAGAAAGCCGATCTGATCTTCAACCCGAAATTCAGCATTCCGCTCGTGAGCCCATGCCCGGTCGTGATGGGTCTGCACGAACCGGCCTGGTGGGTATGGCCCGAGTTCTATCAATGGCTCGACCTGCGCTATATGCGCTTCATGCTGCCGATCTACATGCGCAAGGCGCGGTGGCTCTTCCCGATCTCACAGTTCGTCGTGGACGAGACGAAGAAGTATCTGCGCGTGCCTTTCGAGCACAAGACGACGCTGGCCTACCCCGCGCCGCGGCCGTACTTCCGGCCAGTGACCGATCAGGTGGCGCTCGACGCCTTTCGGCGGAAACACGGACTGCCGGATCGCTTCATAGCAACGGTCACCCGCGTATCGCACATTCTCGATAAGGCTGGTTCCTTCTTTCCGGGCAAGTACCCCCACGCGACCGTCCGGGCCTTTGCCCTGGCACGTGACCGGATACCGCATCATCTGGTGGTGGCGGGGAAGGGAGTGCGGGAGTTTCTGGTGCACATGGGTTTCACCGACCGGGATCTGGATCGGGTCCACTTCCTGGATTTCGTGCCGCATGAGGAACTACCGCTCCTGCACAGTCTGTCGGAGCTGTTTGTCATTCCGTCACCGTATGAGAGCTTCGCGATGGCGCTTGTGGAAGCCATGTCATGCGGCTGTCCGGCGCTGGTCTCGCAGGAAGGTGCCTTGCCTGAGATCACGGCGGGCGCCTGCGTGTTCATCGACCATCGCTCGCCCGAGGACATTGCCACGAAGATGGTCGCCGTGCTGTCGGACGAGGCTGAGCGCCGGCGCATGGGTGAGCGCAGTCGGGCTCGGGCTGCCTTCTTCAACTGGGAGCGAACTGCGCGCGGCATTCTCGACAGCTGCCGGCGCGTAGTCACATAGCCGCTTGGCTCCACCTGGTTGGGCCATGTGGCGCCGCTGGCGCCGCTTGCCGTAGCGGCTGCATGACGATCGATGATCGATTGCCCCGTTGCGGATTGACCTGGGCAGCGCGACGAGCCACAACCCCTCGCCATTGCCGTCCGGCGCCACAACCGGGCCGATTACGCTGCCGGCGACCGTCACATACCGAGTGCGAGTCCAGCGCACGGACGACGGGGACGGGGAGTATACGAGATCATGGTGCAATGAACGGCGACGCCCCACGATCACCGGAGTGACAGCGGGGCGAATGACACGAACGAATGGGCCTGGGTAGAGTTGAACTACCGACCTCACGCTTATCAGGCGTGCGCTCTAACCACCTGAGCTACAGGCCCTTCCGACGGGGACGGGAGCATAGCCGCCGGCCGTCGGCGACGCAAGGCCGCGGGCCGGGCCCCGCGGCTCAGCGCATCTCCTCTTCCTCGTCGAAATCCTCGAACTCCTCGAGCTCCTCGTCGTCGAGGTCGTCGTCCTCGTCGAGGTCGTCGTCCTCGTCGAGGTCGTCGTCCTCGTCCTCGTCGTCGTCGAAGGCGAACCCGTCGTCCTCGAACTCGTCCTCGTCCTCGTCGAACTTGCGACGCAGCTCCAGCGTCTCCGCCGACGTCTCCCAGGCCAACATGATGTCCTCCGCCATCAGAGAGAGTGTGATGCCGTCGTCCTAGGACGCATCCGCCACCCGCGCGGCCCGCGCGGCCTTCTTGCGGTCGTTCGCCGTGAGCACCCGCTTGCGGAGGCGGATGTTCTGGGGCGTGACCTCGATGAGCTCGTCCTCCTCGATGTACTCGAGGGCGTACTCGAGGGTGATCTGGCGGGGCGGCTCCAGGATGACGTTCTCGTCCGAAGCCGTGGTCCGCATGTTGGTGAGCTTCTTCTCCTTGGTCACGTTCACGTCCATGTCGCCCGGCCGCGAGCTTTCGCCGGCGATCATCCCCTCGTACACGTGGTCGCCTGGGCTGACGAACATCTGCGCCCGCTCCTGGAGGTTACCGAGCGCGAAGGCCACGACCGAGCCCTCCCGGTCGGCCACCAGCACGCCGCGTTTCCGGCCGGCCAGCGGGCCGGCCCACGGGCCGTAGTCGAGGAAGCGGTGGTGCATGATGCCCATGCCGCGGGTGTCGGTGAGGAATTCGGACCGGTAGCCGAACAGCCCGCGCGCCGGGATCCGGAAGGTGAGCCGCACCATTCCCTGCCCCGGATTCCGCATCTCGGTCAGCTCGCTCCGCCGCGGCCCCAGCTTCTCCATCACCACGCCCATGTACTCCTCGGCCACGTCCACCGTCAGCTCCTCGTACGGCTCCAGCCGCTCGCCATTGGGGCCGAGCTTGGTGATGACCCGCGGGCGCGACACCTGGAACTCGAACCCCTCGCGACGCATCGTCTCCATCAGGATGCCGAGGTGGAGCTCGCCGCGGCCGGCGACGGTATGGGTGTCGGGGCTGTCGGTCTCGTCCACCCGAAGCGCCACGTTCCGCTCCAGCTCGCGATACAGCCGGTCCTTGAGCTGGCGGCTGGTGACGTACTTCCCCTCGCGCCCCGCGAAGGGGCCGTTGTTGACGATGAAGTCCACCGAGATCGTGGGCTCCTCCACCGCGATGCCGGCCAGCCGCTCGGGGGCGTCCACTGCGGTGAATGTCTTTCCGATCTCGATCGTCTCGAACCCCGCGAGCGCCACGATGTCGCCAGCGCCGGCCACGTCCACCTCGACCCGGGTGAGCCCGTCGAAGGTGTAGAGCCTGGTGACGCGGTTCCGCTCACACGTCTCGTCGGCCACGAGCCCCGGCTCGCCCAGCGGCAGGAGCGCGACCTGATCGCCGACCCGCACCCGGCCCCGCTCGATCCGCCCGATCGCAATGCGGCCAAGGAAGCTCGAAAAGTCGAGCGTCGAGACCAGCATCTGGAACGGTCCCTCGGGGTCGCCCTTGGGCGGGGGGACGTAGTCCAGGATGGCCTGGAAGAGCGGCCGGAGATCGGTGCCCGGGTGGTCGAGCTCGGTCGTGGCCGTGCCCGCGCGGCTCGAGGTATAGAGGAACGGCGCGTCGAGCTGTTCCGGCGTGGCCTCGAGGTCGATGAACAGCCCCAGCACCTCATCGTGCACCCGGAGCGGCTCGGCATCCGCCCGGTCGATCTTGTTGATCGCCACGATCGGCCGGAGCCCCAGCGCCAAGGCCTTCCGAGTGACGAACCGCGTCTGCGGCATCGGTCCTTCGGCGGCGTCCACCAGGATCAGCACGCCGTCCACCATCCTGAGGATCCGCTCGACTTCGCCGCCGAAGTCCGCGTGCCCCGGCGTGTCCACGATGTTGATCTTGACGCCCTGCCAGCGCACCGCGGTGTTCTTGGCCAGGATCGTGATGCCGCGCTCGCGCTCCAGCGGGTTCGAGTCCATGACCCGCTCTTCCACCTGCTGGTTGGCGCGGAACGCTCCCGCCTGCCGCAGCATCTGATCCACCAGCGTGGTCTTGCCGTGGTCGACGTGGGCGATGATGGCCAAGTTACGGATCAAACGGCACTTCCTTCAGTCGGAACGGTCGAGGCCCGGACGCCCGGGCCTCCGCGGCGCATATATAGACTAGGCCGGGCAAGCCCGCAAGAACCTCCGGCCGGCAGGTCCCGAGTCATCCTGAGCGAAGCGAAGGGGGCATGCCCCAAAGCATGCCCCCGTTACGCTGCTCAGGATGGCTCCGGGGCTAGTGGGAGTGGCCGTGGTGAAGCTGCCCCGCGCCCGAACTCTGCGCGACCTCCCGGACCTCCTCGCATTCGTCCGCCACCTCGAGCTGCATCGTGACGTGGCCGATGCCCAGCCTCGCCATCTCGGCTCGGATCCCCTCCAGCACATCGGGATGGGCTGCCAGATCCGGCACCACCGCGTGGCCGCTCATCGCCACCACCCCGTTCACCACCGTCCAGACGTGCAGATCGTGCACCGCGGCCACACCCGGAACACCCAGGATCCGTCGCTGCACGTCCGCCATGGTGACGTGGCGAGGAACGGCGTCGAGCAGGATGTCGGTGCTCTCGCGAAGCAGCCGCCAGGCCCCCACCAGAATGAGGAGGGAGAGCGCAATCGACACGATCGGGTCGGCCACGGTCCAGCCGGTGAGCCAGATGATCGCCGCCGCCCCCAGGGCGCCGACCGAGCCCAGGGCATCGCCCATTACGTGGAGGTAGGCCGCACGGGCGTTCAGGCTCCCCTCCCGCGATGCGTGCAGGAGCGCCAGGCCCACCAGATTGACGGCGAGCCCCGCCGCGGCCACCGCCAGGAACAGCCCGGCCCGGATCGGCTCTGGCTCCTGGATGCGCTGCACCGCCTCGACGACGACCCACCCCGCGATGCCGAAGAGCACCGCGCCGTTGACCAGCGCGGCAAGGATCTCCCACCGCAGGTAGCCGTAGGTCTTGGTCTCGTCGGCGGGGCGCTGGGCGATCCAGGCGGTGACCAGGCTGAGCGCGAGCGCGCCGACGTCAGTGAGCATGTGGCCCGCGTCGGCCAGCAGCGCCAGCGAGCCGCTCAGCCACCCGCCGACGACCTCGAGCACCATGAACACCCCGGTGAGCCCGAGCACCGCCCAGAGGCGTGGCATCGGGGTCGTCGGGCCCCGGGTGAGGTGGGCGCACTCCGCGCGGGTTGCCGATGTTGCCATGGAACGGAATTTAACCCGCCACCCGCATCCGCACCGCCTCCGCGTGCCCGTACAGCCCCTCCGCCTCCGCCAGCGCGATGATGGCATCGGCGTCCTCCACCAGGCGGGCCCGGGTATATCGGATCACGCTCGTCCGCTTCACGAAATCGTAGACCCCGAGCGGTGAGGCGTAGCGCGCGGTGCCACTGGTGGGCAGCACGTGGCTCGGTCCCGCCAGGTAGTCCCCCACCGGCTCGGGTGTCTCGTCACCGAGGAAGATGGCGCCGGCGTGGCGGATCGAGGCCGCCACCCGCTCTGCCGCCTCGGTCACGATCTCGAGGTGCTCCGGCGCCCGGCGGTTGACCACCTCCACCGCCTCGCGCATCGAAGGCACCAGCACGACCAGCCCGTTCCGCTCGAGAGCCGTCCGCGCGATCGCCGCGCGCGGCGCCTTCGCCAGCGCCTCCTCCAGCGCCGCCGGGAGCGCCTCCGCCAGCGCCGGGTCGGTAGTGACGCACCAGCTCACCGCGTCCTCGTCGTGCTCCGCTTGCGCGATCAGGTCGGCGGCGACGCGCGACGGCCACGCCGTCGCGTCCGCCAAGATGAGTATTTCGGTCGGTCCCGCGATCATGTCGATCCCGACCTGTCCCACGACCTGACGCTTGGCCTCCGCCACCCACCGGTTTCCCGGTCCCACGATCTTGTCCACCCGCGGGACCGTCGCGGTCCCGTATGCCAGCGCTGCCACCGCCTGGGCCCCGCCGATCCGGAAGATCCGCGTCACCCCCGAGAGCGCGCAGGCCGCCAGCACCACGTCCGTCACCCCCTGCGGCGGGACGACGGCGATGATCTCCTGCACCCCCGCCACCAGCGCGGGGATCGCATTCATTATTACGGACGACGGATAGGAGGCCTTGCCGCCGGGGACATAAAGCCCCACCCTGTCTAGGGGCGTGACCTTCATTCCGATCACGCTGCCGTCGGCCTCGGTCAGGTGGAAGCCCGGGTCCCTCTGATGCTCGTGGTAGGCACGGACCCGATCCACCGCCCGGCCGAGCGCGCGCCGGAGCCCGGGCTCGACCCGCGCCAGCGCCCCCTGCCAGCTGCCGGAGTCGAGCTCCCACTCGGACGGGGCGAGCTCGACGCCGTCGAACCGGCGGGTATACTCCCGGACGCCGTCGTCCCCCCGGACCAGCACGTCCTCGAGGATGCGCCGCACCGCCTCCCGGGTCTCCGGGTCGGTGCCGGCGCGACGGGGAAGCAGCGGATCGAGCGCCTCGAAGGGCGGGACGGCCAACCGGCGGATCATCGCGAGACCTCGCGGTAAGACCTTTGAAGTACTAGACTTATAGCGTATGGAACCAGCAGCTCCATCCTCGATCGGCCTCGGTCTCGCGTCAGTCGTCGTCCTGGTGCTCGCGAACGCCTTCTTCGTGGCGGCCGAGTTCGCCCTGGTCGGCGCCCGGCGCACCCGGCTCGACGAGTTGGCCCGCGCGGGGGATGGCAAAGCTAGGCTGGCACGCCGCGCGGTTCAATCGCTCGACCGCTACATCTCGGCCACCCAGCTCGGCATCACGCTCGCATCCCTCGGACTCGGCTGGATCGGCGAGCCGGCGCTCGCCGGCCTGGTCGGCGGCGCGTTCTCCTGGCTGCCGGGCTCGATGGCCGCCATCGCCACGCACGGCCTCGCGTCGGCCTTCGCGTTCATCATCATCACCTTCCTGCACATCATCCTGGGCGAGCTGGTGCCCAAGGCGCTGGCCCTGCTCTATCCCGAGACCGTGAGCAGCTGGCTGGCGGGGCCCCTCATCGGTTTCGCCTGGATCATGGCGTGGCCGATCGCGTTGCTCAACGGCACCGCCAACCGGCTGCTCCGGCTCATGGGGATCGCGCGCCCCGGGGAGCACGAACGGCTCCACTCGCCCGAGGAGATCCGGATGCTCGTGGAGCAGAGCGGCGAGGGCGGGAGCATGCTGAAGGAGGACGCCCGTCTGCTCGAGGGCGTCTTCGAGTTCAGCGAGAAGACCGCGCAGGAGGTGATGACGCCGCGCACCCAGATGATCGCCCTGGAGTCGAGCATGGCTGTCGCGGACGCGGCCGACGAGGTCGCCGTGGCGCGCCGCTCCCGCTACCCGGTCTACACCGAATCGCTCGACGAGATCGTGGGCGTGGTCCACGCCAAGGACATCCTGACGGCGCTTCGCGCCCGGCCGCACGAGACGGTCCGTGCCATTATGCGCCCCCCCCTGTTCGTCCCAGGCACTCGGGAGGTCGAGGACGTGCTGGCCGACATGAAGCGGCTCAAGACTCATCTGGCTGTCGTGCTCGACGAGTACGGCGGCACCGCCGGGCTGGTCACGATGGAGGATCTGCTCGAGGAGATCGTCGGCCCCATCTTCGACGAGTATGACCCGCAGGACCGGACCGCTCCGGCCGACGGCGCCCAGCGGCTGGACGGAGCCATGCCGATCACCGAATTCAATGCGCAGTACGACGCCGCGCTCGACGACACCGACTACACTACGCTCGGCGGCTACGTGTTCGGCCAGCTCGGGCGCCTGCCGCGGCCGGGGGACCGGGTCACCGTCGCTCCCCACACTTTCGAGGTGGTGGAGATGGACAATCGGCGGGTGAAGAGCCTCCGCCTCCAAACCACGCCGCCAGTCGAGGTGGAGCGGGGAGGTCATGACTAGCGGCTGGGAGCGGGCGGCCTCATCCCGAGCCGAGCGGACCCGCGCGGCGTTCCTCGACATGAGCCGCCGTCTGGGCGCCACACGCACGCCGGAAGAGGCCGCCCGCCTCATCGTCGGCGTCGCCCAGGAGCTGCTCGGCTGGGATGCCTCCACGGTGGATCTGTACGCGCCGGAGACCAACCAGGTGGACGCCGTGCTCACCATGGACTCGTTCGACGGCCCGCCGGTGGACGTCCCCTACCCCTATACCGCCTGCCCGCCGAGCCCCATTCTGATGCGCGTCATCCGGGAGGGCGCCTTGCTCATCCTGCGACCCGCACCGGTCGCGGAGGGCGAGGGCTGGATCCCGTTCGGCGACACCAGCCGGCGATCGCGCTCGCTCATGTTCGTGCCGATCCGTCACGGCGAGCGGATCACCGGCGTTCTCTCGATTCAGCGCTATGCGCCGCAGGCCTACGAGGACGAGGATCTCACCACGCTGCAGGAGCTGGCCGATCACTGCGGCGGCGCGATGGAGCGGCTCCGGATCGAGAAGGAGCTCCGGGACAGCCGGGCGCAGCTCGGGCGTACCGAAGCGTTCGCCCAGGTCATGACGGCGCAGCTTTCCGTGGACGGACGTTGGCTCAAGGTCCCGCCCACCCTGTGCCGGCTCCTGGGAGTGGACGAGAGCCGCCTCCTCGGCGCCCCCATCGGGGCCCTGCTGCACCCCGACGACGCGGCGAGGGAGCGCGCCGAGCGGGAGCGGCTCCTCCGGGGCGAGGCCCGGATGGTGGACCTCGAGCCCCGCTGGGAGCGCCCGGACGGGCAGCCGCTCTGGGTGTCCCTCAACACCTCGGTCGCGCAGGACGCCGATGGCCAGCCGGCCCACCTCTTGGTCTATCTCCGCGACATCTCCGAACGGAAGAACCTGGAGGACCAGCTCCGGCAGACGCAGAAGTTGGCGGCCGTCGGCCAGCTCGCCGGCGGCATCGCGCACGACTTCAACAACCTGCTCACGGCGATCCTCGGCAGCACCGAGCTGCTGCTTGCCAGCACGTCCCCCGCCGATCCCCGACGGGAGGACGTGCAGGAGATCGGCCGCGCGGCCCACCGGGCCGCGGCGCTCGTCCGCCAGCTGCTCACCTTCAGCCGCAAGCAGGTGATGCAGCCGCGGCTGGTCAATCTCAATGCCATCGTCCGCGAGATGGGCGGCATGCTGCGCCGGGTCGTCGGCGAGCGCATCAGGCTGCGGCTCGACCTCGACCCGGCGCTGGGCTGCGTGACCGCTGACCCCGGTCAGCTCGAGCAAGTCATCGCGAATTTCGGTGTAAACGCACGCGACGCGATGCCGGACGGCGGGTCCCTCGCGATCAGCACCGCCAACGCCAGCGGACCGGTCATCGCGGGAGCGGCCGGCGAAGGCTTCCCGCCCGGCACCCCGCTCGTGGCGCTGATCGTCAGCGACACCGGCACCGGGATGGACGAGCACGTGCTGGCCCATCTGTTCGAGCCGTTCTTCACCACCAAGGAGCTGGGGCGGGGCACCGGCCTCGGCCTCGCCACGGTGTACGGCATCGTGCGGCAGAGCGGAGGACAGATTCAGGTCGCCTCCCGGCCGAACGAGGGGAGCACCTTCACGGTGTACTTCCCCAGGGCGGATTCGCCGGGGCAGTCGGCCGCCCTGCTCATGCCGGCCCCCGATCCGGTGCCGGGTGGATCCGAGACCGTGCTGGTCGTCGAGGACGAGGAGGTCGTGCGCCACCTCGTCTGCCGGGTGCTTCGCGCCAAGGGATACCGGGTGCTCGAGGCGCCGCACGCGGAGGCGGCGCTCGCGCTCGCCGACGGCGCCAGCGAGCCGATCCACCTGCTCGTGACGGACATGGTGATGCCCGGACTCGGCGGCCCCGCGCTCGCCGCCCGGCTGGCCGCACACCGGCCCGGGCTCCGGGTGTTGTTCATCACCGGGTATGCGGCGGAGGCGGTCGAGCGCCGGGGCGAGCTGGCCGATACGAGCGGCCTCCTGGAAAAGCCGTTCAGCGCCGACCAGCTCGCCTGCAAGGTCCGTGAGGTGCTCGCCGGCTCCGCGTGAGGCTCGCGCGCCGCCGCCGCGCGGCGTTACCTTCCCGCCCCATGCTTCCCTCCCAGGTTGCCATCACGCCGCCCGGTGCACTCGACCTCACCGGCGAGGCCGCCCGTCGCCGCCGGCTGCTCCAGCACGCGGCGATGCAGGTGCTCGAGCGGGCGGGCTACGAGGAGCTGATCCCGCCCACCCTCGAGTACCAGGAGACGTTCCTCCGGGCGGGGGGACCCGGCGTCGCCGAGCGGCTCATCCGCTTCCCCGACCGCGACGGCCGCATCCTGGCGCTCCGGTACGACTTCACCGCCAGCCTGGCGCGCGTGGCCGCCACCACCTTCGCCGGAACCAGCCAGCCGCTCCGGCTGTGCTACTCGGGCACCGTCTACCGGCAAGAGCCGGAGCGCGGCGGCCGCCCGCGCGAGATGCTGCAGGTCGGCGCCGAGCTGCTCGGGCAGGCCGACCTGGCGGCCGACGTCGAGGTCGTGCGCCTCACAATCGCCCTCGTCCGCTCCGCCGGCCTGCACGATTTCCAGGTGAACCTCGGCCACGCCGGCGTGCTGGCGCCCGGCATCGCGGCGCTGGACAGCGAGCTGCGCGGCGAAGTGCGCCGCTGGATCGACCGGAAGGACCGTGGCAGCCTCCGCCGCGCGCTTGCGGGGGCCAGCGGCGACGCGGCGACCCTGACGGTGCTGCCGTTCGTCATCGGTCGCCGCGACGCGCTCGAGCGCGCACTCGGCCTGGCGCCGCGCGCGGCCGCCCCCGGCCTCGAGCATCTGCTGGCGCTCGACGCGGCACTCACCGCCGACGAGCGGGCTCATATGGTCTATGACCTCGGCGAGGTGCGTGGCCTTGACTACTACACGGGGGTCCACTTCGAGGTGTACGTCGCGGGGACCGGGCGCGCCGCCGGCGCGGGCGGCCGGTACGACGAGCTGATGGAGCGGTTCGGACGGCCGATGCCGGCGGTGGGCGTCTCCCTCGATCTCGACACGATCGCCGAGGTGCCGCAGTGAGCCGCCTGCGCGTCGCCCTCGCGAAGGGCCGGCTCTATGAGCCGTCGGTCGAGCGCTTCCGGCGCGCCGGCGCCGCCCCCGCGCCCGACGCGGGCCGGCGCCTGCTCATCCCATCGAGCGACCCCGGCATCGAGTTCCTGGTGGTGAAGCCGGGCGACGTGCCCGTCTACGTCGAGTCCGGCGCCGCCGACCTGGGCGTCACCGGTACCGACGTCCTCCGTGAGAGCGGCGCCGACGTGCTCGAGCCGCTGGAGCTGGGCTTCGGATTCTGCCGGCTTGTCGTCGCCACGCCGGCCGTCGCCCCCTACCCGGCGCTGCCGGGCGGCATCACCGCGCGCGTGGCCACCAAGTACCCGCGCCTGGCGCAGGCCCACTTCGGCGCCGCCGGGCGTCCGGTGGACATCATTCAGGTGAACGGTTCCGTCGAGGTGGCGCCGTTGCTCAACCTGGCGCACTGGATCGTGGACTTGGTGGACACGGGGAACACGCTGCGGGCCAACGGGCTGGTGGAGCGGGAGACGGTGCTGCAATGCGGGGCGATTCTGGTGGCCAATCGCGCGTCGCAGAAGCTCAAACTCGATGCCTATCTGGACCTGATGGAGCGGCTGGAGCGGGCCGGGCAGGCGAGCCCCGAGTCACCCTGAGCGGAGCGAGGGGGCCAGGCGTTGGGGTATGCCCCCTTCACTTCGTTCAGGGTGACTCACGGGGCCGACGACCATGGCCACGCGGTCAGACTTGCCGATGGCCGCCCAGCCGCACAGCCAGCTCGATCGCCGCCCGCATGCTCGACGGATCCGCCCGCCCCGTCCCGGCGATGTCGAGCGCCGTTCCGTGATCCGGAGACGTGCGCGGGAACGGCAGCCCCAGCGTGACGTTCACCGCCCGCCCGAACGACGCCACCTTGATGGCCGTCATCCCCACGTCGTGATACGGCGCCAGCACGGCATCGAACTCGCCCCGCAGCGCCCGCACGAACACCGTGTCCGCCGGCAGCGGCCCCACCGCCCCCAGCGCCTCGGCGGCCGGCCGCAGCACCCGCTCCTCCTCGTCGCCAAACAGCCCGCTCTCGCCGGCGTGGGGGTTCAGCGCGCACAGCGCCAACCTGGGCGCCGCGATGCCGAACCATTCCCGCAGCGCCCGCGCGGTGATCCGCCCCGTGCGCGTCACCCGGTCCAAGGTCAACAGCGCCGGCACGTCCCGGAAGGGCACATGCGTGGTCACCAGGACCACCCGCAGCTCGGGCGACGCCAGCATCATCGCCACGTCCACGTCGCCCGCCAGCTTCGCGAGCCACTCGGTGTGCCCGGGATACGGGAAGCCGGCCAGGTGGAGCGCGTGCTTGTGGACGGGCGCGGTCACGATCGCGTCCACCTCGCCCTGCAGTGCCAGCCTCACCGCCGTCTCCACCGCGTGTCCCGCGAGCCGGCCGGCACGAATCACTCGCGTTCGGTCCTCCGCCCGCTCACCGCTGCCCAGCCCCCACGTGCCCACCCCGACCCGCTTCGCCGCCGGGAGCCCGGCGATCTGGTCCTCGGCCCCGACGATCGTGATCTCCGCTCCCACCGGCTCCGCGAGCGCGCGCGCCGCGATCTCGGGGCCGATGCCGCGCGGATCGCCCAGCGTGACCGCCAGTCGGGGCCTCACGCCGTCTCGCTCCATCCTTTCCGTCTTCTCCGTCCTCTCCGCCTTATGATCTCACATCCACGTACGTCGATCGCCGCAATCGATCGATGTACCGGCGGATGGCGAGCTGCTGGCCGAGCTGGTCCCGGAGGCGGTCGCGGATGTCCTCGTAGCGGATGTCACCCTGCGGGCGCCGCCCGGTCACCTGGACCACGACGAACTGCTCGCGGGTACCGGCGCCGGGCAGATTGAACACCGGCGCCACCGCCCCCGAGTCGGCCTCGCCGACCGCCTTGGCGTAAGCCTCGGGCATCTTGTCCACGGGCACGTTGTCCGCCTGGCGCTCGGCGGACGGATCGTGCAGCGCGCGCTGGAGCGAGTCGAACGATGCGCCGCGCACGATCAGCCGGCGCACCGAGTCGGCGAGGGCGCGGGCGCTGTCCACGTGCACCGAGTCGATCTCCGGGATGAGCAGGATGTGCCGCGCCTGCACCTCGCCCGGCTGCACCCGCTCCACCTGGATGATGTGGTAGCCGAACGGTGACTCCACCGGGTCCGACACGACCCCCGGCCGGAGAGTGAAGGCGACGCGCTCGAACTCCGGTACCATCACGCCGCGCCGGAACCAGTTGAGCGAGCCGCCCTGGTCCTTGGACCCCGGGTCCTGCGAGAAGCGCTTGGCGGCGGTGGCGAAGTCGGCACCCTTCCTGAGCTCGAGGACGAGCGAGTCGGCCTGCGTGAGGGTGCGCGCCTTGGCCTCCGGCGAGGGCCGCGGCGCGATCACGATCTGGCGGAACGAGATCGTCGCGGGCCGGGCGCCGAGCGCTCCCTTCTGCTCCTCGAAGTACGCCCGCATCTCCGGCTCGGTCGGCGGCACGGGCTTGAGCTTGCCGTCCTGGCGCAGCTTGTCGATGAGCCGGTTCTGGAACGCGGCCCGCCGCTGCTGTTCGGTCAGCCAGCGCCGGTACTCCTCCGGCGTCTGGAACCCGGCCTTCTTGAGCTCGTTCCGGTAGTCCAATTCCGACTGGAAGTTGCCGCGGACCTTCCGCACCTGCTGCTCGACCCCGTCGGCGATCTCCTCGTCGGTGATCTTGATGCTGGTGTCGCGCTGCGCCTGCTGGACCAGCAGCTCTTCGTCGATGATCGAGGAAATGATGTGCTGGCGAACGGCGCTGAGCGAGTCGGGGTCGTCCGGAAGACGCTGCCCCTGCGACTGTCGGGAGAAGACTTCCTCGTCCACCTGGGACGCGAGCACCGGGCGGTTGCCCACTACCGCCACCACCCGGTCCACCACCACAGCCGAGTCCTGCGCGGCGACCCCGGCGCCGGTCAGCAGCCCGATCAGGGCCACCAGCGCGAGCGCTGAGGCGCCGCGAGTCCCGCCGTGGCTCATCGCTTCTTCTCTGGCTGCGGGGGGGCCGGCGCCGGTGGGGTCGGTGCCGTCGGCGCGGAACCCGGGGCAGGCTGCATCCCCGGCACCGGCGGCGGTCCCGGCGCCCGCTGCATCCCGCCCTTCGGCGCAGCCGAGTCCGCCTTGGCCTTCTGCTCGGTGGCGAGCTCGATGGCGCGGTTGATTCCGGCGTCGTGAATGATGTACGGCAGCCGCTCGCGCAGGAGCGTGGCGAGCGCCGAGGGCAGCGGCCGGAGCCGCACCTTGCCCTCGATGAGCTGATCGAAGTATCGCTCCACCTTGAGCCCGGCCACCTTTTCCCGCTCACCGAGGGCGATCGATGAGTCGGTCAGGTCTCCATCCTGCAGTCCCATCTCCGCCTTGAGCGTGTCGAGCTGGGACTGGTACCGGCGCTTGAGCGTCTCCCACTCCAGCGGGGAGATCGTGATCTTGTTCGCATCCGCCTCGCGCAGCAGTAGTACGTTCTGCGTCAGGATCTTGGCGAACCGGGTCAGCATGGTGTCGTTGGCCTCGCGCAGCTGCGCTGTGTACTGCGGCGGCAATGCTCGCACCCAGCGCAGGTAGTCCTTCACGGAGAGCTGGCCACCAGTGTACTTCACGATCGCCTTGTCGGACTTCCGGCTCTGGTCCGGCGACTCGGCCGCCGCCCGCATCGCCGCCGCCGCCCCCGGGAGCACCTCGATCTTGTTGGCCGCGGCCAGGCTGTCCATGTAGAGTGAGTCCAGCCGGACGCCCGCGCGTTCCTCGAGGAAGCCGGTCAAGCGATCCCGCGCCTGGTCGAGCGACGGGCGCTTGATGATATGATAGCCGAATGGCGTCTCCACCAGGCCGCTCACCTGGCCGGGCTGAAGCGACCAACCGGCGCTGTCGAAGGCCGGCACGAACCGCCCCTTCGGGCTCGGGGGCAGGAACCCGCTGTCGGCCTTGCTGCCCGGGTCCTCGGACAGTTCCGCTGCCAGCTTGTCGAAGCTGGCTCCCTTCCGGATCTGCGCCAGGGTGGCCTGCGCCTTCTGTTTCACGGCGGCCCGCTGTGCGGGGTCCGCGTTGGGCCGCGCCCCGAAGAGGATGTGCTGCAGGACGCGGGTGTCGGCCGACTGGTACAGACTGTCCACCGAGGCGTCGCTCACCGTGGCACGGCGCGCCATCAGGGTATCGTGCCAGTGGGTGCCCTTGAGCTCCGAGAGCTCCGGCCACACTGCTTCCGCGATGCTGGTCGAGTCGAGCGGAAGCTTGCCCTGGGCCACCGCTTGGCCGAGCAGGGCGTAATCCACCCAGACGTTCGCGACGAAGTCGCCCGTCTCGCGGTTGATCTTGACCCCCTTCCCGCCCGAGCTCAGGATCTGTGCGAGCCGCTGCGCCGGAAGCTGCTGGCCGCTGGCCTCCGCGGCCACGTCGGCGTGAGCCGAGAAGAGGTCGCGGAAGTTCCCGCAGCCGAGGACGCCGATCGCGAGGACCGCCGCGAGGATCACGTTGCGTCGCATGACTTCTCCAGAAAGGGTTACGGCACCGCCGCCTTGAGCGCACGCACCAGTGCGGGCACGATCGGCTCCCCCCCGAGACGGAGCAGCCGGAGCGACAGCGGCACGGTACGCCGCACCTCGGCGGCCAGCTGCACATCGTCCAGGGCCGAGGTGAGTCCCGCGAGTCGGGGCGTTGTCCCGGACCGGTACGTCAGGCGGGCCTCGTCGCCGCGCACGAGCACGTGCTGAAGGCCGAGCACCGCTCCCAGGACGCGGAGCCGCGCCATGTCGAGCAGCGTCTCGGCCTCCACCGGCAACGGTCCGAAGCGCTCGCGCAGTTCAGCCCGCAGCCCATCAATGTCGCCAGACGACATGGCCCGCGCCAGTCGCCGGTACAAGTCGAGCTTGACGTCGTCGTCGGGCACGAAGCCGTCCGGCAGATGCGCCGGTCGGTCCAGCACCACGTCGGGCGGAGCCGGCTGCTCGGCGACGCCCTGCCCGCGTAGCGCCCTCACGGTCTCCTCCAGCCAGCGCATGTAGAGATCGAATCCGACCGCCTGCGCGTGGCCCGACTGCTCGGCACCCAGCAGGTTCCCCGCCCCACGGAGCTCGAGGTCCTTGAGCGCGATGCGGTAGCCCGCGCCGAGATCGGTATGATGCTCGAGCACCTTCAGCCGTTCCTCGGCATCGAGGTCGATCATGTCGGGCACTAGCAGGTAACAATAGGCACGCCGGTGGCTCCGTCCCACCCGCCCCCGCAGCTGATAGAGCTGGGCCAGCCCGAAGCGGTGTGCATCGTGGACCACCATCGTGTTGGCGTTGGGAACGTCGAGGCCGGATTCCACGATCATGGTGGAGACGAGAATGTCCACCTCCCCCGCTACGAACCCCCGCATCACCGTCTCCAGGGCCTCGGCCGCCATCTGCCCGTGCGCCACCCCGATCCGGGCGCGCGGCGCCAGCGACCGGACCTTCGCCGCAATGGTGTCGATCGTCTCGATCCGGTTGTGCACCATGAACACCTGGCCTCCGCGATCCGTCTCCCGCGCGAACGCCTCCTCGAGCAGCGAATCGTCCCATGGCTCGACGAAGGTGAGGATCGGCGAGCGGTCGCGCGGCGGCGTCTCGATCAGCGTGAGGTCGCGGAGGCCGGCGAGGGAGAGGTGGAGCGTGCGGGGAATCGGGGTGGCGGTGAGCGTCAAGACATCCACCGAAAGGCGGAGCGCCTTGAGCCGTTCCTTGTGCTTGACGCCGAAGCGGTGCTCCTCGTCCACGATGAGCAGGCCCAGGTCATGGAAAATCACGTCCTTGGACAGCAGCCGGTGGGTGCCGATGACGATGTCGATGCCGCCCCCAGCCAGCCGCTCCAGC
>Ga0209797_10000558_pt1 | contig 18749 bp, 17 predicted proteins | sample DOMMetBare3Fresh_2_FD_187472 | JGI IMG/M metagenome (GOLD analysis project Ga0209797, IMG submission 187472) | Wetland sediment microbial communities from St. Louis River estuary, USA, under dissolved organic matter induced mercury methylation -... | ecosystem: Environmental > Aquatic >... | reverse complement strand
CCAGTTCGACCACGCGCTCGAACCGCGCCACGTCGTCGGCCGGCAGCGGCCCGAGGTTCACGAGCACGGCGGCTTCGGGCGCCTGCGCGGCTTCGTCGACCAGCCAGATCGGTGTGCGGGCCAGTGCGGGGTCGATCTTCTGCCCGGCGCGCAGGCGCAGGTGCGGCACGAACTCCAGTTGCTCGAATGTCCAGAGCAGCGGATCCAGCCTGGCCAGCAGCTCGCCGTCGCCGCGCACCTGCACCTTGGCGCCTTGGCGGTAGGCCTTGCGCAACAGCCGGCAGGTGTAACCGAGTTTGTCCGCCAACCCGGTGTGGAACGCCAGCTCGGACATCGCGGTGCGCCGGCCGATCAATGGCCTTGCGCGTGTCCCAGCACGAAGTGGGTCAACAAACCGACGGGCCGCCCCGTCGCGCCCTTGTTCGCTCCCGATCGCCACGCCGTACCGGCAATGTCCAGGTGCGCCCAGTTCAGCTTGGCGGCAAAACGCTTCAGGAACATCGCCGCGGTGATCGAGCCACCGGCCCTCGGCCCGACGTTGGCCATGTCGGCGAAGCTGCTTTTCAAGGCCTCATCGTATTCAGCGTCCACCGGCATGCGCCAGCACGGGTCGAGCGCCGCGTCGCCCGCGCTCTGGAGTCGCGACGCCAGCGCGTCGTCCGGCGTGAACAAGCCGCTGCGGTGATGGCCGAGCGCAATCACGCAGGCGCCGGTGAGCGTGGCGATGTCCACCACCGCCTTCGGCTTGAAGCGTTCGGCGTAGGTGAGCGCGTCGCACAGGATCAGCCGGCCTTCGGCGTCGGTGTTGAGGATCTCGATGGTCTGGCCCGACAGGCTGGTGACCACATCGCCAGGCTTCACCGCGCGCCCGCCAGGCATGTTCTCGCAACTTGGAATCAGACCCACGAGGTTGACCTTGGCCTTGAGCTGCGCGATCGCGCACATCGTGCCAAGCACGCTGGCGGCGCCGCCCATGTCGAACTTCATTTCGTCCATCTCGGCAGCCGGCTTGATCGAGATGCCGCCGCTGTCGAAGGTGATGCCTTTGCCGACCAGCACGACTGGTGCCTCCTGCGCGGTCGCTCCGGCGTAGCGCAGGACGATGAAGCGCGGCGGCTCGTCGGAGCCCTGCGCGACCGCGAGAAACGAGCCCATGCCGAGCTTCTCGATCTCCTTGCGCCCGAGCACCTCCACCTTGAGACCTGCGCTGCGCGCCAGCTCACGGGCCTGCTCGGCCAGATGCGTCGGCGTGCAATGATTGCCGGGCCGGTTGGCCACTTCACGCGCCAGCGTCACGCCGGCCAGGATGGCCGCGCCGCGCCGCAGGCCCCGCGCCACCGCATCGGCGGAGTCGGCGCCCGACAGCAGCGTCACGCGGTTCAAACGCGGTGCCGGACCGGCGCTCGGCTTGGTATGGCGGTACAGGTAGACCGCATCGCCGGTCGCGGCGATCACGGCTTCGGCGTGCGCCTCGGCAGGCGCATCCACGCCCGCCAGCCAAATCGCCAGATGCTTGACGCCCAACCCTTTGACCGCTGCAAGCCCTTGCGCGGCTGCGGCCTTCACGGCTTTCGCGCTGCCGTCGGCCGCCACCGCGTACACCACCCTCGTCGCCTTGACTCCGGGTACCCGCCCGGCATAGAAGCTGCGCCCGGCCTTCAGCACCAAGTCGCCCTGTTTCACGGCCGCTTCGATCGACTGGCCCAGCGCACGCGACAGCCCGGTCGGCGTCTTCGCGCCGGCGATCACCACCAGCAGTGCATCGGCATCAGCGCGAGCCACTGCGTTCGGTGCGATCGCCTGATTTCTGAAGTCCATAATTAGCCCTGGTTCCAAGGTGGGGCGATGTTATTCGATTCGACGCTGCGCAAGGAGCTGGCTCGCGGCTTCGGGGCCACGCTGGTGGTGATCCTGACGATCGTGATCACGATGATGTTGATCCGCACGCTGGGCCTGGCGGCCAACGGTGCCGTCGCCCCGGCCGATGTCGTGCTGCTGATGGGCTACACCGCGCTGAGCCACTTGCCGACCATCCTGGCGTTGAGCCTGTTCATCGCCATCGTGGTGACGCTCGGTCGCATGTACCGCGACAGCGAAATGGCCATCTGGTTCAGCAGCGGTGTCGGCCTGGTTCGCTTCGTCGTCCCGGTGTTGCGCATGGCCTGGCCCGTGCTGCTGGTGGTGGCGGTGCTGGTGCTGCTGGTGTGGCCCTGGGGCAACCGCAGCAGCGCGGAGTTGCGCGACCGCTACGAGCAGCGCTCCGACCTGTCGCGTGTGACGCCCGGTGTGTTCCAGACTTCCCGCGACGGCAGCCGCGTCTTCTTCGTCGACAAGGCCAGCGACGAGGCGATGAATGCGCGCGGCGTGTTCGTGCTGTCCAATGCCGCTTCCGGTGAATCGCTGACCTCCGCGCGCGGCGGTCAGATCAGCGTCATCGGCGACGATCGCTTCCTGGTGCTCGAACGAGGACAACGCGCTCAGGTTGACCGCGCATCGGGCGAGCACACGCTGGCCAGCTTCCAGCGCTACCAGATCCTGGCCGACGAGAGCAATGTGCGCCGAGCCGCCGCGCGTGCACCTCGCACGATGCCGACGCTGGATTTGCTGCTCGAGCCCAATGCCAAGAACCAGGCCGAACTGGCCTGGCGCTTCGGGCTGCTGATCGGCGCGATCAACCTGCTGCTGCTCGGCGTCGGCCTGGCAGCGATCAACCCGCGCCGGGCGACAAACTGGAACCTGCTGTTCGCCCTGCTGGGCTTCGTCGTGTACTACAACCTCATCAACCTGTCGCAGGCCTGGGTGGCCGGCTCGCGGCTGGCGCTGGGCCCGGCATTGGCGATGATCCACGGCGGCGCGCTGGTGTTCGGGCTCACCCTGATCTGGTGGCGCGACCATGGCACCGTGTGGCGTCCATTTGGCCGGGCGACGTCGCCATGAGGACCGTGCGCCGCCTGCTCTACCGCGACATCGTCTGGTCGGTGGTGTTCGTGTCGGTGGCGTTCCTGTCACTGTTCTACTTCATCGACTTCGTCGATGCGCTCGAGGGGATCGGTCGCAACGGCTACACCGTGTGGCACGCGGCGGCAGGCTCGGCGCTCGAGATGCCCGGGCATTTCTACGAGCTGTTCCCGATCTGCGTGCTGATCGGCACGATCTACTCGATGGCGCGCCTGGCCCAATCGTCGGAATACACCATCCTGCGCACCGGCGGGCTCGGTCCTGTCCGGGCGCTGGGCCTGCTGACGACGCTGGGGGCGATCTTCGCTGCGTTCACGTTCGTGGTCGGCGACTATGTTGCGCCGCTCAGCGAGCGCGAGGCCGTGCTGATGAAGGCCAGCTTTCGCGGCGGGTTGCAGCTGGGCCGCACCGGCGCCTGGCTGAAGGAGCGGCGCGCTACGCCGGACGGTGAACGCCTGGTATCGGTGAACGTCGCACGCACGACGGCCCGCGGCGAACTCGAAGGCGTGCGCATCTTCGAACTCGACAGCGACGGCCGCCTGCGCACCCGCATCCAGGCCCAGCACGGCCGGGTCGGCGCCGACTCGGTCTGGCAACTGGAGCAGGCCGAGCGCACGGACTGGCCGACGCCCGAGCAGGCCGCGGCCGGCCGCACTGTCCGGGTCGAAACCCAGGCCGCACTGCGCTGGCCGAGCAGCCTCAGCGCCGCAGTCGTCGCTGCCGCGGTGCTGCCGGTCAGCACGATGTCGACGGTGGAGCTCTGGCGCTACAGCAACCATTTGAGCGGGCAGGAGCAGGCCGCGCAACGGCATGAGATACAGTTCTGGAAGAAGGCGCTGTACCCGTTTGCTTGCGTCGTGATGGTGGCACTCGCCCTGCCGTTCGCCTACCTGCACGCGCGCGCGGGCGGCGTCAGCCTCAAGGTGTTCGGCGGCATCATGCTCGGCATCAGCTTCGTGCTGCTGAACAACGTCGCGGGACACCTCGGCACGCTGCGCGACTGGACCCCGTGGATTGCTGCGGCCACGCCGGGGCTGGTCTACCTGGGCCTGTCGCTGGCGGCGTTCACCTGGCTGGTGCGGTTTCGATGAGCCAGGGCCTGTTGCTCTTCGGCCATGGCGCGCGCGACGCAGCCTGGGCCGACCCGTTTCGCGCCGTGGCCGCGCAAATCCGCGTGGCACACCCGAGCCTCGATGTCGAGCTCGGCTTTCTGGAAATCATGACGCCCGACCTGCAAACCGCCGCGGACGCGTTGGTGGGGCGTGGTTGCCGGCAGGTTCGCGTGGTGCCGCTGTTTCTCGGCACCGGGGGCCATGTCCGGCGCGACCTCCCGATCCTGCTGGAACGGCTGCGCACACGGCATCCGACCGTGCAGTGGGAGTTGCGGCCGGCGATCGGGGAGCATCCGGCGGTGATCGAGGCCATCGCGTCGGCGGCCTGCGATGCGCTTGGTTGACCCGCACGACTGGGATTCGCCATGAACCTGCACCAGTTCCGCTTTGTCCAGGAGGCCGTGCGGCGCAACCTCAACCTGACCGAGACCGCCAAGGCCCTGTTCACCTCGCAGCCCGGCATCAGCAAGGCGATCATCGAGCTGGAAGAAGAGCTCGGCATCGAGATCTTCGAGCGCCATGGCAAACGCCTGCGACGTGTCACCGAGCCCGGGCAGCTGGTACTCAAGGCCGTCGAGCTGATCATGCGCGAGGTGGCCAACCTGCAGCGCATCGGCGAGGAGTACTCGAAGCAGGACGCCGGCACGCTGTCGATCGCCACCACGCACACCCAGGCGCGCTACTTCCTGCCGGAGCCCATCGCGGCGCTGCGCCGCAGGTTCCCCAAGGTCCAGGTGGTCTTGCACCAGGGCACGCCGCGCCAGGTCGCGCAGATGCTGCGCGACGACGTGGCCGAGATCGGAGTGGCCACCGAGGCGCTGTTCGACGCCGACGATCTGGTGACGATGCCCTGCTACGAGTGGCAGCACGTGATCGTGGTGCCCGCCCAGCACGCGCTGGCCAGCGTGGAGCGGCCGACGCTGGAGCAACTCGCCGCCGAGCCGCTGGTGTCGTACCACCCGACCTTCACCGGCCGCTCGCGCATCGACCAGGCCTTCGCGCGGGCCCGGTTGAAGCCGACGATCGCGCTCGAGGCGATCGATGCCGACGTGATCAAGACCTACGTGCGCGTGGGCATGGGCGTGGGCATCGTGGCCGAAATGGCAGTTCGCGACGACCCGCCGGGCGGCGATCTGGTGTCGCGTCCGGTTGGCCACCTGTTCGGCAGCAACCTCACCCGCGTGGCGTTCAAGCGCGGCGCCTACCTGCGCCAGTTCGTGCTGACCTTTGCCGAATCGCTGTCGGACCGCCTGACGAGCAGCCTGATCCAACGCGCCATGAGTGGCGACCCTGCGACCTACGAACTCTGAACCCGAATGCCGACATGCTGACCATCACACCCCGCACGCCCCCGGTGAGCAGCCGGCTGCCCAACGTGGGCACGACGATCTTCACTGTCATGTCGGCGCTCGCGCAGCAGCACGGCGCTGTCAATCTCGGCCAGGGTTTCCCGGATTTCGACTGCGATCCGAGGCTGCTGCAGGCTGTCGAGCAGGCCATGCGCTCGGGCCTCAACCAGTACCCGCCGATGGCCGGTGTGCCGGCCTTGCGCGAAGCGGTGGCCGAGAAGGTCGACCGCCTGTACGGCCGCGCCTACGACCCGGCGAACGAGGTCACCATCACGGCCGGCGCGACCCAGGCCATCCTGACCGCCATTCTCGCCGTCGTGCATCCGGGCGACGAGGTGATCGTGCTGGAGCCGTGCTACGACAGCTACGTGCCCAACATCGAGCTGGCCGGCGGCAAGGTCGTGCGCGTGGCGCTGACGGCCGGCACGTTCCGGCCGGACTTCCAGGCGATCGCTGCGGCCATCGGCCCGCGCACACGTGCGATCGTGATCAACACGCCGCACAACCCGAGCGCGACGGTCTGGACTCGCGCGGACCTCGACCGACTGGCCACGCTGCTGCGGCCGACCGACGTGCTGCTGATTGCCGACGAAGTCTATGAACACATGGTCTACGACGGCGTGTCGCATGCCAGTGCGGCCGGCCATCCTGAGCTGGCGGCACGTGCGATGGTGGTGTCCAGCTTCGGCAAGACCTACCACGTGACCGGCTGGAAGGTCGGCTACATGCTGGCGCCGCGCGCACTGAGCGACGAGTTCCGCAAGGTGCACCAGTTCAACGTGTTCACCGTCAACACGCCGGTCCAGCACGGCCTGGCGCAATACATGCGCGACCCGACGCCGTACCTCGAGCTGCCGGCGTTCTACCAGCGCAAACGCGATCTCTTCCGCGACGGCCTGTCGAGCACGCGGCTGCGCCTGTTGCCGAGCCAGGGCACTTACTTCCAGTGCGTGGACTACTCGGCCGTCAGCCAGCTCGACGAGACCGGTTTCTGCCGCTGGCTGACCACCGAGATCGGTGTCGCGGCAATTCCGTTGGCGGCATTCTATGAAGACGGTCGCAACCAGAATCTCGCGCGCTTCTGCTTTGCCAAGCGCGACGAGACCCTGCACGCAGCGCTGGAGCGACTCTCGGCCCTGTAGGTCGACTTGGGTCCGCCGCTAGCGCTTGCCGGGTTCGGGCGGCAGGTCGGGCGGGTCGCTGCGTGGTCCGTCGGGACCACGGTCTGAGCGATGGGAGTCATCGAACATCGGCAACGGCTTCGTGAGATCGAGGTCGATTTCCCCGTCGGAGTCGGGCACCACCCTGGCAGCAGGAGTCGCCTTGATCGCCGCACTCAGGAAGGAAACCGGTGCTTCGGTCGCCCGAACCAGTTCGTTCAAGTCGTCCAGGCTGGACATCGGTGGCATCGTGAGCAGGTGCGGATGGGCTGTCGTGGTTTCGAACTGGTTCTCGGCCAGCGGCAGCAGCACGTCGATGCTGGTGGCCTGACCGCCTTGGTGGTCGAGCAGGTCGCGCGCCATCGAGTACAGGAACAGCACTTCGCGGTACGCGGGAAGCTCGAACAACTCGCCGGCATCACGGCGAAACATCAGTGATTCCAACTCGGCCATGGCGTCCATCGGCTCGCTCCAGCAGCTTTGCAGCCGCTGCATCACGCCGGGGTATTCTTCGAGCGAGCGGCCGTGCTGCAAGTCGGCGTCCCAGTCGGGTGCGTAGGCATTGAACCGATGGTTGAAGCGGGCGCGTGTGCGCTCGTAGGACTCGCGATCACCCAGCCGGCGATAGATCTCGAGCAGCTTCAGGTACGGCAGCGCGCTGGTGCCGCCGCTGCTGCGGATGTGTCCCATCAGCAGGTCGATGGCCGAGTCGTCCTGGCCGAGCACGACGAAGAACTCCGCCTGCTGCTCCAGGTCGATCAGTTCCTCGATCGACACGTCGCGCGGCGGCTGCGCCATCATCGAGTCGGAGAACATCGACGGCGTACCCGCTGACGTCTGGCGCTGCTGAGCCGGCTGGGGTGCCTTCGGTCGCGGCGGCTGCACCGCCGGCGTCGGCGCCAGATGCGGCGGCAGCGTCATCGGCTGCAGCGTCGGCGGGTTTACCGGAGGCTGGCGGTTCGCCGCCTGCGCCGCGGCCCACCATTGCGCCTGCTGCTGCCGCTGCACGCGGCGCAGGCGCCACCACAACCCCGCAGCCAATGCCGCCAGCAGCGTCAGGCCGACGATCAGCCAGGGCACGATCCGTCGCATCGCGTCGCCATCGGACAGGCGTGTGCGCAGTTGCGCCAGCTCGTCGCGGTCGCGCTGCGCGTCGGCACGCACCGCGGCCAGCGCCTGCTCCACCGCACGCATGCGATCGACCGCGGCATTCGCGTTGGCCTGTGCCGCGCTGGCGGCCTGCTCGGCCAGCGCGGCGCTGGCGGCCATGGCGGCCACGCGCAGCGCCGCCTCCTGTGCAGCAGAAGCCGCCGCAGAGGCGCGGCTGAGCGGCTCGATCGGGTCGAGCTTCAACCGCGGGCCCGAGGCTGCAGACGCTGGCGCGCCCGGCGCAGGCACCGTGCCCCGAGGCCCGGTCGCCACGGCGGTGGCGGGCGAGGCGCGCGGCCGGGCAGTAACGGCCGAAGCGCGCGGCAAGGCGGGCCGGGCAGTCTTTCGCACCGGCGGCGCGGTGGATGACGCAACCGCTGCGGCAGGTCTCGGCGTCGGCTCAGCCGATGGCGTGGCCGGCGCGCTGGCGGCAGGCTCGGGGGCTGCGGCAGGTACCGCCGGCGCCGCGGGTGCCGCGGGTGCTGCGGCGATGGTGACCGCCGGCGGATCGGCGAAGACCGTGAAGCGCCGCTCGATCTTGTTGATGCAACCCAGCGTCGCGATGATCGTGACGACAGGCTCCTCGATGGCGACCTGGGTGCTGACCTGTACCACGCGCTCGTCGGATGTCGCCCCCTGCTCGACCGCGATGCGCACTTGGCTCGGCAGGATACGCTGCTCGCCCTGCATCACCTCGACCGCCACGCACGGCGCCGCCAGCGACTCGTCGGGCGCGAGCTGAATAGTCATCGGAAAGTACAACGGGCTGCCAAGCCCCACCGAAGCAGGAACGCGCCCGAATCCGATCGCGTGCGCAGCGCCGCCCACCATGCTCGTCAGGCCCACGACGATGAACACCCAGCGAAAGATCATGCGTCGGTAGCGTCGTGGCGGCCTGTTGTCGGGGTCGGCAAATTCTGCGCGGCACTCTAGCATGAAGGCCCTTGCCGACCCGTGACCGAAGGCGCTGCCGGCGACCCCCATGCGAGAATGAGGTGGGTCATGGATCACGCCGTCGACAATCAGGGTCGGACATGCCATCGGAGCTGATCACCGAACGCCACGGATCGACGCTCGTCCTCACGATCAGCGACCCGGCGACGCGAAACACGCTGTCGCCGCAGGTGTATGCGGCGGGAGTCGAATCGCTCAATGTGGCCGACGCGGATGCGTCGTTGCGCTGTGTGGTGCTGCGCGGCGACGGCGCACACTTCTGTGCCGGTGGCGACCTGAATCGCCTGGCCGCCGTGCGCCAGCGAGGCGGCGACGAACAGCGCGGCAGCATCGAGAGCTTTCACGCCTGGATCCAGGCGCTGCGCGAATTCCCCAAACCGGTGATCGCGGCGGTGGAGGGGCACGCGGCCGGCGGGGGCTGCTCGCTGGCACTGGCTTGCGACCTGATCGTTGCGGCTGAAGGCGCGCGGTTCACGATGTCCTATGGACGCGCGGGGTTCTCCCCAGACGGCGGCGGTTCGTGGCATCTGGCCCGTGCGTTGCCACGCGCCGTGGCGTTGCAGATGATGTGGCTGCCCGAGCCGATGACCGCGCGCCAGTGGCTGGCGCTCGGCCTTGTCAACGCCGTCACCGACGATGGCCAGGCACTTGCTCAGTCGCTTCAATGGGCGCAACGGCTCGCCGACATGGCCGGCAATGCGCTGGCGAGCGTGAAGTCGCTGGTCGAACAGGCACCGCAGCGCAGCCTGCCGGCGCACCTGGACGCCGAGCGGGACCAGTTTCTCGCCAACCTGTTCCATGACAATGCGGCCGAAGGCCTGCAGGCCTTCTTCGAGAAACGGCGCCCCCGGTTCCGCTAGGGCCCCGGCCCGAATGCCGACGACGTGGACAGGGTCTCACGTCGACTTCGGCAAATGCGCTGCGGCGACGACAATGGCCACGCGCGGCGCGTTGCACCGACTGTCGCTTCAGGGACAAGCCATGAAGACCCCGGTTCTTACAATCGAAGAACAGCACAACATCGACACCGGCGCGTGGTTTTCCCGACTCTCAGCGGCGCTGCGCGCCGCAATCCTGTCTCGCGCGGTGGTCAGGCACCTGGCCGACGGCGCGGCGCTGGCCACGCGCGGCGCGCCGGCCGAACAGTGGTGCGGCGTGGCACGCGGCGCGGTGCGCATCTCGAGCGTCTCGCTGTCGGGCAAGCAGGTCGTGCTCACCTACGCCGAGCCGGGCACCTGGTTCGGCGACATTGCGCTGTTCGACGGCTCACCGCGCACGCACGACGCCGATGCCCATGGCGAGACCACGCTGCTGGTCGTGCGCAAGCCCGACTTCAAGGAACTGCTGTCGCAGCACGTCGAGCTGTACGACGCGCTGCTGCGGCTGAATTGCCGGCGCCTGCGCCTGATGTTCAACCTGTTCGAAGACCTCAACACCCGCCCATTGGGCGCCAGGCTGGCCAAGCAGATCCTGCTGCTGGCCAAGAGCTACGGCATCGACGAGGGCGGGGAGGTCCGCGTCAGGCTGCAGCTGGCGCAGGAAGACCTGGCGCAACTGCTCGGCGCGTCGCGACAGCGCGTCAACCAGGAGCTCAAGGGCTTCGAGCGCGAAGGGGCGGTGCGGGTCGAACCGACGCGCCTGGTCGTGCTGTCGCGCGACAAGCTGCTGCTGATCGCTGAGCGTTAGGATCGCCGGCCATGGAATCGATGCAGCAGTTCACCGGCACCCGCCCCGTCGCCGAAAGCCATGCCTTCGATGTCGCGGCGCTCGAGGCCTACCTGAGTGTCCACCTGGCCGGCTTCGCCGGCCCGCTGACGGTCGAGCAGTTCAAGGGCGGACAATCGAACCCCACCTACAAGCTGATCACGCCGCAGCGCACCTACGCGATGCGCAGCAAGCCGGGTCCGGTGGCCAGGCTGCTGGCATCGGCGCATGCCATCGAGCGCGAGTACCGCGTGATGGGCGCGCTGGCCGACACACCCGTGCCGGTGGCCCGTATGCACCTGTTGTGCGACGACGAATCGGTGATCGGGCGCGCGTTCTTCGTGATGCAGTTCGTTGAGGGCCGCGTGTTGTGGGACCAGTCGCTGCCCGGGCTGCCCAACGCCGAACGCGCTGCCATTTACGACGAGATGAACCGCGTGATCGCGGCGCTGCACAGCGTCGACGTGGCGGCGGTGGGCCTGGCCGACTATGGCAAGCCGGGCAATTACTTCGAACGGCAGATCGGCCGCTGGTCCAAGCAATACCTCGCATCGGTGACGCAGAGCATTCCCGAGATGGACCGGTTGATCGAGTGGCTGCCGGCGCACCTGCCGGCGTCGGCCCGCGACGCATCGCAGGTGGCCATCGTGCACGGCGACTTCCGGCTCGACAACCTGATCTTCGACGCCGCGCAGCCGCGCGTGGCCGCGGTGCTCGACTGGGAGCTGTCGACGCTGGGCCATCCGCTGGCCGACTTCAGCTACCACTGCATGTCATGGCACATTCCACCCGGCACTTTTCGCGGCATCGGCGGGCTCGACCATGCCGCGCTCGGCATCCCGAGCGAGCGCGACTACGTGCGGCGTTATTGCGAGCGCACCCGGCGCGGCGACCCCGATCGCGTGATGGCCGACTGGAACTTCTACCTCGCCTACAACCTGTTCCGCCTGGCGGCCATCACCCAGGGCATCGCCAAGCGCGTGGTCGACGGCACGGCCGCCAACGCCCAGGCTCGCGCCACCGGCAGCGCGACCCCCACCCTTGCCCAGCTGGCCTGGCACTTCGCCCAGGCCGCCTGACCCCGCCGCTTCACCAGGAGTGATCACATGGACTTCGGCTATTCGCCGCGCACCCAGGAACTGCAGGCCAAGGTATCGGCCTTCATGCAGGAGCATGTCTACCCGGCCGAAGGCCGATACTGGAGCGAACTGCGCGCCAACACCGAGGCGGGCAAGCGTTGGACGCCGCTGCCGCTGATCGAGGAACTCAAACCCAAGGCCCGCGCCCAGGGCCTGTGGAACCTGTTCCTGCCCGAGAGCGATTACGGCGCGGGCCTGACCAACCAGGAATACGCGCCGCTGGCCGAGATCATGGGGCGCATGCCCTGGGCCAGCGAGGTCTTCAACTGCTCGGCGCCCGATACCGGCAACATGGAAGTGCTGGTGCGCTACGGCACGCCCGAGCAGCAGAAGCAATGGCTGCTGCCGCTGCTGGACGGCAAGATCCGAAGTGCCTTTGCGATGACCGAGCCGGCGGTGGCCTCATCGGACGCCACCAACATCGAGGCGCGCATCGAGCGTCAGGGCGACCACTACATCATCAACGGGCGCAAGTGGTGGACTTCGGGTGGCGGCGACCCTCGCTGCAAGATCATGATCTTCATGGGCAAGACCGATCCGACCGCGCCGCGTCATTCGCAGCAGTCGATGATCCTGGTGCCGTTCGAGACGCCCGGCGTCAAGGTGCTGCGCGCATTGCCGGTGTTCGGCTACGACGATGCGCCGCACGGCCACATGGAAATCGACTTCCAGAACGTCAAGGTGCCGGCGTCGAACATGCTGCTCGGCGAAGGCCGCGGCTTCGAGATCGCGCAGGGCCGCCTCGGCCCCGGTCGCATCCACCACTGCATGCGGCTGATCGGCCTGGCCGAGCGCTCGCTGGAGCTGATGTGCAAGCGCGCGCTCAAGCGCGTGGCGTTCGGCAAGACGGTGGCGCAGCAGACCGTGACGCAGGAACGCATCGCCGACGCACGCTGCCTGATCGACCAGGCACGGCTGCTGACGCTGAAGGCCGCCTGGATGATGGACATGGCCGGCAACAAGGCCGCCAAGGCCGAGATCGCGATGATCAAGGTGGTGGCGCCCAACATGGCGCTGCGCGTGATCGACTGGGCGATGCAGGTGCACGGCGGTGCCGGCGTCAGCGACGACTTCCCGCTGGCCTACTACTACGCGCAGGCGCGCACGCTGCGCTTCGCCGACGGCCCCGACGAGGTGCACCGCAATTCCATCGCGAAGCTGGAGCTGGGCCGCTATGCCTAGGGTTGGCGTGCGCCGTGGCTCAGGTCATCGAGTGACCTGAGCGCGATTCGTGCGGCCACGCCGACGGCGCGGTGGAGGTCTGTGCGAATCCTGAATCCTGCCATTCGCCGGCCACGCGCTTGGCCTCCTGTGCCGCCAGCAGGTACAACGTGAGCCACTGGCCGATCGCCTCGAGATCGGGCTCGGGCATCGACAGGCGCAACGTCAGGCGGCCGCGCGCGATCGCCAGCACGAACGGGTCGGCTTCCGACAGCATCTGCCCTGCCGACAGCAAGGCCGGCGTCAGCGGGCCGGCCAGCCACTGCAGCAGCCAGGGCTTGACGCTGGACACCGCTCCGAAGCGGGCATCGAGCGCGCGCAATTCGGCTGGCGTGAGCTTCTGGTACATCACGAGCCAGCGGATCTCGGTGGGCGTCTGTGTGTCGATGCTGGTCTGCACGCCTTCGACATACTGCTCGAACACCGACGACTCCGAATGCTCCATCAGCCTGCGACTGAGGATCAACGCCTGCAGATCGCGATGCAGGTTCATCTCGGCGAGGATGCGCAATTCGTTGCCCGCCACGTACGGGCGATGCGAGGCACCCCACTCGATCCGCCAGCGCATGTTGCGCTGCGACCCTTCGATCACGAAACCCTCGCCGTCGCGCACGCGCCGGTAGATCGCGCTGCGCGAGCGCGCCCAGCTCTCCACGCCCTGCAGTCGAGGCGACGACGGCTTGGGCCCGAACCAACGCGCCAATGTCTGTAGCATGGTTTAGAGTCAGCGCAACAACACGACCGCCGGAGTCGCTGAATGATCGAAGTGTATTCCTGGGCCACGCCCAACGGTCACAAGGTGCACATCATGCTCGAGGAGTGTGGCCTGCCCTACAAGGCGACTGGCGTGGACATCGGTGCGGGCGACCAGTTCGATCCAGACTTCCTGGCCATCAGCCCGAACAACAAGATTCCCGCCATCATCGACCCCGATGGCCCTGACGGAAAGCCGATGTCGCTGTTCGAATCCGGTGCAATTCTGCTGTACCTGGCCGGCAAGACCGGGCGATTCCTGCCGGCCGATACCCGTGGCAAGTACACCGTGCTGCAGTGGCTGATGTTCCAGATGGGCAGCGTGGGCCCGATGCTCGGGCAGACGCACCACTTCCGCGTCTACGCCCCGGAGAGAATCGCCTACGCCATCGACCGCTACAGCAACGAGGCCAAGCGGCTGTACCGGGTGATGAACGACCAGGTGGCCAAGACGCGCTACATCGCCGGCAACGAGTATTCGATCGCCGACATCGCGATCTTTCCGTGGCTGCGCTCGTGGAAGAACCAGGGCATCGACTGGAACGACCATCCTCATCTGAAAGGCTGGTTCGACGAGATCGCCGCGCGCCCCGCCGTGAAGCGCGGCGTCGAGGTGCTGGCCGACCTGCGCAGGCCGATCACCGACGACAAGGCGCGCAGCGTGCTGTTCGGCGCCGAGCAGTACAAGCGCCATTGACTCGACCTGCATAGAATCGCGCGGCCGAAGCGTTGCACCACTGCCCGTAGCTCAGCTGGATAGAGCAGCTGCCTTCTAAGCAGCAGGCCGGGGGTTCGAGTCCCTCCGGGCAGGCCAACTGGCGATTCCAGAACGTCCAAAAAAGTCCAGCGAATCGCCTCAAACCTAGGAAATACGCGGTCTGCAGCCAGATTATGGTCTCACAGCGTTCCGTAACGTCTCAGCAGAATAAGGGGCACAAACAGGGGAACAAGGACATAATTGAGCCTCGATTCTTTAGTTTGTTCCCCTTGTCGCTGACCGACCCCGCCTGCCGCAATTCGACCTGCCCGGCCGACAAGCCCCGTGTGCGGCTAGCCGATGGCGGTGGTCTCTATTTGGAGGTGGCGCCGAACCTGTCGCGCCGCTGGTTCTGGAAGTACTACTTCGGCGGCAAGGAGAAGCGACTCGCACTCGGGCATTACACGGAGACGGGTTCGACCAAGGTCGTCGTCTCCTTGAAGGCCGCGCGCGAAGCCCGGGACTCTGCGCGCAAACTGCTGCGCAGCGGCATTGATCCGGCCCAACAGCGTCAGCTCGACAAGTTGACGCGGCATACGGCCGCCGGCAACAGCTTTGAGGCGGTGGCGCGTGAGCTGCATGCCACCAAACAGACCGGCTGGAGCCCGAGGTACGCCGACCGTTGGATCGAGCGCATGGAGAAAGACCTGTTCCCTTGGATTGGAAGTCTTCCCCTGTCCGATATCAACGCCCCGCTGCTGCTGCAAACCTTGCGCCGAGTGGAAAGCCGCGACGCACTCGAAGCGGCGCACACCCTGCGCCAGACTGCCGGACAAGTCTTCCGATACGGTATCGCCACGGGCCGCTGCGAGCGGAACCCGGCGCCGGATCTTCATGGAGCGCTGCGACCCATCGTCGTCAAACACATGGCGGCCGTGCTGGAGCCGGCCGGGGTTGCAGCTCTGATGCGTGCAATCGCCGCTTACAAGGGGCAACCCTTGACGCGGACCGCGCTCGAACTCGCTGCATTGGTATTCCAGCGCCCGGGCAACATTCGACAGATGGAGTGGGCCGAGCTCGACTTGGACGCTGGTGTGTGGACCATCCCCGCGGCGAAAATGAAGCGCACTGTGCACGGCAAGCTCAATGGCCGGCCGCACTTGGTTCCGTTGGCACCGCGCGCGGTCACCTTGTTGCGCGATATGCATCCCCTGACCGGGCATGGCCGGTTTGTCTTCCCAAGCCTACTGTCCGGCGAAAGGTGCATGAGCGAGAACACGCTTCGAACGGCCCTGCGCCGCATGGGCTATACCAACGATGAGATGACGCCTCACGGCTTCCGCGCGATGGCACGCACGATCCTGGTGGAACAGCTCAATTTGCACCCCGACGTGATCGAGGCCCAGTTGGCGCATGGCAAGAGCGGGCCGCTGGGTGCGGCCTACGACCGGGCCGAATTCATGGCGCAGCGCCGCGCCATGATGAAGAAGTGGGCCGAGTACCTCGCGCAACTTCGCGATGGCGGCAAGGCGGACACAGCGCGACGCAAACGAACAACTGGCGCTGGTCGCGCACATGCCTAGCACAACATTCGCGATTCTCTGCCGCTGATTTTTGGCCCAAATGGTGCGTGCGAATCGACGCGATGCGGTCGCAGTATTCACGCATGCGCATGCTGTGGAGATCCAAAAAGGCAGGTAGCCCCGAGTTGGCAAGACCCGACCAACCTGGCCTGTTCGACTCGAAGCCCGTCGCAACCGGTGAGCCGCTGATCGTCGCCACCGAATTGATCGACGAAGACCCGAGCAATCCCCGCACAGAGTTTGTCGAAGCGGAGATCGAAGAACTCGCTGAGGACATCCGGCAGCACGGCATCCTGCAGCCAATCGTTGTGGGCGCCGCGGATGAAGCCGGTCACCACCAAGTTCGGCACGGCGCCAAGCGCCTACGGGCCGCGCGCCGCGCCGGCTTGACCGCCGTCCCCGTCACGATTGCATCGGTAAAGCCCGACGCCTATGCGCAGGTGGCCGAGAACCAGAAGCGCCATGGCCTGTCACCTTTGGACTTGGCGCGCTTCATCCGCGGCCGTGCCGACGCGGGCGAATCAAATGCCAGCATCGCCAAGAAACTCGGCATGGATCAGACCTCCGTTGCGCATCACCTCGCCCTGCTCTCTCTGCCGCCGGCGCTCGACAAAGCGCTGAAAACCGGTCGGTGCACTTCGCCACGCACACTGCACGAACTGTCTAAGCTCCACGAGGAGCGACCAAACGACGTTGAAGCCGCGCTGGCCGCCCACCCAGAACTGACTCGCGCGACCGTTACAGAACTCAAAGCAGCGAGCCCTTTCGACGCCCATGGGGCGGCCTGCGGCACCCGGCCTGAGCGACTCCGTCTCGGTCTGCCAATCGATCTGGCGGAAAAATTGTGCGACCGCCTTGGGCCTCTTCTCCAGAAGATTTCGAGGGCCGATGCGGCTGTCGATGCCGGGCGGCTGGCGGCGCTTCGTAAGCGCCTCATCGATATTGCCAACCAGTGAGGGGTGGGGGTCGGACTGTCCGACCCCTCCCCTGCGCTCAGTAAGTCGACAACTACTGCCCTCGCCACACTATTGTGGGTTCGACACGGATATGAAAGAAAAGTACATAGGGCAGGATAGGCAGCGCGCCGCCGAATGGATGTCAAACCGCGCCGCAGGGCGCCTTCGTCATGGCAGCGCCCTCGCGTGATCGCGTGACCATCGACTTGTGCGGCATCGGTGACGCCGCGCGGGCGGCAGCTCGAACGCGAGGCGCGACCCTGGCGCTCTTCGCCCGTCAAGCCCTGATCGCCGCATTGCCAGGCGACGCAGTCGCAATGCTGCCGCGCGCCGAATCGAGCTTCGCCCCTGGCGGCACGATCAAGCTGAGCGTGCGTCTGTCAGCCGCGGACTCCGCCACCCTGGCCGCCCACGCCGCCGCGCTCGGGCAGTCGCAGGCCCGACTCGTCGCGTTGCTGATCCGCCGCGCCGAGCTGCCATTGCCGGTCGCCGAGCGCCGCGCCGAACTCGCTGCGCTGCGAACCTCGAACGACCAGCTCGCCGCCATCGCCGCGGACGTGTCGCTGTTCGTTCGCACGCTGTCGAGGCCCAACCTGGCCGCGCTTGCGCCGCTTCGGCAACGCATGCTCAACCTCGATGCCGACGTCACACGCCACCTGCAGGTGTCCGCCGCGTTGCTGGCCCGAATTGGTTGAGCTGGAGATGTCGTGATGCCAAGCAACCATCTTGTCGACGGCGCGCTGGTGCAGTGGGGCGACCGCCTGTTCTATCCCGGCAACCGCATCGTCCGCTCGCAGGGAGTCGTGCTCAGCGGCACGATGCTGCATGTCCGCGCTCGCGCCATTCGGCAGCGCCTGCACGCCACCGTCGTTCGCGGTGCACCGCAGGTGATGGTCAAGGTCACCGGCGGCGGGCGCGGCATGGCCGCTATCGCGGCGCACTTGCGCTACATCAGCAAGAACGGCCGCCTGCCGATTGAAGACGACCGCGGCGCCGTGCGAGAAGGCAAGGACGGCGTGCTCGCGCTGGCCGAGCAATGGCGTCATGCCGGCGCGCTGATCCCCGAGCGCAGCGCGCGCCGCGAAGCCTTCAACCTGATGCTGTCGATGCCCGCCGGCACGCCCGCATCCGCAGTCCAGAGCGCCGCCCGCGACTTTGCGCGCGCCGAACTCTCGGACCACCGCTTCGTCATGGTGCTGCACACCCACCAGGCCAATCCGCACGTGCACCTCAGCGTGCGCGCCGAAGGCAAGGATGGCCAGCGACTGAACCCGCGCAAGTCCGACCTGCGACGCTGGCGCGAGACCTTTGCCGAGAAGCTGCGCGAGCTGGGCATCGAGGCCGAAGCCTCGCCGCAGATCAGCCGAGGCGGCAGCCGGCGCACCGAGCGGCTGTGGCATCGCAAGGCCCGGGACCAGGGGCGCATCGCCGGGCCGCGCGAAGGGGAACAAGCGCCGGTGAAGCTCACGCGATCGCGGCGCGACGCTGCGCAGGCCTGGTGCGAAATCGCCAAGGCGCTGGCGTCGTCGGACGACATGGAGGATCGCCAGCTCGGCCAATCCATCGTCAACTACGCGCGGTGGTTGCCGGGCGTGCGGTACAAGGCGCCGGAACAGCGGGCGCAGCGGGAGCTTCCAGCTGTGCAGCGGATCCGAGGGAGTCCGCGCGTGCCGACGCGCACCGACCTGTCCAGGGCGCAACCCCAGCGCGCGGCGCCGGAGCCCGATCGCGGGCGTTGAGCAGGGCACAACGGCCAGCTCGCACTGCGTCAAACATGCGCTGCCGTCGTGCTATGCCCGCACTTGGCGAGACACGAGAAGGGACGTCAATCAGTGGTGCGTGCTGGATCGCGACCGCGTCCACTGGTCGAGGTCTGACCACCGCCAAGCGACGGCGCGCGGGCCGAGACGCACGGGCGGCGGGAACGAGCCGTCAGCAATCCAGCGGTAGATGGTCGAGCGGCCCAAGCCGGTCATCTTGAGCACGGCGGGTAGGCGAGCCAGCACGCGCTGAG
>Ga0209797_10000556_pt1 | contig 18779 bp, 16 predicted proteins | sample DOMMetBare3Fresh_2_FD_187472 | JGI IMG/M metagenome (GOLD analysis project Ga0209797, IMG submission 187472) | Wetland sediment microbial communities from St. Louis River estuary, USA, under dissolved organic matter induced mercury methylation -... | ecosystem: Environmental > Aquatic >... | reverse complement strand
TCGCACCCTCCAGAACATCGGGGGGGATGTCGCTTGCCCTGATCTCCCTGCCGGGCGCGAGCACCACCATCGACTCAATAAGGTTGCGCAGCTGCCGCACATTGCCCGGCCAGGGGGCTTCGATCAGCCGCTCCATGGCCTCCGGGGTGATGCCCCGGAAGGGCCGGTCGTGGGCCTTGGAGAGGTCCCGCACGAATCGCCGGACCAGGAGAGGGATATCCTCCCGCCGTTCCCGAAGCGGGGGCAGGTAGATGGTCAGGACGTTCAGGCGGTAGTACAGATCGTCGCGGAACTCTCCCATCGCCACCGAGTCGCGGAGACTCCGGTTGGTGGCGGCCACCACCCGGACGTCGACCTTGATCGGCTGCACACCCCCCAGCCGGAAGAAGGTCCGGGTCTCCAGCACCCGGAGCAGCTTCACCTGCACACTCGCGGGGATCTCGCCGATTTCGTCCAGGAAGATCGTGCCCGTGTCGGCGAGCTCGAAACGGCCCAGGCGCCGCTCGGCCGCCCCGGTGAACGCCCCCTTCTCGTGCCCGAACAGTTCGGACTCGAGCAGTGTCTCCGGCAGCGCCGCGCAGTTGACCGCGATGAACGGCCGGCCACGCCTCGGCGACAGGTCGTGAATCCCCTTGGCGACCAGCTCCTTGCCGGTGCCGGACTCTCCCTGCACCAGCACGGTGCTCGAGACGGGGGCCATCTGCTCGATACGGATCAGCAGTTCCTGGATGGCGGAGCTCTCGCCGCTGATTCCGGTCCGGAGCTGCAGGCCACGCCTGACAATGAGCCGCTCCGCGAGATGGACCACCTCCGCCGGATTGACCGGTTTCACCGCGATTGCGGTGACATCGACATGGTGACGGTCGTGGTCGGGGCCGCTCACGTCGGTGGATTCGAGCAGTGCGAGCGTCGAGATCTCGGCGTCCCGGGCGAGCGCGGCGAGCTGACGGGCGGGGGACTCATGCACGGCACCGGTGAGCACCACGAGATCGGGGGCCTCGCGCCTGAGCGACTGGCGCGCGTCATCGAGCGACGACACCATCGCGGTCGCGTGCCCCGCTGCCTCCATCGCGGCGTTGACGCGGACGGCGGTCTCGAGGTCGTCCATCGTGATCAGAATCTTGGAAGCCATCCAGCCATCCGATCGGAAAATGCGTGGTGCGAAGTGCTTAGTGCCTGGTGTTCGTGCCGCGGATCAGTTCGACTGCGTGGCCGACAAGATCGTCCAGCACGGCGAGACCATCCCGGACGCCTCCGGGGCTGCCAGGCAGATTGATGATCAGGGTACGGCCGCGCACCCCGGCGACTCCGCGAGACAGCGCGGCGCGGTGGAACCGCGGATAGACGGTCATCCGGAGCGCCTCCGCAATGCCCGGCGCCTCCTTTTCCAGAACGGCGCGGGTGGCCTCGGGAGTGACGTCCCGGGCAGTCAGCCCGGTACCGCCGGTCGTCAGCACGAGATCGGCTGCGTCGGTATCCGCCCAGCGGGAGAGCACGGCTCCGATCTGGGTGGCCTCGTCAGGCACCAGTACCCGCGCCACCGCCGCAAACCCCCGGGCGGCAGCCCACGCGGCGATCGCGTCGCCGGAGGTGTCGGCCCGCTCTCCGCGGGCTCCGGCGTCGGAAATGGTGAGGATCGCGAGGCGCAACGTCACCGTTTCACGGATCCCCTGGTGTAGAAGGGCCGCCGGACTACCTCGGCCTCCGCCAGCTCGCCGCGAATCTCGACATGAAAACGGCTCCCCACCGTCGCGTGCGCAGTCGGCAGATACGTAGTGCCGACGGCATAGCCGAGGGATGGGCTCATCGTGCCACTGCGGACCTGGTCGACCTGGGTGCCGTTGACGAGGACCGGCATGCCGTGGCGCGGGATCGCCTTCCCGACCATCCGGAAGCCGACCAGCTTCCGCGGGACGCCCTCGACCTTCTGCCGCTTCAGCGCGGGTTCGCCCATGAACGGTGCGCCCTTCTCGATCTTGGTGATCCAGCCGAGGCCGGCCTCGAGCGGGGTCGTCTCGTCGTCGATGTCGTTGCCGTACAGGGCGTAGCCGACCTCGAGACGCAAGGTGTCACGCGCGCCGAGCCCGATCGGCTGGGCCTTGCCGGGACCGGTCAGCGCCTGCCAGATCGTCGGCACGTCCTGGGTCCGGCAGTACAGCTCGAAGCCATCCTCTCCGGTGTAGCCGGTCCGGGAGATGAAGCAGCCGGCACCGGCCACGCTGCCGACGGCAAAGCGATAGTAGCCGATGTCCTTGAGAACGGTGGCCGTGTTCGCCTGCAGCAGCGCCTCCGCCTTGGGACCCTGCAGCGCCAGCAATCCGACTTCGGGGGAGATGTTCCGAATCCGCACGTTGGCGCCCTTCTTCTGCGCGACAATGTGCTCCCAGTCCTTGTCGATGTTGGCCGCGTTCACGACCAGCATGATCTTGTCCTCGAACCGGTAGACAGTGCAGTCATCGACGACACCGCCCCGCTCGTTGAGGAAGGCCGAGTACTGCACCTGACCCGGCTCGAGCGCCGAGATGTCGTTGGTCGTCACCCGATTGACGAAGGCGTTGCGGTCCGGGCCAGTGACCTCGAATTCGCCCATATGGCAGACATCGAAGATGCCCACGTCCTCGCGCACCGCGCGATGTTCGGCCAGAATCCCGCCCGGGTACTGCACCGGCATCTCCCAGCCGGCGAAGGACACCATCTTCGCGCCAAGGGCGCGGTGGGTGTCAAAGAGCGCGGTGCGCTGCAGGGTCGTCGTCATCAGTCGTGTCCTGTGGAGGGCCGGTGCGCAGCCAGGGGTGAGGAGCGGCCGTCCCCTGTGTCCTGGTCCCTGTGATTCCCGCTCATCAACATCGTCATCAATGCCTTCTGGATGTGCAGCCGGTTCTCGGCCTCGGGCCAGACCCGGGAGCGCGGACCCTCGAGCACCGTCGCCGACACCTCCTCGCCCCGGTGCGCGGGGAGGCAGTGAAGGAAGATCGCGTCGGGGCGAGCCGTGGCCATCAGGGCATCATCTACGGCATAGCCGAGGAAGGCGTGGCGCCGCGACTCCGCCGCTTCCTCGTGGCCCATCGACGCCCAGACGTCGGTGGTGACGACGTGGGCGCCGGCGGCCGCCTCCTCGGGCAACTCGGTGATCGAGAGGCGCGTCCTGGCCGCGTTCCGCTCGAAGATCGCGTGATTCGGCTCGTACCCCTCGGGACAGGCCAGCCGGAGTTCAAAGCCGAAGATCCCGGCGGCTTCGATCCAGCTGTTGGCCATGTTGTTCCCGTCGCCAATCCAGGCGACGACCTTGCCCTCCCACGAGCCGAATTCCTCTCGAAGGGTGAAGATGTCCGCGAGCACCTGGCAGGGATGCAGCAGGTCGGTGAGCCCGTTGATGACCGGGACGGTCGAGTAGCGCGCCAGCTCCTCGACCTCGGTGTGCTGATAGGTGCGGATCATGATGCCGTCGACGTAGCCCGACAGCACCCGTGCGGTGTCCCGGATGGGCTCGCCGCGACCGAGTTGCAGCTCGCGGGAAGAGAGGAACAGGGCGTGGCCCCCGAGCTGGAAGGCACCGACCTCGAAGGACACCCGGGTCCGGGTCGAGGTCTTCCCGAAGATCATCGCGAGGGTCTTCCCCTCGAGCGGCCGGTCTCGATACATCCCGCGCTTCATCCGGTCAGCGAGATTGAAAAGCTCGATGAGTTCCGCCCGGCTGAAATCGGAGATCGCAAGAAAATCGCGTTTGGGCATGATTCGGCGTCCGAGGATGCGGCCATTTTGGCAGGAGCAGTGTAGTCCGGTCAGCGGCGGTAGGGCAAGACCACTTCCCGCCAGCGCGGCTCCAATGAGGCAAGGGAAATGGTGAGCGGACCCTCCGGATGGCCCGTCGCTTCCTCACGCCAGCACTCGAGGTCCCGGGTGAGCGCACGGGCCGGTTATGGTCCCCACGACGAAAGCCCCGCGCCTCGAGCCACGCCGGAAGAACGGCCGCCAGCGCGATGCGGGCCTGATTGTGCAAGCCGCGTCAGTGGCTAGAGGATGTAGCGGCGGAGATCATCGTCGTCGATGATCTTCTCGAGGCGGCGGCGGACGGCTTCGCGATCCATGACGATATGCTTCTCGGGATAGTCGGGCAGCTCGAAGAGCACTTCGTCCATCAGCGTCGACATGACGGTGTGCAGTCGCCGGGCCCCGATGTTCTCCATCCGGTCGTTGGCGAGCCACGCTACCCGCGCCACTTCGGCGATGCCATCCTCGGTGAACGTGAGTTCGGCGCCTTCGGCGGCGACCAGTGCCCGGTACTGCCTGGTGAGGGCGCTCTCCGGTTCCGTCATGATGCGAACGAAATCGGCCTCGGTGAGTGGGGTGAGCTCCACCCGGATCGGGAAGCGGCCCTGCAGTTCGGGAATCAGGTCCGACGGCTTGGAGACGTGGAAGGCGCCCGCGGCGATGAACAGGATGTGGTCGGTACGGACGTAGCCGTAGCGGGTCTGCACCGTGGAGCCTTCGACGATCGGAAGCAGGTCACGCTGCACGCCTTCACGGGAGATGTCGGGGCCCGAGGCGGAGCCCCGCTCCCCGGCGATCTTGTCGATCTCGTCGATGAAGAGGATGCCGTGGTTCTCGGTCCGGTCGAGGGCCTCGTTCACCACGTCGTCCATGTCGACCAGCTTCTTGAGCTCCTCATCGACCAGGATGCGGCGCGCGTCGGGGACCCGCAGAGTGCGGCGCTTCTTCCGCCGGGGCATCATGTCCTGCAGGATCTCCATGAAGTTGATCTGCTCCCCCTCCATCCCCTGCGGCTGCTGCATCAGCTCGAGCATCGGGTAGCCCTGCGGGGTGACCTCGATCTCGACCTCGCGATCATCGAGCTTTCCGTCCTTGAGCATCTGGCGAAGCTTCTCCCGGGAACGCACCCGCCGTTCCTCGTCCTCCGAGAGCGCCTCCGGGCGGGCCTGCCCGCCCGGCCCGACGACGAAGATCGCCGGGCGCTCCCTGGCCCCGGTCTCGGCCCGCGCCGGTCCGGAGGGCCGCTCGGGCGCGGCGGGCGCCGGCAGGAGGATATCGAGCAGGCTCTCCTCCGCGCGCTCTTCGGCCTGGGGGAAGACCTCATCCTCGCGCTCGGTGCGCACCATGCTGATCGCCGCGTCGACGAGGTCGCGCACCATCGACTCCGCGTCGCGGCCCACGTATCCGACTTCGGTGAACTTCGAGGCCTCGACTTTCAGGAATGGCGCGCCGGCCAGCCGCGCGAGCCGCCGCGCCACTTCGGTCTTGCCGACGCCCGTGGGGCCAATGAGGATGATGTTGTACGGCATGATCTCATCGCGGATCTCGTCGGGCGCCTGTCCCCGGCGCCAGCGGTTCCGGATCGCGATGGCGACCGCACGCTTGGCGGCATCCTGACCCACGATGTAGCGATCGAGTTCCGCGACGATCTGCCGCGGCGGGAGTTCCTCGAGCCAGGGCGGGGACGGGGGCGCGGTCGGCGCGCCGGGATCGGGGGGAAGGCCTGGATCGGTCATGAAAGTGCCGAGGATAGCTCGATCGCCGTCAGCACATGGTGCGGGCGCCGCATCGATTCGTAACGCTGACGGAAGATCAGCAGATGCCCGAAGGTAATCGCCATGGCCAGCATCATGCCCGTTCTGGGGTGCCGCGCGAACCGATCACGATTGTCGCCCCGGCCCGCCGCGAGATAGATGCTCGTGACCACCGCGACGGCGAGGACGACATTGGCGAGCAATGCGGCGAGCAGTGACCCGGACTTCACAACTCGAGGATGGTCAGGTTGCGATTGGTGAAGACGCAGATGTCGGCCGCGATCTCGAGGGAGCGCTGCACGATCTCCCGCGCCGACAATCTGTCGTCCGCCAGGAGCGCGCGTGCCGCGGCGAGGGCGAAGTTGCCGCCCGAGCCCACGGCCAGAATGCCATCATCCGGCTCGATCAATTCGCCGCCACCGGAGAGCAGGAACACGTGCTCGATGTCGGCGACGACGAGCAGCGCCTCCAGCCGGCGCAGGATCCGGTCACTCCGCCAGTCCTTGGCCAGCTCTACCGCGGCGCGCGGCAGGTTCCCGGGGTGCCGGTCGAGCTTTTCCTCGAACTTCTCGTAGAGCGTGATCGCGTCGGCGACGGATCCGGCGAAGCCCGCGAGGACTTTGCCCCCTTTCAGGGTACGGACCTTCGACGCGGTGGCCTTGACCACCGTGTCTCCGATACTGACCTGCCCATCGCCCCCGAGCGCCAGCTTCCCGTTCTTCCTGACGGCGAGAATCGTCGTACCGTGATAACCGCTCATGCCTTCCCTCTCCTCGATCCCGGCGCACCGTGTTTCGGCCGTCACGCCCGCGGATGAGCCTGTTGGTAGACCTTCTTGAGGCGTTCGACGCTGGTATGGGTGTAGATCTGGGTCGTCGTCAGGCTGGCGTGTCCCAGCAGCTCCTGCACCGCCCGCAGGTCCGCCCCCGCATCGAGCAGATGAGTGGCAAAGGTATGACGGAGCGAGTGGGTTTTGAGGCCTTCGCCGCCAACCGCCTCGAGCGCACGATGCACGATGCGCTGCACGGTTCGGGGCGTCAGCCGTTTTCCGCGCCGGCCAACGAAGACCGCCTGCCGGTCCGCGCCAGGCAGCCGGGCCAGCGGCTCCCGCTCCTCAAGGTAGTGACGCAGTACCCGACTCGCCCGCGTCCCCACCGGCACCAGCCGTTCCTTCCGACCCTTGCCGCGGACCTTGACCTGATCGCTGAGCAGGTCCAGATCGAGCAGGTTGAGCCCCGTCAGTTCCGAGAGGCGGAGTCCGCTGGAGTAGAAGAGTTCGAGGATCGCCAGATCCCGCAGCCCGCCCTGTGCTTCCCCGACCGCGCGCGCTTCCGCCGCCTGGAAGAGGGCCTCGGTGCGTTCCCGGTCGAGGTAGCCCGGCAGGGGCCGCGCCAGCTTGGGCACCCGCGCCGCGCGCACTGGCGAGCGCTCGAGCCCATGATGCGCCTGCAGGAACCGATACAATGTCCGCACCGCCGACAGCGCCCGGGCCATCGACCGCTTCGCCAGACCGCGCCGCTGCATCTCGCCGAGGAATCCGCGGATGCCGAGCCGATCGACCCGGCCGAAATCCCAGTCACCGCCGGTATGACGATCGAGGAACTCGGTGAACGCGGCGAGGTCGCGCCGATAGGCTCTGAGCGTGTTGTCCGAAACCTGCCGCTCCTTCTCGAGGTGCTCCAGGAAGGAAGCCACCTCCGGGCGGCTCGGCCGTTCAGGCGAGGATCGAGTGGGACGGGCTACTGTGCCTGGAGCCATGCGTCGAAATCCTTCCGGGCCCGTGCGACCAGAGCCTCCTTCTTGGCGTCCTTGCGGCTCCTGCCGCCGACCCGCCGCGCGACCGATTCGTCGAGGGGATCGAGCAACCCGTAGTTGGCGTTCATCGGCTGGAAGTGCTTCGGGTCCGCCTCCCGAAGATAGCGATACAGGCCGCCGAGCATGGTGGTCGATGGCGGCACCCAGACCGGCTTGCCCTCGAGGCGCCGCGCCAGGTTGATCCCGGCGAGCAACCCCGTGCCGAGCGACTCGGTATACCCCTCCACGCCGGTCAGCTGCCCTGCGAAGAACAGCCGCTCGTCATCCCTCGCCGTGAGCGCGGGACCGAGTGAGGCGGGGCTGTTCAGATAGGCATTCCGGTGGATGCTGCCGAAACGCAGGAACTCCGCGTTGCCGAGGCCGGGGATCATGCCGAACACCCGCTTCTGCTCCGGAATGCGGAGCCGGGTCTGGAATCCGACCAGGTTCCACATCTGCGCCGACCGGTCCTCGCGCCGGAGCTGTACCACCGCGTAGGGATCGCGTCCGGTACGGGGATCGGGGAGGCCAACCGGTTTCATCGGGCCGAAACGCAGCGTTTCCGGCCCGCGTCGCGCCATCTCCTCGACCGGCAGGCAGCCCTCGAAGTACGGCACCTGGTCGAATTCGTGCGCGGTGAACTGATCGGCGAGGGTGAGCGCCGCGATGAAGGCCTCGTACTCCTCCCGGGTCATCGGGGCGTTCAGATAGTCATCCCCGTCGCCCTTCCCGTAGCGACTCATCGCGTACAACCGCTCATGATCCAGTGACTCCGACGAGACGATCGGCGCGATCGCGTCGTAGAAGGCGAGCGCAGTTCCGCCCAGCCGGCGGGTGATGGAGGCCGCGAGTGCGTCGGAGGTCAGCGGACCAGTCGCGATGACGCCAGGGGACGGCAGCTCGGTCACCTCGCCGCGTTCGACCGTGATCCGCGGGTGGGAGGCCACCCGCTCATGCACCAGCGACGAGAACACCTCGCGGTCCACCGCGAGCGCGGCGCCGGCCGGCACCCGCGCCTGCTCCGCGATCGGCAGCAGCAGGCTTCCGAGCTGCATGAGCTCGGCCTTGAGCAGCCCGTGGGCGTTGCTGAGTTCGGTGGACTTGAATGAGTTGCTGCAGACCAGCTCGGCCAGCCGGTCGGAGTGGTGCGCCGCCGTCGGAACCAGCGGGCGCATCTCACGAATCACCACGGACGCCCCCCGCTCGGCGAGGGCCCAGGCTGCTTCGCAGCCCGCGAGCCCGCCGCCGACCACGGTGACGATCACGCCGACGCGGCCTCCTCCGGTTCCAGCACGACCAGTTTGTGCTGGCACTTGAGGCAGGTCCGAGTCTCCCCTTCGGCCTTGCTGATCTTCTTCTCCATGCCGACCCAGCCACAGCTCGGGCAGGTTTCGACCACCGGACGGTTCCACGTCGAGAAGTCACACGCTGGGTAGCGTCCGCATCCCCAGAACGACTTGCCGCGCTTGGTGCGTCGTTCGGCCAGGTCGCCGACTTCGCACTTCGGGCACTTCATCCCCAGCGGCACCGAGCGGGTGCCCTTGCACTCGGGATAGCGGGTGCAGGCGAGGAATTCGCCGAACCTCCCGGTCTTGATCACCATGGGCGCGCTGCAGAGCTGGCACTTCTCGTCGGTCGGCCGGTCGGGAGCGCGGGCCTTCTTGAGCGACTTCACGTAGTCGCAGGTGTCCTTGTACTTGATGCAGGCGAAGTAGGGCCCGAATCGTCCGGTACGCAGCTCCACCTTGGACCCGCACTTGGGACAGACCTCCTTGGCGAGTTCCTCGGGGTTGAGCCCGTGCGCCTCCGCGACGATCGCGCCGAGGTTGACGGCCTTGAGCGCCACGCTGAAGGGGCCCCAGAAATCACCGAGGACCTTCTGCCACTGCAGGGTTCCCTCCTCGATGCCGTCGAGTTCGGTCTCCATCGCGGAGGTGAATTCCACGTTGAAGATCGAGGGGAACTGGTCCACCATGATCCGTTCGACCGTCTCGCCCAGTTCGGTCGGCGTGAAGCGACGCTGCTCGAGCTTCACGTACTCGCGCGCGGTCAGCGTGCTGATGATCTGCGCGTAGGTCGACGGGCGCCCGATGCCGAGGCGCTCCAGTTCCTTCACCAGGCTCGCCTCCGAGAAACGCGGCGGCGGTTCGGTGAAATGCTGCGAGGGCGTGATCTGCCGGACCTCGACCACCTCACCCACCGCCAGCGGCGGGATCGGCGGCAGGTCGTCCATGGTCTTGCCCTCTTCGGCCTCGCGCCCTTCAGTGTACAGCACGTGGTAGCCGTCGAAGATCATGACCGACCCGGTGACGCGCAGCAGGTACCGCCCGAGATCGAAGTCCACGATCGTCATGTCGTAGATCGCGGGGTTCATCTGCGACGCGACGAACCGCTGCCAGATCAGCTGGTACAGCCGGAACTGGTCGGGCTCGAGATACTGCTGCATCTCCTCGGGGCGCCGCCTGACATCCGTCGGGCGGATGGCCTCGTGCGCGTCCTGCACCCGGGCCGACTTCGTCGAATAGGTGTTCGGGGTCTCGGGAAGGTAGGGCTTGGCGTAGTTGCTGGCGATGAAGTCGCGGACATGCTCGATCGCCGCGTCCGACACGCGGACCGAGTCGGTCCGCATGTAGGTGATGAGACCCGCGGGCGCGTCTTCACCGACCTCGATGCCTTCGTAGAGATCCTGCGCCGCGCGCATGGTGCGCCGGGCGGAGAAGCCGAGCTTCTTGGCCGCTTCCTGCTGCAGCGTGCTGGTGGTGAACGGAGCCCCGGGCCGCTTCTTACGGTTCTTGCGCTCCACCTTGCTGACGACGAACGGCAGCTTCGAGAGATCGCGGACCACCGCAGTGGCCGCGGCCTCGTTCTTCAGCTCCGGGTTGTGCCCGTCGATCTTCTTGAGTTCGGTGACGAAGCTCTGGCCGTTCTTGGCGCACTCCGCCGCGATGGTCCAGTACTCCTCCGGCTTGAACGCGCGGATCGCGCGTTCCCGCTCGACGATGAGCCTGAGCGCCACCGTCTGCACCCGCCCCGCGGACAGCCCGGTCTTGATGCTCTGCCACAGAATCGGACTCGCCTTGTAGCCGACCAGCCGGTCGAGGATCCGGCGCGCCTGCTGGGCGTTGACCAGCCGGTCATCGATCTTGCCCGGCTTCGACATCGCCTCCTTCACGGCCTCCTTGGTGATCTCGTGAAAGAGCACCCGATGCATCGGCGCCCGGGTGTCCAGCTGGTCGGCGACGTGCCAGGCGATGGCCTCACCTTCCCGGTCCGGGTCGGTGGCCAGGTAGACGGCCTTCGCCTTCTTCGCCGCTTTCTTCAGATCGGCGAGGGTCTGGGTCTTTCCTTTGATAGTGACGTAGTCAGGCTGGAAGCCGTTGTCGACGTCCACGCCCAGCTTGCGGGTGGGCAGGTCGCGAATGTGGCCGACGGTGGCCTTCACATCGTAGCCGCGGCCGAGATACTTGCCGATGCTCTTGGCCTTGGTCGGCGACTCCACGATCACCAGGGTGCCGCCGGATCCCTCGACCACTTCCCCCTCGGGAACCCTGGCGCGCGCCGCCCGCTTCTTGAGCGCCGGCTTCGTGGTCGTCATCGACTTGGGCGTCACGCGCTTCGCGCCCGCGACCTTCGCCACGGTTGTGCTCGGTGCCGGTGTTGCGGGAGTCTTAGCTTTTTTCTTGGTCGCCATGGGCTCGAAGATACCTGCGGTGGCTCAGCCCCGGATGGATTCCGAGTGCCCACAAGAAAACGCGTGCTGGTACGGATTGGCAAGGCGACAGATGCAATGTCGCGTGGAGGCAAGCAGTTACGTGGACCAGCCGGCGCGTTCCCTGACGATCAGCGCCATCTCGTCGGCGAGAGCCGCGGCCGGTTTTACGTCCGCCTTGACCTCGCAATCGGCCTGCAGATAGAAGGGTTCACGGTCCTTGAGCAGCTGTCGCATCTTCTCGACGGGATCCTCGCCGACCAGCATCGGACGAGTGCCACCGCCGCCGACACGCTTCGCGGCCGTGAGAGCCATGGTGCGCAAATAGATGATGAATGCGGACTCTCGTGCCGACTCGAGTGCGCCCGGCTGCGCCGCCCAGCCGCCGCCCGGCGTGATGACCGCCGGCGGACCGCCCAGTGCCGCCTTCATCGCGTCGGCCTCGAGCAACCGGAACTTCTGCTCGCCTTCTTCACCGAAGATGAGGGCGATCGGCTTCTGCATCTTACGCACAATCACGGCATCGGTGTCCACGAACGGTGCCCCCAGCCGATCAGCGAGCAGCTTGCCGACCGTGGTCTTGCCGGCGCCTGGCAATCCGATCAGAAGCACATGTCGCTTCATGCATCCTCCTCGGCCGGCAACTGCCCCAGCGCGGTCCACCGCGCCGCCAGCTGCGTGAGGTAGCCCTCGTAGTTCCGCCGCATCTCCACCAGCGAGTCGCCGCCGAATTTCTCGAGCATGACATCGGCCAGCACGAATGCCGTCAGCGCCTCGGCGATCACGCCCATCGCCGGCACCGCGGTGACATCCGATCGTTCGGCCTGCGCCTTCGCGGGGAGCCCGGTACGCAGATCGATCGTCGGCAGCGGTGACATCAGCGTGGCGATCGGCTTCATCGCGACCCGGATGACCAGCGGTTCACCCGTCGTCATGCCCCCTTCGAGCCCACCGGCGTTGTTGCCGCGACGGGTGTATCCACCGCGAAGCGCCGGCGCCGGCGCCGCCGTTCCGGGCGTCGCCTCGGCCTCGATGGGATCGTGCACTTCCGATCCTTGCCTCCGCGCCGCTTCGAAGCCCATGCCGATCTCCACCGCCTTCACTGCGGGGATCGACATCAGGGCACCGGCAAGCCGCCCGTCCAGCTTGCGATCCCAGTGCACATGACTTCCCAGCCCCGTCGGCAGCCCGCGCACGACGACTTCACATTCGCCGCCGAGGGTGTCCCCATCCTTCTTCGCCTGGTCGATGCGGGCGATGATCTTCGCTTCGACCGTCGTGTCGAGCACCCGGACCTCGGAGCTGTCCGAGGCGGCGTTGAGCGGCCATGGAAGCTCCGCCGGCGTGCCGGCGTGAATGCCTCCGAGGGACACGACGTGGCTGCCGATGTCGATCTGGAACTCGTCCAGCAGCCGCCGCGCCAGAGCTCCAGCCGCCACGCGCGCCGCCGTCTCCCGGGCGCTCGCGCGCTCGAGGATGTCGCGCGCATCCTGTCGATCGTATTTGAGTACGCCCACCAGGTCGGCGTGACCGGGCCGGGGGCGGTTGAGACGCCGCCGGCGCGCTTCGCCCGGCGGGCCCTCCGCGGCCATGATCTCGCTCCAGTTGGTCCAGTCGCGGTTGTGGATGACCATGGCGATCGGGGTCCCCAGCGTCTCGCCGGCGCGCACACCCGACAACCATTCGATCCGGTCGCGCTCGATCTTCATCCGGGCGCCGCGGCCGTACCCCATCATCCGCCGGGCAAGATCGGCATCGACCCACTCCGCCGTGACCGGCAGGCCCGCCGGCAGCCCCTCCACCAGGGCGACCAGCGCCTTGCCATGCGATTCACCGGCAGTCAGGAAACGGAGCGGCATACGGCCAAGGTAGCGGGGACAAGGTATGGAGTGGAAGGCTCAGGACGCCCGCCTCCAGGCTGCACCCGCCGGCTCGGCGGGGGGAAAAAGCGGTCGGTGCCCCCAAAGCAGACGAGCCCGACCGGCGGTCGGGCTCGTCCCTCGTGCCTCGTGCAGGGACCAGCGGCAGCTACTCCGTGGAGCCGTCGTCGATGATGCGTGGCGTCACCAGGATGATCAGGTCGCGACGTGTTTCCGTGGTCTTGCTGAACCCGAACAGCTTGCCGACGATCGGAAGATCGACCAGCAGCGGCAGACCGGACCGGACCTTGTTCACCTCGGTTACCGTCAGGCCACCGATCACCGCGGTCTCCCCGTCGTTGACCAGGAGCTGGTTCTTGGCATTCTGCTTCTGAATGGTGAAGCCAAGGTCCGCCTCAGCAAGCGGATTGACGTTGGACCGCTCGGCCTCGATCTGCATCAGGACCTGACGGTTGTTGGTCACGTGCGGGATCACCTTGAGCATGATGCCGGTTTCCTTGAACGACACCGACGCCTTGGGCTGGTTGCCGGCCCCGGCGCCACCACCCGCTCCGAAGTCGATGATCCGGACCGGGATGTCCTCGCCCACCTTGATGACGGCTTCCCGGTTGTCCACCGTGGTGATCGACGGCTCGGCCTGCACATCCGCCAGATCCACGCTCTGCAGCGCGTGCAGGAAGCTGGTGAAGCGGAAGCCGCCGACGGTCGTGGTCCACACCAGCTTGAGTGCCGCATTCGTGATCGTCGCGTCCGCGTTGGCGATGCCCGCGACGCCTTCGCCGGCGAGACTGGTCACGCTCGCGTCGAATGGATCGCCGCTGGCCGGATCGGTGCGCTGGACCAGCTTGTTGAAGAATGGCCCGTCGCTGGAGTTCGCGGCGCCGAAGTCGTACTGCAGGCCGAGCGCCTCGATGTCGGTGCGATTCACGAAGATGAGCTTGGCCTGGATCGAGACCTGCGGCGTGCGCACATCGAGATTCCTGACGAACTCCTGCACCTCCGCCATGCGGCCCCGGGTCTCGGTCACGATCAGCGAGTTGGTGGTGGTATCCGACACCACCGTGCCGCGCTTCGACAGGATGGATTTCACGCTGGCCAGCAGCTGGCTGGAACTGGCGTAGTTGACCGGGATCATCCGCGTGGTCGTCGGCTCGGTGGAATCGAGCGCGGCGAGCGCGGCGGGGGAATCGACCCGGATGATACCGCCGGGAAGCTCGATGGCCTGCAGACCCTGCGTCGCGAGCACCGCGGCGAAGGCCTCCGTCCAGGGCTGATTCTTGATCTCGGCGGTGACCTCGCCCTTGAGGTCCTTGCCGAGGATGATGGTGCGGCCGGAGAAGGCGGCGAAGCCGGCAATGACGTCGGCGATGTTGGCCCGGTCCCAGGTCACTGTGATGCGGGGCGCCGGGGCGGCCGCGGTCGTCGTGGCGGCCACGGGTTCGGCCGGCATCACTACTTCCGGATCGCGACGGGTGGACGCACGTGCGACCGGCGGGTCCATATCGGCCGGGGCCGCGCTCGACCAGGCCAGGAAGCCGCCGTCGGCGCCGAAGCGGACCCGGACGCCGTCGTCCGTCTTCTCCAGCCGGTAGTCCCGCGATCCATCCAGATAGATGGCGATGCGCACCACGTCGGGACGGAACTGGGAGTAGCGGATGTCCGTGATCCCCGCCCGGGCAATGCCATCGTAGGTGGCGCCGGTGCGCTGGAGGGTCGCGCCGACGACGTCCACGACGAGCCGGTCCGGCTCGCGGAGCACGAAGTCGCGGACGTCCACCGCTCCCTTCACGGCGATGACGATTTCGGCGTGGCCGGGCGTCGCGACGACGCTGACCGCGGTCACCTGGGAGGCGGGACCCTTCTCGTCCGCCCGCGCGGGCGCGGTCGTGAGGAGGGCGATGGCCCCCATTGCGAACAGAAACTGGCGCGTCATGGAGTCTGCTCCTCCCTCTTCCTGAGCGACAGGGTCTCCTGACGCTCGAATCCGATGTCCTCGACCGTGAATACCACGTCCGTCTGCCGAATCTGGGCGACCTTGAGCCGGCCCAGCCGGTCACCGACGCGGAGCTTGTACCGCTTCTGATTGGTCTTGTCCCGCAGCACTGCCACACTGTTGTTCGCCCGCCGAAGGTCGAGGTACACCCCGACCAGGAGCAGGTCGTTGAACTCCGGCCCAACCTTGTCCTCGGTGATGAGCGACGCGAAGGGATCGCGCGCGCCACCGGCGTAGGTGAACGTCTCACGCTGCACTTCGGTCTCCCGGACCAGCCGCAGCGAATCGGCCCGCACACTGTCCCGCTTCGCCTTGGTGATCGAGTCCTCGCGGACCCGGTCGGCGATGATCTTGAGCGAGTCCTGCCTGGCCCGTTCCTTCGCCAGGCGAATCGAATCGGCGCGCATGACCTGCTGCTGCTTCGGTGTGAGCCCCGGCTTCGCGGGGGCTTCGACCTTGACCGGTGTGTCCTGCTTCGCGGTGACGGCGCCAGCGACGGCCGCTACGGCAGCCCCGGCCTTCTTCATGGCGGTGTCGGCCTTGCCCTGCACCGTCTTGACCGCGGTATCCACTTTCGCGGCGACCGTCCGGGCGGCCGTGTCGGCCTTCTGGGCCACCGTCGGCCTCGGCGCAGGCGGCTTGCCGCAGGTCTGCAGCACCTCCGGCGGAATCATCCCGGCGACGGGCGCCGTCTTGGACTTCTTTCCGCGGGCGGCTTTGGCAAGCGCGGCCTGCACCGAGTCGGAACAGGTCGTGTACCTGGCCCGCATCACCGAATCCTGCGTCGCCGCCAGGCGAATGCTGTCACGCCGGGCCCGAAGCGCGGCCAGATCGACCGTCTGCGGTTCTTCCTTCTGCTTGCCGCCACACGCGGCAGCGCCGAGGAGCAGGGCCACGAGGCCCGCCCGGGCAAGCGCGTTAGGTGCCACTGGGCTTGTCCTCCGAGCTCGCGGTCTTCACGTAGGTGCGGATCTGGAACCGCGCCTCCAGCAGCGCGCCCGAACTGTCCCCCAGGGCCTTGGCGCGGGTCATATCCGCGGCGCCGAGGGTGAGATCGACCGGGACGATGATCCGCTGCAGGCTCGCCACGTCGGAGAGAAACTCGCCGAGCTGATCGTAGCGGCCGATTACCGAGTACTGGTACTTGTAGGTCTCGAAGGGCGCGGGGCCGGGCTCCGTCGGGAGCGGCTGGAACTGCGCCACCATCACCCCGCGGATCTTGGCGCGGGTCGAGATTTCATCCATCAGGTTGGCCACCTCGTTGCGGTCCGGCACCAGCCGGCGCATCAGTTCCAGGCTGTAGCGGTAGCCTTCCAGCCGACGGCGCAGATCCTCGACGCTGCCTTTTGCCAGCAGCCGCTTGGCGCTGTCGGTGAGGATCACCAGCGAATCGATGGACTTCTGCCGGGCCTTGATGCTGTCCTGGGTCTGGGTCACTCCGCGCAGCCCGACCGTGTCGAGTCCGGTTCCGGTGTAGCCGACGTACCCGACCACGATCGCGATGACGACGAGGAGCAGTGGGACCTGACGTTCCTGCGGTATCCCGGCCATGGGTCACCTCACCGACTGACTGAGGGGGACCGTGCGGATATAGGCAGAATCCGCCCGCTGGAACGAGGCCGTGATGATGAACTGCGTCACTGGCCGCTCCTTCTCGACGATGGTCTTGGCTTCAAGCGGCGTGACGTTGTACAGCCAGGGCGATGCCTCGAGCTGCCGCAGGAAGCGGGTATAGGCCTGCAGATCCATGGTGCGACCTTCCATCCGGAAGGTCATGGCACGGCGCGAGCTGGCGGTGTCTGCGGTGTCGACGACGATCGGCGCCGCCTGGGTCGACATCGTTGTCAGCCAGGTGTAGGGCGGCAGCGCCTTGGCGACTTCGTCGAGCACGTGCGGCCAGACATAGCGGTCGCCATCCACGCCCCGGATCGTCGAGATCTGCGACAGCAGCGAGTCCCGGATCATCTCGGCCCGGCGCTTCTGCCGCAGCAGATTGTCGAACCGCTTCTGATCGTCGCGCGCCGCCTCGAGGCGAGGACCAAGTTCGTTGAACTTCGTGCTGTTCGAGACGAACGCCCAGCCGAGCCAGGCGGCGACGCCGATGCAGGCAGCGGCCGACCCGACGAGGAAGGGGTCTTTGACCTTCGTGCCAAGACCCTTGACCCTGTCGAGGATCTGCTTGGTCCCGCTCCCGGCGGCTTTGCGCTTCTGGCCGGGTCGGAGATTGACCGTGATCATCATGAGTAGCGGACTCCGGGCAACAGGCTCACGCGGCGGAGCGGAGCGCCAGACCGATCGGGAGCATCAGCAACGGGGAGACTTCGTCCATGTTCATCGTGGAGAAGACGCCCTCGGCAACGCGGAGTCGCGCGAGCGGGTTCGCCAGCTCCACCGGCAGCCGGAGCCGATCCGCGAGCACCTTGTTCAGACCGGGGATGCGTCCACCGCCCCCCGTCAACCACAACCGCGACAGCCCGCCCGCCGACCGACTGGCCGACTGCAGAAACGCCGCCGCCCGTTCGATGCCGACGGCAAGCTCTTCGCCGCGGGTCTCGAGGAATGGATCGAGGATCTCGTTCCGCTCGAAGCCCTGCAGCAGCTGATCGGCCTCCTCGGCAGACAGCCCCCGCTCCCGCTGGATGTCCTCGCGGAAGCGGCGGGTTCCCACTGGAAGGTCACGCGTAAGCACCGGCGTACCGTCTTCCAGGATGTTGATGTTGGTCATTTCGTGGCCGATGTTCACCAGCCCGACCACCCCGCGCATTTCGTCGGGATAGTTGACCTCGAAGGCGTTGTGCAGCGCAAAGGCGTCCACGTCGATCACGCTGGCCTGCAACCCGGCTTCGGCCAGGAGCGCGACCTTGTTCTCGACCAGCTCCCGCTTGGCGGCGACCAGCAGCACGGTCATCTGGAGCCCCTCGCCATCCGGATCCAAGATCTGGAAATCCAGCTCCACGTTCTCCATGTCAAACGGCACATGCTGCTCGGCCTCCCAGCGGATCACCTCGCGGGCATCGGCCTCTTTCATCCGGTCCATCTGGATCTTCTTGATGATCACGTCGCGACCGCCGACCGCAATCACCACCTGCTTGGTCTTGATCCCGGCCGAGGCGAGCAGACCCTTCACGGCATCCGCGACGATGCCGGGGTCCATGATTTCGCCTTCGACGATGGCGTCGTCGACCACGCTGGTATAGGCAACCTTGGTCAGGACCGGGTCGCCGGTGCCATGGGTGATGGCAACCAGCTTGATCAGCCCGGACCCAATGTCCAATGCCACCGTGGTCTTTTTACGGCTAAAGAGGCCCATAGGCACGTCCGACCGCGCGGGGGTCTATAACAGGGAATGGATGGCTACGCTACAAGCCGTCCGGGGTTTTGTCAAGCTCTCAAGTTGCTTGAAGTGAAAACAAACAAACTGTTGGTAAAGTGCGACTTATCTCACGAAGCATCAGAGGATGCTTGAAGTCCAGCAGCCGCTGGCACCCTCCAAAGCACAGGCCGTACCGCGCCTCAGCGCAAGTATCGGCAGCCCGGGGGAAATCCCCAAGTCTGTTACGCGTAAGTATTTGTAGATTAATGTTTTGTGACAGACGAACCGACCCATTCCTGGACGGGCGATCGGGAAGAACGAACGACCAGCCAAAACGACGAACGGCGGGCGATCCATGGTGGATCGCCCGCCGTTTGTCATCCTGCGAGGCTTATTACCAGCAGCCCGGCGACCCTTCCTGGGTGACCGCAGCGTTCGGCGAGTTCGCCGCGACGCCGGTGTAGATGCCGCAGTTGGCCGGGGTACCGGTCACGGCGGGGTTGGTCATCGTGGCCTTCCAGCCCGACGCGTTGATGTAGCTCAGGACCAGCACGTTGCCGGTGCT
>Ga0209797_10000555_pt1 | contig 18791 bp, 24 predicted proteins | sample DOMMetBare3Fresh_2_FD_187472 | JGI IMG/M metagenome (GOLD analysis project Ga0209797, IMG submission 187472) | Wetland sediment microbial communities from St. Louis River estuary, USA, under dissolved organic matter induced mercury methylation -... | ecosystem: Environmental > Aquatic >... | reverse complement strand
AGCAAGCCCCATATGAGTTACTAAAAAAACCATTGCACAGTTCTCATACTCTTTTAGTATTTTAATATACTTTGCTACGTTTATTTCAGGTTTTGTAAACGTTATTCCTTTACTGTATGCAGGTGATTGGCGTTTTGGAGTAAGCGGATCGTTATATCCAATAAAACCAATTTTTACACCGCCTAACATTTTAGTCCAGTAAGGAGGAAAGATGAGTTCGTTTTTAAATTCATCAGTAGTATCATGAAACATGTTTGCACAAATCTTGCTGCTGTTGTAACCACCCAAATCTTTCCACATAATTTCTTTACCATAAACAACTTTCCAGTTGCCGGGTAAAATGAGGTCATAACCAATATGATTCACCAACGGTACAATGGCTTTGCCTTCTGATAATGCAGCCACACCTCCGCCTTGAAAACAATCGCCTCCATCAATAATGATAGTGTTTTGAGGATTTTGTGCTTTTAATGTTTGAAGCATTGTTTTTAATACTGCAAAGCCACCTCGTTTTTTATAAACAGGGTTTCCTTTTTCAAAAAAGAATTCATCATGCGTATGAAGCTGTGCATGAATATCGGATGTGTGTAAGAGTGTAAATAATTTTGCTTTACCGTCTTTCACCGCTTTGTTTGAAATCATTTCCTGCTGATGATATGCATCACCACTAACAGCATTCGCTAATGAAGGAGGTATAACAGCTCCCGCAGCAATAGCCGATGCTGATTTAAAAAAATCCCTTCTTGAGTTATGAACAGGTTTTTGAATTTCTTCGTCAGTAGTACACTTGTTGCAACTACAGCTGTTTAAATGTTGAATTTCAGAATACGGCATTGTTAACGTTTATTAATTAAAGTTTATTTAGATTTTATTTGTTGATCTCTGTAATCTTTAATTGGGCCAAACGGGCCAAACTTATGTTGCTGTTCGGTAAATGAATCAGCATAAGGTCCAAACGGATGATCAATTGGTTTTTTTGAAATGTTGGGCCAGTCTTTACTGATGTCTGTTGAGGGTCTTGGTTGAGAGTTTACAAACGCTGCAACATCCCATGCTTCTTCATCACTTAATTGGGGTGAATGATAATCTATACCCAAAGGCATATTGTTTTTTACATACCCTGCAAATCTTGATAAGCGAAACAAACCTGCGCCAATATTATAACTATGAGAACCCCATAATGGCGGGTATTGATACATTTTACTATCTGCATTCATTACACCTTGCCCTTCTGCACCATGACAACTCTGGCATTTTTGTATATAAACTGTTTTCCCTTTTAAAGGATCAGCAGCACGGTTTAAAAAAGGAAGATCAGTAATGCCCGATCCTTTTGGTTTTGCACCTTTAGGTAAATCTTCACCCAGCCATTTAATATAAGCATAGATTGCCTGCATTTCTTTTGATGTAGTATCGAGTGCTTTACCATTGAGGCTTCTTTCAAAACAATCATTTACACGTTTATAGATTGATTCAATTTTTCCTGAACGATCTCTTAGTTTTGGATAAGTAGTATAAACTGCAGCGTAATTATTTCCCCATGGTTTGGTGCCGGCATCTAAATGACAGTTTTGGCAATTCATACCATTACTAATTTGCATTACAGATCCTTTGGGCCCCAGATATTTTGATGTATTGGCAATTAATTCATGACCATACCAAATAAGTTCACCATCTTTTCTTGAATAATAGGGAATTTGCCCTGCACCAGGTCCGCTCCAGATTGTTTTATAAATGGCAGAATCGGTTACAGCGCTTTCTTGTTTGTTTTCAGAACAACTCATTTCAGTAAGTGAAATGAAGGCAATCACAATCAAAAAAAACAATATGGTTTTTTTGTTATTGAACATAAAGAAATTCAGATGCAGATTTTTTAATGCGGTAATGATTCTCTGAATCTTCCATAAACCCAGGTGCCCACAACAGCACTTAAAAAAGTAACAATTATTACTGTTGCTCCGGTTCCTATTAAAGCAAACAATGGCCCGGGGCAAGCGCCTGTAATGGCCCAGCCCAAACCAAATAACAAGCCACCATAAATTTGTCCTTTATTAAATTCTTTGTTCACAAATTCAATTGGCTCACCGTAAATGGTTTTTATTTTAAACTTTTTAATGATGAGTACAGAAATTAATCCAACCACAACAGCAGAACCAATGACTCCATACATGTGAAATGATTGTAAACGAAACATTTCCTGAATACGAAACCAGGAAATAATTTCTGCTTTTACAAAAACGATTCCGAATAACAACCCAACAGCTGCATATTTAAGATTATACCACCATGGATGTTTTAATTCAGATTCATTAAAACAAACGGCATCAAGAGAACGCATTTCAAAATCAGCATTTTTTTCAAGAAACTCATGATGATGTTTTTCTAAAATCTGATCCTTTATAATTTCTTTATTTTCCATGTAAATAAGATTAGAGTTTTAAAATAAAAGGTAAAATGAGGTTTGCCATAATAAAGCCGCCAACCATAAATGATATAGTTGCAACCAATGATGGCCATTGAAGATTTGATAATCCCATAATAGCATGGCCACTGGTACAACCTCCGGCATAACGGGTTCCAAATCCAACAAGAAAACCTCCAACAACAATCATCAAAAACCCTTTGACCGATAAAAGCGATTGCCAGCTAAAAATTTCTGTGGGAACAAGCCCTTTGTAATCTGTAATGCCATATTGATTTAACTCGGCCACTAAATTGGGATTTACCACTACAGGATTAGGATTATTTAATAACCAAACGGCTAAAAACCCTCCAAGTGCAATACCGGCAACAAAAAACATATTCCATATTTCTTTTTTCCAGTCGTATTTAAAAAATGGAATATTGGCAGGTAAACAAGCAGCACAAATATGCCTGAGCGAAGAAGATATACCAAAGGTTTTATTTCCAATTAAAAGGAGTGTAGGAACTGTTAATCCTATTAGTGGGCCAGCTACATACCACGGCCAGGGCTGTTTTATCCATTCAATAAAATTCATTCTTTAAAATTTATTTTGTTTTGTAAAATAGATTTAATGGTGTTTGTACTGTGTGACAAATATTACAAAGCTCACAAAAGTTAAACTGCTAATTATAAAACATCTTTTTTAATCCTGAAAAAAGAGAATCCTGCTCAGGATAACCTACTTCTTTTAAACGATCTGAAATAATTTTTTTAGATATTTTACCATCTGTTTCTATGGTTACCGTTGCATCTTCAATGTTTACATCTACCAAATGAATGCCTTCTATGCTTCCAAGCGTTTCTTTAATTTTTGAAACACATCCGTTACACCTGATGTTCTGAGCTTTTATTTTGTATTTCATCAGATTTTTTATTTGGCTTCAACATGTTGTTTAATAACCCACCCATTAATGCAAAATAGGCTGTAGTTCTCCATGGGTTTGAGGTAATCATACAAGTCCCATCACAACCATAAAATTTCCAATAGAAATAGCCGGCAATTGCACCTAAGATAATGCCAGGCAAAAACCATATCGATTTATTAAGCCACTTCTTCATATTCCGTTTCTTTTAATGGTTGTTTTACTTTTTTTACAGGAACAGAACAGGCCCCACCCATACAACCAATATTCATGAGTGCCATTGTTGATAAAATGCCGCCAATGGCAATTGCCGGCAGTTCATGATAAAAAAATCCCTGTACCAATAAAGCTACGCCAATTACCAGTCTTAATGCACGCATCCAGTTCCAGTTATGTAACATTTTAATTTAATTTAGAATTTAACGAAGCCCAGCCACCGCCATTATACACTTCAATACCTTCCCGTTTTAAAATTGTAACAGCAGAACCACTTCGCATACCGCTTGCACAACAGGTAATAACCGGCTTTCCTTTTTTCTTTAAGTCTTTTACTTTGTTTTGAATTGAATTTAATGGGATATTGATGGCGCCTTTTATGTGGCCACTTTTAAATTCATTCTCTGAACGCACATCAACAATTATGGCACCTTGTTGAGTTAATGCTTTAAAATCAGTTCCCGGGCCAAATAGTTTTTTAATAAAATTGAACATGTTTAGTTTAAATTTTTTAACATCATTAAATCCTGTAGTCCACCTGCATTGTGTACATCAGAAAATCCAAGTTGCTTTAATATTTGTAACGCATTGTAACTTCTGGCACCGGAACGGCAATAAAGTACGATGGGAACATTTAATTTTTTGAGTTCATCTGCATGCTGTTGAATTTCCTGTAACGGAATATTAACAGCTCCCGGGTAGTGACCCGAATTAAATTCCTGTTCTGAACGTACATCTACAAAACGTGTAGCAGGGTTTTTAATCAGCTTCTGTAATGACATAATTTATTTATTTTTTATTGAGATATTTTTCCTTTCCAGGCTGTTATACCGCCTTCCATATTCCAGATATGTTTAAATCTGTTTTCATATAAAATGTTTGAAGCTTTGGTACTTCTTTTTCCACTTTTACAATACACTATGTATTTTTTGTTTTTATTAAGGTTGCCGATGCTGTTTACAAATGCAACAGAATCCAATACATCAATATGAATAGCCCCTGGCAAATGACCTTCTTTAAATTCCTGGGTTGTTCTTACATCCAGTACAACAACATTTCGTTTGTTTGCTTTTTTTTCAGCAGTGGCGGGAGTAATTGTTTTAACCTGTGCCGCAGCTACAATTGCAAATAACATCGCAACAAAAAATGTGAAAATAATTTTATACATAATTTGTAAATAAAGGAGGCTTACGGGAAGCCTCCTGTTTAAACCTTAAAACCTATTGTGTAATTATAAAAGCGTAGAAGGACAAACGTAATCAGTAACCTTAAACATGCCACTCTCTTTGAGTTCTTTAAATCCACCTCTTACATCTATGAGATTGTCATATCCCCGTGCTTTAAGAGTTGAAACAAAAATCATTGAACGGTACCCTCCTGCACAATGCACATAATACGTTTTCTTCTTATCTACTTTAAGCATGCTATCATTAATGAAATCTAATGGGGCAAGCTCGGCATTTTCTAAATGCTCACTGTCATATTCACTTTTCTTACGTACATCCAGTATTTTCATATCCGGATTATTTTTAAGAGAGTTAGCCATTTGTTCTGCAGTAACACGCTGAATAAAGTCTGTTTCTTTTCCTGCATTCTTCCAGGAGTTAAAACCACCTTTCAGATATCCAATAGAATAATCATATCCTACACGTGCTAAACGGGTAACCACTTCTTCTTCACGGCCTTCATCAGTTACCAGTAAGATTTCCTGTTTAATATCAGGTATCATAGCACCTACCCAGGGTGCAAAACTTCCATCAATACCAATGTTAATTGAGTTTGGAACATATCCTTTTGAAAATGTTTCTGCATCTCTTGTGTCGAGAATTAATGCACCTGTTTCATTGGCAGCAGTTTCAAATGCTTCCGGACTTAATGCCTGTGTTCCTCTTTTAATTACATCTGCAATGCTGTCATAACCATGAATATTCATCATTACGTTTAATGGAAAATATTGTGGCGGAGCTACTAATCCTGTTGTAACTTCTTTAATAAATTCTTCTTTGGTCATATTAGCTCTTAAAGCATAATTGGTTGCTTTTTGATGACCTAACGTATCGGAAGTTTCTTTGCTCATGTTTTTACCGCATGCACTGCCTGCGCCATGTGCCGGGTACACTATTAAATCATCAGACAAAGGCATGATTTTGTTACGGAGCGAATCAAACAAATAACCGGCAAGCATATCCTGTGTAAGATCTGCAACAATTTTTTGTGCAAGATCAGGACGGCCTACATCTCCAATGAACAAAGTATCACCTGTAAAGATGGCAACATCTTTTCCGTTCTCATCTCTCAATAAATAACAGGTTGATTCCATTGTATGGCCGGGTGTATGCAATACTTTGAAAGTAACTTTACCTACTTTAATTTCTTCTCCATCAGTTGCAGAGTGAAAATCAAAATCGGGTTTTGCATTAGGACCGTAAACAATCTTAGCGCCTGATTCCTTTGCAAGATCCAGATGGCCACTTACAAAATCAGCGTGAAAATGTGTTTCAAAAACATATTTAATTTTAGCATTGTTTTTTTCAGCTTTTTCTAAATATGGTTTTACTTCACGCAAGGGATCAATTACAACAGCCTCGCCTTCACTTTCAATATAATAGGCACCTTGTGCTAAACAACCTGTATAGATTTGTTCAATTTTCATTTTAAAATTTTTATTTTTTTGATTGATGAAACAAATTTGAAATTTCCTGAACAATAGAACTATGACTTTAGTCACACTCTTTATTTTAGGTGAGGAATTGGTTACTTAATAAACAATTCTTTAACGATAATATAGATACCCATCACCAGCACAAACCATCCAAATCCTTTCTTTAATTTTTCTCCTGATATTTTATGGCTCAGCCAGTTACCAACAAAAATGCCGCCAATAGCCAGTATGGTTACAATGATTAACAGTTTCCAGTCAATAACCTGATGGCCAACATCACCTAAAAACCCAATCAGTGATTTTGCAGCGATAATTAATAATGAAGTACCTATTGCCTGCTTCATAGGAAGTTTACTTAGAATAACCAATGCAGGAATAATTAAAAATCCTCCACCGGCACCTACTAAACCTGTAAGTATACCCACTACAACACCTTCAAGCAAAATTAACGGGTAATTGAATTTTTGTTCACCCGCATTTTCTTCTTCTTCTTTACTTCCCCTTATCATAGAATAAGAAGCAAACACCATGAGCACTGCAAACAATAACATCAATAAAATTGATTTGGTTACTGTAAAATCTCCAATGGTAAACACATTAGCAGGTATTGCTGGAACTATAAATTTTCTTGTGGCGTAAACAGCTGCAATAGCAGGGGCGCCAAAAATGGCAGCTGTTTTTAAGTTAACCAATCCTTGTTTGTATTTAGGAAAAGTGCCTACTAATGAAGTAGAGCCAACTATAAATAATGAGTAAGCAGTTGCTAAAACCGGATCTACACCAAAAAGATATACCAGAACCGGAACCGTTAATATAGAACCACCTCCACCAATAAGGCCGAGTGAAATACCAATAATGATTGAAGCGAAGTAACCTATTATTTCCATGCTTGCAAATGTGGGAGGAATTTCTCTTTTGATTGGTGATAACAATCACAAAACAAATAGCGGCTAAATATTTATGATTTCAATGACGTTGCGGTGCAGTTTTAACCGGCCTTTTTGTTCCATCTTTTTAAGAAGCCTGGAAATAACTTCTCTTGAAGTATTGAGTTCATTGGCAATTTCCTGGTGGCTGATGTCAATGAGGTTTTTTTTCTGAGCATCTTGAGCCCTTTTTAAATAAAACTCCAATCGCTCATCCATACTTCTGAATGCAACATTATCTAATGTTAGTAATAACTCATCAAAACGTGAACGGTAAGTTTCAATCACAAACTGATACCAGCTTTTATATTTACTTACCCATTCACTCATTACATCAACAGGAACCATTACCACTTCTGTTTCAGTAACCGTTTTTGCCATTATAGGGCTCGCTTCATGTTTAGCTGCACAAACCATTGACAGAGCACAGGCTTCGCCTGGTTTTAAATAATACATCAGAAACTCGCCGCCCTCATCATCTTCACGGTAAACTTTAATCAATCCGTTTAAAACCAGCATCGTACTACGAATAAACTGACCTTTACGCATCAGTATTTCATCTGCAGGAAATATTTTAAACTCACCCAACTCTTCTACTTCACTTACCAGCTTCTCTTCAAATAAAGGATAGTGGTTGCGGAGAAGATCATCGTTTGTTTTGTTGAAAGCCATATACAAATGTTGAACTTTATTTTTAAATAACCGCTATGGTTTTTTGTTTAAGGCTGGTAAGTTGCAAATTGTTTTAACAACGGAGGTTTTAGTTCAAAGATGCTCTTACTTTTGTTTCTGATGGCCTTACTTTCATTTTACAGAGAAGAGTTTATAGAAGCTGGTTGTGATGAAGCCGGCCGTGGCTGTTATGCCGGTCCTGTTTATGCTGCAGCCGTAATTTTACCTAAAGACTTTTATCATCCTTTGCTTAATGATTCAAAGCAGGTAAAAGAAACAGACAGAAATAATTTGCGATTGATTATTGAACAACAAGCTATTGCCTTTGCTGTTGCCAGGGTGGAAGTAAAAGAGATTGATCACAGCAATATTCTTAAAGCTTCATTCAAAGCCATGCATCTGGCCTTGGATCAGCTTCAGCAAAAACCACAATTACTATTAATAGATGGAAACCGGTTTATTAAATACAAACGTATACCTCATAAATGTTTTGTAAAAGGCGATGGGCAATTTGCATCCATTGCTGCTGCCAGTATTTTAGCCAAAACTTACCGGGATGAATATATGCTGAACCTGCATGAAAACTATCCGCATTACAATTGGAAAAACAATAAAGGATATGGAACTGCTGAACATCGTAAAGCAATAGAACTGTTTGGTTTGTGTGAACATCACCGTATGTCATTTAATATCCAGCACAACCAGGAAGAACTTTTTTAGTACAGGTATTAAACTTTTATTTCTGTTATCCGTCATAAGGAGGATTATTAACAATAAAAAATTTACACATGAAAACTAAATTATTATTCCTGTTCCTTTTGACTACAGCTTATGCTTTAACAGCAACAGCACAGGTAAGGCAACAACATCAGCGTCAACATCAGGGCTCTGGAAATCATTTCCGCCAGGGGAAAATCACAAAAGGCGAAGCATTTCTTTTACATAGACAAAAGCAGCATATTCGTCATGATTTTAGAATAGCAAAAAGAAACGATGGTAAAATTGGTCCTTTGGAAAGAAAACATCTCAAAAGAGAAATGAAGCAATATAAAAGGCAACGTTTTGTTGCAGCACACAACCGCAGAAACAGAGGATAATCTTCTTACTTTAGCATAAATAAAACGCTTCGGTTAAAACCGGAGCGTTTTTTATTCAACCCATTCACCCAAGCCCATTCTTGTTACTACTGGTTCATCTGTTGTACAATCAATAATGGTTGATGGAACCATGCCTCCAATTCCACCATCAACAACAAGATCAACCAACTTACCAAATTTTTCATACATCAGTTCAGGATCTGTATAATCTTCTACCATTTCCCCGGGTAAGGATGCACTGAGAATAGGATGTTGTAATTCTTTTAAAATAGTCCTTGCAATTTCATTATCAGGTATACGCAACCCAATGGTATCTTTTTTACTTTTTAAAATTCTGGGTACTTCTTTACTGGCGGGTAAAATGAACGTATACGGGCCGGGCAAATATTGTTTAAGTAAACGATAAATGGGAGTTGATATGCTTTTTGTATAGTGACTCATATCACTCAGGTCGTGGCAGATAAAAGAAAGCTGAGCCTTTTGCGGGTCTACCTGTTTTATACGGCAAATGCGTTCAATTGCTTTTTGCTGAAAGATGTCACAGCCTAAACCATAAATGGTATCCGTAGGGTAAATGATCACTCCGCCACTGAGTAAGCAATCAATGATTGTTTTAATTTGGCGAGGTTGAGGGTTTAAAGGGTGAACATGAAGAAGCATAAGTTTAAAATTAGCAAATAGCTTAATAGGTTTTTATAATTTCAAAGAATTCAATTCTTCTTTCTTGATTGTTAACGTTTTATAATTGCAGGCTCTACAGAAAACCAAATTATTTTTTGAACTTTTCTGAGATCATTTGCCAGAGGTAATCTTTAAACAGCCAAGCCTTAAAAGGGATGGCATTAAAAAACGAAGGACGAACTAATATGTCATTAAAATGTAACATAGAAATTTTTATGATGTTTTACTTGCAAATCTGCTATGCTGTTTCTATTTTGTAGCAGAATCTCTGGTTTTTCCTTTCAACTTCCAATTCCAATTGCAGAGCTAACTTTAAACCTATCCCTATCATTGGGTGTGTTTGGCTGCAATAAATTTTATTTCTTAAAACAAAATTTTATATCATTCGATACATAGTCATTTATTAGTTTTTGTGGTTTCAGAGGTAAGCAAAAAAGGGCCCCTTGATGTCTATCTGGGGGCCCATATTTTTATATAATTGAAGTTATTTGTTGAGAAAATGAATTGGTAGTAGAATACTGTAATGCATTTTATTCATTTATTACAGGCATTTTTAAAACCTCCATCATAAATTTTGTAATCTCTGCTTCCACACCCTGGTAGTCGTTTGATTTTATATAGCTCCCTAAAACATGATCGCCGGTATTTGGCATAGCCACTTTTCTTTTTAAATCAGCAGACGTTCCCAACTCATCAAACATCTTGAGCATAGCGCTTACTTTTACTACGCTGTCCTGGTGCACTTCATCTTTATAATAATACAACAGCAGTGTTGGTTGTTTGATCTTTTGAAAATTTGCTGATAACATAGTTGTTTCCAGGTATTCTTCCAGGTTTACAATAGATTCTAAACGGTAATGTGAATTCCAATACTTCTTATAAATTTCACGCTGATCACTGGTTGTGATATAGTTTGATCCTTTAACTATTCTTGCAATTTGCAAACCCCATGGATTATTTGTAAGAAATGCATTAGGATCATTGATAGCAATATTGGGCGATAATAATACCAGTGAATAAATTTCAGGATAATTAAATGCCAGTTGTAATGCATTACTTCCACCGGTTGATGTTCCCATCAGAATAACTTTGTTTCCTAATTGTTTGCCTATTGCGTAAGCATCTTTTACGCTTTGCCAATATCTTTCAGCTGTCAGATTCATTAATTCTTCTGTGGTATCAATTCCATGCTCAGCAAGCCTTGATAAATAAAGGTTACAACCAAATTTTTTGGCAATGTTTTTATGAACCGGATCACCCTCTCCCTGGGATGCAGAAAATCCATGCAGGTAAACAATAGCATATTCAGTTTTTTGTTTGTTAGAATCATTGGCCCATATAATTCTCGCATCATTCTCAGGTTTTACTTTGTGTTGTGCTTCCTGTTGTTTGATAAAACTTTCCAACGCAACAACATCAGCAGGTACAATAGGTAAATCATTGGTGTAAGTTGGTGTTGATGGGGTTGGTCCAAGGAAATAAACTATGGCAAGAAATACAATGATTATAAGGAACCATTTCAACAATCGTTTAAACATATATCTCAGCTATTTAGTTGGTGATGGGCTTTAAAAATACAGGATTGTAATTAATCTGCAACACGTTACCATTTTTCTTCCTCAGATTCAGTTTCTGCAGCAGAATTAAATTCAGCTCTTGATTTTATTTTCTGTAACTGGCGATCGATGATGAGCTGTGCAATAATAGCTGCAGCATTTTCTCCTTCATGTTCCTGTAACAATTGCCTGAGCTTTCCTTCGTGGATATCGATGCGGTATAAATAATAGATTAATTTTTCAAAATCATGATTAATAAGATGGTTGATATAAGCGGAAAGTTGTTGTTGTAATTCATTAAATGAAATGGTTTCTGGAAAATCTAAGGCCAGTTCATTATTAATGAGTGAAATGATATTCTGCGCTGATGACATTTGGTTTAAGTTTTATCTTTTCTGTGAAAGAAAAAATATACTGCTGTAAAAATAATTGAAAATATAAAGCTTTGTAAGAGTATGGAGATAAAACTTCTCTTTATTTCATTAGGCCAAAATTTCTCAGATAGAGATAAGATAATAACCAGTAAAGTAAAATTGAGTATAAAAAGTAAAGCCAGGTTTTTATAATTGATTTTTTTCATTTCATGGTTTTAGTTTCCATTACACCTGTGCCAAACAAAGCAAAGTCATATTTTACCGGATCTATCTTATCAAATTTACGAAGATTGATGGTGAGTTCCATGGCTGCTTCCCAATCTGTTTGTTTACGATGGAGTAAACCAAGATTTCTGGCTACCCGGCAAACATGTACATCTAACGGGCAAATAAGCTGTGATGCTGAAATGTTTTTCCAAAGCCCAAAATCAACTCCTTTATTATCTTTTCTTACCATCCATCTTAAATACATATTCAATCGTTTACAGGTTGATTTTTGGATTGGTGATGAAATATGTTTCTCTGTTCGTTTCAAGTGATCAGCAGAAAAGAAATAATGTTTGAAATGATTTAACCCTTCTTCAACTGTCATTCCTTTTTTGGGAAAGAAGGCAGTTTCTAATGATTTGTTAGTTGTGTAATGCTGCTGAAAGAATGCAATGAAATAATAAAGATCGTCTGCATTAAAGGTGCGGTGTTTGAATGCAGCTAATTTTTTTAATGCATCTAAATCATGGTTCAAACAAAATGTATGTGGTTGCATATGCATCAACTGCATCAACTCTTTTGATTTGTTGATGATGGTAGTTCTGTTGCCCCATGAAAAAACAGCAGCAAACAATCCGGCAATTTCAATATCCTGTTGTTTGGTAAAAAGATGAGGAATGGAGATGGGATCATTTTTAATGAAAGAAGGTTGATTGTAATAATCAACCTTCATGTCTAAAAATAATTTCAATTCTTTATTATTCATCAACCAATTGCTTTGGCTAAATCTTCAATTAAATCATCTGCATCTTCAATACCCACACTTAAACGAATGAGTGAATCACTCAATCCGTTTTTAATCCGTTCTTCTCTTGGTATGCTTGCATGTGTCATACTTGCAGGATGATTAATTAAACTTTCTACACCACCCAAACTTTCTGCTAAAGAAAATAAATGCGTTGATGAAAGCACTCTTCTTGCTTCTTCTGCACTATCATTTTTTAATTCAAAACTAATCATGCCGCCAAAGCCTCGCATCTGTTGTTTGGCAATAGCATAACCGGGATGATCAGTAAAACCCGGCCAGTAAACCTTTGCCACTTTAGGATTGGCTTTTAACCAATGTGCAATTTTTTCACCATTCTCACAATGTGCTTTCATTCTAACAGCCAGTGTTTTAATTCCACGTAACACTAAAAAACAATCCATTGGGCCGGGAACAGCACCGCAACTTTTCTGAATGAAATATAATTTTTCTCTCAGCTCAGCATCATTCATCACAAGGCAACCTTGTATAACATCACTATGTCCGCCTAAATATTTTGTTGCAGAGTGCATTACAATATCAGCACCTAAATCCAATGGATTTTGCAAATAGGGAGAAGCAAATGTATTATCAACACAAAGCAAAGCGCCGGCTTGTTTGGCAATGACTGAAACTGCATTGATGTCTGTAATGTTCATTAATGGATTGGTTGGTGTTTCAAGCCAAATGAGTTTGGTATTTGCAGTAACAGCTGTTTTTACATTTTCAGGATTAGTTGTATCAACATAAATAAATTTTATCCCGAATTTTTCAAACACTCTCATAAACAAACGATAAGTGCCGCCATACATGTCACTGGCTGCAATTACTTCATCACCCGGACTTAATAATTTTATCACTGCATCAGTTGCTGCCACTCCGCTGCCAAACACCAAACCAAATTTTCCGTTTTCAATAATTGCCACGGCTTCTTCCAAAGCTTTACGGGTTGGGTTCTGGCTTCTTGCATATTCAAATCCTTTGTTTACACCCGGGGCATCCTGTACGTATGTACTTGTTTGGTAAATGGGTGTCATGATGGCGCCAGTTGATGGATCGGGATGTGCACCTGCATGAATTACTTTTGTATTGAGTTTCATTGTTTCTGTTTTAATCGTCTTACGCCCTCGTCTGACGATTGTTAACCAAAAGCAAATGTCTCGTCAGACGAGGGCGTCAGACGGGGAGTGCAAAGATGAGGATTTAGTAAAGATTAGCCACACAGAAATAACGCCAATCGTAATTATCTGCTTCATACGCTGTTTTGGCAATGATTGGTTTATCTAAAATGCTTTCATTCAAAATTTTTTCATCAACCAGTTTTTGACGGCTTTCAATAATCAGCTCACCCATTGCCGGCTGTTGCATCCATTGTTTTTGTGGAGGTTCATAACCTACTTTATCTGTACGCCATACAATTTCATTGGGTAACTGTTTTTCCATACTATTTCTTAAAATGTATTTGGTAAACCCATTATGAATTTTAAGGTTTGATGGAAGTGAAAACACAAATTCAACCAGTTCATGACTTAAAAACGGCAATCGCATTTCACGGCTATGTGCCATACTGTTACGATCTGCATTGTGTAACAATTCTCCCAAACCCTGTTGCATAGTGTTGAAATAAAGAATATCATTCAACTTTGACACAGGTGGTTTGTAAACAGAGTAATGCGGATCATAATGTTCCTTTGCATAATCCCTGCGTACATGTGGGTGGACTAAAATTTTTTTACGTTCAATTTCTTCAAGCTGTGCATTGGCAATAATAGGAAACCACGCTGCCATGTAATTGGCAAAACCCCAATGAAACGGAATGTTGTTTTGTTGCAGCTGTATACGTTCCTGCATGGTAAATCCATATCTGAATTTTGCAAATTGTTCTTGTAAATACCAGTGAACATATTTATTATAACCGGCCAGTATTTCATCAGCACCTTGTCCATCAAGCAAAACAGTTACACCGTTTTCTTTAGCCAGTTCCATTACTTTATATTGAGCATATATGCTGGAAGAAGAAAGCGGTTGCTCCTGGTGCCACAACAGTTTTTTATAATCGTTCAGAAATCCCTCTGCAGTTGGTTGGGTTGTGAAATGATGTAACTGAAATTTATCGCTTACTTTTTTTGCATACAGCAATTCGTCTTTTTCAAATCCCGGGAACACAGCAGTAAAAGCACTTTGGGAATAAGTAGTTTGTTTATGTTGATGAATAGTTGCAACAACCGATGAACTGTCTAACCCACCGCTTAAAGAAGTTCCTGTAGGTACATCACTTCGTAATCTTCTTTTAATACTTTGGTTGAAGAGGAATTGAAATTGCTCAACAGCTTCTTCTTCATTTATTTTTTGAGTTGATTGCTTATCTAAATCCCAATAAATAGCAACCATCATTGCTTTATTCTGCAAATTGTAAGTAAGATGATGGCCGGGTGGAATACTGTAAATGTTTTTATAAAACGTAAGACTTGCATCAACTGCATTTTGAGTATGACCGTTGGCAAGATAATTCAACAACATCAGGTGATTCCAGTCTTTTGCAATACCTGCTGCCCACAATGCTTTTATTTCACTTGCGAATACAAGTTGATTACCATCAAAAAAATAATAAAAAGGTTTTTCACCAAATCGGTCTCTGGCAGCAAATAATTTTTGTGATTGCTGATCCCAAATTGCAAATGCAAACATGCCATCAAACTGAAGAACACATTCATCTTTCCAGCAATCATAAGCAGCCAGGATTACTTCTGTATCAGATTGTGTTTGGAATTGATATCCTTTTTTTTGTAAAGTTTCTCTTACTTCTATGTAATTATAAATTTCACCATTGTAAGTAATACTGTAACGGTTGAGATAATGCATTGGTAGTGCGGCTGCATCACTTAAATCAATGATGGCGAGCCGCCTGTGCCCCAAACCAACATTATTATTTTTATTTATCCAGAAGCCTTCACCATCGGGCCCACGGTGGGCAATACTGTCCGTCATTACTTTCAACCTTTCGGTTGAAAGATGAAAAGGATTTGTTGAAATGATGCCTGCAATACCACACATGCTGTAAAGATTCAAATTTCAAAACACAAAAACCAAAATAGTACAATAAAAAAAAGGGTGCGTTTAAAAATTAAATTATCAGGCTCATTTATGTTATCTCCCTAATAATTTCTTGCTATCGTGGTTCTCAGTTTGATAGGTATTTTTAAATCAAGATGGTTTTTAACAATAAGTAATAGAAATACATAACGAATGGGAAGAACAAAGGCTCAATCTTGAATGATATTCAATTCACCTTCTTAGTGAGTCGGTTTTTGTACCGTTGTAAGTGGCAACTACAACTCCGGAATTGGTAAAAGTGCTGGTAGCAGAATTTGTTAAAACCAGCAGGTTATTTGTAAGGGTCTTAATATTAATTTCAATAGCTGGATTTAAACTATATACAATCCTGTTATTATCAATCAATGAGTATTTAGTAGTAATTGATAATGGTATTGTTAGAATACTTACTTGTCCGGCCTGATTAATTGTTAGTGAATCATTTGAACCGAATTGATAATAATCGGTTAAAACGCCGGTATAAGTTGAATTAAGGGAAGTATTTGTTGGGAATACCACGCTTGATGAAATAAGTGTCCATTTATTTTGTAACAACGAAATAGTTTGCGGCGAAATCTTCCCTTTCTCTTTTTTGCATGAGGAAACAAATATGCAAATTAAAAGAATCAGAAGTTTAATTTCAGTTCTCATATAATTTTATAGCTTCTTAAAAATATAGGCAACATAAATAATTACTGCCAGCGCATCGATTGGCTCGTACCTCTTAATCAGTATCACCAACTAATAGGCAATTTTGTAATCACATCATCCCAAGCCATTGTAAGAATAATATTCTTTTCATTTACTTTATCAAAATACATGGTAAAGTTTTCAGCAATTTCCATTGATTTTATTACAGCACAATCAACCCGTACAACATCTTTTGCTGCATCGTATTTAAAAGCACCCCATATGTCTGTTTCTTTGTTAATGATGATTGTCCATTTAGTGGAATTTTCTAAAGCATACAAAGTATACCTTCCTTTCTTAATGTTTTTGCCTCCAATTTTTACCTCTCTGAAAAATTCAATTTCAGTTGCTTCGTTGGCACCAAGCCTCCATACTTTTCCATCCTCAACCAGCTCACCAAAAATTTTACGGCCACTTTTTGAAGGACGGCTATATATAACCCTTGCAATGAGGGGTTCGGTAACTTTATTAGGTTGTATGCGCATAATGGGGTAGTTAGTAGGATAATAAACCATATCCATAGGCGATTTATCCAGCGGTGGTAATTTTGATCCATTCTGTGCAAAAGATGAAAGGGCAAGCACAAAAATTGAAGTAAAAAGGAAGACTGATTTCATCGAATAATTTTTTAATAATTTTAAAACGTAAAATTAACTGAAACATTGCTGCTTCAGATCACCATTTATACTGTTTATGAGCAGTTTCACAATTAATCATCAATTTTATTTTTGCATTCAATTGATTTAAGTATATGTATAGAGAAGTTATTTATAAAACAGCAGCAGAAGCATTGTCTGTTATTCAGAGCAACCAGCGTGTATTTGTACAGGGCAGCGCCCAAACACCTTTGTTTTTATTAAGAGAACTTGCTAAACAGAGCAGCAGGTTAACAAACGTTGAAATGGTTTTTATTACCGTACAGGGCGACATCACTATTGATAAACCGCAGTACGAAGGCATTTTCAACATTAACTGCATGTTTGTAAGTGAAAGTATTCGCAAGGCTGTAAATGAAGGCCGTGCCGATTTTATTCCTGTATTTCTGAGTGATATTCCTGATTTGTTTAAAAAAGGGTATTTACCCATTGATGTAGCGCTGGTGCAGGTTTCCCCGCCAGATAAACATGGCTATTGTTCATTAGGTGTAAGTGTTGATATTGCCCGTAGTGCAGTGAATACAGCAAAACATATTATTGCACAGGTAAACCCCAATGTACCACGTACACATGGTGATAGTTTAATACATACCGACCGGTTTACTTCTATTGTATTTGGTGATGAACCTTTGCCTCAGGTAGATTATGGAGCTAAAGTAGGAGTTGATGAACTGAAGATTGGCCATTATATAGCAGGAATGATTGATGATGGAAGCACACTGCAAATGGGCATTGGAACTATTCCCGATGCAGTACTGAAATCACTTACCAATCATAAAAACCTGGGCGTACATACAGAAATGTGCAGCGATGGAATTATTGACCTGGTTGAAAGCGATGTCATCAATAACATAAAAAAAAGAATTCATCCTAATAAAACAGTAACCGGTTTTGCAGTGGGAACCAAAAGATTGTATGATTATGTTGATGACAATCCTTCTTTTGTTTTTCTTGATATTGACTATGTAAATGATCCGCATGTCATTAGAAGAAACCCCAAGGTGATTGCCATTAACAGCGCTATTGAAGTGGATATTACAGGCCAGGTTTGTGCTGATAGTATTGGTACCACTCAGTATAGCGGTATTGGCGGACAAATGGATTTTATGCGTGGTGCAGCACTGAGCGAAGGAGGCAAGCCCATTATTGCATTAACATCACGTACAGCAAAAGGTGTGAACAGGATTGTACCTTTTTTAAAACAAGGTGCCGGTGTGGTAACTACCCGTGGGCATATTCACTATGTTATTACAGAAAATGGAATTGCTCAGTTGTATGGGAAAAATTTACGTCAGCGTGCCAAAGCATTAATTGAAATTGCACATCCTGATGACAGGGCCATGCTTGAACGGGCATGCTTCGACAGGTTTAAGCAATTTAAGTGCTGATGCTGTTTCATTCATTAAACCTGCATTTTACAAATTCAACAAGCAAAGGGAAAAATTCATTATAACATTGCTGCAGTTCATCAAAATGTTCTTCAAACAAACGGAAAGCAGTGGCGCTTTCTGTTAAGTATGTTGCACGGCGAACAACACCGTGTAAACTTTTTTCTATTCCCCATCGTTCGTGGTAATTGTATAACCAGTTTTGTGTTTTCATATACGGAAACATCATGGCAAAACGGTCGGGAAAGATGTTGGCAAATGGTTCCAGTGTGTGATAGGTTTCTGTTGCAAAATGATGCAATGCAGCAGTGTTGATGAAAATAGTTTCATCTGTTGCCAGGTAATGATCAAGCACCACATCTACAAATGCACCTGCATATAAACGATAATGCGGACGAAAAATCTCTTTTGCTTTTTTAATGATTTCATGATCATCTGTAA
>Ga0209797_10000554_pt1 | contig 18793 bp, 22 predicted proteins | sample DOMMetBare3Fresh_2_FD_187472 | JGI IMG/M metagenome (GOLD analysis project Ga0209797, IMG submission 187472) | Wetland sediment microbial communities from St. Louis River estuary, USA, under dissolved organic matter induced mercury methylation -... | ecosystem: Environmental > Aquatic >... | reverse complement strand
TTCTCACGTTCGACTGAAATCCATTCCGTCAGTAGCCCAGCATGTCCATCCCGCAGGGGCTTGACTCGTGCCGTCAGACGCGGCTCTTCGCTCCTGGCAGTTGGGACCAATCAAGCCCAAGCTCCTCGCAGGCCCGACGCGCGACGCGCGGATCGAGAATTTCATGCGAGCCGCCAAGGGGGACCTCCGCCTTTCGGCCGTCCCGATGCACTGTGACCATGACATGACCTTCGTGGCGTTGCTGATGCTCATGCCGATCGAAGCGGCACCCTTGTTCAACCAGCCACTTTCGAAACGTTGCGCTTTCCATCGCCATTCCCCTGTTGTCTGCGTGACCGGGCCTCGAATCATGTAAGGCCGGCGATGTACTTGTCCGTCAATCCACCTCGTAACTACTCTGCATTCTGCTAGCAGAAACCAACGGCTTCTCACACTCGGGCACTAAAGCTATTGTCCCGGAGCGAAATGTATCTCCCTTGATCTGCGTCAAGCAAGCTCACACGAGATGATGTCAATCGATTTGACGGGTTGAGCGAACCCGAGAAACGGCATTGCTGAACGTCGTCTGCCGCAATAACACAACTGTCGAAAGATCGACTGATCCATCGCAAGGTGGCGCCGCGGCGTACAATGGAACGAGGACATGCGATGATACACATCACCCACGAGCTCAAAGATGAGTTTCCGGAAGAAGCTCGACTGATCGAGCGACTGATGAAAACCAATTATGAGTTCAGGCGCCTCGCGGCTCGCTACGACGAGGTCAACGGCAATATTCATCGGATCGAATCGGAAGAAGAGCCAACAACTGATGAGGTGATTGAAAGGCTCAAGAAGCGGCGTCTCAAGCTCAAGGATGAAATCGCAGCCATGATCGCCCAGCTGGAGCATCGAATGTAGGATCAATCGAGCGCGCGCGACGTTGGAGCGCGCTCATACGTCAACAGACATTCGCGCTCTCGACCGCGGACAACACGCTGTCCGGCAAGAGCACCGCGTGTTTCCGTCACAATCGTGCGTTGCGCTTCGCCGCCATCAGAGTGAAAATAAAGAACGACCCAGTCCTGCACTTTGCCCAATTCGTGGGCGCGTGCGGTATTGGAAAATAGGGCAGTGAAGTGCCAGCGGTCGCGATCAGTGTGGAGAATCGGAAGCCACGCCTCGTTCTTTGGATTGAAGCGCTTGGGTGCGATCTTCCTCAGCTGATCAGCCGTCACTTTCGCGCGATATTCGCGATCGACATCGAGCAGGGCCGCTACCGGCGGCTCGTCGGCGGGTGCGGTACGAACGGCGCGGATGCGCCTGAGCATTTGATCAAGGGCAGCGCGCAAGATGGCCAGCCGCCGCTGGCCGATTCCCGGGACCGCCGCCGCGCCCTTCTCATGCAACGCAGCCTCAAGCTGCTCGAGTGTCTCCACGTGAAGCACTTCGTGGAGGCGTTTGGCGAGTATCGGGCCAACCCCGGGGATCGTGCGGAAGACGTCGCAAGGCTCCCCTGAACCGCGCAGCCGCTCCAGGTAGGTCCAGCGGCCGGTGCGCGCCAACTCCGCCAAGCCGCCCGCAATGCGCTTGCCAATCCCCGGAATCTCCTCCAGAGCTTTGATCCCACCCGTGTCGAGCAGATCGCGCAGGTCCACATCCAGCGCCGCAACCGTGTTCGCGGCCCGCCGATAGGTGGCGACGCGGAAAGGATTATCATCCTGATGGGCGAGCAGGCTTGCGGCCTCGCGCAGCCGCTCGGCGGCAATCTCGTTGAAGGCATCCGATATGCCTCGTCCCGGCGGCTCAAGCATGCGTGGCGATCCATTGCATTTCAACGGGCCGATTGCGGCTTGGAAGGATCAGTCGGTCTCCATCGCACGCGATGCGCACCTCGATGTCGCGCTCTCGACCGAGGCGCCGAACCAACGCATTAAGCCGGCGAGCGTCACCTCCCACAATTTCCGTTCCGCAATGGGTAAGAACAACGCGATGCACATCCGCCTTCTTGCACCAGCCGAGCTGGGCCGTTACGGGACAGTGGCCGAACAACGTTCCGCCGCTCTTGCGCACCATTGAGCGAGTCATGGTCGCACCATCGCCGATATAGACGTTGATTCCGCGCAGCACATCCGAAGCGCTTGGCAGCCAAGCGACGTCCGGCAGGTAGAACAATGAGGCCGCCTTGGCTGACACGCGATAACGGACGGCCGGTGCCCGGATTGAATGTTGAACTGGATGGGCCGCGAACCCCACCCCATTGATTGCTACGGTTCTTCGTATTGGAATTATACGCCGATCGTTAATAGGATAGCTTCGGATCAAGTCCAAGGTCTCCCTTGTCGCATAGACAGGGCAGGGAGCGCCGTTAGCCAAGCCCCACGCATGATCGGGATGCGCGTGCGTGAGCACGATGGCGGTTGGCGCAATCGCCGTGAGCCGATCCAACCAGTCGGCCCCGCAATCGATCATGATGCGAGCGCCTCGTTGCCGGACGAGCAACGAACTGTGACGTTGATGCCGGCGAGACCGAAGATCAATCTCGCCGCGCGTGCCAAGAAAAGTCACCTCGAGCATCCGACGGACCCTAGAGCCTGAGCTGCATACCGGATTCATCGGGGCCGGAATCAGGCACAAGGCGCTTTTTCAACATCACCCAGGAAAGACCAATCGCATGCTCCTTCACGCTGCTCTCACCGCGATCTTCTTGGCTACCCTGCGTGCTTCAGCAGTCTTTGGCAGCAGCACCGTGAGTACACCATTGTTGACGCTCGCTTCGACCTTGTCAGCATCCACGCCATCCGACACCCGGAATGAACGGCGAAAAGCTCCGTAGCGGCGCTCTGACAAGAAGTGGTCGAGTTTTGCATCCTCTTGTAGCTCTCGCTTCTCTCCCTCGATCGTCAATGTGCCGTCCGCGAACCTGACGCTGACATCCTCTGGCGCCAGCCCTGGCAACTCGGCGGTCAGCTTGTAGTCATCCTCCCGCTCGACGATGTCGACGGCAGCCGTCGCACCAAAGCTAACCTCGCCTCGCCAATACGGCTCGACGTCAATGACCGACTTCCTGAACGGAACGTGCCAATAACCTCGCAAGAAGTCATCGAGCAGCCGGTCAAGCGCCGTCCGTAACTGTTCCGCCGCTTGCGGTCCTCGGTGCGCCTGTGGACGCCGAACCCTGTGCACCTTGACCGTCGAGTCCTTTGCTGAATCTTCCATGCTCAATTCTCCTCATCTGGGCCCAGAAGTCCGCGCAGCCCATGCTGCAGGCTCATAACCGGCAGCGTCGATTGCCTCGCGTGTCGCGGCAACGGCGCTGATCTGATCAGGTCGGTCCGGGTAACGTCCGGACAATCTCCTTGAACCGGTCCCACTCGGTTGCGGCCCAAATTTCGGTGCGCGCGTGGCCGAAGGTGCGGATAAGGGCGGACACTCGCGTCGCCGTCTCGATGTCGTCGGCGAGAAAGATATCAAGGTAGTCACATGGTCCAAGCACCGCATAGCTTCCGAGCCACTCGACGCTCGGGCATTCCGCTCGTATGGACTCCATCGCCTTGCGCTCAAGCTGCTCAAGCCCCCTCGGCGAGCCAACTGCCTCAGGGTTCAGGCGCGTCAACATGATGAAGGTTGCCATGGCCACACCTCATTCTGGCCCCTAATCAAGCTAGTAGGCCCCAACATCGACGTTTTGACCTCGATCAACCGAGCGATCGCGGCCACTCATCGGCAGTTGCTCAATGCCGATTGAGAAGGACATCAACTTGATCGGCTTGCCATTGAATCGCCCACCTTCGTGAAAATCTGCGGGGCGCCAGCCAGAGGCGTCAACGCAATACCAGCGTCCGGGAGTTGCTCATGAGTGCCGATCACAAGATAACCGTTCGGCAGCAACTGATCGGTGAGGCGAGCGAGCACCTGTCGCTGCAACGGCTGCGCAAAGTAGGTAAACGCGACATAGCGGCAAAGGATGAGGTCGAAATGCAGAGTTGGTGCCTTGGACCGCAGGTCTTGGTGCAGGAACTCAAGTCCCTCGCGATGTTGTCGCCTCACGCAGAAGAGAGACCCAACCTGGTCGAACGCTTTTTCGATTAAGTATGGTGGCAACTCATGCAGGCTCGTTGCTTCAAAGCATGCTGACTGAGCGCGCTTCAACATTGCCTCGTCGACGTCCGTGGCGACAATTGATAACGGAACCTCCGGATACGAATTCGCCACCTCGAAATCCCAGAGGATTTTCAGCGTATATGGTTCCTCGCCGGAGGCGCAGCCAGCCGACCAGATACGAGCAGTCCGTCGTTCGCTCCGGGCACGCGTGGCTATGTCGGGCAGTACGCGCTGGCGCAAGACCTCAAACACGCCCCTGTCGCGAAAGAAGCGCGAAATGGTGATGTGGCAGCAATCGTCAAAGACGCACCATTCGGACGGATCGGCCTCAAGCCGAGCCCGATAGGCCACAAAGTCAACTAATCCAAGCTCTTCCATGCGGCGCTTGAGCCGCTTGCAAACCTGGCGGCGCACCTTGCGGAAGCCTGGCCAGCGCAGGTCACGCAACGGCAAAGCCCATTGCAGGAAGGCCGTGCAATCCCTATCGCTGCTCACAAGTCTCCTAATTCGGCTCGGTGACAATCGTTGCTAGGCGACATGGACTCCAAGCGTTGCCGTCTCTTCCGACGCGGCTTCTCGGTCGTGAATCCAATCAGAGTCGCTCGATTTCAAACTCTTCGCAGGAATAGCCAAGCAGCGACAAGCCCTCCTCCAAAAAATCGCCAACGAGAGGCGTGCCGAGAAGATAGCTCGCTGTGCGATTATTGTGAGCGCGAGCGGCCTCCTCACGCACAGCCGGCCAATCACTAGCTGAATAATCATCCCGCCCAAGCCATGCCAAGGCGACGAGGTCGATCTGCTCATCCTCTGATAAGGAGCTGATGAGAGAAGTGAGCTCTTCGAGCACCGGGTCGTCTGCATGGTCTTCCAAGACCGCAGCGCCTTTGTCATCGGAGGGATTCGATCCCGGATCCGGCTCGGTCACCTCATCCTTAGCGTCGAATTCCCGGGCTTTGATAATGACGAAGCACACTTTCTCGGGCGAGATCGTGAGTACGCCTTCATTATTCCCGCCGGCTGCTGTGTCAATGTCGCTCGATCGTGCTTGCATATGCATCACCGAATCTTTGGCACGTTGCCGTGCTCGAGGAAATCTCGCTCAATAGAATTGCAACATTCAATCGCAGGACTGTCTGCCGGCTCCTTGAGACAGATCAATCACGTTGCTATCCGGATCGGGCTACCGCCGCAGGACAACATTTGCTCGAGTTCTTTGACACAGATCAACGAGGACGAGTTGCTTCAGACGTTAACTTTATTCACCGTCGTGCGGAGGCAAGATTGGCGAAGCACAGCAGTGAAACGTCTACGGGCGCGGATCTGCCTACGCGATAAACCAGTCTACCGATGAAGCATGGCGGAGGGGCCCGTAGCTATCCATTCCGAACACCCCGGGGGAGACTCCGGTGCGACGGAAAGGGAGCGCGGGTCCTGCCTCTTTTTTTGAGGCCGTACGAGAGCACTTCCTGATGGGGAGAGGCGGCCTCCTTAGAAGTGAACCGGTTTGGATCTGATGTCAAAGAGCCCGCCGACTGCAAAAGAGAGCGACGCATTGGCGTCATCCGATGACATCAAACGTATCATTGGAGACTTGGACGAGGCCAAGTTGCTCGACATCATGGCGCTTAGTCCGACCATTGTCGATGTTGAGGAAGCTTCCATGTGGCTTTCGGGCGATACCGACATTTTCGGCGCTGGCGAGCCGGTCAAACGTGTGGCCGGCGAGATCGTCGCGATTCTTACGGCCGATGAGGAGGAAGAGCCGCCGCGCTCGTGAGTGATTGAGCTAATCCGCGCCGATGCGAGGCTCTGAACGTTACACTGCTGACACAGCCGTCTGAGAGAGCCAAAATGCGGACCTATCCCATCGATATTGATCCCAAGCAGATCGTGCAATGGCTCGTGGCGGAACATGAAGCTGTTCCGTCAGGCCTGAGGATCCAAGCGCGCCGCAGCGTTGAGACGCGGGACATTCCTGTTCAGAGGGAGCTTCACCTCGGCGATGAAGAACGCGAGGACTTGAGTGAAGTCGCCACGATCGCGATCCTGGAAATTGCGCCTGTCAATGTAGGTGATGGTTGGCTTCTGAGAGTCGTAGTGGAGGATGAAGTGGGGCCGCGCGGACCGGACAGGGCTGCGGCTGTCGAGTATGAGGAGCAAATCGATCTTGGCATCTTCTATAGCCAGTTCATCCGCCCGGAACGAGGCACCGCGAATGTCGTCGCGGAAGTACAGAATTCCGCGGCCGAAGCGCGCTTGAGCCGTCTACTCAGCGCGATCGAAAGCAATCAGCACGGGCCGATGCGTGCCGGGTCGAGAGCCTAAGAGGCCGTGAAACATGAATAACTAAAGGAAGTGACCTGGGCGGCTGCCGATCGACAGGGCCCCCAAGGGATTCCGCATTCATGCCTGCGTCTTGCCCATGCCGAGACTGGGGCGTAACGTGATGCCGCAGGCTGGAGGTATAGTTTCGAGTGCGGGTACCATGGACAAGACCATCGCCCTCTTGAATGTCGAGTACCTGCGCAAACGGCTGACCGAAGTTACTGACGACGTTACGAGGAAAACTGGTCTTCAACTGCTGGCGGACGAAGAAGCCAGGTTGGAGATGCTGACGAAGCCGCCCCGAGGAGGAAGAAGGCACGCCTAGGGCGTTCATTCGGCCACAGCGCAGTTTGATCGCTTTTTGTTGTCGGCGTTCGGAGAAGCATCCATCCGTGTCGGGCGCTGTGGAAGCGTCAAGTCTTGACTTGTGCCGCTTCCGATCGAGATATCTTGGCACTCGCCGCGATGACGGCTGCATATTCGGTGCCGTTCCGCCGATGAAGGCGTGCCGCCGGCTTCGCCATGCGAGCCGTCGAGCGTGAGGATGCCCATTGCATGTATTCTCGCTTCAACTTGCCGCGCCTTCTCTCGGCTAGCTACTCACCTGCGAATCGAAGTCGCGGTCTATGGCGTTGTTCAGCATCACGGAGCCGCGCCTCATTGTGGGCAATGTAGTCGCGCGTGATCGGCACCACCCCTTGACGTTTCGTCATCTGAACTTGGAACACCATCATGCCTTCTTCGCGGAATGCCATCTCCGAGGCCGCGAGATAAAGATCCCACATTCGACAAAACCGCTTGTCGTAGAGCCGTTCTGCTTCCTCCTGCCGGGCGAGAAACCGATCGCGCCAGGCTTTGAGCGTATCGGCATAGTGCAGACGCAGAATCTCGAGGTCGGTTATCAGCAGACCGGAACGCTCAATCGCCGGCAGCACCTCGGACAGCGCAGGAATATAGCCGCCCGGAAAAACATATTTGGCGAGCCATGGATTGGTGATGCCGGGGCCATCCGAGCGACCAATCGAGTGCAGCAGAAACACGCCATCATCGTGGAGCAATGCGGCGCATTTGCGAAAACACTCGTCATAAAACCCGATACCGACATGCTCGAACATCCCGACCGACACGATACGGTCGTAGATCCGGTTCGTGTCCCTGTAATCGCTGAGACGGAAGTCGACCTTGCCGGAGAGCCCGGTTTCCGCAACGCGAGCGTTCGAGAATCGGAGCTGTTCACCAGACAGAGTGACACCATCAACCTGCGCTCCGCAGGCCTCGGCAAGATAGCAGGCAAGTCCGCCCCAGCCGGAGCCAATATCAAGGATATGGTTTCCCGGTTCCAACAGCAGCTTCGCGGCGAGATGCCTCTTCTTGGCAAGCTGGGCTTCATCAAGAGTCTGGTCGGAAGTCTCAAAATATGCGCAACTGTACTGCCGGTCGGCATCGAGGAATATCGCATAGAGACGGCCATCGAGGTCATAGTGGTGCGCAACGTTCTCATGCGCCCGACCACGTAGATTGAGTTGTTGAAGCCGGCGGCCGAGATATCGCAAAAACCATGGAAGCCATGCCCATCGTGTGGGCTTGGCCGATCGGTCCTGGGAGAATGCCAGCGCCAACGCATCGGCAATCGAACCTTCTTCGACAACGAGCGAGCCATCCACATACGCTTCGCCGAACCGGAGGTCGGGATCCAGGAGGACGCCCAGTTGCGCCGCGTGAGACGTGAACCGAATGGCAACGGGCTTGCCCGTCCCATCGCCGACCGTGAACCGGTTGCCGGCCGCTGTCGTCACGCGCAACGTGCCGCTGTGGATGAAGGAGCCGAACGCCGCTTGAAGCAAGCGTGATGCCAGCCAATCCAATCCTTTGGATGCACGTGGCGATCGGTAGGCTTGGGTATCGCTGACAATGCTCATAATGGAGAGCAGACATACCAACTGACTCAGGGCCGCTCTTGACATGGCTCAATACGGGGCATTCTCGCCTGCCTCTGGTTCGGTACGTCGATCTTCGAGACAATCACGAGGAGGAACCACAGCGTTTTGATGTGCGATATGGAGAGAAGCACGTGCAATCGAGCGTAAGCTTGAAAGGCTGCTGGCAGGTCGTGTGTATTCCGGGGCTTCAGTCGAAATCGGATTGGCACGCCAGCAGACCATCGCCGACGAATTAGCGACCCAGTCCGCCGGCGGCAGCGCGCACCGAAATGCAGCGGAGCCTCAGTCATCGGCGGACGAGTTCGACAAACTCCGATACATACGGCATCGCTACCGTGATAATCTCCACACATGTTGCCGAAGAGGCAGCAGGGAGAGTCGCTGAGCGCGCTGAGCCGGAAATGGTAGCGGTGGGCTCTGTCACCGCTGGGCGGGCAGGGGCCAGCATCGGAGGGTGTGCGCCATTTTCCTAACCCTGCAGGACGATGAACAGGGCATTTCCGTCGCGAAGTAAGTTGAGCAGCAGCCGCCTCGGGCTTTCCTTCACCTTGGCGGTGAATTCTTCGGGCCGGTGCACTGGTTCCTGATTGACGGAGGTGATCACATCACCCTTGCGCAACCCAGCTGTCGATGCCTTGCTGCCGGCTTGCACGGCGACAATCTCGACGCCGCTTGCTGATGACGAGGCTGGGCTCGTCGGTGCGAAAGATGCGCCCTCGAGAAGCGGACTGATCTCACCGCCCTGCAGGACGGTCTGGAGCGGAGCCGTCAGCGTGGCGCGGATGACCATGGATCGCCTGCCGCGCAGAATGGTCAGCTCCGCGACGTTGCCGACCCGAAGCAAGCCGATCTTATTACGCAGATCGGCGGAACCGCGGACCGGCATCTTGTCGACCTCCGTGATCACGTCGCCGACCTTGAGCCCGGCGCGCTCGGCTGCCGATCCGGGTTCAACCTTGGCAATGACGGCGCCCGTCTGTTGATCGGGCAGCCCCATCGCTTGTGCGAGATCGGAAGTTAGGTCCTGGATCATGACCCCCAGTTGTCCCCGGCGAACCTCTCCGTATCTCACGAGCTGATCCATCACTTCACGGACCATGTTCGTTGGAATGGCAAAGCCAATGCCGACGCTGCCGCCGCTCGGGCCAATGATCGCCGTGTTGATTCCGATGAGCTCGCCTTGCAGATTGACCAATGCGCCTCCCGAGTTGCCGGGATTGATCGGCGCGTCGGTCTGGATGAAATCCTCGTAGCCCTTGATGCCGAGGCCGGTGCGGCGCAACGCACTCACGATGCCCGAGGTGACGGTCTGACCCAGCCCAAACGGATTGCCGATGGCCACCACGAAGTCTCCGACTTCGAGCTTGTCGGAATCGCCAAGCGACAACGCCGTGAGATTCTCGGCCGGTATCTTGATGATAGCGACGTCCGTATCCGGATCGGCGCCGACCCGCTTGGCCACGAAACGGCGGCCATCGGCAAGCGTAACGGTGATTTCGTCGGCATGCTCCACGACGTGATTGTTGGTAATGACCAAGCCCTGATGCGCGTCGACGATCACGCCCGAACCGGCGGCGCGTATTTCGCGTTCGACCGGCACCTCAGGGATATTGAAGAAGCGGCGAAAGAAAGGGTCGTTAAAGAGTGGGTTTTGTTGCTGGGCTACGCGTCCCTTGACCGCAATGTTGACCACGCTGGGTGTGACCTTTTTGATCAATGGGGCAAGGGTGGGAATGCCCTGTAAGGGACTCGCTGGTCTTGTCGGCGTGCCGATAGGCGGCCCTGCATCTATGCAGCGAGCGTGAGTAATCAATTGGGTCCTCAACACCTCATGCGTCCATGCGTTCGTGCGGCAATGGAAGTCACCCTCAGCGGCATACGCCGAGCAGCAACCCGTAGCCCGATGCGCCGCCGGTCAGCACCAGCGCCCGGAGCGCATCGACCTCATTGGTGGCGGATTAACACTGCGTTTAGCCGGGCGTGCCCGCCCCCGCGGTCATCGAGATCGGCATGCGTTTCGAGCCCCATCGTCCGGGTGAACGACCGAACACGCCGGAGCATGGAGTGCCGCACTTGTCGCACGCGCCTTCAGCGGTCAAGTGCCAAGCTGTGATCTCATAGCCATCGCGGCCGATCAGCAGCGTTTGGCAGTTGTGGCAGTAGGTGGCTTGGCCGGTGGGATCATGGACATTTCCCGTAAAGGCATAACGCACCCCGCTTTTCGTCGCGATGGCGCGCGCGCGAGCTAGTGTCCCGATTGGGGTGGGCGGAATTCCTCTCATCCGCCAGTCCGGATGGAATGCGGTGAAATGCCATGGTACGTCCGGACCGAGATTGTCCATCACCCATTGTGTCATCTCTTCGATCTCGGCCTCCGAGTCATTGAGGCCGGGAATGAGCAGGGTGGTGATCTCAAGCCAAACCTGCGTCTCGCGTTTCACGTAGACGAGCGTGTCCAGCACCGGTTGGAGATGGGCGTAACAAACCTTGTGATAGAAGTCTTCGGTGAAGCCTTTCAAGTCGATATTGGCCGCGTCCATGTGACGATAGAATTCGGCGCGCGGCTCCGGGCAGACATAGCCGGCGGTCACCGCGATGCTCTTGATGCCACGCGCGTGGCAGGCCATCGCTGTGTCGATCGCGTATTCATGAAAGATCGTCGGATCGTTGTAAGTATAGGCGACGCTCGGGCATCCGATCCGTTCGGCCATCCGTGCAATGCTTTCGGGGCTCGCCCGTTCTGCAAGCACGTCAAACTCCCGGGCCTTGCTGATATCCCAGTTCTGGCAAAACTTGCAGCCGAGATTGCAACCGCTGGTCCCAAACGACAGCACGGGTGTTCCAGGCAGGAAGTGGTTGAGCGCCTTCTTTTCGACCGGGTCGACGCAGAAGCCGCTTGAGCGGCCATACGTCGTCAACACGATCTGATCACCCTGACGGGCGCGCACGAAGCAGAAAGCGCGCTGGCTCTCATGCAATTTGCACAAACGCGGACACAGATCGCATTGGAGGCGGCCATCGCTAAGCTTGTGCCAGTAGCGAGCGGGGTGGGCGTTCAACGGTTCCGCCATGGCGCTATTCCCGAGCACCCATTGATACCGCAAGAAGTTCGGGCACCCTGTTTCTGTTGCCCCCTGCGGGACATGGGCTACGTGAACATGGGCTACGTGAACATGGGCTACGTGAACATGGGCTACATGAAACTGTGGCTCACGTGCACATCAGGCGGTGCCCATCTCTCCCTTCACTTAGGGTCCTGTGGCAGCGCTATGAGCGCTGTAAGAAAGTACCGCCACGATGGCGTGACCGGCGGAGCGAGCCGTCGAATTCATAACAACCGATTCCGAATCTCGGATTTGATCCGAGTCAATAGTGACGTCGATATTTCATTTAGGAAAGAACGCTCGATATGCTTCCTGGTTTGTGGCGATGATATCGACCAGCGCGGAAGTTGGCGCGACGAGACGTGAACGTCCGGTCGGCATATGTCCGCGATGCCATGCGATCGTCAGGGCGCTAGACCAACTCGGCAAGAAGTGCGCGAGGCCACTTGCGTCTGGAACGCGATGCCCGGGCGTCATTCGGAGCGCGTTAGCCGCGGACGAATGGACGGAGTGTCCGAACTGCCGTGCGACCGGTCGCACGGATGAGATCGCTTGCGCGCGATGCGGCGGTGAAGGCTGGCTCTACGACAAGCGGCGTCTAGCCATATGATGCCGCCGAGCCGGTTTAATGAAGCGTCCGAAGTGACTGCACTCGCGCGCGGCAGATGCGTGAGCCACGTAGGAGAGGATCATGCACGGACAAGGCCACGAGCCCAAGAGTGTAAATGCAACAAGTGCGGTTCTTGTTTCTTTGTTGAAGACCTTAGTTGACAAGAATGTCCTTTCGAATTCCGACGTTCGCATTCTGTTGACCAGAGCCGCGAGCGATCTCGGACCCCATGAATATGCCGCCCCGGTGAAAGGGGCGACTGGCATCATTCTTGACGACCTGCTGCCCATCTTTCCCGAAGATGGCGGCGATTGATCAACGCGTCCCGACACTCAACACTATATAGAGCATAAGATTAGGGAGACTTCTTATGATGACACGACGGTCAGTCAGCGCCGGCTTGGCTACCAGCGCCATGCTCGCCAGCGCCTCCAGCCTCGCCGCCCAAGAAGGAACGGCGCTGGAATTGCCGCCGCCCCGAAAGGAGGGAGGCAAACCGCTCTTTCAGGCGCTCGGTCTACGGCGTTCCGTCCGCGAGTATTCCGATCGGCCATTGCCGGCCCAAGTTCTGTCCGAGCTATTGTGGGCGGCCTTCGGTGTCAATCGGCCAAGCGGCGATCGCACGGCTCCTTACTGGCGACACATCATGGTGATCGATGTGTATGCCGCCATGGCGGACGGCGTGTGGCTGTATGAGCCTCAACGTCATGCCCTGCTGTTGCACATGCGCAGTGATATCCGGGCGCAGACCGGGCGGCAGGACTTCGTGGCGAGCGCCCCGCTCAACCTCATCTATGTCGCTCATGGCGAGCGGATGCAGGACGTCTCGGCTGAAGAGCGGCGCCTCTATGCATCCGTCGATACCGGATTTATCGGCCAGAATGTCTACCTGTTCTGTGCTTCTGAAGGCCTCGCGACCGTATTCCGAGGGGCGGTCGACTACGAGAAACTCAATCGCACGATGCAACTCGGATCTGGCCAATTCGTCACCTTTGCGCAGACTGTGGGATATCAACGATAGCGCCTATCACGGGACACAGCTAACGCGACGTGAGTTCAATCTTGGGTGTGCGGCGGCGACGTGAATGACCCCCAAAGCCGCCGTATCGATCGCAATGTGCTCTTGCGCCCTGCGGTCGCAGACTGGAGGTGCGGAATGGAGCCGTTTGCTTCCTCGACAAGGCCCACATAGTCGATGGCCGACGGACGTAGCTCTCGTGCAGAACGGGATCGGCTGGGTTCGCCAGGACCTGGTCGATGCCCCGCCCGGTGATGACATCGCCGCACAGAAACAAGCGCTCGGTTCGCCTCGTTGCTGGCGGAGCTGCCGGAACTCCGCGACCCGGAAGCCCTCGGCTCAACTCGGCCACAAGTTATGCAGCTCTCGGGGCGTCGCCGCCTTGGCGTCCTCGATCTCCGCCGCGGGCAGGCGAGCCGCGAGCAGCGCGAGCACCTCTGCTGTTAGGATTGAAAATTGATTATGCGGCCGCTTCTGCATCCGAGCTTGGTGAACGGGCGCTCCGGTGACCCGGCGCTTTACGTCGAAACGCAGTTTGAAAGCCGGGCCATGCTCTTTGATCTGGGTGATATTGCCGCGCTGTCGCCGCGCAAGATCCTGCGGCTCGACCAGATCTTCGTTTCACACACGCATATTGACCACTTCATCGGATTTGATCGCCTATTGAGGGTTTTGGTCGGACGCGAGAAGACGATCAAGCTGTTTGGGCCGAAAGGCTTCATCGATCACGTCGGTCACAAGCTTCAGGGCTATCATTGGAACCTTGTCGATCGCTACCTTTGCGACCTCGTTTTTGTCGTGACTGAAATCGATTCCTCGTTTGAGACCCGCACCGTGCGATTTCGACTGAAGACCGCGTTTACCGCGGAGCTTGTCGACGGCGGCCGGATGGCAGAGGGCGTCATTCACAGCGAGCCGACCGTCCGGGTCTCGGCCGAGCTTCTTGATCATCGCACTCCGTCACTCGCGTTCGCGCTTGAGGAAGCCGCCCACGTCAATGTCTGGAAGAACCGGCTCGCGGAGCGGGGGTTGCCGGCCGGACCATGGCTGCGCGAGCTCAAGCGCGCGGTGATCGAGAACAGACCCGATGACTTTCCGGTCAGCATCCGGCCCCTGCAGGCGACATCGGAGACACGCGAGATGCCGCTTGCAAGCCTGCGTAGCGTCCTGACGGTCACCGCCGGTCAGAAGGTCGCTTACGTCACCGACGCCGCCGACACCGCGGCCAATCGGGAGGCCATCATTCGGCTCGTTCGCGGTGCCGACCTGCTATTCATCGACGCCGCTTTCGCGGAGGCAGATAGTGCGCTGGCTACGGATCGCGCGCACCTGACAACGGCTGCCGCCGGGGAGATCGCGCGCGAAGCCGGCGTCCGCCGGATCGAGCCGTTCCATTTTTCCCCGCGCTACGCGGGGGAAGAGGCGCGGCTTATGGACGAGGTCATGACTGCTTTCGCTGGCCACCGGTCCGAAGGAGCATGCGCGTGAAGGACTGGAACGTGGTCGTCAGCATCTACCAGACCGGCTTCCGGCGGGCGATCCGCGCCTTGCAGGAGCTCGGGCCGGTCGAGCGCAGCCCCTACCACAACGTGCTTATGATGAAGGTCGAAGATCCGATGGCGCTGCTCGAAGCCGTCGAAAAGCTGACGGAAGAGCGGCCGGCGCTTTATGACGCGATCTCACGGGTGGCGCCGGCCATGCATGGCTTCGCGTTCTGCTCTGCGGAGGAATTCAAGGAGAAAGCCAGGTCGATCCTGCTGGAGTGGTTGCCGCGCCTTGCGGGGCGAACGTTTCACGTACGGCTGCATCGAAGAGGGTCAAGGCACGATCTGCCGACGCCAGAAGTCGAACGGTTCTTGGACGATGCGCTTCTCCATGCCACGATGGCAGCTGGCGAGCCGGGCAGGCTGTCGTTCACGGATCCGGATGCCGTCATTGCGATTGACACTATTGACGATCGCGGCGGGGTGTCGTTGTGGGCGCGTGATGAACTGATGCGCCACCGGTTGCTGCGGCCGGACTGACGGGCCGGCATTGCCTTGTCCTTTGCGCCAACCCGATCCGATTGCCGGCCTTCGATACGCCGGCCACGATGATGGTCGCTTGATGCAGATTGGCCCCGTTTTGGTCTGCAACTTGCAGGCACGTCCGGTCTGCAAGTGGGCCGATGGTGAGGTACCATTGAGCATTGGCCGACCCACCCTCCTGAACCTACAGTCACTGGAGGTCGTATGTTAGGCGCGAGCGATCCGCAAGTTCTGGCTGGAACTCTCCTGATGGCCGACAGGCGAACTCATAGTCAGGACGAGCTACACACGTATGAGTACGATGCAACTGCCTGTGGTGGCCCGGTGGACACCGCTAGTGCGCCTGGGCTTAAACCTTAAGGACATCAACACGATGGTTGCCCAAGGTCATATTCGTTGGTTCCGCGATATTCGTCTCAACGACATTGCGGTCGTTGGCGGCAAGAACGCTTCGCTCGGGGAGCTTTATTGCGTTCTTTCGCGACAAGGCATCAGAGTTCCGAATGGTTTTGCCCTGACGGCCCAGGCTTACCGCGACGCGCTCACTGCGGCTGGAGCATGGGACAAGCTGCATCAACTTCTGGATGGGCTTGATAAGGCTCGCATGGATGTCCTTGCAAAGTGCGCTGCCGAAGCACGCGAGATCGTCTTCCAAGCCACCGGCACCGACCGCCTGCGGCAAGAGGTTGCCGGAGCCTATAGGGCACTTGAAGACGAGTATGGCACTAGCGTTGCGGTCGCCGTCCGCAGCTCGGCCACGGCCGAGGATCTCCCGACGGCGAGCTTTGCCGGCCAACACGAAAGCTTCCTCAACGTTCGCGGGATGGAGGGTTTGTTCGACGCCTATCGACGCTGCTTTGCTTCAATTTTCACCGACCGGGCGATTTCCTATCGGACCGACAATGGGTTCGACCATTTCAAGGTCGCACTTTCGGTCGGCGTGATGAAGATGGTCAGATCTGATCGGGCCTCAAGCGGAGTCGCATTCACGTTGGATACGGAGTCCGGTTTTCGCGATGTCGTCTTCATCACGGGCGTCTACGGGCTGGGCGAAAACATCGTCCAAGGCACCGTCGATCCCGATGAATTCTATGTCCATAAGCCGACGTTCCGGCTCGGATACCGTGCTGTCTTGGGTCGATCTTTGGGACGCAAGCAGATGCGGATGGTCTATGCCCGTGGCCATGGCCGAACAAGGAATGTCTCCGTGCCCAGGTCGGATCGCGAGCGTTTTTGTGTCACCGACGCCGAGGTGCTCGAAATTGCCGATCATGCGATCAAGATCGAAGACCATTACTCGTCGAGTGCCGGGCATCCAATGCCGATGGACATTGAGTGGGCCAAGGATGCCGATGATGGGCAGATCTATATCATCCAAGCGCGACCCGAGACCGTCGCCTCGCGCAGAGAGCCGACAAGCTTTGAGACCTACAACCTGAAAGAATCTGCTTCTGCATTGGTGACGGGTCGAGCGGTTGGGGAGAAAATCGCAGTTGGAACCGTGGACCTCATTGCCAATGTGCATGAGCTGGCGAAGTTTCGGCCAGGCGAAATTCTCGTTACAGAATCAACGAGCCCGGATTGGGAGCCGGTGATGAAGATCGCGGCCGCGATCGTGACTGAACGCGGCGGGCGAACCTGCCATGCAGCCATCGTTGCGCGCGAGCTCGGCGTACCTGCCGTCGTCGGAGCCATCGGAGCCATGGAAGCGCTGCAGGTGGGCTCAGTTGTGACCGTGTCCTGTGCCGAAGGAGAAGTCGGTCGCGTCTATGCTGGCAAGCTTGCATTCGAGGTCACACGAGTCGAGATGTCCGATATTAAGCGGCCCCGCACCGCAATCATGTTGAACCTCGGCAATCCGGAACTTGCATTCCGCACCGCGATGCTGCCAAACGACGGTGTTGGCCTGGCGCGGATGGAATTCATCATCAGCGAGCACATTGGGTTCCATCCGATGGCTCTGGTCAGCCCCGAGAAGGTGATGTCAAAGCAGGCCCAGAAGGCCATTCAGCGGCTGGTTGGCAACTACCCGCGCCTATCCGACTACTTCGTCGAAAAGCTGTCGGAAGGTGTGGGCTTGATCGCCGGCGCGTTCTACCCCAAGCCCGTGATCATCCGCCTGTCGGATTTCAAGACCAACGAATACGCAAAGCTCATTGGCGGTGAAGGGTTCGAGCCGAAGGAAGAGAACCCGATGCTGGGGTTCCGTGGCGCGGCGCGCTATGCGCACCCGGCCTACGCCGCCGGATTTGCGCTTGAGTGTGCCGCATTGCGCCGTGTCCGTCAGGATATGGGGCTCACCAATCTGCGCATCATGATTCCATTTTGTCGACGAGTCGAAGAGGCTCGGCGGGTGCTTGAGGCCATGGCGAGCAACGGTCTGAAGCGCGGAGAAAATGGCCTCGAAGTCTATGTGATGTGCGAAATTCCGAATAACGTCATCCAGATCGACGCCTTTGCCCAGTTGTTTGACGGGTTCTCGATCGGGTCCAATGATCTGACCCAACTCACATTGGGCGTTGATCGGGACTCCGAGATCGTTGCGTTCGACTTCGACGAACGCGATCCGGGCATGCTGGAGATGCTCAGGCTCGCCGTGCTCGGTGCTAAGCGCAACGGGCGCCACATTGGCATTTGCGGCGAGGCACCGGCCAACTATCCGGAAATCGCCCGGTACCTCGCCCAGCTCGGCATTGATTCGATCAGCGTCAATCCTTCAAGCATCCTACAAACAATGCGGGTGGTCAGTGATGCGGAGGCCGCGACCGTACCGAGCAGCGAGCCGGCCGAGGCCACCGAGTAAGCGACTGCACCGCGGAGACCAGCGAACAAGATCGAACTCGACGGTCGGTATGCAGTCGTCAATGTCGGCCGCTCACGCGAGCAGCGTAACCCGCGTGCCGGCGCATGATGTCGAGACCCTTGTGATCAACGCCATCCGCGAGCGGCTGAGAAATGCCGGTGGCGACGGTCAGAGCTCGCGGACGACCGGGACATGATCGAGCAGCAGGTCGAACACATCATCATCAAGCGCGGGGCGATCGACATCCATCTGGCCAATGGGCTCGACCGAAAGCCGGGGCATCAGCAGCCGGGACGGCAATAAGACTCCGACCGCTGAAAGCCCTCTGCCACCTATGCTCACGGTGCCGTGGACCGGCGTGGCGGCAACAGAGGTCAAGGGCGTCCTTCATGCGCCCTCTGGAACGCCAAGGATGACTCCGGAGAGCCGCGACGCGTTACTCTATGCAATCGCGAAAGCTAGGGTTTGGATCGATGACCTTGTCCAAGGCCGTGTCCCATCATTCGCCGAGATCGCGAAACAAGAAAAGAGAGTGGAAGACTATGTAAAGTGTCTGGCAAGGCTGGCGTTGTGGCAATCTCCACTGGCTCAGTGCGAGACACTGCCAAAGTATCCACAATCGGCAGAGGGCTTTCGCTCTATTGTGGGCACGACAAGGGGAAGACCTTCGTGCCAACGCGATCCGCGCGGGCGCCGCGAAATTCGGCTTCAAGCCCGATAAGCGAGTCGTCGCGCGCCCCCGACAGAGACCGCGACGCCGGGCGCCCTTACCCTCGCTGTTGTCCGCTCCGGGCCGAGATCGATCGCACGATCCGCTTTGGCCGACGGTGGTGACAACAGCTGCGGTGAGCGTTGAGCAGGGTTGGGCCAAGCCGTAACTGGC
>Ga0209797_10000553_pt1 | contig 18795 bp, 14 predicted proteins | sample DOMMetBare3Fresh_2_FD_187472 | JGI IMG/M metagenome (GOLD analysis project Ga0209797, IMG submission 187472) | Wetland sediment microbial communities from St. Louis River estuary, USA, under dissolved organic matter induced mercury methylation -... | ecosystem: Environmental > Aquatic >... | reverse complement strand
TGGCGGTGGGTTGGGTGGCCGACGGTGCCGGCGGCCTGGTGCGCGGCTTCGCGGCGTCGGCGGCGGTGCTGGCGCTCGCCGCGCTGCTGGCGGGGCGGCAGCGGCCGCCGCTTGCGACCGAACGCAAATGACACGTTGGGTGTCACACGTTGGGTGTTGGCAGCGCGGCCCGGCAACCCGACAATCCGCCCCGTGCCGCGGAGCACGACCAGACAAGGCAAAGGGAGCGATCCGATGAAGCGCCGGCCGATCACCCTGCGTGGCACCCTCGGCGCGCTGCTGAGTTGCGGCTTGGCCGCGTGCGGCGGTGGTGGGGGCGGCGCAGAGCCGGCCGCCACCGCGCCGCCGCTGGGCCCCACCTGCACGGGCAGTGCAGCTTACGAAATCGTCACCCGTGCGCAGCCGGCAGTCGGCAGAAACGCCGCCGTGTCGATTGCGGGCTGCACCGGCACCATCGGGCAGCCGGTGTGGACGCAGCTCGCCGGGCCGTCGGTGACTTTGCTGTCGGCCAAGACGCAGACCATCAGCTTCGAGCCTCCCGTCGCGGGCACCTACCAGTTCCAGGCCGTGTTCACCGATCCGGCGGGCAGCGCACGCACCGAGAACGTCGCCGTCGACGTGCCGTCCGCAGGTGCCACGCCGCTGGTGATCGCGCGCGCCAGCCATTCGGCGCGCATGGGCGCCAACGTGTCCGTGCGTGCGTGGCCGACGGCGGCGGCTGGCACAAACCCAACGGTGACGTGGACGCAGATCGAAGGTCCGGCGGTGCAGTTCCTCGCCACCGGCGACCCGTATGTGGCGATCTTCAAGGCGCCGGCGGTGTTGCACGATGCGCCGCTGCGCCTGCGTGCGACCGTGCGCACCGCCGCCGGCGCCACCGACAGCGACGACGTGCAGGTGATGGTCGAGCGCTACCAGCAGGCGCCGTCGGCCAGCAACACGCGCATTTGGAGCGATGGGCATGTCTCGCGCGTGTATCCATACAAGCCGGCCAGTCCCTATGCATCGGCACTGGTGCGCTGTGCCTACGACGCGGCCCAGGACATCAACGCCCAGTGCCCGCTGACGCAGCTGCCCTTCCTGGCGCAGCAGACGGCCGGCGCCATGCCGACGGTGGCGCAGGTGATGGACCGCGTGCTGGTGTCGCACGACTGGCTCGGCAGGAATTTCGAGGACTTCCTGACCACGCAGGATGTCTTCGGCGACTTCCGCCGCATGCTGCTGAGCACCACCGCGGTCGTGCTCGGCACGCACGTGCGGCCGTCGTTCTACTACGCCGCCACCGGCGCGATCTACCTCGACGCCGACAACTTCTGGCTCACGCCCGAGCAGCGCGATCTGGTCAGCGAGGCGCCCGACTTCCGCAGCGACTTCGACCGCGGCCTCAACTACAGCGGCCTGTGGCGCTATGTGCAGAACAACCAGAGCATCTTCGTGTTCTTCGATCCGCGCTCGCGCAACGTCACCCGGACGCAGAGCTATCTGCTCAACGAGTCGGGCTGGCTGATGTACCACGAGCTCGGCCATGCAGTCGACTTCCTGCCGCCGGCGCTGTACGGCGCGCTCAACAGCAACCGCGGTGCGTGGGACAACATCGCACCGCGCGTCAGCGATGGGGTCACGCCGGGCCAGCTGACCTCCGACGTGGTGTCGGCGACCTTCCCGCTCACTTCCGCGGTGATGCGCGATCTCGCGCAGGTGAAGTTCTTCGGCGCCACCGCCACTGCCACGCAGAGCGGCTACACGCCCGACCAGGTGGCCGCGTTCTTCTCGAACGACGTCGCCACCGACGAGTACAACTTCTCCAACTCGCGCGAGGACATCGCGATGACGCTCGAGGAGCTGCTGATGAACCGGCGCCTGGGCATGCAGCGCGACGTCGCGATCACCGACAGGATCACCGCGAACACCACCAGCGGATCGCAGGTGGTTGTGCGCTGGGGCCAGCGCGGCCGCGTCGGCTCGCCGTCGATCAAGCCGCGGGCGAAGGCGATCGCGCAGGCGCTGGTGCCGTGGTTCGACGCCACGCAGGTCGACGCGATGCCGGCACCGCTGCCGATGCGCCCCGGTCAGTCGTGGACGTCCAACCTAGTGCTGCCGGCGCCGCTCGCGCCCGCCGCGGCACGCGAGCAGCCGCTGCTCACGCGCGAGCAGCTGTATCAGTTCAACAACGAGCTGCAGCGCATGGAACACCATCGCCATGCGCAGGGTCCGCGGCTGCCGTCGCGCTGAGTGCGTCGAACCTGAGATAACGCTGCAGCCGGGGCAGCTCGTCGTCGACCGCGAGCAGGAATGCGGCGTCGGCGCGGTGCGGTCCGGATAACCGGCCGCCGCCCCGCACCGCCACGCCGGCCCGGCCGACCGCGCGCTCGCGCCACAGCAGCAGCGTGAGCGTGACACCTCCTTCAACCGGTCGGCCGGTTCCGACTTGGTGCGCCTAACGCGCTCATAACGGCCGCGACCCTACAACCCGAGCGTCGCTCGCCGCATTGGCGAGTCCGGTCCGGCCATCAGGAGCGAAGCCACCATGAACCACCCCGTCACGACGCTCACGCGGCCCTGGTGGCTGCTCGTCACCTTGTTGGTGTTCAGCCTGCTGGGTGCCTGCGGCGGCAGCGGCACGGCCACCGCACCGACCATCAACGTGCAGCCCGTCGACACCTCGGCCGTGGCCGGCACGGCGGCCACCCTGTCGGTCGAGGCCAGTGGCATCAACATCGCCTACGAGTGGCAAGCCAGCAGCGACGGCGGCAGTACCTGGGCGCCGATCGCCGGCGCCACGTCGACCAGCTACACCACGCCCAACACCAGTGCGGCTGACAACGGCCGGCGCTTTCGTGTCGTCGTCTCCGCCGGGGGCATCAGTGTCACCAGCACAGTGGTCACCCTGAGCGTGACCGTGAACCTGGTCCCGCCCGGCCTCGCCATACAGCCGGCGGCGCAAACCACCAACGCGCCCGATCCAGCCAGCTTCAGCGTGACGGCCAGCGGCAGCACGCCGAACTACCAGTGGCAGCGCTCCGCCGACGGGGGCACCACCTGGGCCGACATCGCAGGAGCCGCTGCAGCCACCTACAACACAGGTGCAACCAGCACCGCCATGAGCGGCCAGCAGTACCGCGTGGTCGTCAGCAATGCCGGCGGTACCGTGACCAGCGCTGCCGCCATGCTCACGGTCAACCCGACGCCGGCTGCACCCGCCTTCACGGCGCAGCCGGCGGACCAGTCCGTCACGGCCGGGGCGGCCGCCGCGTTCACGGTGGTTGCCGGCGGCACACCGGCGCCGGCGCTGCAGTGGCAGCGCTCGAACGACGGCGGGGCGACCTGGGCCAACATCGCGGCGGCCACCAATGCCACCTACAACACCGGCCCCACGACCGCGCTCCAGAACGGCGAGCGCTACCGTGCCGTGGCCGTCAACAGCGCCGGCAGTGCGACCAGCAACGCGGCCACGCTGACCGTCGCGGTGCCGGCGCCGCCCAGCGTCACCGCGCAGCCCCACAACGTCACCATCGTGGCGGGGCAGGGCGCGCAATTCAGCGTCGCAGTGACCGGCACGCCCACGCCAAACCTGCAGTGGCAGCTGAGCACCGACGGTGGGGCGAACTGGGGCAACATCAATGGCGCCACCAGCGATGTCCTGAGCTTGCCGGCGGGCGTGCCACTTGCCGACAACGGCCGGCAGTTTCGCGCCGTGGCCAGCAACAGCTCGGGCAGCGTGGCCAGCAATGCCGCCGTCCTGACCGTCAATCCATCATTCGTGCAGACCTTCCAATTCAATCTGTTCGGGTTCAACCAGGGCCCAGCCTCGTTCCTCCTGTATGGCGGATTCGTCAAGGACAACCTGGGCACCATTGATTGCAGCGGATACACGGGTCGTGCGGATCCGTGCCCCAAGTGGCGATCCGACTACCCGAGCGGGACGTCGCTGACCCTGACCGCGACGCCGTGGCCGAACTGGAGGGTCAGCAGGTGGGTCGGCGGCGATTGCGGTTCGCCCGGCACCGCCACCTCGGTCACGCTGACCATCGATCACAACAGCAATTGTCTTCCGCAGTTCGAATTGATTCCGGGTTCGACGTTCTCGCTCAGCGCCGTGCCGGCCGGCGCCTGGATCGGACTGGTGGTCGAGATGGTCAGCGACAGGTTCGGCAACCTGGTTTTCGCCGATCCCCCGAGCATCAGCTGCGGTCCCCTCGCCGCCGCCCAGATCTGCAGCGCGAGCGTTGCCGTCGGCGCCTCATCCTTCGTCGTGATTCGGCTCAGGGCGATCCCGCTGTTGGGTGCACCCGTGGGCGTGCTGCAGTGGAGTTGCATTTCGCCCCATCCTGAGGACGTCAACACGATCGTCGTGAGTACTGTGGCCGGCGCGGACATCAACATCGGCCCGATCTACGGCAACACCGCGTGCTCCGCGGAATTGATCCCGACGCCGTAGACACCGAAATCACTTCGAGTCCGAGAAAACGCTGCATCCGGTGCAGCTCGTCGTCGACCGCGCGCACGAACACCGGGTCGCCGATGCGCGGGCCGGCAAAGCCGACCGCCGGCCGCAGCGCGCCGTCTCGCACCGCCACATTGGCCCAGCCGACCACACGCTCGCGCCACAGCAGCGGCAGCGCATAGTGGCCCAGCGCGCGTTGGGGCGCCGGCGTGTAGGCCTCGAAGCGGTAGCGCCAGCCCCAGAAGAGCTCGAAGCGGCGCCGGTCCCACACCACCGGGTCGAATGGCGCCAGCAGCCGCACGCGGTCGTCCAATGCGTGGCGCGGTGAGGCCGGGTCTTCGCCGGCGGGCCAGTACCAGTCGATGCCGTCGATGCGGGCATGGGGCAGCCGCGCCTTGGCGTGCGCCAGCGCACGCGCCCGGTCGGCCGTCCATTGCGGCGCCGCCGCCCGCAGGAAACCCACCAGCTGCCCAAGCGTGGCGGCCGGCAGCGGCGCGTAGGTGGCGACGATCAGGTCCACCATCGTGTCCATGCGCGAGCGGCAGTGCTGGCGATCGCCGTGCTCGGGCCAGGGCTCGCGGGCGGCGTACACGCGCACACCGCCGTCACGCCGCGCCACCCGCAGCAGCCCGCGGTAGTGCATGCCGTCGAGCAGCTCGGTGCTGGCGTTCCCCGAGCCGCCGAACCAGTTGCGCACCTTGCCGTGGTTGAAGTGCGCGTCGACCTCGCGCGGATGCACCACCCCGCGTGCGCGCACGAAGTCGAGCACGGCCTGCGCCTGCGTCCAGCGCGCCTCCGACCAGCGCGTGCGCGCACTGCGCGGGTGCATCAGCGCGTGGTGCTCGCGCGGCAGGAAGCCGTAGTTGACGAAGTAGTCCTCCTCGACCGGCAGCTCGGCATATCGGCGTTCGAGGTCGCCGGCGCGGTAGTCGGCGACGCGGTGGCGCAGCGTCAGGTCCTGCGCGCGGGCCGGCGCACGCAATGGGTCGGCCTGCACGAAGCCGAGGCGGGTGATGGCCTGCGGCAGCGTGGTCGGGGTGAACAGACTGCGGGCGATTGCGTAGCGGCACAGAAGGTCGAGCGTGATCGGCATGGGGCGATGATGCCTGCACCGCGTTCCTAACGCAGTCATAACGCGGTGCTGCCTACATTGCCCGGCAAGCGTCGTAAGGCGCGATCGGAGGCGATGGGAAATGAGCCGATGGTTGTGGCGTGCGTTGCAAACCCTTTGCGTGGTGGCCAGCGCGATCTCGCGGACCTTCCGCGACCGGTTCCTCGCCTGCGGCATCGTCAATGTCGATTCGGACAACGCGGCCCGCACCGGGCAGCCCGCGCACAGCCGACGATCTTCCGGGGCCTCGCCGTGCCTGACAAGCGCAACCAGCCCGTCACGTCTCTTTCAACCTCACAGGAGAATTCGATGAAGACCCATTGGTTCCATCGCAGGCCGTCCCTCGCCGGCATCGGACTCGCGCTTGGCCTGGCCGGCAGCGCCGCGTTCGCCGGCCCCGGCACGCAGACCGAAGACGACGTCTACGTCGGCAACAAGCGGCAGGCGCAGCGCTCGACAGCGACGGCAGGCGGCGGCGCGACCACGCCGGCGCCGGCCAAGCCGGCGGCGACCGCGGCGCCAAAAGCGTTGCTGCCTGGCATGGTCGCCTCGCCCAACACGCTGCCAGGCGGCACTGCAGTGGCGCGGCCGGTGCAGGGCGCAACGCTGCCGGGCACCGCCACGCCGCAGCCGCGGTCCACGGCGGGCGTGTCGCCGAACACCGGCGCGCCGGCAAGCAGGAAGACCGCGCGCAGCGGCGGCGACGACGATCTGGACGACCTCGAAGTCGAACGCCGCAAGGTGCAGGGGGTGACGACGCCTGCCACGGTCGCGCCACAGCTTCGACCCGGCGCCGGAACCTCGCCCAACACCGGCCGCAGTGCGACAACGGTGCCCAGCGTGCTGCCGGGCAAGCCATGAAGCGGGCCGATCGCCACGTTGCCATGCGCGCGACCTCGCTTGCAGGTCCTTCACTCAGCGTGCGCGTCGGGGCGATCGTGGTGGCACTTGGTGCAACGTTCTCGAGCGCGCTTCATGCCCAGCCGTCCGCCGCCGGCACCGTGGCCCCGCCGGTGCGTGCCGACGTGGCCTTGAGCGGCAAGGTGCTGGCCTCGACCAACGTCGGCGACTCGCCCGCCTGCCAGAGCGAGTGCAAGCGCACGCCCGGCTGCAGCGGCTACAGCTTCAATCGCCACGCAAAGGCCAATTGCACGCTGCTGACCGGCAAGCTGACCGACCTGGCCGTGACCGGTGCGGTGTCGTGCCGCATGCCGTGCGCGGTCGAGGCGGCCGGCTTGACCGCTCGCTCACCGAAAGCGGCGATGACGGCCCCGCTGGCCGTGCGGCAGGCCGCGTCTGCCGCGCCCGCCCTCCTGCCCGTGGCGCCGTTGCCGATGGTGGTGGGCACCTACAAGCCGCCGCCGGCACCCGCGCCGGCCGCCGCCCAAACGCCAGCGACGGCCGCTGCCCAAACGCCGGCTCCTGCGCAGCGCAGCGGGGTGACCGGCTACGAGGTGGTGCGCGGTGCGGTCGTCAACGTCGCTGCGCTCGCGCACACGGTGGCCACGGCGCAATGCCCGGCCGGCAAGCAGGCACTGAGCGCGGGCTACCGGTTCACCGCCAGCGGCGACGCCGCGTTCGGCCTCGAGGTGCGCGGCGCCATCCCGGAGGGGCAGCAGGCCCGCGTGTGGATGCGCAACGCCAACATGTTCGTCGCTGCCCAGGCGCAAGCCATCGCGGTCTGCGTCAACGCCATTGCCGGGCTGCGGGTGGTGGACTCGACGACCGAGTCGCTGGACGACCGCGCCAATCCATCGCAGATGACTTGCAGCGGCCGCGAGCGGGTGGTCGGCGGTGGCGTGATGGCGGGCAACGAGACGCAGATTCAGGCCAACGCGCCGCGACCCTACGGCGACCCTGGCGGCTGGCTGGTGACGGTGGTGCGTGCCAGCCCGCTGGCGGGCCAGGACCCGATCCGCACGCGCGTCCTGTGTGCGCCCGAGGCCGCGGTCGACGGCTGGCAATTGATCGAGACCGCGCCCGTCTGGTTGAGCTCTCGCCAGCAACGCACGCTGTTGCAGACGTGCCCGGGCAGCAAGGTGCTGCTCGCCGGCGGCGTGGTGCAGCGCAGCGGCCCGCTGCTGGACATGGTGGTCAACACCCTGAGCCCGAGCACGTCGGTCGCCTGGTCGACTCAGGTCCAGAACCGCAACACGCTCGCCGGCGGGCCGCCGGTCGACGCCGTGTTCGCGGCCGTTTGCGCACGGTCGCAATGATTCCAGCGCAGGGCAGACCGTCGCCCGCGGCACTCACCGTACAAGAGGAGAACCCGATGACGACGCCACCGACTGCGCGCGCATGGACCGGCGCAATCGTCCTGCTGCTGCTGGTGCCACTGGGCACCGCGCACGCGCAATTCACCAACTACCTGCGGCCCGGCGCCAGCTTCACGAGCGCCTACGCAGCGCAGGCCGACATCACGCTGAGCACGATGCAGCGCCAGTCGCAGATGATCTCCTACGTCAACTCGGTGAAGGCCTCCATGGCCCGCACCGCACCCGGCGCCGCGGGCACAGCCACCGCCGCCACCGGTCAGGGCGCCGCACCCACCGGCGCCGTGCCCAGGTTGTTGCCGCAGCCCGTGTCCGCTGCGGATTTCACCCCCACCGGCCCGCGCAACACCGCCGAGTCGATTGCCGCCGCGCTGGCCAAGGCGGCCAATCGCGAGCAGATGGTGCAGGTCTGTCGCCAGATTCACTCGACCATCGAGGCCACGCCGGGATTTCGCAAGAACAACCTGGCCGCCGCGATGACGCTGCTGCTCGGCATCAGCCTGCAGGTCATGACCGGCAGGGAACTGGACGACCGGCAGACCGAGGCGCTGCTGCAGCTGGTGGGCGACGACATCGCCGGCTCCGGCGCCTATGCGCGCCTCACCCACGAGCAGCGCACGCGCACCTACGACGCCATGGTGATCACCGGCGGCCTGATCGCCGGCATCGCGCACAACGCCGCCGAGACCGGCGACAAGGCGCAGGCGCGCCAGGCCCGCGCGATGGCGCGCGACGCGCTGGCCACGCTTGGATTGGCGCCGTGAAGACGCGACGCTTGCTTGCCTAACGCCTTCATAACGCCGAGTCCTCCAGACTGGCCTTCACACGTCGCCCGACCCGTCAGGAGAACACCATGCGAATTCGAATGCTGCCCGGCTGGATCGTGCTCGGCGTCGCCGCCGCTGGTGCGGCGGCGCAGGCTGCCGACGGCTTGGCCGCTCCTGGCGCGAAGGCCACGCTTAGCGTCGACTATCTCTACGAGTCGGCCGGCCAGAAGCGCAGCGAGGGCCTGTACGACCCGTACACCTGGCGCGTCAAACGCAGCGCAAACCTGGTGGCCGAACTGGCGGCGCAGCCGGCCACCGCGATGCCCACGCTGCAGGCCATCGACGCCGTCCAGATGGCCGAGCTGCAGGGCAAGGCCGGCAAGGCGCAGGCGGTGACCACCCAGATGGCACCGATGATGGCCGGCGTCGAGAAGATCATGGCCAAGTGCGGCGACGACGAGGCCTGCATCAGCCGCGAGACGCAGAAGATGGGCTTCGCGATGCAGGGCACGCCGGAGCTGGCGACAGCGATGAACGCCAAGAAGGACGCGCAGGAGCTGGCCCGGCCCGGCACGCCGCGCTACCAGGCGTGGCGCGCCACGGCGCAGAAGGGTGGCTACCTGATCGACGAGTCGGTGCACATCTCGGTGACCGATCCGATCTGCACCAGCCGGCCGCGCCACCGCTGCACGCGCGACGAGGTGCGCAAGGGCGGCGGTGAGATCACACCGCCCGCGGGTGCCCGCAACGGCGCAGCGGCTGCCGCCAGCGCGTCGGCCGTCGAGCTGGATGCGAGCAAGAACACGCTGACGGTGGCTCTGCCGGTACCGCTGTTCCCGCTGCCCTACACCGAAACCATCACGAGCGACGAGCCCGAGGGCACGCACGACACGCCGACGCCGAAAGGCCCGCAGCCCAGGCTCCTGCGATTTCGCGTCAACGCGGCCGGCGCCGTCAGCCACGACAAGCCGTTCACGTTGCCGCTCAAGGGCGGCTGGCGCAGCCAGAGCGGCGAACAGGTGGTGATGCTGAAAGGCGAGTTCGGCGACGCCGGAAAGCTCACGGTGCGCTGGCGCTTCAGCGTGCAGTAGCGCAGGCACGCCGCCACATCAATGCATGAGGAGACCGTCATGACCATTCGAGCGATGCTTCAGCGCAAGGCCTGGGCGCTGGTCACCTTGGCCGCGTTCGCGGGCGCGACGCTGGCGCAGACCGCTGGCGTGGTCACGCCGCCGGCGCGCGCCGGCACCGCCGTGCAAGGCAGCGCGTTGAAGTCGCTCAACGTGTCGGGTGGATACCTCGCGTGCCAGGCGGCCTGCAGCGAGACGTCCGGCTGCACCGGCTACAACTTCTTCGGTGCCCCTGCGGACCCCAACGCCAAGGTGCCCAACCCCAATTGCAGCTTGTACGCCGGCACGCTCACCGACATCGCCTCCGGCGGCGCGGTGTCGTGCCGCATGCCGTGCCAGCCGCCGCGGGCGAGTGTGCTGCCGTCGCGACAGCCGACGGCCGCCCTGCGCGACCCGGGTGCGGCGACGGCCACGTTGAACACGCGACTGCCCGCGCCGCCGCCGCCAACGGCGCCACCGCCGCCCGCACCGCTGCCCCCACGCACGGCCTTGCCGGCGACGGCGGCGCCGTTGGTGATGGTCCCGCCGCCGGCGCCGGCCCCGGCGCCCAAATCGACACACAAGAGCACGCTGCCTGCGGCGACGACGACGCCCGCGCGCGCCGCCATCACGGGTTTCGAACTGGTGACGGGTCCGTGGATGCAGATCGCCGCGCTGTCGAGCGCCACCGCGATCGCGCAATGCCCGGGCAGCAAGATCGCCCTCGGCGCCGCCTACCAGGCCGAGCCGAACCAGGGCGACGCGGCGTTCGGCATCGAGGTGCGAGGCGCCATGCCGCAGGGCAACCATGCGCGCGTGTTCGTACGCAATGCCAATGCCTTCGTCGGTGCCCGCGTGCAAGCCACTGCGATTTGCGTGAATCCGATCGCCGGGCTGCGCGTGGTGGACATTGCCTCCGGCGCCATGAATCAGAACGCGCAGCCCAGCTATTTCGGCATCGCCAGATGTGCATCGGGTGAGCGGTTGGTCGGCGGCGGTGCCATGGCTTCCATCGACGTCAACCTCTCGACCAACGGGCCGTCGACGACCACGCGTGGCACGAATGACGGACTCGCCTACTGGAGGCTGGGCGCCATGTTGGCGTCGCCGCTCGCCGCCGCGCAGAGCGCGAGCGCGCGTGCGCTGTGCGCACCCGAGCATCTGGTCGATGGCTGGGAATACATCGAGACACCGGAGGCGTCGCTGGGTGCGCGCAGCCGCACCACGGTGCCGCTGCGCTGCAGCGCGCAGAAGGTCATGCTCAACGCCGGCTTCGAGGACTACGGCGCCAACGCCGAGAACTTCATATCGCCGCTGATCCTGATCACGGGCCCGGAAGCCAGCGCGCAACTGCTCAACCGCAACACGATCGGCGGCGCGGCCAGCCTGCGCGCCAAGCTCGGCGCCATTTGCGCGCGCGCCTCCTAAGCCGTCGTCATCACCCCGTTCCGGGTCCACTCCAAGGAGTCTTCATGCGACATCCGCACAACCTGATCCGCTGGTGGGGCGCCTTGCGCCTGGTCTTCCTGCTGGCACTGCCGATGGCGCTCGCCGCGCCACCGGCCCGGGCCGACGCCTGCGGGGCCGCCGGCCAGCGCGCCTGCAACGTCGACGAGCGCATCCCGAGCTGCGACGTCAACCTGGTCGAGGCCGGCGGCACCTGCGTGCGTCCCAACTGCGGTGCCGAGGGCCAGCGGCTGTGCAGCGTCATCCAGCGCACGACGTTCAACTGGATCCTGATGGCACCGTTGCCGGTGCCGCAGCCCTGCGACATCAACCTGCGCGATGTCGGCGGGCTGTGCAAGCAGCCGACCACTTGCGGCCGCGAGGGCCAGCCGGAGTGCGGTGTACTCGAGCGCATTCCGAGCTGCGACCTGAATCTCGTCGCAAGCGGCGGCCGCTGCGCGCATCCGCCGTTGTGCGGTCGGCTCGGGCAGCAACCCTGCCCAATCTCCGCGCGAGGGCCGGCGCTCCGGTGCGACGCCAACCTCGTGGCGCAGCTCGGTCAGTGCACGACGGCGGGTGCCGTGGCCGGCAACACCGCGGTCGCAGGGCAGCCGGTCACCAGCCCGACCCCGTCGGGCGGGGGCATGCCGCCGCCACCGCCCGCTCCGCGACCGGCCTCGCCGGCCCCTGCGCCGGCTGCCACTGCGACGCCGCCGTCGACGGCGACGGCCGCTGCCGGCGCGATCGAAGCCAACACCGATCGCATGGGTGGGGACATCTACGGTTTCGACCTTGCGCAGGCCGACCCGGCGATGTGCCAGGCGAGCTGTGCCTACAACGGCCAATGTGTGGCCTGGACCTACGTGAAGCCCGGCATCAAGGGCCCGGCACCGCGCTGCTTCCTGAAGGGTACGGCCGCAGCGCCGACGCCCAACACCTGCTGCGTCTCGGGGGCCAAGATCGCCGCCAGGCCGTCGTTGCTGCCGCGGCGATGAAACCCGCAGCGTCTTTCGACCACTGTGCATCGGCTGCGCCTGCGCCGTGCCAACCCCGGAGCCCAGACATGACCATCGCCGGCAAAGCTGTTCGTCTTCGATCCGACCGCGGCGTGCTGCGCCCGCTAGTCATGTGCTGCCTGTTGGCGGCCTGCCTGCCGGCGCCCGCGCAATCCAACGCCCGCGTCGACGACTCGGCCTCGAGCAAGGAACTCGCGCGGGTCAAGCGTGCGCCGGGCGTGCGCACGACCGTGGCGATCTACGAGTTCCGCGCCGCCGTGCCCGAGGTCCAGGTCGGCGCCGCACAGGAGATGTTCGTCACCGCGCTGATCAAGTCGGGCGCGTTCGCGGTGGCCGAGCGTCAGCGGCTGAACGAAGGCCTGATGCGCGAGCGTCAGCTCAACGCTGCCGGCATCACCGCCGGGCCGGCTGCGGGACAGGTGGCCGCCGCGCGTTATGTGTTCGAGGTCGTGGTGTCCGAGGCCAACCGCGGCGCCAGCGAGAGCGCGCAGAACATCAACATCGGTGGCATGTCGGTGGGCGGCGGCAAGAGCGCCGATGCGATCGGCCTGGACGTGCGCATCGTCGACGTGCAGTCAGGGCTGGTGGTCGACGCGGTGAACGTGGTCAAGACGGTCGAGGCCAAGAGCAGCAACGTCAGCGGCGTGGGCAACCTGCTCGGTTCGCTGCGCGGTCTGTCGGGCAAGACCATGCCGATCCCCGTCGACGCCGAGAGCCGCTCCAGCCGCAAGGAGGGCGTCGACCGCGCGCTGCGCGCCTGCATGGAGGTGGCGGTGGCTGAACTGGCGCGCCGGCTCGGCGCCGATTGATTCGCCGTGCTGCGCCGGCAATTCATCGTCGTCGGGTCGTGCGGTATGTCTGGCGCCGAAGGCCGCGCGGCGCACGCGCTGAATGCCGAGGCGGCGGTGTGGCTCACGCCGGACGGTGGCCCGCAGTTGTTGCGCCGCTTCACACCGGCCGGCAGCGCGCTGCAGCGTCATGCGGCGCGACCCGGCGCCTGGTACGCGCTGCTGGTGCTGCCGATGGCACCGGCGTGGCCGGTGGACCTGCGCCTGTGGCCGGCCGGGCGCAGCCATGAGGTGCACCTGTCGGCGCTCGACGCCGCGCCGTCCGAGTCGCCGAACGTGGTGCATGCACTGCCGCTGGATCTCGAGCGTGCCACCGATGGCCGGGCAGCGCGATGGAGCAGCCGCTTCATGTTGCCGGCCGGCAGCACGGCGCCGCTGATCTTCGTGCTGGTGGAGCAGTGGCGCATGGCCGGCGACGCGCCACCGGTGCTCTGGGTGCAGGTGCTCGCGGGACGTGTGGCGCAGCGATCGGGCGCGCCGTGGTGGGACGCGCGATCGGATCGCCCCGCCGACACACTGCCGCCGCCGAGCCCGCTGACGCAGCAGCAGCGCATCACCGCGGTCCACGAGGTGCCGATCTACGAATTGCCGGCGACGCCGGATGCAGGAGTCTGGCGATGAAACGCTCGAAAGCCAACGCCCTGCTGTCGGTCGTGCTGCTGGGCGCCGCGCTGCAGGCGCCGGCGCAGACTATCCCGGTGACGACGCCGCGGCTGCCGCCGCGCAGCGACGCTGCGGCCGCCGCGCCGGCGGCGCGGTCGGGCGCACAGTCGACGCCCCAGGCGTCAAGCCAGTCCGCGGTGCAGGCCGGTCGGCCTGGGTTCGGCCAAGGAACTGCACAGCCTGGGGCATACGCCGGCGGCACGACCACGCCACCGGGCGCGTACGCAGGCGCCGCAGCGCCGACCAGCGCGTATGCAAGCCCCGCGCCGCCGACGGCGGGCTACGCACCCTATGGCGGCGCGACGGCGCCACCCGCGCCAACCGCGGTGCCGCAGCGCGCCGCCGCGGGCCACTGCCGCGCGCAGCCGACGCCCGATCGACAGACCCTGGTGCTGGTGAGCGGTGCCGACGCGCTGGCGCGGGCCCATCTGCCGCTGGGCGAGTTTCGTGCGCAGCAGGTGGTGCATTCGCCCGACGGCCGCTGGGCGGTGGTCTACACCAAGCAGCGCGGCGCCGCGCAGTACGCGGCGATGACGATCGACCTGGAGCGCTGCGAGCTGCAGCGCGTCGTCGAGCTCAGTGCCGCCGGCGAGGACGTGCGCTTCGACGGCGACGATGCGGTGTTGAGGCTGGCAGGCAGCGAACGCCGCGTCGGCCTGCGTGATGGGAGCCTGCGATGAACCCGAAGGTCGACTTGTGCCGCCGCCTGTGGCGGGCCGCAGCGCTGCTGCTGGTCGCGGCCGCAGCGCTGCCGGCCACGGCCCAGCAAGGCGCCTACCGCTACACGTTGCCCGCGGGCTGGACGAGCAGCATCGACGGCGGCGTCGACACGCTGACGCCCGGCACCGAGCCGGCGGGCACTGTGCAGGCGCTGCTGCTGCCGGCCAAACCGCTGGCACCGGACTTCAATGCGCAGTTCGACGCCGAGCGCGGCATGCTCGAGTCGCACTGGGGGCTCAACGCTGCGCAGGCGGCGCCGGCGCAGCGCGGCCGCACGGCAGCCGGGCCCTACGCCGCCCACTTCGCCAGCTACGCCAGCGAGGGCGGAGCGCGCTACATGTCGTTCCTCGCCTTGGGGCGGCAAGGCCAGTTCGCGCTGCTGGTGTTCGTGGCCGCCAGCGACGAGGCCTTCAACCGGCTGGCACCGCTGGCCACCCAGCTGTGGCAGGGCCTGCAGGTGGTGCCATGATGGGTTTCGGTGGGGCAGCAACCAGGCCCGCGAATCGTCCGCAGTGGTGGCGTGATCGTTGCTAAACGCACATGCGACTTGCGGCCCTCTCATCATCATTGGATAGCATCGCAGTTGCTGCGACCTCCAGAACACGACCGAACTTGCGCCTCGAACTTGCCCATCACGCCTGCGTGCAGGCCCGAGGTACCACGGTCGCGCTCGCCGCGCGCGACGCCGCGCTGCTGGCCTGGCTCGTGCTCGAAGGGCCGACACCGCGCGGCAGGATGGCTGCGCTGCTGTGGCCGGGCAGCGACTTGACCGCCGCACGCAATGCGTTGCGTCAGCGGCTGTTCCAGCTGCGCAAGCTGGTTGGCGCCGACCTCGTCGGCGGCACCAGCACGCTGGCACTCAGCGCGGGCGTCGAGCACGATCTCGAGGACAGCGACAATGTGCTGGGCGACATGCCAGACGAGATCGGCGGCGAGTTCGCGGCCTGGCTCGAACAGCAGCGCGCTCGCCGTCGCGGCCGCACGCGCGCGATGCTGGTCGAGCTGTCGCAGATGGCCGAAGGCGCGGCTGACTTCGCCGACGCGCTGTCGCACGCGCGGGAACTGCTCGCGCTCGAACCATTGTCCGAAGACGCGCACCGGCGCGTCATCCGGCTGCACTACTTGCTTGGTGACCGAGCCGCCGCGCTGCTCGCGTTCGATCGCTGCGAAAGGACACTGAAGGATGAGGTCGGCGCCACGCCGTCGGCCGAGACCCTGGCGCTGCTGGCAACCATCAGCGCGGCGCAACCGCAGGCCTTGCCTGCGGTTGCGCAGGCTGTCCCCGCCAGCGTGCTGCTGCCGCCCCGCCTGATCGGGCGCGACGACGAACTCGCCTCGCTGCACCGGGCCTGGCAGTCGGCCCAGGTGCTGGCGCTGATCGGTGAGGCAGGCCTGGGCAAGACGCGTCTGCTGCAGGCCTTCGTTGAATCGCAGGACGGCGTCGTGCGCGCGGCCGGGCGGCCGGGCGACGCCGGCGTGCCGTTCGCAACCCTGGCGCGCCTGCTGCGTGCGGTGATGGCGCGTGGCGAGGCGGCGGCCGGGTCGGACGGCCAACTGCCCGCCGGCACGCGCACCGAGATCGCGCGCGTGCTGCCCGAGTTCGACGTTCCGGGCAACCGCCACACCGGCGAAGGCCAGCGCCTGGTGATGCAGCGCGCGGTGCGCAGCCTGCTCGTCGCGCAGGCCGACCTGACCGGACTCGTGGTCGACGATCTGCATTTCGCCGACGAGGCCAGCCTGGAGATGTTGCGCTCGTTGATCGACGAGGACGGCGACCCCGAGCATGCCGCCGCCCGGCCGCTGCGCTGGGCGCTCGCGTACCGGCCCGCGGAAGCCGGCTCACCGGTGCAGGCGCTGCACGACGCGCTGGTCGAACAGGCCCGCCTGGCGCCGATTGCGCTCGCCCCGCTCGGCATCGCGGCGCTGGCGGCGCTGGTCGATTCGCTGGCACTTCCCGGCGTCGACGGCAAGGCGCTGGCGCCGGGGCTGGCGCGGCGCACCGGCGGCAACCCGCTGTTCGTGCTGGAGACGCTCAAGCAGGCCTGGGTCGAACGCACGCTCGATCGCCTGGCCGACGCGGCGCAGTTGCCGCGGCCGCTGTCGGTGGGCCGGCTGATCGAGCGGCGCATCGCGCAGTTGTCGCCAGCGGCGCTGGCGCTGGCGCGGGTGGCCAGCATCGCCGGCACAGACTTCGGCATCGCCATGGCCGAGCAGGTGCTGCAGGCCTCGGCGATGCAGTTCGCCGATGGCTTGAACGAACTCGAGGCGGCGCAGGTGATGCGCGGCAATGCCTTCGCGCACGACCTGGTCTACGACGCGGTGCGCGCCAGCGTACCGGCGACGATCGCCGCGCACACCCATGCCAAGGTCGCCGAGTGGCTCGAGCAGCACGAGGGCGAGGCCGCACGCATCGCCGGTCACTGGATCGATGCCGACCAGGCCGTGCGCGCCTTGCCCTGGCTGCAGCGGGCGGCCGACGCGGCGCGGCGCGCGCTCCGGGCCAAGGAGTACATCGCCTTCCTGGAGCGCAAGAGCTCGATCGAAGAGGCGGCCGGACAGACCGAGGCGGCATTCGGATCGTTGATGCTGGCCGCCGAGGAATTCGTCAACGTCGACTTGGACCCCGCCATCGCGCGCGCACACTGCGATCGCCTGGACCGATTGGCCAGCACGCCATTGCAGCGCCTGGAGGCGACGCTGCAGCGCGCCCACATGCACCAGCAACGCGGCGAGTACCATCTGGCGCTGCCGATCGGGCAGGCCGCGCTGCGCGACGCCGTGCGCCTGGGCGATGCGCGTCTGCTGGCCGAATGCCACCAGGCGCTCGGCGTGTCGTGCGTGATGACGAATCTGGCGGCGCAAGCCCTGAGCCACCTGGAGGCCTGTACCCCCTGGGTCAACGCCCACGGCAGCGACGAACAGCGCAGCGAGCTGCACGGCAACCTGGCGGTGCTGCACGACAACCTCGGTCGGCTCGACGATGCGCTGCCGCACCATGAGCTGTCTTTCGAGCTGTCGCATCGCAGCGGCTACCTCAGCAACGCCTCGGTGGCCTGCGGCAACCTGGCCTGCAACCGCATCGACGCCGGCGACCTTCTGGCCGCCGAGCGCTCGCTGCTGAGGGGGCAGCAGATCATCACGATGTACGACGGCTTCGGCGCCCACATGGGGTTGCTGCAGGTGCTGCGCGCGTTGAGCCTGTGCCACCTCGGGCGTTATGGCGACGCGCTGGCGCAGGCCGAGCAGGCGGTGCAGTCAATGCGCCAGTACCAGCCCGGTCATGTCGACCACGCCCTGCTGCGCCTGGCCGGCTGCTGGTGGCATCTGGGCCAATGGTCGCGCCTGAAGCAGCTGCTCGGCACCGTGACGCTCGACGAGCGGGCAAGCGTGGCGGTCCGGGTGCAGCATGCCCGGCTCAGCGACGAGGCTGCACGTGCCGGCGCGGCAGGTTCGGCCGCGGGCGCCGCAGCCCGGCGCGTGTTGCGCGCCGAACTGGCCGCGATCGGCCTGGTCGATCGACCCGACCTGCGACTGCCGCTGCAGATCGAGCTCGCGGCCGATGACGAGGCGGAACCGGCGCTGCGTCAGCTCGACCTGCTGCGCACCGAAGCCGAACGCATCGGCCACCTGGGAGCGGCGCTGGCGGCGCGCATCCGCGCCGCCGGGGTGGCCGCGGGTGCCGACCCCGCGCGCGCCAGGCACGAGGCGCTGGCGGCATTGGCGCTGGCCGGCGAGCGCCAGACCACCGCGCTGCTGCCGGCCGAGCTGTGGCTGCACTGCGGTCGGGCGCTGGCCGCGGCCGGCAACGTCGCGCAGGCGGGGGAGGTACTTGCCCGCGGTCGAGCCTGGCTGCGCGCGACCGCTTCCGAGCAGGTGCCCGAGCCGTTCCGTGACAGCTTCCTGCACCGCAACCCGGTCAACCGCGAACTGCTAGCTCTGGCCTCGCGATCGGCTGCGTAGGCGCGCCGAAATGGCTGCTCGCCACCCGCGACTCATGAAACATGCGCCGCCAGGCGGACGTCGCGGATCGGGCTTCGCTGGGCCGCTGGCGTGCCTTGCAGGCCGCGCCGGGCCAATGGCCCGGCCCTTCGCCAGGCACGGAAGATCCACTGGACCTTCCGTGTCCGGGCTCAGCCCCCTTGGGGGAGGCGGCCGAAGGCCGCTTCGGGGGTGGTTTCATCAATCCCGGCCGCGCACCGCCGCCGAGGCTTGCAACTGCTCGTGGACATCGTGCGTCATGACCGCCAGAAACGCCGCCAGCACCACGTAGGTCAGCCCGTACCCCAGCTTGATGCGCGCGCCGACGGCGTAGTAGGTCTGTGCCTCGGCGCTGTCGCGGCGATACCGGATCGCCTTCCACACCTGCGGCGCGGCCAGCAGCGCCATCAGCAGCAGCAT
>Ga0209797_10000552_pt1 | contig 18801 bp, 14 predicted proteins | sample DOMMetBare3Fresh_2_FD_187472 | JGI IMG/M metagenome (GOLD analysis project Ga0209797, IMG submission 187472) | Wetland sediment microbial communities from St. Louis River estuary, USA, under dissolved organic matter induced mercury methylation -... | ecosystem: Environmental > Aquatic >... | reverse complement strand
CTGTCCACCGCCACGCTCATCGCGGTCTTCATCTACTGGGGCTGGGACACCGCGGTCGCCATCAACGAGGAGACCGCCAACCCCGAGACGACCCCGGGCCGGGCGGCGATCATCTCGACGCTGCTGCTGCTGGCCACGTACGCGATCGTCAGCATCGCCACGGTGGCCTTCGCCGGCGTCGGCACCGAGGGGATCGGGCTGGGCAACGAGGCGAACTCCGACGACGTGTTCAACGCGCTGGGCTCGACCGTGTTCGGCGACTCCGGCTTCGGCAAGCTGATGGTCCTCCTGCTGATCATCTCGGTGCTCACCTCGGCGTCCGCGTCGACTCAGACCACGATCCTGCCCACGGCGCGCACCGCGCTGTCGATGGGGGCGTACCGCGCGATCCCGTCCCGGTTCGCCCGCATCCACCCGCGCCACCTGACCCCGACCGACGCGACGGTCTGGATGGGTCTGGTCTCCATCGCCTTCTACGTGGGGATGACCTTCCTCAGCGAGAACATCCTCGCCGACTCGATCGCCGCGGTCGGGCTGATGATCGCCTTCTACTACGGCCTCACCGGCTTCGCCTGCGCCTGGTACTACCGCAAGTCGCTCAGCGAGAGCACCCGCACCCTCGTCATGCGCGGCATCCTGCCGCTGCTCGGCGGGATCATGCTGCTCGGCGCCTTCGTGTCCGCCTCGATCCAGTACGCCGACCCGGAGTACGGGTACACCAAGGTCCTCGGAATCGGCGGGGTGTTCGTCCTCGGCATCGGCACGCTGCTGCTGGGCGTCGTCCTGATGGCGGTCTACAACGGGATCGCTCCGGCGTTCTTCCGCGGGGAGACCCTGGCCGCGATGCCGGCCGGCGACCTGGTGCTGGCGCCGACGGAGCCCTCGGTCGAGTACGCCGGCCTGCCCGACTCGGGTCTGCCCTCGATCGTCATCGCGCCCGACCTGTCGAACCTGCCGCCCGGCGAGGACGTGGTCGACCTGGAGACCGGCGAGGAACTCACGCCGGCCGAGGCCGAGGAGCTCGTCCACGAGCACGAGGTCGAGCTCGGCCGCGAACACCCGGGCCTCGAGCACCCTGGCCCTGAGCACCCGGAGGGCGAGGAGCCGACCCAGCGGGCCTGAGGTCAGCGGCCGTCGAGCAGCGGCCGACGCGGGTCCCACGACGTGCCGTCGCGTGCGTCCTGGCGGCGGCGGGCCAGCGCGGACAGCGCCTCCAGCACGACCCGGTTGGCCAGTGCGGCGGTGATGTCGGCGTGGTCGTAGGGCGGTGACACCTCGACCACGTCCAGGCCCACCACCGGCAGCTCCAGGCAGATCCGGCGGACGGCGTCCAGCAGCTGACGGGCGCTGAGCCCTCCTGGCTCGGGTGTCCCGGTGCCCGGCGCGTGGCCGGGGTCGCAGACGTCGATGTCGACCGAGAGGAACACCCCGTCGCAGTCGTCGGTGGCGATGGCGAACGCCTCGGTGAGGCACTCGGCGAGGCCGCGCTCGCCGATCTCGGTCATCTCGTAGGAGCGCATCCGCTGGGCGGCCATCCAGTCCAGGACGTCCGGCGGCGGCCAGTAGCCGCGCAGCCCCACCTGCAGGAACCGGTCCCCGCGGACGGCGCCGGACTCGATGAGTCGGCGCATCGGCTGGCCGTGCCCGATCAGCGAGCCGAACTCGATGTCCCCGGTGTCGGCATGCGCGTCGAAGTGGATCAGCGACACCCGGCCCCATGCGTCGCGGCCGCGAGCCACCCCCGTGGCATCCGGCCAGGTGATCGTGTGGTCCCCGCCCAGGACCACCGGGATGGCCCCCGAGCGGGCCACCGTCTCGACGACCTGCTCGAGGTCGCGGCAGGACCGCGCGGCGTCCCCCGAGAACAGCTCGACGTCACCGCCGTCGACCACCCGCAGGTCGCGCAGCCCGTCGGTGCGCAGCGCCAGGCTCGGCCGCGACCCGTCATGAGCCAGGTAGTCGGTCGTGCGGATCGCCTGCGGGCCGAACCGGGCCCCGGAGCGGTACGACGTGCCACCGTCGAACGGCGCCCCGATGATCACCACGTCGGCGCCGGCATAGGTCGACGGGTCGTCCAGGTCGCACCGGTCGACCCCCAGGAAGGTGACGTCGGGGCCGTACTGTCCGCCGTAGCGCGCCATGCCGGGAGCCTACGCGGGCTGGGACCATCGCCCCTGTCGCCCGGGCGGTTCGACACGGTCGGCTGGGCCTGTGGGGCACACCGCGGCCAGCACGGACACGGCCTACCGCCGGCTGCAGGAGCGGCTGGACCGGATGCCGACGGGGGCGCCCGACTCCCCGGTCTTCCAGCGGATCCTGCGCCTGCTGTTCACCCCCGACGAGGCCGACCTCGCCGCCCAGATGCCGACGCTCGGGCCGCTCTCCGGGCTGGCGCGGCGGCTCGGGCGCGACATCGAGGAGCTCGACCCGATCGTCACGTCGATGGCCCGGCGCGGACTCGTGCTCGACCTGGAGCACCACGGCCGGCGGTACGTGGCGCTGGCCCCCGTCGTCATCGGGTTCTTCGAGTTCACGTTCATGCGGGTGCGCGAGGACGCCCCCATGCAGCAGCTGGCCGAGCTGTTCGACCAGTACCTGTTCGCCGACGACGGCACGTTCGCCCACGCCGTGTTCCGTGGCAGCACCCAGATCGGCCGGTCGCTGGTGCGCGAGGAGTCGCTGCCGGAGCTGCCCGGCGCCGAGGTCCTGGACTGGGAGCGGGCCACCCACGTCGTCGGCGAGGCCACGAGCATCGCCGTGTCGCTGTGCCCCTGCCGGGAGCACGCCGAGCTGCTGGGGCGCTCGTGCGGTGCTCCGCTGCGCACCTGCCTGAGCTTCGGCGGAGCCGCGGACGCGCTCGTCCGCGCGGGGATCGCCGAGCGGATCACGAACCAGGAGGGCCTCGGCATCCTGGCCGAGGCGAAGGCCGCCGGGCTGGCCCAGACAGCGGACAACGTGCAGCACGGCGTCTCGTACCTGTGCAACTGCTGCGGCTGCTGCTGCGGCATGATGCAGGCGATCCGGCGGCACGGGATCACCGGCGCGATCGTGTCGTCGAACTGGGTGGCCGAGGTCAACCACCAGGCCTGCCGCGGCTGCAAGAAGTGCGCCCGTGCCTGCCCCGCCGAGGCCGTGTCGATCGTGGACAACCAGGGCAAGGGCCGCCGCAAGTACTGGGCCGTCGTCGACCCGTTGAAGTGCCTCGGCTGCGGGGTGTGCGACGAGGCGTGCCGCTACGGGGCTCACCGCATGGTGCCGCGGGAGGCCCGGGTCTTCACCCCGGAGACCACGTTCGACCGGGTGGTGGCGATGGCCATCGAGCGCGGCATGCTCGGCGACCTGCTGGTGGACACCCTGGACGGCGCCGGGCCGCACGCCGTGGCCCGGGTGCTGCAGGTGCTCGAGCGGTCGGCGCCGGCCCGGGCGCTGCGTGCGGTCGAGCCGCTGCGCTCGGTCTTCCTCAGCGGCGTGCTCGCCGCCGTGCACCGGTCAGGTCTGGGTGGGGAAGCCCAGGTTGATGCCGCCGTGACTGGGGTCGAGCCAGCGTGAGGTGACGACCTTGCCGCGGGTGTAGAAGTGCACGCCCTCGGCCCCGTGGGCGTGCGTGTCGCCGAACAGCGAGCTCTTCCACCCGCCGAAGGAGTAGTAGGCCATCGGCACCGGGATCGGCACGTTCACCCCGATCATCCCCACCTCGATCTCGTTCTGGAACCGGCGGGCGGCCCCGCCGTCGTTGGTGAAGATCGCGGTGCCGTTGCCGTAGGGGTGGTCGTTGATCAGCCGCACGCCCGCCTCGTACGAGGGCACCCGGACCACGGAAAGCACCGGCCCGAAGATCTCGTCGGTGTAGACGCTCATCTGGGGCGTCACGTGGTCGAACATGGTGGGGCCAAGCCAGAACCCGTCCGGCTCCCCGTCGACGGTGACCTCGCGGCCGTCGACCACCAGGGCCGCGCCCTGCTCCACCCCGGCGTCCAGGTAGGAGGCCACCTTGTCCCGGTGCGCCCGGGTCACCAGCGGGCCCATGTCGCAACCGCGCCGGCCGTCACCCGTACGCAGGGTGGCCATCCGCTCCTTGATCTTGTCGACCAGCACGTCGCCGACCGGGTCCACGGCCAGGACGACCGAGATCGCCATGCAGCGCTCGCCGGCCGACCCGAACCCGGCGTTCACCGCCTGGTCGGCCGCCAGGTCGAGGTCGGCGTCCGGCAGCACCAGCATGTGGTTCTTCGCCCCGCCCAGCGCCTGAACCCGCTTGCCGTGCGCGGTGCCCGTCTCGTAGACGTAGCGCGCGATCGGCGTGGACCCGACGAAGCTGACCGCCTTGACGTCCGGGTGGGTGAGCAGCCCGTCCACCGCCACCTTGTCGCCGTGCAGCACGTTGAACACGCCGGGGGGCAGGCCGGCCTCCGCCCACAGCTGGGCCACGAACACCGTCGCGCTCGGGTCCTTCTCGCTCGGCTTGACCACCACCGTGTTGCCCGTGGCGATGGCGATCGGGAAGAACCACATGGGCACCATCGCCGGGAAGTTGAACGGGCTGATGATCCCCACGACCCCCAGCGGCTGACGGATCGAGTACACGTCCACACCGGTGGAGACCTGCTCGGAGAACCCGCCCTTGACCAGGTGCGGGATCCCGCAGGCGAACTCGACGACCTCCAGGCCGCGGGTGACCTCGCCCAGCGCGTCCGACAGCACCTTGCCGTGCTCGGCGGTGATGATCGCCGCGAGCTCCTCCTTGCGGTCGTTCAGCAGCTCGCGGAAGGCGAACAGGGTCTGCGCCCGCTTGGTCAGCGAGGTGTCGCGCCAGCCGGGGAACGCCGCCTTGGCCGCCGCCACCGCCTCGTCGACGACCGAGCGGTCGGCGAAGTCGACCCGACCCTGGACGGCGCCGGTCGCCGGGTCGAACACCTCGCCGCTGCGCTCGGCGACGCCGCCGAAGGGCTTGCCGTCGATCCAGTGGGTGATCCGAGCAGTCATCGCGCGTCCTTCGGGTCGGGTCGTCCGTTCGCGGTCATCCAGCATGCCTCAGCCGGGTTCATGAGTCGAAGCCGAGACCGAGCCGGTCGAGCGTGCGCAGCCAGAGGTCTCGGCGGCCGCCGGCGCGGTCGGCCCGGGCGATCGAGCGCCGGGTCAGCTCCACTCCCGCCCAGCGGAACGGCTCCGGCGGGAAGGGCACCGGCTTGCTGCGCACGAAGTCCAGCGCGGTCCGCTCGTTGCGACGACCGGCCAGCAGGTCCAGCACGACCTGGGCGCCGAACCGGCTCGCCCCGACGCCCAGCCCCGTGTACCCGGTCACGTAGGCGGCCCGGCCGGCCATGGCCGTCCCCCAGAAGGCGCAGAACCGGCTGCACGTGTCGATCGCGCCACCCCAGGCATGAGTGAAGCGGAGGCCGGTGAGCTGCGGGAACGTCTCGAAGAAGTGCTCGGCGAGCAGGTGGAACGTCTCCGGGCGCTGGTCGAGGTGCGGCCCGAGACCGTTGCCGTAGTGGTAGACGGCGTCGTAGCCACCCCACAGGATCCGGTTGTCCGCACTCAGCCGGTAGTAGTGGAACTGGTTGGCCGCGTCGCCGATCCCCACCCGGCTGGCCCAGCCGATGTCGGCCAGCTGCTCCGGCGAGAGCGGCTCGGTCATCAGGACGTAGTCGTAGACCGGCAGGACGTAGGGCCGCACCCGCCGCAGCAGGGGTGGAAAGGCGTTGGTGGCCAGGGCCGCCCGGCGCGCTCGCACCCGGCCGCGGGTGGTGCGGACCCCGACCCCCGCCCCGTGGCGCTCGATCCCGGTCGCCTCGGTGTGCTCGTGCAGCCGCACCCCCATCGACAGGCAGGCGTCCCTGAGCCCGAGGGCCAGCTTGGCCGGGTGGACCAGGGCCATGCCGTCCCGGTCGAGCAGGCCGCCGAGGTAGGTGGGCGAGTGCACGTCAGCGCGCACGGCCTCGTGGTCGAGCCATTCCAGGCTCAGCCCGAACGGCTCGGCCTGCTTCGGCTCCGCGCGCAGCTCCGCCACCTGCCACGGCTGCGTCGCGACGGTCAGCTCGCCGGTTCGTTCGAGCTCGGCGTCGATCGCATGGCGCTCCACGGTGGCCTCGATCGCGACCAGGGTGGCCCGACCCATCTGCACCAGCAGACTCAGCTCGTCAGGGAACCGGTCCAGGCCGTTGCGGAAGCCGTGGGTGAGGCTGGCCGAGCAGAAGCCTCCGTTCCGCCCGGAGGCCGCGCCACCCACCCGCTCGGTCTCGAGGACGACGACGTCGCGCCGGGGGTCCTCCTCCTTGGCGAGCAGCGCGGTCCACAGCCCGGTGTAGCCGCCGCCGACCACGACCAGGTCGGCCTCGGTGTCGCCGACCAGAGGGTCCTGCGGGTCGCCCGCCGCGCCTGCCACGTCGGACAGCCAGAACGAGCCGGGCTCGGCCTCCGACAGCGCCGGATGCACCGCGTCAGCCCGCCGCGCGGCGCCGTCCGATGACTCGGCCGACGAGCACGAGGGACAAGGCGATCAGGAACATCGCCGTGCCGACCACGTTCGCCTGAACCGGGACACCGCGGGTGGCGGCTCCCCAGACCCACACCGGGAAGGTGACGGTGCTGCCCGAGTTGAAGTTGGTGATGATGAAGTCGTCGAAGGACAGCGAGAACGCCAGCAGGGCGCCGGCCACGATGCCCGGCAGCACCAGCGGGAACGTCACCTTGCGGAACGTCGTGAACTCGTCGGCGTAGAGGTCCATCGCGGCCTGCTCCAGCCGGGAGTCGAGCCCGGCCACCCGAGCTTTCACGGTGACCACGACGAACGACAGGCAGAACATGATGTGCGCGATGGTGATGGTCCAGAAGCCGAGCGGCACCACCGTGACGTTGACGAACAACGCGAGCAGGGACGAGCCCATGACGACCTCGGGCGTCGCCATCGGCATGAAGATGAGCAGGTTCACCACGGACCGACCGGCGAACCGGTGTCGGGCCAGCGCGAAGGCAACCAGCGTGCCGAGGACGGTCGCCGCCAGCGTGGCCAGGAACCCGATCCGCAGGGAAAGCCCCAGCGCCTCGCAGATGCCCGACGCGCCACAGGGATCGGCCCAGGCCTTGGTCGAGAACGTGGCCCACTGGTAGTTGAACCGCCCGACCGGGTCGTTGAACGAGAACAGGACGACGACCGCGATGGGCAGGAACATGTAGACGAGCGCCGCCGCCGCGGCGATCGCCACGAGGTGACGACGCAGCCAGTTGACCGGCCCACCGGGCCGGCTCGACCGCGCGGGTGCCACCCGACCGGGTGATGTCGTGGCGGCCATCAGACCAGCTCCTCGGTGCCCGCTCGTCGCACGTACAACGCGACGAGCACCACGATCGAGACCATGAGCGTGAACGACAGCGCCGCGGCCGCCGGGTAGTCGAGGACGCGCAGGAACTTCGAGTCGATCACGTTGCCCACCATGGCGTCGCCGACCCGGCCCAGCAACGACTGGTTGATGTAGTCGCCGGCGGCGGGGATGAACGTGAGTAGGGTTCCCGCGACCACGCCTGGGAGCGACAGCGGCCAGGTGACTTTCCGGAACGCCGTGAACGGCGAGGCGAACAGGTCGTGGGCCGCCTCGATGAGCCGGGGGTCGATCCGCTCGAGGCTGGCGAACAGCGGGAGGGTCATGAAGGGCAGGAAGTTGTAGGTCAGGCCGGTGACGACCGCGAGCGGTGTGGCCAGCACCCGTTCACCGTCGGTCAGACCGACGAACGCCAGCACGTCGGTGATGTGCAGGGTGTTCATCAGTCCGACGACGAAACCGTTGTCGGAGAGGATCGTCTTCCACGCCAGCGTTCGGATCAGGAAGCTGGTGAAGAACGGGGCGATGACCAGCACCAGCAGGATGTTCCTCCAGCGACCCGCCTTGAACGCGATCGTGTAAGCGAGCGGGTAGGAGATGGCCAGCGCGGCCACCGTGGCGATCCCCGCGTAGACGAAGGACCGGAGGAACTGCTCGCCGTACTGTCCCCACACGTCGGTGTAGTTGGCGAATCGCGGCGGGTTCAGCGAGTAGCCTTGCTCCGGCGACCCGGTCTGCAGCGAGGTCGAGAACAGCGAGACCATCGGCGCCAGGAAGAACACCCCGAGCCAGAGCAGGCCGGGCAGCAGCAGCAGGTACGGCGTCCAGCGCCGGCCGAGCGACCCGCCGGCGGCGGCCGGAGGCGGCTCGTGCGGGCCGGCTTCCAGCGCATCCGGGATCGCCGCGGCCGCGGACACTAGCCCACCGCCGGTTCCGCTGCCGGCTCTCCCACGAGGGCAGCACCGGCGTCGGCGTCCTGGCTGGCGTCGAGCGCGAAGGTGTGCGCCGGGTCCCAGTGCAGGTGCACGGCGGCACCGTCGACCAGCCGGTCGTCGCGGCGGATGTTCTGGGCGAACACCGCGACCTCCTGACCCCACGGCAGGCGGACGACGTACTGCATGGAGACGCCGATGAAGCTCGCGTCGAGGATCACGCCGTCGACGACGTTGTGCCCGTCGAACGACGCGGTGTCGTCGGCGAAGCTGATCTGGATCTTCTCCGGGCGCACACCGATGTGCACCGCCTCGCCCGTCGCGTGCAGCCGCGACGTGGGGAAGGCCACCCGTCGCCCCTCGACCTCGGCCAGCACGTCGTCACCCGACCGGCCGGTGACCCGGCCGGTCAGCAGGTTGGACTGGCCGAGGAAGTTGGCCACGAACGTGGTCCGGGGGTTCTCGTACAGCTCGGTCGGTGGCCCCATCTGCTCGATCCGCCCCGCGTTCATGACCGCGATCGTGTCGGCCATCGTCATGGCCTCTTCCTGATCGTGCGTCACGTGGACGAACGTGATCCCGACCTCCGTCTGGATCCGCTTGAGCTCCAGCTGCATCTGGCGGCGCAGCTTGAGGTCGAGGGCGCCCAGCGGCTCGTCGAGGAGCAGCACGTCGGGGCGGTTGATCAGCGCCCGGGCCACGGCGACCCGCTGCTGCTGGCCGCCGGAGAGCTGGGTGGGCTTGCGGCGGGCGTACTGGCCGAGCTCGACCAGCTCGAGCATGTCCTCGACCTGCGGCTTGACGTCCTTGACGCCGCGCCGGCGCAGCCCGAACGCGACGTTCTCGAAGATGTCCAGGTGCGGGAACAAGGCGTAGCTCTGGAACACGGTGTTGACCGGCCGTCGGTAGGGCTTGGCCCAGGTGATGTCCTCGTCGCCGATGAAGATGCTTCCCTCGGTCGGCTCCTCGAGTCCCGCCACCATGCGCAGCGTCGTGGTCTTGCCGCACCCCGACGGGCCGAGCAGCGCGAAGAACGAACCCTTGGGGACGGTCAGGGTGAGGTCGTCCACGGCCACGAAGTCGACGAACCGCTTCGTGACGCCGAGGATCCTGAGGTCACCCCCGACGGCCGGTCCCGCCATCCTCAGGCCCCCGTCACCGCGTTGAACTGCTCGTTGTACTTCTTCTCCGTGGCCTCGTCGAGGCCCTTGAACACGTGAGTCTTCTTCAGGGTCGCGTCGTCGGGGAAGATCAGCGGGTTCTTGGCCAGCTCGGGGTCCAGCTTCTCCATCTCGGCCTGGGCGCCCGCCACCGGGCAGATGTAGTTGACGTAGGCGGCCACCTGCGCGGCCACCGCCGGGTCGTAGTAGTAGTTGACGAGCAGCTCGGCGTTCTTCTTGTGCTGGGCCTTCACCGGAATCATCATGTTGTCCGACCAGAGCATCAGACCGGCTTCGGGCGCGACGAACTTGATGTCGGGGTTGTCCAGCTGCAGCTGGATCACGTCGCCGGACCAGGCCACGACCGCGGCAAGGTCGCCCTTCGCGAGGCCGTCGGAGTACTCGTTCCCGGTGAACTGCCGGATCTGGTTGGCGTCGACGGCCTGCTGGAGCCGATCGATGGCCGCGCCGAAGTCGTCGTCGGTGAAGTTGGCCGGGTCCTTGCCCTGCTGTAGCAGGATCAGGCCGATCGTGTCGCGCATCTCGGTCAGGCAGGTGACCTTGCCCTTCAGGTCCGCCCGCGAGAGCAGCTCCTCGATGGTGCGGACCTCGGGGACCAGCTTGGCGTTGTACGCGATGCCGGTCAGCCCCGACTGCCACGGGGCGCTGTAGTCACGCTGCGGGTCCCACTCCGGCCCCTGCAGCGCGGTCTGCAGGTTCTTCGGGAAGTTCGGCGTGTTGGCCTTGTTGAACTTCTGCACGTAGTTCTGGCGGATCAGCCGGGCCGCCATCCAGTCGGTGAGGGCGAACAGGTCGCGGCCGGTGTCCTGGCCGGCGCGCAGCTGCGGAGAGATCTTCGCGTAGAACGCCTCGTTGTCCGTGATGTCCTCGGTGTAGGTGACCTTGACCCCGGTCTTGGCGCTGAACGCGTCGAGCGTCGGCCGCTTGCTCTCGTCCTTCTCGTCGACGTCGATGTACAGCTGCCAGTTGCTGAAGTTGAGCGTCTTGTCCGTGTCGGACTTGTCGGGGGTGCTGGGCTGGCTCGAGGGCTTCGTGCCGCTGGTCCCCTCGGACCCGCAGGCGCCGAGCAGCCCGGCCCCGGCGACGAGGGCGCCGCCGGCACCGACACCGCGCAGGAACCGTCGGCGCGGGAGCGATGCACCGGTGGCGCGGACGAGGGCCGCCAGTTCGGGCGGAAGAGCGTTCGGCGAGGTCATGGCGGGCGGGTCCTCCTGATGGTTCGGACGGGTGGCGTGCGTCAGCGCTTGCGGTCCCCGAAGATCGTGCGGTGCCAGTCCTTCCTGGCGACGGCCGTGCGGTCGAGCATGACGTGCTTGACCTGGGTGTACTCCTCGAACGAGTAGGTGCTCATGTCCTTGCCGAACCCGGACTGCTTGTAGCCCCCGTGCGGCATCTCGCTGACGATCGGGATGTGGTCGTTGACCCAGACGCAGCCGGCCCGGATCTCCCGGGTGGCGCGCAGCGTACGAAACACGTCGCGGGTCCACACCGACGAGGCGAGACCGTACGGCGTGTCGTTGGCCAGGCGCAAGCCGTCGTCGTCGTCGTCGAACGGCAGGACGACGAGCACCGGCCCGAAGATCTCCTCCTGGACGATCTCCGAGCGCTGGTCGGCGTCGACGACCAGCGTCGGCTCGTAGTAGGCCCCACGGCTGAGCTCCCCGTCGGTGGGGATCCGACCGCCGGTGACGACCTTCGCGCCGTCGGCGCGGGCCCGCTCGACGATGGCCGCCACGGCCTCCTGCTGGCGGCGGGAGACCAGCGGTCCCTGGTCGGTCCTGGGGTCCAGCGTCGCGCCGAGCCGGACCTGGGCCATCAGGTCGGCGACGCCGTCGACGAAGCCGTCGTACAGCGGGCGCTGCACGTAGGCCCGGGTGGCCGCGGTGCAGTCCTGGCCGGTGTTGATGAGCGCGCCGGCGACCGCTCCGTGGACTGCGGCCTCCAGGTCGGCGTCGTCGAACACCACGAAGGGGGCCTTGCCACCGAGTTCGAGGTGCACCCGCTTGACCGTGCCCGCGGCCACCTGCATGACCCGCTGGCCGACCGGGGTGGACCCGGTGAACGAGACCATCGAGACGTCGGGGTGCGCGAGGAGGGCCTCGCCGACCACCCGCCCGGCCCCGGTCACGACGTTGACCACGCCGTCGGGGATCCCGGCGTCGCGGCAGGCCTCGGCCATCATCAGCGACGTCAGCGGGGTGATCTCGGCGGGCTTCAGCACGATCGTGTTCCCGGCCGCGATCGCCGGCAGGATCTTCCACCCGGCCATCTGCAGCGGGTAGTTCCACGGGGCGATCGAGCCGACCACGCCGATCGGCTCGCGGCGGATCATCGACGTGTGGTCGGCGGAGTACTCGCCGGCGGCCTTGCCCGCCAGGTCACGCGCGGCGCCGGCGAAGAACGCGGTGTTGTCCACCGTGCCGGGCACGTCGAACTCGGTGCTGAGCTTGATCGGCTTGCCGGCCTGGCGGGTCTCGGTGCGGGCCAGGTCGTCGGCCCGCTCGCCGAGCAGCCGGGCCAGCTCGACCAGGGCGGCCGATCGGGCGGCCGGCGGCGCCGACGACCAGTCCGGGAACGCTGCGGTCGCGGCGGCGACGGCGCGGTCGACGTCGGCCGGACCGGCCAGGGCCATCGACTCGATGACCTCGCCCGTCGACGGGTCCAGCAGGTCGTGGGTCTCGCCGGCCGTGCCCTCGACGTACGCGCCGCCGATGAACGAGTGACCTCGTCTGCTCACGCCTGCTCCCACCTCCGAGACCCCGCATCCTGGCATGCCGACCTGGTCGGGACAAGGGATTCCGTCGTGATCGTCCGCCGCGACCACGAAATCGCTATCGGATCGTGACAGAGGCTCGCGCATCCGGCAGTCCCGGTGACTCTCGGCCACGCTTCCCGTGGGCGGTCAGGCCACCGTCAGCGGCGGAGCATCGTCAGCAGCATGACCGACGGCTCGAGGGCGCGCACCGTGTGGGGCAGCCGGGGCGGCAGGCGCACCCAGCCGCCCGGGCCGAGCTCGGTGACGTCGGGGCCCAGCCCGAGCGACAGTCGCCCGCGCAGGACCTGGATGACGACGGCCAGCGCCGAGGCGTGCTCGGTCAGCTCCTGGCCCTCGGCGAAGGCGAACCCGACCAGCCGCAGGTCGTCGTCCTGGTAGAGGGTGCGGCTGAGGGTTCCGTCGGCTGGGATCGGCAGCTCGCCCACGAGGTCGGGCAGCACGGTCGCGTCGGTCATCGGTGCTCCTCTCCGTTCCAGGTTCGCCGGCCACCCAGCCAGGTTCCGGTCACCGGGATGGTCGGCCACTGCGCTGCCGGGAGCCGGAACGGGTCCGCGGCCAGGGCCACCAGGTCGGCGCGGCGGCCCGGCTCCAGGGTGCCCCACTGCGACTCCTCGAAGACCTGGTGGGCGACCCCGGCCGAGTAGGCCGCGAACGCCGCCTCGGGTGTCAGCCGCTCGTGCGGCAGCCAGCCCCCCGGCGGTTCGCCGTCCGCGGTCTGGCGGGTGACCGCCACGGCCAGCCCCTGCAGCGGGACGTGCGACGACACGGGCCAGTCGCTGCCCATCGACAGGGCGGCTCCGGACGTCGTGAGCGAGCGCATCGGGTACTGCCAGGCGCCCCTGGTCGGGCCCAGCCGGGGCAGCGTCAGGTCGCGCTGGCAGGCGTCCAGGCAGGCCCACAGCGGCTCGACGTTGGCGACGACGCCGAGCGCCGCGAACCGCCCGACGTCGTCCGGGTGAACGACCTGCACGTGCGCGATGACCGCCCGCCGGTCGCGCGGACCGTTGGCGCGCCCGGCTCGCTCCACCGCGTCGAGCGCGGCCCGCACCCCGGCGTCACCGATGGCGTGGATGTGCACCTGGAATCCGTCGGCGTCGAAGGCGGTCACCGCCTCGGCCAGCTCACGCGGCGACCAGACCGGGAGCCCGCAGGTGTCCGGGGAGTCCGCGTACGGTTCGAGCAGGGCGGCGGTGCCGGCCTCGAGCACGCCGTCGGCGAACAGCTTGACCGTGCGCACGGCGACCGCCGACGAGCCGGTCGCCGACGCGCACGCGGCGGCGAACGCCTCGCGCTGCGCGGGCCAGGTCCCGGGGTCGGCACGCAGGGCCAGGTTGGCCCGCACCGCGAGCTCACCGCTCGCCGCCGCCGCCAGGTAGACCGCGACGTCGGGCGGAGCGAGAGCGGCGTCCTGCACGAAGGTCAGCCCCGCGGACGCCAGCAGCTCGGTGGAGGCCCTCAGCGCGGCCCGCTTGTCCGCGGGGCTGGGGCGCGGCACGTGCCGCTTGACCAGCGCCATCGCCGTCCACTCCACCAGCGTCCCCAGCGGCTCGCCGTCCGGTCGCCGGGGGATGCGGGCGGCGGGCGGGTCGGGCGTGTCCCGGGTCAGGCCGGCACGGGCCAGCGCCAGGCTGTTGACCCACGCGCAGTGGTGGTCGCTGGACTCGAGGTAGACCGGTCGGTCCGGCACCGCGGCGTCCAGCCAACGGGCGTCGAACAGCCCATCGGTGGCCAGCGTCGGGTCGTAGGAGCCGCCGGTGACCCACGCCCGGTCGGGGTGGTCGGCCGCGAAGGCGCGCACGGCGGCGACCACCTCCTCGACCGACGTGCAGTCACGGATCGGCGCCTCGGCCAGCTCGACGCCGCCCCAGAGCGGATGCGCGTGGCCGTCGCCGAACGCCGGCAGCAGCACGCCACCGGCCAGGTCCACCTCGACGGTGCCGGGCCCGGCCAGCGCGAGCGCGTCCGGCCCGAGCGCGGCGATGCGCCCATCCACCACGGCGAGTGCCTCAACGGGCTCCGCCGCCGGTGTCCCCGCGCGGACGGTCCCGTTGCGGACCAGCAGGTCGGCACGCGAGGTCACCTCGCCATCGTGCCAGGGCGTCGTCACCCATCCGCGGGCGGCGCCGCTCCGAACCAGTGGGTGACCGAGCGACGGGCAGGGCACGAGGTCTGGTGATCGAGCAGCAGCGGGTGTTCCACCACGGACGCCGAGATGGCAGGGTCGTGCCCATGTCGGACGACCGGGCGTCCGGGGCACGGGGAGAGTCGGGTGCGCCCCACGAGACCACGGAAGACCTGCTCGAGCGAGTCGCGGCCGGTGACCGCGACGCGTTCGAGCGACTCTACGATCGCATCGCCGGCGCCGTCCTCGGCGTGGCTCGCCGAGTCGTCGTCGACCCAGCCCAGGCGGAGGAAGTGGCCCAGGAGGCACTGGTGGAGGTGTGGCAGAGCGCCCACCGGTTCGATCGCGATCGCGGTCGGGCCTCGGCCTGGGTGCTCACCGTGGCGCACCGGCGCGCGGTCGACCGGGTGCGGTCGGCGCAGGCGACCAGCGAGCGCGAGACCCGGTTGGCCCGCCTGAACCATGCGCCGGCCTACGACCAGGTCAGCGAGGCGGTCGAGGCGAGGCTGGAGCGCGAGCAGGTCCACCAGGCGCTGCGGTCGCTGACCGAGCTGCAGCGGGAGTCGGTCCGGCTGGCCTACTACGGAGGGCTCACCCATCGCGAGGTCGCCGAGCATCTCGGCGTGCCGTTGGGCACCGTCAAGGCCCGACTGCGGGACGGCATGATCCGGCTGCGCGACGCCCTCGGGGTGGCCTGATGGATCAGTCGCTGCACGAGCTCTCCGCCGCCTACGCGCTACACGCCCTGTCCGCAGAGGAGGCCGCCGCGTTCGAGGCGCACCTGCCGGAGTGCCCGGCCTGTGCCGCCGAGACGGCCGACCTCCGCGCCGTCACGGCCCGGCTTGGTTCCGCCGTGGCCGTCGACCTGCCGCCGGCGATGAAGGCGTCGGTGCTGGCCCGGATCGACGCGCTGACCGCGGCACAGGTACCGGAGCCGGATACACCGTCGGGCGGGCCGATCGTCGCGCTGCGGTCCCGCCGGCTCACCCTCGGAGCACGACTGACGGCTGCCGCGGCAGCCGTCCTGCTGGTCGCGGTCGGCCTGCTGGGCGTGCAGCTGAGCCGCACCGCTGACGAGCGCGACCGGTTGCGTGCGTCGTCCGATCTGGTCACCCGGGTCCTGACGGCCGAGGACGCGCGGAGGCTGGCGGGAGCCGTCGCCGGGGGCGGACGGGGGGCGGTGGTCACGTCGCGCGACGTAGGCGCGTCGGTGTTCGTCGGCTCCGAGCTGACCCGGCCGGCGGACGGCCGGGTCTTCCAGCTGTGGCTCATCGACGCGTCGGGAACCGCGACGTCCGCCGGCGTCTTCCTCCCTGATCGGGCCGGCGCCGTGTCCCGACCGCTGCCGGCCGACCTCGGCGGGGCGGCCGCCGTCGGCCTGAGCGTGGAGCCTGAGGGTGGGTCGTCGGCTCCCACCACGACCCCGGTGCTGGCCCTGCCGCTGTCCTGAGCCATCGGCTACCCATCCGTTCGCTCCCTCGCTCCGAATGAGAGACGGCGACTCCATGGGCCCGTGCGTCGCCGGCGGGCCCGCCCCTCTCCCGAAGGACGAGCACATGCGATCTCCGCGTCAACTCCGTCGGCGGGCCACGGCAGTCACTGCCGTGGGCGCCGTGATCACCGCGACCGGTCTCGCCGGCCTCGCGCTCCCGGGCGCCTCCGCGTCCAGCCACCGTGAGGCGCCGTTGATCTCCGGCGCCCCCCAGTACGACACGACCGACGTCTACGCGTTCGTCAGCCCCGACAAGCCGGACACCACGACGCTGATCGCGAACTGGATCCCGTTCGAGGAGCCGGCGGGCGGACCCAACTTCTACCCGTTCGCCGAGGACGGCTGGTACGACATCAACATCGACAACGACGGTGACGCCAAGGCGGACATCACCTACCGCTGGTCGTTCGAGACCACCTACCGCAACCCTGACACGTTCCTGTACAACACCGGTCCGGTCACCAGCCTCACCGACCCGGATCTCAACCAGCGCGAGAGCTACACGCTCACGAAGATCACCGAGGACGGCCGGCGCACCGTGGTGCTGCGCGGCCGGGTGGCGCCGTCCAACGTCGGCCAGGCGTCGATGCCGGACTACGCGGCGCTGCGGCGGCAGGCGGTCACCTCCGGGATGGACGGCCGGTACCGGGCCACGTCCTTCGCCGGCCAGGCCGACGATCCGTTCTTCCTTGACCTGCGGGTCTTCGACCTCCTCTACGGGGGCAACCTGTCCGAGATCGGGCAGGACACCCTGCGTGGGTACAACACCAACACGATCGCCCTGCAGGTGCCGTCGGCCGCGATCACCCGGTCCGGCGACCCGGTCGTCGGCGTCTGGTCGACGACGTGGCGCAAGGGCGCGAGCGGGACGTACCGCCGGGTCTCCCGGCTCGGCAACCCGCTGGTCAACGAGGTCGTCATCCCGCTGAAGGACAAGGACCGGTTCAACGCGTCGGTCCCGGTCAACGACCCGCAGTTCCTGTCCTACGTCACCAAGCCCGGCCTGCCCAAGGTGATCGAGGCCGTGTACGGCATCCCCGCACCGGCCGAGCCGCGCAACGACCTCGTCCAGGTGTTCCTGACCGGGGTGCCGGGGCTGAACCAGCCGGCCGCGCTGTCCGCGCCGGGTGAGATGCTGCGACTGAACACCTCGATCGCCCCGTCGTCGTCCCCGAACCGGCTCGGCGTGATCGGCGGCGACACCGCCGGCTTCCCGAACGGACGCCGGCTGGCTGACGACGTGGTGGACATCGCCCTGCAGGTGGTCGAGGGGGAGCTGGTCGGCTCGCCCAACGACCTGGGCGACGCGGTGAACGCCAACGACCGTCGGTTCGGCTCGACGTTCCCGTACGTCGCGCTGCCGCACTCCGGCTCGCGCGGGCCGACGACCACGGTCAGCGGCTCCGCGGCCGGGTTCACCGCGTTGACCGGCGGCGCCGCGACCGACGGCGTGCCGACACCGGCCGGTCCGGCGGCGCCGGCCCTCGCCCTCGGCGTCGGCCTGCTGACCGTCCTCGGCGGCGCGCTGGTCACCCGCCGGGCGCGGCGGGCGGAGGCCAGGGTCGGGCCGACCACCGGCTGACCCGGTCGGCACCACCGGTGCCGTGGGGCGGGCGTGTTCCGTCCGCCCCACGGCACCGAGCCCCTCTCGCCCGACCCTCCCTCTGCTCCCTCTGCCCCCTCTGCCCCCTCTGCCCCCTCTGCCCCCTCTGCCCGTGGCTCGACTTTCGCCCGAGGAGCGACACATGCGCCGCACCGTCACCTCCGTCGCCACCACGGTGATCACGCTGGCCGGGCTGACCGTCGCCCTGGTGGGTGCGGCCTCGCTGGGCCTGGCCGCGGCACCGGCGGGGACTCCGGCCAGCCGCGAGACCGAGACCCCGGTCGGCCTGGCCCCCGACGCCGGGGCGTCCGGTGTCGCCGACGCCCTCCGCCGGCACCTGGTCAGGCAGCCCGGTGACGGCCGCAGCTGGGCCGACCTGGCCGTCGCCTACGTCGAGCAGGCGCGGCTGACCCTGGACTCCGCCCTGCTCACCCGCGCCGAGGAGGCCCTCGCCCGAGCCGCCGCCACGGTCCAGGACGAGGACGTCGTTCCGGCGGCGGAGGCGACGCTCGCCGCCGCCCGCCACGACTTCACGACCGCACTGACGCAGGCGGACCGCGCCCTGCGGCTCAACCCCTACAACGCCCAGGCGCTAGCCATCCGCACCGACGCGTTGACCGAGCTGGGTCGCTACGAGGAGGCGCTCGCGGCTGCCTGGCAGGCCGACGAACGGCGACCGGGGGTGCCCTCCTTCACCCGCCTGTCCTACGCCTACGAGCTGCGCGGGGACCTGCCGCGCGCCCGGCAGCTGCTCACCCGGGCGCTCGCGGCCGCCGCGACCCCGGCCGACCGTGCGTTCGCCCTCCTCCACCTGGGCGACCTGGCCCGCGCGACCGGCGACCTCGAGGGGGCGCGGCGGTCGTACCAGGCGGCGCTGACCGCCGACCCCGAGACGGCCGCCGCCCGGGCCGGCCTGGCCCGAGTGTCCGCCGCGGCCGGCGCCCTGGAGGACTCCGCGACCACGTGGGCGCAGGTGGTCGCCGGCACCCCGCTGCCCGAGTACCTCGCCGAGTACCGCGACGTCCTGACCGCTCTCGGCCGTGACCGCGAGGCCGCCGCGCAGGATGCGGTCATCGCCGGCTCGGCAGCGCTCGCGCGGGCTGCGGGTGTCCGCACCGACCTCGAGACCGCGCTGTTCGCGGCCGACCACGGCGATCCTGATGCGGCCGTGGCCGCGGCTCGGGCCGAGTGGTCCCGGAGGCAGAGCGTGCACGTCGCCGACGCCTACGCCTGGGCGCTGCACGCCGCCGGGCGAGACGCGCAGGCCCTGCCGCTGGCCCGGGCCAGCCTGCGCCTGGGCACGCCGGAGGGCCGCTTCCTGCTGCACAGCGGCGTCATCGAGGCCGCCGTCGGGGACCGGGCCGTCGCGGGCAGCC
>Ga0209797_10000550_pt1 | contig 18819 bp, 17 predicted proteins | sample DOMMetBare3Fresh_2_FD_187472 | JGI IMG/M metagenome (GOLD analysis project Ga0209797, IMG submission 187472) | Wetland sediment microbial communities from St. Louis River estuary, USA, under dissolved organic matter induced mercury methylation -... | ecosystem: Environmental > Aquatic >... | reverse complement strand
CATTGGAGATAAGATCAAATAAACCTGTCTTCAAACTTTCGTTATCCTCATCCTCTTTAAGCGAAGCAATATGACTTTCCACATTCCTTTGTGTATTATACTCCGGCTTCAGGTCATACAAACCATATTCTTTCCTGATAAGATATTCAGCTTTAATTTTTCCTGAAAGTTCTCCAAAAACCTCATCAAGAACAGCATCATTAATAAATGGTTTACAATGACGGGAATGATCAAACCACATTCCTCTTTCGACAAATTCATTTACATGCACAGGTATTGCCGGAACAAAATGCCCCATGATTCCTTCCACTGCATGAATGGGAATACTCCATATTCTGAAAAAACCAAGTATATGATCAATACGGAATGCATCGAAGTAATTACTCATTTGTTCAAAACGCCGGCGCCACCATTCAAAATGATCTTCCTGCATTTTTTTCCAGTTGTAAGTTGGAAAACCCCAGTTCTGTCCTTTCACCGCAAAATCATCAGGCGGCGCCCCTGCCTGCCAATCCATATTGTAGAGATCAGGATCAACCCATGTGTCGCAGCCATAACGATAAACGCCGATTGGAATATCACCTTTAAATACGATTCCTTTTTTATGGCAATAATCAACCGCTTCTTTTAGTTGTTTGTGTAAATGGTATTGAACAAAATAGTGAAATGAGATCTCACGGTTTGCAGCGGGTTCTTTTGAAGAAAGCTTTTCAATTGCTTTTTTATTATAAACTGAAAGACTTTCCCATTTGCTGAAATCTGATGTTTGATACTTATCCCGCAAATAACAAAAAGCGGCATAAGGCATCAACCAATATTTATTTGCAGAATAAAATTCTTTGTAGTCCTTGTCTTCAAAAAACTCATCGTCGGTATTACTAAAAATTTCATTTAATGCTTCGAGTTTTGTCTTTACTACTTCCACATAATCCACATAAGGCAACGCATTCAACTCTTGTTGCTTTTCCGCTAATGCTTTGATCTTTGAAGCATTTGTTTTACCTGCAACTTTTTCAAGATTGATATAAACAGGGTGCAACGCAAATGCAGAAATAGCCGCATAAGGATATGAATCGGACCAACTATGATTTGCAATAGTATCATTTACCGGAAGTATCTGTATAAGTCGCAAGCCGGTTGTTTTTGCCCAATCAGCAAGTAATCTGAGATCAGAAAATTCTCCAACGCCAAAACTCTTTTTACTCCGCAAACTGAAAACAGGAATTGCTACACCAGCGCCTTTCCATGTATTGTTAGGAAAATGAACAAATCCATCATGCAGAACGATCAGTTTCTTTTTTTCAGGCTCTGCAAAAACGATCCTGTTATCGCCATCTTCAAAATGAATAAATTGCTTTTCCTTTTTATTATAGATGCCATATTTATATGATAATGGAAAAGTTTCATCTGTCAGATCAAGCTTACAAGTCCACCAACTTCCTTCTTTATTTAATAAAACAGGTTTTACCATCTGCCACTCACCCATCTCTGTTGAACTGCCACCAATACAGATGCCCTCATTGTTTTTAAGCAACGGAGCCTTTACTTTAAAAATATGAGTGAACTTTTGCTTTGACTTTCCAGAAGCTCTTGAAGCAGGTCTTTTTAATAATATATCGGCAAATGGTGTGGAATAAAAAGCATTTTCATATTCACCTGCATGGTTCCACGTATCTATCAATTGTACTTCTTTAACGCCATGCTCAGGAAATTCTATCAAACGGTCCTTTCCATATTCTGGAATGATCTCCCCATCTTCATGCCGAAGGATATATTTGTAATGAAATGATGAAGCTTCTTTTTTATCTATTTTGATGTTGGCAAACCAAAACTCATCGTTCAGGTAGGTCATGGGAATTGCGCCTTTGATAAGGTCAGTACCCAACTCCCCATTATCGCTAATCCACAATGATTGGCCAAAAGAAGTCTTGAAACGTAAGTAAAACTGTATTCTCATAAATTAGTCAGACATGCAGAAAATCAACCATTAAGACTTAGAACCTGATCCAATATGGCTATGCTTAATGCTGTGTCTTTTTAACACATTGAACGAAAGTAATGAAAAACTTCATTTAAAAAAGCGATTTTTAGCCTTACCTCTTCAAATGTTTTAAAAATGAATTAATGAAAAACTCATCATCCCGCTGGAACAGATTGTTTCTCTTTTGCCTCGGTTTATTTCTCGGAGCCTCTTTCGCCATGAAATGGATGGAAAACGATCTTATTTATAAAGGCAGTAATATCTCGGTTTTGGGATTAGAAATGTATTATCCAAAGGAAAGGATCATTGAAATATTTTCTGGTATTGATGACAAGGTAAAAACTATTCTCAGCTATCATTTAAGTTTCGATTTTATTTTTATGGCTGGTTGCTTTCCGGGAATAGCCTGTCTCTGTATGATAGCTTCGAATAAAGTAAATAGTAAAAATATAAAAAGGGCATTATTTATACTGGCCTTTTTACAATTTGTAGCCTGGGCATTTGATATTGCAGAAAACTATTATTTGCTGAAATGGTTAAAGAGCCCGGTGATCGGTGATGAGTTCGGATTTTTTCATATTGTTGTTTATAGTAAATGGATAATTGCAATATCCAGTGCTTTATTTGCTTTATCTATCCTGTTGATATCATTATTTAAGAAAAAAAATCTGCAATCTAAACTCTGAAATCTGAAATCGCTTCCCTTATCTTTGCGGCATTAAAATTATTTAAGCATGGAGCAACAGAAAAGTTCAACAGGTATTTGGTGGTTAATATTCATAGCATCAGCTGCCGGACTTGGTTTAGCTATTTACACTCAGTGGGAATGGCTCACACTTATTTTGCCTTTTCTTTGCACATCATTCGTAAAGGCTTTAAGAATAATGTAAGATCTTATTTTCACCTTTTACCGACACGACGACTAACTAATTGCTTATAAAAAACCCCGGCTGAGGCCGGGATTTTTAGTTTCATCAGTTAAGGTTCCATCTACGCATCATCGTACTTGCGGATTTTCCCCGGCGATGCCGGTTCCACATTTCCTGGACGGTAAAGTTTTTCTTTTGATTTTTTTCACTTGTGGTTTTCGCCACTGTTTCTTTTACTTCGTTGAACAACTGATCTTTTGTTTTTTCCTCTAATTGTTCATGTACGGGCATAGTAATGCTCTTCATAATTCTCTCCTTTTTTTAATCTGTCGGTTAACAATCGTCTGAGCTTGGAAGTAATAAAACCAGGAAAATTTAAATAGGACTGGTTAGGTTACGTTCTTTGTAGTTGTTTATTTCTTGCTCAGTTTTGAGATGCAAATATACAACTGAAACGCTTATCATGCAAATGAATGAAGAAGTAATTTGATAAATAATTACATGATATGTGCATTGATTTTTCAATTACAATCATTTAGAAGAAAAGAATTTTATTTTCAAAATTTCATTGGGGAATTGGGTTACCTCAGTTGTTTATTGATTTGCAGTTGATAGCAGATGATGTTGCATGAAGAAGTTGCATTGAATTAATTTTATAATGCATTTGTTTACGAAATAAGTAAACAATTAAATGAAAGAATTTATTTTTAAAATGCAATGAAGATTGAGCATACATATTATGTATATATTATTGAATGCAAAGATTGGAGTTATTATATCGGTATATGTAATGATATTGAAAGATGACTATGGGAACACAACACAGGACAAGATGAAAATTCCTATACATATTCCAGAAGGCCGGTTGAATTAAAATATAATGAAGTTTTCGCTGATGTCAACCCAGCGATAATAAGAGAAAAACAATTAAAGAATTGGTCGAGAAAAAAGAAACAAGCATTGATTGTTCAGAATTTTGATAAGCTGAAACAACTATCCAAATCAGAAGATGGAAAGTAAAAATTGTCAGGCTGAGCTTGACGAAGCCCTGATCAAGATCTGTACTTATGACGAGCAATGCTTCGACAAGCTCAGCATGACATTCCCCCACAGGGTGACAAGGCCCAAGGATTTTACTGAACCTGGTTTACAAACAAAGGCAATCCCGAAGTCCATTCATCATCGATATAAAGCTCAAACGCATAACGACCGGGCTTCTCAAATTTTATTTGATTAAGATTGAAGACAAGATTGATAGCAGTGTATTGACCATTCGTTGGTTTTGGAATATTTATCTGCCCTTCTATTGGTTGCAACAATTCTTTTCCATTACCATCAATAAACCGCAAACGCATATGATGCTGGTCAGTTTCTTTTTCTGAAAAACGCAGCCTGCAGGCAACAGAAAAACTTTGTTGTGTAAATGGGAACTGCTTTGAATGTATTCCATCAAAAGTTCCTACTACAGTTAGCTTGCCGCTATTATCCTGTGCAAAGTCGCAGAGTGTGAAGATTTCTATTTCCATTGTCATTAATTTAAAAAATAAAACCGTAGCCCTTCAGAGCTACGGTTTTCCATTATTATATTATATCTTTCTAATCACATTAATCAAGGTTCTACTTCACCTCCTCAAAAGGCACATCCTGTACATTCTCGGCATTGGCATTTCCACTTTGTTGTTGTCCTGCACCTGCATCAGCGCCGGGTTGTTGTGCACCGGGCTGCTGTTGTCCCGCATTATAAATATCCTGGCTTGCTGCTGTCCATGCATTGTTCAGTTCTGTAGTTGCTAATTCAATTGCAGCTAAATCCTGTGCTTTATGAGCTTCTTTTAATTTATTAGCTGCTACTTCAATTGCTGTTTTCTTTTCAGCAGGTATTTTATCACCGTATTCTTTTAATTGCTTTTCAGTTTGGAAAACAAGACTGTCAGCCATATTCAATTTCTCTATTCTCTCCTTTTCCGCTTTATCAGATGCTTCATTCATTTTTGCATCATTCTTCATTTTCTCTATCTCTTCTTTTGTCAAACCGCTTCCTGCTTCAATACGGATCTTTTGTTCCTTACCTGTTCCTTTGTCTTTTGCTGTTACATGAAGAATGCCATTTGCATCAATATCAAATACTACTTCGATCTGCGGCATACCACGTGGCGCCGGCGGAATATTATCAAGATTGAAAACTCCGAGTGTTTTATTATCCTTTGCCAAACTTCTTTCACCTTGTACTACATGTATCTGCACACCAGGTTGGTTATCGCTGGCAGTTGAGAATGTTTCTGATTTCTTTGTTGGTATAGTTGTGTTGCTTGGAATAAGCGGGGTCATTACACCACCGAGTGTTTCAATACCCAATGAAAGCGGAGTTACATCCAGCAACAACACATCTTTTACTTCACCGGTTAACACTGCACCTTGTATAGCTGCACCAATTGCAACCACTTCATCCGGGTTCACACCTTTATGTGGTTTTTTACCAAAAAATTTTTCAACGATCTCCTGCACTTTAGGAATGCGGGTACTACCACCCACCAATATCACTTCATCAATTTGCGAAACACTCATGCCGGCATCTTTAAATGCCTGCTCACATGGTCTCAAACAACGTTGAAATAAACTATCAGCTAATTGCTCAAACTTTGCACGGCTTAATTTTTTCACTAAGTGCTTAGGCACTCCATCAACGGCAGTGATATATGGGAGGTTTATTTCTGTTTCAGCAGAAGAACTCAATTCAACCTTTGCTTTTTCAGATGCTTCTTTTAAACGTTGCAATGCCATCGGGTCTTTGCGCAGATCGATCGCTTCATCTTTTTTAAATTCATCAGCCAGCCAATCCATCACCACTTTATCAAAGTCATCACCACCAAGGTGTGTATCACCATTGGTTGATTTTACTTCAAACACTCCATCTCCCATTTCAAGGATAGAGATATCGAACGTACCACCGCCAAGGTCAAACACAGCTACTTTATGATCATGCTTATCTTTATCCAAACCATAAGCCAGCGCTGCAGCAGTTGGTTCGTTCACAATCCGGCGAACATTTAAACCGGCTATTTCACCAGCTTCTTTTGTAGCCTGGCGCTGTGCGTCGTTAAAGTAAGCAGGCACGGTTATTACCGCCTCATGTACTTCATGCCCAAGATAATCCTCAGCCGTTTTCTTCATTTTCTGAAGCACCATTGCCGATATTTCCTGCGGCGTATAAAGTCTGCCATCTATGTCAATACGAACAGTATTATTGTCACCTTTTACCACTTTATAACCCCAGTGAGTTATTTCTTCGGTCACCTCATCGTGGCGGCGACCCATAAAACGCTTAACACTTGTAATGGTGTTTTGCGGGTTAGTGATGGCCTGTCTTTTTGCCGGATCACCCACTTTGCGTTCGCCATTTTTCAAAAAAGCCACTACAGACGGGGTCGTACGGCGACCCTCGTCATTGGCAATTACAACTGGTTCGTTGCCTTCCATTACGGCAACGCAGCTATTAGTAGTTCCGAGGTCTATTCCTATTATCTTTCCCATTGTTATGAATTTTAGGCCTGCCTGTCGGTAGGCAGGGTTCAGCCTTGATACTCAATGATAGTGCCATCCACAGGAGGTGTGAAAAATTGGCAGAAGTTGAGCCTGGAGTCTGGAGTCGATAGTCAGGAGTTGGAATTTGGGATTTGTCTTTGGAATTTTTATTTGGGTACCAGCTTTCAGAACTCCGATTGGGCATCTGTTGCGTCGCAATCCATTCATCGTCCTTATCGCTATTCAACAAAGTCTTGGATTACCTAACTTTCAACTTTTAATATTCAACCTTGAACTGATAAAATGGAATCGCTCTGGATAATACTCGGAATTATTTTATCTCTTGTTGGTATTGCGGGCAGTCTTTTGCCTTTATTACCCGGTCCACCTATAGCTTATGTGGGTATGCTTCTGCAACTGTTTCGTGAGCCCAATCCTTTTGAGGCCAAAACATATTGGATATTTGGCGGGGTGGTTGTCGTTTCATTGGTATTGGATTACCTCATTCCGATCTGGGGAACAAAAAAATTTGGCGGCACCAAGTATGGAGTTTGGGGCTGTACTATTGGTTTTATTGCAGCTTTCTGGCTGGGGCCTTTAGGCGTTATCATTGGTCCTTTTGTTGGCGCATTTCTAGGTGAACTGATCGGTGGGCAGGACAAAAATAAATCCTTCAAAGCGGCTGTTGGTTCCTTTATCGGTTTTTTATTAGGCTCTTTTATGAAACTTGTCGTTTGTTTTCTTATCCTTTATTGGATCATCAACAGTATATAATTTATTCAAATAAAAAATAAAGCCCGGCAAGGATCAGGATGGCGGCGATAGATGTAAATCCATACAAACCCAAATAATATAATTCTGGTAAAGGATTTAAAATGGCAAGAATACATCCGACAAAACCAAGAACTGCTCCGCCTGTCGCGAAAGCAAATCCCTTAGATCTTCGTATTGCATATCGTTGCTTTTTGAACTCTTTTAGATACAGTGATATTGTTTCCGGGTCCAATCCTTTAGTTTGTAATTGTTGCTCTATTTTTTGTAAAGTGAACCGGGCAGTTATCCATTGTTGTATCTCCTGATGATCAATATTGTCAACTGAGGTCATTTGCATAACGATTAACCTTTTGATTTCGAATTTTAAGATAAAAAAAATCCGGCAATAAAAATATACTTATGCCAGTCTGCATGGAACAGCAAGAATCAATACATAGCTCTTCAAACCGAAAAAGTATATTTGATAAAATCTTTTTATGGCTACTTCCATTTCTCAAAAGCTAAAAATAAAAGCAGGCGATACATTACTAACGTTAAATGAAGCTTCGGGTTTTCAAAAAGGGTTGAATGGCTTACCAAAAGGAGTAAAAGTAGTTGAAACAGGAAAAGAGTATAACCAGGTGCATTGGTTTGTGCTTAACTGTGCACAAATGGAAAAACAAATGAGTAAGGTGATGAAGCTGCTAAAGCCAGATGTTATTGTTTGGGTTTATTATCCGAAAGGCACATCGAAGTTGCAAACAGATCTTAACCGCGATAAAGGATGGGATTGTTTATTGGCAGAGGGAGACAAAGTAACATGGATAAGTTTGATCTCATTTGATGATACATGGAGTGTATTTGGTTTCCGTGCAAAAACAGAAGCGGATAAAAAGAAAGAAGCAAAGCCAAAAAAGGAAAGAGAAATTTTTAAATGGGTCAACCCACAAACCAAAGAAGTAAAGCTGCCCGATGACCTTGCTGCGGCATTAAAGAAAAATAGAAAAGCATCCGGATATTTTAATACACTTTCATTTACCAATAAAAAAGAATATATCGGATGGATCATCACCGCTAAACGTGAAGAATCAAGAAAAGAGAGGGTTGATGGAGCGATGGAGAGGCTGGGTAAACAGTGGAAGAATCCGAGAAATATTTAGTGAATAATGTACAGATGATAACTGATAAATGTTTAAAGCACTATCATCTCTCAATAATCATCTATCATTTCTAATTACTAACTTTAACTAATGAACTTGACGAATGATATATACTTAAGGATTGTTAACGCCAAAATGTATATTGACGAGAACTATCATGAGCCGATCGATCTTGAGGTAGTATCAAAAAAAGCATTCATTTCCAAGTTTCATTTTCATCGTCTGTTCAGAAAAGTTTACAGGCAAACTCCTCATCAATATATCACTAAAAAAAGAATTGATAAAGCAAAGGATCTGCTTGCAGAAAATAAACCTGTAGCGGAAGTTTGCAATGAAGTTGGTTTTGAAAGTATCGGCTCTTTCAGCATTCTTTTTAAAAAAGAAATTGGCTTCGCTCCTACTTACTACCGCAATATGGCCTGGATTAAAAAACAACAGGCAAAAGAACAGCCCAAAAAATTTATTCCGCACTGTTTTATTGATTGCTATAAGCTGGACAAATAGTTATTAATTAATAATTATTGATTATTAAAAGCAAGAATCAATAAGCTTTCCAGTCACCACTGACCTTATCTTTATAAGAATTATGATCCTGAAACTAATCACCTATTTAACCTTCGCAGGCAATTGTGAAGAAGCCATGAGCTTCTATAAAGAAGCATTAGGCGCTGAAATTCTATTTGTAAACCGCATGGGTGAAGGCCCGATGGAAGTACCGGAAAATTTAAAAGACAAAATTATGCATGCACGTTTGCAGATCGGCGAAAACCAAGTTTATATGTCTGATACGTTTGATCCGTCATCAATTAGCAAGGGTAATAATATTAGTCTCTCCATTCAGATTGATGATGCAACTGAACTTGAAAGATCATTCGGTAAGCTTTCTGCCGGTGGCAATGTTATCATGCCTTTGCAGAAAACATTTTGGGCTACAAGTTTTGGAATGTTTGTAGACAAATTTGGTATTCGATGGATGTTTAACTGCGAACTAAAGCAAGAAACAGCATTAAATTAATTTAACTTAAAAATTATGATCACTAAACTATCTCACACATCTTTCTTTGTGACCGACCAGGAAAAAGCATTTGATTTTTATGTAAACAAATTAGGCTTTAAAGTAAATACAGATGTAACTATGGAAAATGGTTTTCGCTGGCTGACAGTGAACCCTCCCGATCAACCCGATCTTGAGATCATTCTTTTTCCGGCAAATGGCGCCAATGGTTTTGATGATGATGTAAATGCAGCATTAAAACTTTTATTAGATAAAGGAGTAATGGGTGCCGGCGCTATGTACACTTCTGATTGCAGAGCTACTTATGAAGAATTAAAAGCAAAAGGGGTACAATTTAAATCAGAACCAAAAGAACAATTTTATGGTATTGAGGCGATCATTACTGACGGATGTGGTAATTGGTTTAGTATGACCCAGCCAAAAGAAGGAATGTAATAAAAAAAACCCGGCGGCAAGGCGGTTTTGGTTCGTAAATAACCCACTACCCTGCCAACCGGGAATGATGTTTGAAAGAAATTATTTTTTCTTAGCGTCTTCGTTAAGATAAATGACTTTCGCTTTCATTGACTCCTGCAGTTGAATAAATACGACTAATGCTATCACAGTTTTAGTTTTGGTGTAGAAAATATTATTGAGCGATCATTAACTTAGTTTTGAATTGTTCTCCGTTCTTGTTAACAGCAATTACTGCATAAATACCAGTTTGTATTCCTTCAAGATTTATTTCTGACTGCTGATTTTTTACAATTACGATTTGTTGCTTTAGCATTCTTCCGGCGCAATCAAACACTTTTATAAACAGTTCTTCACCATCATTTGCATCAAGCATCAATGTCGCTTTGTTCTTTGCAGGATTTGGGAATATTGTAATTCTATAATTGTCTTTGCCAAAAATTACCCTGCGAATTGATGAGTATGCAGCTTTTCCATTTACATCAACCATTCTTAACCTGTAAAAATTTGTTCCGCTAACCGGGTTTGTATGAATATAATCGTAATTATGTCCAGACGATGTATTTCCGCTCGAAAATCTTTTGCCAATTCCTTTAAAGTTTTTTCCATCAGCAGAATGTTCGATAAGAAAATAACTATTTTCAGTTTCAGAAAATGTTTTCCATTTCAATAATACGGTTTCATTATTTTGTTTTGTTGCTGTGAACTCACCCAACTTAACATCAAGGACCACGCAAGGAATTATTTTAGACGGAATCTGTACTGCATTCAGATAAAGCCTTATTCCATTTATCTCAGCTTCATTTATCAAAGTTCCGTTGATGCATGTATGACAGTCATGTGTATAGAATTCATGATTACCAAGATAAAATACAAGGCTTCCGAGGTCTGATGTCATTTTTGACACTGTTGCAGAATAAAAATCAGTACCAGAGGGAGTGTTTCTGCAGCGAACAACAGAATAAAAATTATTAGCTGTGGCACTATTAAATCGCCATACTTGTATTTGGCCCCTTGTTCTTGGACGATAAGTGCCTTGGAACTGACCAAAAGCCATCCCGGGATTATCATAAAATACATTGTTATTAAATCCTCCCCCGGTGCCCCTTGTTATTGTACCAACTGTGGATTGATAATAATTAATGTTCTCAAATGTCTCTATCCCTTCGCACTCAGCAAGAAAATTACCACCTGCTGTTACAACAAAATTGTAAATGGAATCTTTGGTATAGGGATCTAGTTCGTTATTACTTATATGAGGCTCGGTGGCAATTGTATAACAACCAGAAATAAGACCCGATGCATTTGATAAACAATCATAGTTAACTGTTGGTGTCGATGCCATTTCCAAAAAATTCCTGTGGATGTCGCATGAGTCATGAAGCAACGCTATCCTGGGAGGGTTAGTTAAAGTATATCGAACATCCACATCAACATCGGCACTAAGTCTGTATACTTTTACTTTGGAGCTATCGGGCAATGAATAATTAAACCATTGTATCAAATAATCTGCACCTAATGTATCTGAGGGAAAAACAAGAAAAGGACCTGCTCTGAAATTTAGTGATTGAGCAGCCACATAGCTTGGATAAATTCTTTCTGCTGTTCCGGTAAAATCAATTCCATCTTTTGCTTTACTTGTGTTGATGACCCATCTTACATAAATACCGGCATTCCTGAAAAGAGTTACAAGACCATATGCTTTCAGATTAAAAAGATATGTGCCACTTGCTGCATTGATCACACTGGTAGCCTGGTTAGTGTTATCCATCGCAATTACAAGTGTACCTGCCGGGGCTGTCTGAAGATTTGGAGAAACTCCGGGTATATCTTGTGCAGTTAAAATTGATACATTTCCAGTAAGTAGAATTATTATAATAATCCTTCTCACATTTGGGGTCAACTTTTTCATGAAAAATCAGGTTTAATGAAATGTGAATTTCATCAGACACTGAACTTTAAAGAAGGATATCAGAGAGGATATTTGGACAAGGTTGGGTGGGAATAAATGGTAGTACAATTTACAATAGAATACTTTGCAAGACAATCGTAGAATTACTGCTTTGTTAAAAAAGATACTCCCCTCTTTCGTTCATTTGCTATTAAAAGTATTTTTATACCATGTTCAATTCCTGGAAACCGGCTTCCTTCTTCTTTAGTCTTTGGCTTTTAGTGGCAACGTCATGCTCAAAGAAAATCATTCCTGATAAGCCATTTCTTTCGAAAACAAATTTCAAGATGGATTCATTGCCTGAGTCTGAAGTGAGTATCCCGATCCAAGTAAATATGAAACCGCTTTACCAGCTTGCAGAAAAAAATGTTTCAACAACTTTTACCTCACCTAATTGGCCTGATGATTGGGTCACCATCGATTGCGCCAACAGGTATAAATATCAATTTAGGAGAGGTCCATTGCAATTCACTGCTTCAGGTAATTCAATGAACCTGGCGTTTACCGGTTATTATAAAATAATCGGGTCAACAAGAGTTTGTGTTGGCAATACTGTCGTATCTCCATGGACACCACCTTGCCGCTGTGGGTTTGATGAGGATGAAAGAAGAGTAAATGTCAGTTTCACTAATTCAGTTAAGGTTTTACCTGATTATAAAATCAACCTTGCTATAAATAGGCAAGAACCAGTGCCCATAGACAAATGTTCTGTATGTTTTTTTGGCGCTGATATTACCAACCAGGTAATGAAGGGATTGAAAACTGAACTTGACTTTGCAAAGAAAGCGATCGAAGACTCTTTTGGCGTTGTTGATCTTAAGCCGCAGGTACAGCAATTATGGAATAAGCTCGATGTTTCCTATAATCTTTACGGGTTGGGTTGGCTAAAGATCAATCCTCAAAAGATCAAACTCACAAGATTATTTGCACGCAATGATTCACTTAATATTTTTCTTGGCATGACCGCAAAGCCGGTTATCAGTTTTGAAAAATTTGCAGATATAATGACACTTGCTCCCAATATTGATAACTCAGTTTCAAAACCGGGCTTTAATATTTACCTGGATGCTATTTTAAATTATGATTCGTTGAGTAATATTATTAACGGGCAATTGCAAGGCCAGGAGTTTGATCTTTCAAAAGGAAAGGCTAAGAAAATACTTGTTGTTGAAAATTGCCGCATTTATGGTGCTGGTAATGAAAGACTGATCATCAAAATGAGTTTTTCAGGCAGTAATTCTGGTATAGCCTATTTTACCGGCAAACCTTTTTATGATGAAAAGAAAAAAATGATCGAGGTACGTGATATAGATTTTGATGTAAAAACAAAAAACCTATTTTTAAAATCTGCCGATTGGCTTTTTAATAAACGTATCACCAATGAAATTACCCGTGTGTCTCGTTTTGATCTTTCAGCCTATGTAGATACAGCAAAAATTCTGATCAATCGTCAATTAAATACAGAATGGATCAAAGGAGTAAAAAGTACAGGCAGCATAAACGAGCTTAAGATCGCAGGGTTTTATCCATTGACAGAACATTTTATCATACGAAGTAATGCAAGCGGTGATCTGATGATAAAAGTGGATACAATGAGTTTCAATTTACAATGATCAACTTACTCTGAATGCAAATTTCTTTTGTGAAAAATAACTGAACATTACAACAAAAAAAGTAGTGGCAATTTTTGCAGGCAGCGGCCACCATCCCAATACTTCCACAAACAGTTTCAGAAAACCATAATTAAGTACGATACAAACAAACACTATGCTTAGGTATTTACTCATCTGTACTCTTTTCCGGGTTGATGCTGCTTCAGGGAAAACAACATACCGCATCAGAAAGTATCCCGTGATAAAGGAAATTGGAAAAGTAAAAAGAAATGCTGCAATATGAGGGCTGATAGCAAATGAACCTATATTCACTATTTCCTTATGCAAAATATAATTGTGAGTGATGGAAAAAATGGCAATATCAAATACTGTATTCGCACCGCCGCAGGCCGCATATCGAAATGTCTGTTTATCCATCACTTTATTAAAGGCCGGATAAAAAAAATCGATCATTGCAATGATCCTATCCTTGATCTGGTAAGCCACATCTTTCATGAACGGGCAAAGATACAGGTTGCTTTTTGCAGATGCAACCCGACAGGAAACTACTATTTTTGCAAACATTGTAAATAATAACAGGATAATAAATCATTGTTGAGATGAGTATTGCAGAACAAATAAGGAAGGCCTCAAAAAAGACGCTTGAAACACTTTACAATCTGACCATTGATGAAAAAACTATTCAGATAAGCGAGACAAAGCCTGAGTTTGAAGGCGATTATACACTGGTTCTTTTTTCTTTTATCAAACAGCTAAGAAAATCACCGGAACAGCTTGGAAAAGAAATTGGAGATCATCTTAAAAAAAACAACCCGGACATTTTTAATGCTTATAACGTAATTAAGGGTTTTTTAAATCTTACCATAAAAGATGAGTATTGGGTGGAGCTTCTTCAAAAAAATTATTCAGATACAAATTTTGGTAAGAAGAAAAATAGTGGAAATAAAGTAATGGTAGAATATTCTTCGCCGAATACTAATAAACCACTCCATCTTGGACATTTAAGAAATAATTTTTTAGGATGGAGTATTGCTGAAATTTTAAAAGCCAATGGTTCGGAGGTAAACAAAACCTGCATCGTAAATGACAGGGGAATTCATATTTGCAAGAGCATGATAGCATGGCAGCTTTTTGCTAATGGAAAAACTCCGGAAAGCACAGGCATTAAAGGCGATCATTTTGTCGGTGATTATTATGTGAAGTATAATGATGAGTATAAAAAGCAAGTTGAAGAATTGATCAAAAACGGAAAGACAAAGGAAGAAGCAGAGAAAGAAGCTCCGATTATGAAAGCCGCCCAACAAATGTTGTTTGATTGGGAAGCTGGCAAACCCGATGTCATTGAGCTTTGGAAAAAAATGAACAGTTGGGTATACGATGGTTTTGATATCACATACAAACGAATTGGCAGTGACTTTAATAAAATTTATTATGAGAGCAATACATACTTGCTTGGAAAAAATATTGTGAAAGAAGGATTGGATAAAGGAGTTTTTTATAAAAAAGAAGATGGAAGTGTGTGGATCGACCTGACAGATGACGGGCTTGATGAAAAATTAGTGATGAGAAAAGATGGTACATCCGTTTACATCACCCAGGATATCGGCTTGGCGGAACAGAAATTCGATGAATATAAACCGCATGAAAGTATTTATGTTGTTGGTGACGAACAAAACTATCATTTGAAAGTTTTGAAACTGATCGCTGAAAAATTAAATCTTCCGGGTGCTGAAGGTATTTATCATTTGAGTTATGGAATGGTTGAGTTGCCAACTGGCCGAATGAAAAGCCGTGAAGGAACGGTAGTAGATGCTGATGATATTGTTGAGGAAATGGTAGCTATTGCCGGCAAGCATACTGAAGAGTTGGGCAAGGTGAAAGATTTTACCGGAACTGAATTAAAAGAGTTATACGATATACTGGGTATTGGTGCTTTAAAATTCTTTCTTCTTCGGGTTGATCCTAAAAAGAGAATGATATTTAATCCTGAAGAGTCCATCGACTTTCATGGATTTACCGGGCCATTTGTTCAATATACGCATGCAAGGATAAAATCGATCTTGAGAAAAGAGTCAGGAGTCAGAAGCCAGGAATCAGCATCCGGTAGTCTATTAAAATTGGAAAAACAACTTATAGTTAAGCTGGAACAGTATGCAACAATAGTTGAGCAAGCGGCATCAGAGCACAATCCATCTGTGCTGGCTATTTATGCTTTTGAGCTTGCAAAAACATTCAACACATTTTATACCGAACATTCAGTAATGAATGCAGAATCGGATGAAAAGAAACAATTAAGATTAAAGCTTTCTGAAATGACAGCGAATGTTATTGCCTCAGCAATGGGATTGCTTGGTATAAAAGTACCGGAGAGAATGTAGCTGTGTTAATCGCCACCGCCACAACCCCCACTGCACCCTCCACCATCGCCGCCTCCATCACTATCACCAAAATCTCCACTTGCCCCACCTCCGCCAAAATCACCGCCATCAAAGCCGCTGAATTCATGATCAAAATTTCCATCATACTGCAAAAACAGCGGTTCATCCGATGAAAAATCGGCGCCTATACTATTGTCATAATTTTTTTTCTTAGACCTTTTAGATTCTGCAATTCTTTCTTTATTAAACTTTGGAGTTCCCCAGATGTTCTCAGGTGGTTCCATTCCAAATTCTTTCCTGTATAGATCCAATGTTTCTAAATACTGTATCGTATACAATTCCGTCTGATCTTCTATTGCAACCAATTCAGGTTGGTGATCAAATTGGTAATGGATAACATCACTACAAAATTCCCGATATGCTTTACTGAATAAAAGATGCTCATGCCAGATAAGATCAATATACTTTGAAGGCGTTACAATAAAATCGCTGATAATACCGAGGTAAACAAATTTTTTATACTCTTCAATTGCACGAAAAACAAAAGCTCTTGGAAGATGATGTTTCTTCATGATCTTATTTGCAAAAGCTCTCACAGGAGCATTCTTTGCACCAAGCTTTTCAATAATATCAACCCATGTTGAGTGGGAAACAAGATTGTTGAATTTGTAATCTCTTATCCGTTCCCAAAGTTCTTTTTTATTCATGCTTCAATTTAATCACTATTCCTTAATTCCTGATGGTATTAGTATTGCCTTTGAGTTAAGCCATTTATAAAATAAAAAAACCGGCAAGTTTTTGAAACTTACCGGCTGAATATTTTTAAAGCTAATTATTTATAATCCTGGCATAGATTTTTTCTGCTTGTACACAGCAAGACCTGGATCCATTTCGATCGCCTTATCACAAAGTGCCACGCCTTTTTCCTTCTCTCCTTTTTTCTGATAACTCATCCCGATCATATAAAGTGACTGTGCATTTGTTTTATCGTAAGTAAGCACTTTATCCCAATAATCAATAGCATCCTGGAATTTGCCGGCATAATAGTATGCCTCAGCAACCATGTTAAGAATATTCAGATCACTTGGTTTTTTTGCAAGAATTTCCTTTAAGATCGCCATAGCCTCTTCGAGCTTGCCTACATTTAAATAAGCAACGCCAAGGTTTTCTAAATAATCATTATCTTTTTTGTATCCTTTTTCACCGGCAAGTAAAATATATTTCAATGCATCCTTATCGGCATTCATTGCATAGTAAATCAGGCCCAGCTCATATACCCAATTGTTTTTATCAGGGGCCAATGCGATCGCTTTATCAAAATATGGAATTGAAAGTTTATAGTTCATCATATCTGCATAGCTGCGTGCAATCAAATATGGCACTTCTGCATTTTGTGGATCTTCCTTTTCTGCTGCCTGCAAATATTTTATTGCTTCACCATAATCATCCCTGTCATAATATATCTTGCCAAGAAAATAACTCACTTTTTCATTTGGATCAGACTTCTTTAATTTATCTGCATAGATGATCGCATCATCAAAACGCTTTGTATTGAAAGAAAGATTTAAAAGTTGTTTGTAAAGTGCCGGCGAGTTATCACCCATTTGCTCAAGCTTCTGATACATTTCTCTTGCCTGCGCATATTTTCTAAGGTCAAGTGAAATGTCAGCAAGCTCAGTAACGATAGCTTTATCGCCTGGGTTATACTTGTAAGCTTTTTCAAGATTCTTCCAAACCTCGAGCTTACGGCCTGCTTGTTTTTCTGCTAAAGCTTTTTGAAAGAAAATATTGGCACTGTCTGCCTGTGAGTAAGTTGCTGACGCAACTCCAAGGGATAAGATGGTGAGTAAAATGTACTTCATAGGGTGTATATTAGGATTTCAAAAAAAGCGGTCTTCCTTGTAAAAGTAATTTCTTAAGTTGAGAATTCATAGCCTTTAGTCTCAATATTTTATTGCCCTGAAACGGACAAAATAAATCATTTCAAAATGATGGCGGCCAATGGCGGCAGATTCACTGTTAACTTATAGAGATTTTGATCTTTATCAACCAGTTCTGACCTTATTTCAGGATTAAAAACGTTTCCATTACCCCAATATTTTGTTGAGTCCGAGTTGAATATTTCCTTCGTAAATGCCTTATTATAAACATAAATATCCCAATCATTCCTAACCACAGGGGTTAAATTAAGGACAACCAAAAGGTCATCTGCTTTCTTCTTCCCTTTTCTTTTGAAGCAAATAACTGATTCAGCCCTGTGATTCAGATCCACCCATTCAAACCCATCAATACTAAACTGATTTTGATAAAGTGCCGGCTCTGCAACCAATATCTTATTCAAATCGGCCACACAATCTTTTAGTAACCGATGACTGTCGTGTTGTAACAAAAACCAATCTAATTCTGATTTATAATTCCATTCACTGGTCTGCCCAAACTCATCACCCATAAACAAAAGCTTTCCGCCGGGATGGGTCCACATATATGAGTAAAGCAAACGAAGATTTGCAAACTTTTGCCATGAATCTCCGGGCATTTTATAGAGCATGGGGCTTTTGCCGTGCACTATTTCATCATGACTAAAAGGCAACATAAAATTTTCATCATAATAATACATCATGCTGAAAGCAAATTTATCCTGGTGATGCTGGCGGTGGATAGGATCAATTTTAAAATAATCCAATGAGTCATGCATCCAGCCCATCATCCATTTCATGCCAAAGCCTAGCCCGCCATTCCATGTAGGTTTTGAAACACCCGGCCAATCTGTTGCTTCCTCAGCTATTGTTTGTACATCAGGAAAATCACGGAAAATAGTTTCATTAAGATCTTTTATAAACGCAATGGCTTCAAGATTTCCATCGCCGCCGTATTCATTTGGCTCCCATTGCCCATGTGTTCTTGAATAATTCAATTTCAGCATTGATGAAACAGCATCCACTCTTATTCCATCAATATGAAAAAGATCAAACCAGAATCTTGCGCTGCTGATAAGAAATGATTTTACTTCTCCCCTTTTGTAATTAAAAATATAACTGTTCCAATCGGGATGAAATCCTTTGCGCATATCAGCATACTCATAAGTATGAGTGCCGTCAAACATGAACAAACCATGAGCATCATA